>Ga0255338_1000340_pt1 | contig 168311 bp, 152 predicted proteins | sample MeOH1_35cm_T4_19_FD_203715 | JGI IMG/M metagenome (GOLD analysis project Ga0255338, IMG submission 203715) | Sandy soil microbial communities from University of British Columbia, Vancouver, Canada - MeOH1_35cm_T4_195 | ecosystem: Engineered > Artificial ecosystem > Sand microcosm >...
CTTATTAATACAGTCGTCATAGAAGCTATCCTGATCGAGGAATTGTCGTGACCGAGCAGAATTTTTCATCGATGCGGACCGCCATGGTCGAAAGCCAGCTTCGCACCAGCGATGTGGATGATCAGCGCGTCATCGCGGCGATGGCGCATGTCGCGCGGGAGGATTTCGTGCCGGCTGAGCGGCGCGCGATGACTTATGTCGACCGGCCGATCCCGCTGGCGGGTGGACGTGCACTCAATCCGCCGCTGGTGACGGGCCGCCTGCTCAAGGAAGCGCTGATCGCTGAGGGCGACAAGGTGCTGCTGATCGGGACCGCGACCGGCTACAGCGCGGCGCTGCTGACGGCGCTGGGCGCGCAGGTGACGGCGGTCGAGGAAGAAGGCGGGGCAGAGATTTCCGTTGAGGGCGTGACGGTCGTTCGCGGTCCGCTGAATGCCGGGGCGACTGTCGGGGCGCCCTATGACGTGCTGTTCATCGACGGCGCAGTGGAGGAAGTGCCCGCTACGCTCGTTCAGCAGCTTGCCGATGGCGCGCGGGTCGTGACGGGCATCGTCGAGCGCGGCGTCACCCGTCTGTGCAGCGGCCGGGTGGTGTCGGGCGTGCTGGGTCTTTCCAGCCTCGCTGATTTGGAAATGGTTGTGCTTCCGGGCTTTGCCGCGCCGGAACGATTTGTGTTCTGAAGGACCGATTGGGGGGGACATGACGGCAAGATATCGGTTTTCTGGGCGTTGCGCCCTGTTTCTTTTGCTGTCGATGTCCTCCGCCATGGCCGGTGTGGCCCATGCGGAGACGTTGCAGGGCGCGCTCGCTAAGGCCTATCGGTCGAATCCGACCCTGACGGGCGCGCGCGCGGGGCAGCGGGCGACGGATGAGAATGTGCCGTTCCAGAAGGCGGCGGGGCGGCCCTCGCTGGACGCGACGGGCAGTTATTCCGAGAGCATTCTCAAGCCGACGATCAGCTTCACTTCGCCGCAGCGGACGCTGAACGCGAACGCGCAGTTGAGCGTGCCGCTTTATGCGGGCGGGAGCGTGCGCAACGGCATCAAGGCTGCCAAGACACGGGTGGCCGCCGGGCAGGCCGATCTGCGCGCAACGGAAGCCAGCGTCTTTTCGCAGGTCGTCGCCGCCTATATGGACGTCATCCGCAACGGGGCGGTGGTTGCGCTGAACCAGGCCAATGTGCGGGCTTTGGAGGTCAATCTCCAGGCGACCAGCGACCGGTTCGAGGTGGGCGATGTAACCCGCACCGACGTCGCGCAATCCGAGTCGCGCCTGGCGCTGGCACGCTCCGACCTTCAAGGCGCCGAGGCCAATCTCATTGCCGCGCGTGAAAATTATATCGCGCTGGTGGGCGAGGCGCCGGACAATCTGGAGCCGCCGCCGCCCTTGCCGGGCCTGCCCGCGACCCCGGACAGCGCCGTGCAGGTGGCGCTCAAGGACAATCCGGATATTCTGGCGGCGCAGAAGCTGCGGGAAGCGCAGCAATTCGACGTGCGCGCAGCCAAGGGCACGGTGCTGCCGACGGTATCGGCCTTCACCCAGGCCGGCTACACCAATTATCTCGACACGCTCACCAGCAGCCCCACCGGATCGCAGATCAACAAGCAGGCGTCGGCGGGTGTCCAACTGAACATTCCCTTCTACCAGGGCGGTCGTCCGGCGGCGCAGGTGCGGCGCAACCAGGCCCTCGAATCCCAGGCGATGGAGAAGGAAATCGAGGTCGAGCGCGGCGTGATCGCGCAGACCCGGTCCGCCTATGCGAGTTGGCAGGCCTCGCTGGAGAGCATAGAATCGAACCAGAAGGCGGTCGATGCGGCGAACCTGTCGCTGGAAGGCGTGCGGGCGGAAAATTCCGTCGGCAGCCGGACCATCCTCGACATATTGAATGCCGAGCAGGAAGCGGTGAATGCGAAGGTCCAATTGGTGACGGCGCGGCGCAATGCCTATGTCGCGGGTTTCAGCCTGCTTGCCGCCATGGGCCATGCCGAGGCGGGCGATCTGAACCTGGATGCGGGCGCGCTCTACGATCCGATGGTTAATTATGACCGGGTGAAGGGCAAGTGGTTCGATTGGGATTTCGACCCCGCGCCGAAGCTGCAATCGACGCGGACCGTTGACTCGCCGGCGCAAAACGCCAATGTGGACCCCGGTTTGACGCAGCCTTAACGCAATTTTAACCCCCAAAGCGTTCCTTTGGTGGTATAGCGTTAACGGGGACTGGAATAGGGGTTAACCATGGGCGACATGAGCAAGGAACCCTCGATGGAGGACATTCTCTCGTCCATCAAGCGGATCATCGCGGAAGAGGGCGAAGAAGCTGTGCAGACCTTGCCGCGCCGCGTGCGGGGTGAGGCGGCGCAGAAGGCCGCCGTGGCGCCCGCGCCTGAACCTGCGATCGATGAAGTGCTGGAACTGACCGACGAGGTTGCTGTGGAGGAGCCCATGCCTGCCCATCGAACGTCTCGCGCATCCCGGTCCGCGGCAGCGCAGGAAGATGCTTCCATCCTGTCGGTCGAGAGCGAGGTTGCGGCCCGGCATTCGCTGTCCGCCTTGTCATCCATGCTGGTGACGCCCAAGGAGGGCGAGGAAAATACGCTCGACGGACTGGTCCGCTCGATGCTGAAGCCGATGCTGAAGGAGTGGCTGGACGCCCGGCTGCCGCAGATGGTCGAGGATATGGTAGCCAAGGAAATCGCCCGCATCACCGGTCGTTGAGTCGACCGGTCGAGGTGATTCGCTCGCGCATGGCGGGGGGTTGCCTGTCTTGTGTCCAGTCCGCGCTTTCTTGATGGTCGGTGATGCCATCTTTGTTCTTTTATTGCGCCTTGGTGGTTGATCCTTGCGAGCAGGCGGCGCGCTGCCTAAACCCTTGTTCATAGCTGTCGAGGCCGCCCCAAGAGAGCGGCGCGACCCGATTCAAGGGTGCTCATCCATGAAATATCTTCTGCACGCGGGACTTGGCGCTCTGGCCTCGGCCCAATTGGCGATGACCATCATGCCCGCGGCGGCCCGGCCGTTCACGCCCAGCGACATGGCCAGCCTCCATCGCGTGGCGGCCCCGGCGGTGTCGCCTGACGGGCAATGGCTCGCCTACCAGTTGCGCGCGACCGATCTTGCCGCGAACAAGGGGCGGACGGATCTTTATTTGCTGGACCTGAGCAAGGCAGGCGCGGCGCCCCGAATGATCGCCTCGGTCGCGGACAGGAATGAAAGCGCGCCCGCTTTTTCAGCCGATGGGAAATCACTTTATTATCTTTCCAACCAGAGCGGCGACGACCAGCTCTGGCGGGTGGCTGTCGCGGGCGGCAAGGGCGATCAGGTGACGCAGGCGCCGGGCGGGATTTCAGGCTTTCTGCTCAGCCCGGCGGGTGATCGGGTGGCGCTGTGGGCGGATCGGCCGGTGGGGGCCAGGACCCTCGACGACGTAAAGCCCGCGACGCCGCCAGGTGCCGGTACGGGGCGCGTTTATGAACAGCTTTTCGTGCGCCATTGGGACATATGGGCTGACGGGCAGCGCTCGCAGATCTTCGTGATGCCGCTTTCGGGCGGCAAGGCGGTATCGGTCATGGGCGCGCTGGTCGGGGACAGCCCGTCCAAGCCCTTTGGCGGGGCCGAGGAGATCGCATGGAGCGCCGACGGGAGGACGCTGTTCTTCGCGTTGCGCGAAGCGGGACGGATCGAATCGCTATCGACCAATCTCGATATTTTCGCGGTCCCGGCGGATGCCAGCGCGCCGCCGGTGAACCTGACCGACGCCAATGATGCGACCGACACCATGCCCGCCGTGTCGCCTGACGGGCAATGGCTGGCTTATGCAGCGATGAAACGGCCGGGCTATGAGAGCGACCGGCTGGTGCTGATGCTCCGCAACATCGCGACGGGCGAGACGAAGGCGTTGACCCAGGCCTGGGACCGTTCGGTGGCGTCCATCGCCTGGGCTGCGGACGGGAAGGGCATATTCGTTACCGCCGACGATGTGCTGGACCATCCCGTGTTCCGGGTGGATGCGGCCTCGGGCAAGGTCACGCGGCTGACGCAGGCGGGCCATGCGGGCAGCGTCGTGCCGCTCCCCAGGGGCGGCTTCGTCTATTCGCTCGACAGCATCCAGTCGCCGGCCGATTTCTGGAAAATGCCGGCCAAGGGGAAAGCCGTGCGGCTCACCAGCGTCAATGCGGAGAAGCTGGCAGGGGTGGATGACGTGTCGGTCCAGCGCTACAGCTTCAAGGGGGCCAATGGCGACACCGTCTGGGGCCAGATCGTGAAACCCAAAGGCGCGACGGGCAAGCTGCCGGTGGCCATGCTGGTCCATGGCGGGCCGCAGGGCAGCTTCAACGATAGCTGGTCCTATCGCTGGAATCCCAAGGCTTTCGCGGCGCATGGCTATGCCGCCGTCATCGTCGATTTTCATGGATCGACCGGCTATGGCCAGGCCTTTGTCGACAGCATCAACCAGGATTGGGGCGGCAAGCCGCTGGAGGATTTGAAGCTCGGCCTCGCGGCGGCCGCGGTCAAGGATGCGCAGGTCGATGCGGGCAATGGCTGTGCGCTCGGCGCGAGCTATGGCGGCTATATGATGAACTGGATCGAGGGCAAATGGCCCGACGGCTTCAAGTGCATCGTTCAGCATGACGGCGTGTTCGACGCCCGCGCCATGGCCTATGAGACGGAAGAGCTGTGGTTCGACGAATGGGAACATGGCGGGCCTTATTATGAAAAGCCCGAGGAGTTCGAGAAATGGAACCCCGTCAACCATGTGACGAGTTGGAAGACGCCGATGCTGGTGGTGACGAGCGAGAAGGATTTTCGCATTCCCTATACGCAGGGGCTGGCGGCGTTCACGGCCTTGCAGCGGCGCAATGTGCCGTCCAGGCTGCTGGTGTTTCCTGATGAGAATCATTGGGTGCTCAAGCCGCGCAACTCGCTGCAATGGTATGACGAGGCGCTGGGCTGGCTGGACAGGTGGACGGGCAAGTAAAGCTGGAATGGCATGAGAAGGCAGGCGCTTTTTTTTACTGGTCGCATCGCTTGAAGCGAAAAACCGGTTCCCACTTTTTCGCGCGATGCTCTAAGGCGCCTTCTCATGACCGAACTGCCCAAGACCTTCGACCCCGCCGAAATCGAGTCCCGCTGGTACGCCCATTGGGAGCGCAATGGCCTGTTTCGCCCGGAGCGCCCGGGCGCGGAGCCCTTCACTATCGTCAACCCGCCGCCCAACGTGACGGGCAGCCTGCATATCGGCCATGCGCTGGACAACACGTTGCAGGATATCGTGATCCGCTATGAGCGGCTGCGCGGCAAGGATGCGCTGTGGGTGGTGGGCACTGACCATGCGGGCATCGCGACGCAGATGGTGGTCGAGCGGCAGATGGAGGCGCGGCAGGACAAGCGCACCAATTACACCCGCGACCAATTTGTCGAGAAGGTCTGGGAATGGAAGGCCGAGAGCGGCGGCGCGATCACGCGCCAGCTTCGCCGCCTGGGCTGCTCGATGGACTGGGCGAATGAGCGCTTCACCATGGATGAGGGCTTTTCGAAGGCCGTCATCAAGACCTTCGTGGAACTGCACAAGCGCGGCCTTCTCTATCGCGACAAGCGCCTGGTGAACTGGGATCCGCGCTTCCGTTCGGCGATTTCGGACCTGGAGGTCGAGACGCAGGAAGTGAAGGGCGGTTTCTGGCATTTCCGCTATCCGCTGGCCGATGGGGTGAAGCTGGCCAATGGGGCGGACCATATCGTCGTCGCCACCACGCGGCCCGAGACGATGCTGGCGGACATGGCGATCGCCGTGCATCCTGAAGACCCGCGCTACAAGGACGTCATCGGCAAGGACATCCTCCAGCCGATCACCGGCCGCCGGTTCAAGATCGTGGGCGACGACTATGCCGATCCGGAATTGGGTTCGGGCGCAGTCAAGATCACGCCGGGGCATGACTTCAACGACTTTGAAGTGGGCAAGCGGGCGGGTTTCAAGGCCGCCGACATGTTCAACATGTTCGACGCCGACGCCAATGTGATCCAGACCGCCGATGGCCTTATCCCGGAGCGTTTTCTGGGCCTGCACCGCTTCCGCCGCGATGGCGTGGATGGCGCGCGCGAACTGGTCGTGGCGGAGATGAAGGCGCTGGGCCTGCTGGTCGCGCACATCAGCAAGACCAAAGAAGGCGAGGAAGTCGAAGCCGACGCCGAGCCGCGCACCATCCAGACGCCGTTTGGCGACCGGTCCGGCGTGGTGATCGAACCCTGGCTGACCGATCAATGGTATGTCGATGCGGAGAAGCTCGCGGTCGCGCCGATGCAGGCCGTGCGCGACGGGCGGATCGAGATCGTCCCCAGGACGTGGGAAAAGACCTTCTTCAACTGGATGGAGAATATCCAGCCCTGGTGCGTATCGCGCCAGCTTTGGTGGGGGCATCAGATTCCGGCCTGGTATGACGAGGACGGCAATCCCTATGTCGCGGAGAGTGAAGAGGAAGCGCAAGCTCTCGCGGGCAACAAGACGCTGACGCGCGATCCCGACGTGCTCGACACCTGGTTCTCCTCCGCGCTCTGGCCCTTCGGCACGCTGGGCTGGCCGGAGCAGACCGAAACGCTCTCACGCCATTATCCCAATGACCTGCTGATCTCCGGCTTCGACATCCTGTTCTTCTGGGATGCGCGCATGGCGATGCAGGGACTGGAGTTCATGGGTGATGTGCCGTGGCGCAAGCTCTACCTCCACGGGCTGGTGCGCGCTGCGGATGGGCAGAAAATGTCCAAGTCCAAGGGCAATGTCGTCGACCCGCTGGGCCTGATCGACAAGTTCGGCGCGGATGCGCTGCGCTTCTTCATGTCTGCCATGGAAAGCCAGGGCCGCGACGTGAAGATGGATGAAAAGCGCGTCGAGGGTTATCGCAATTTCGCGACGAAGCTGTGGAACGCGGCGCGCTTCCTGCAATCCAATGGCGTGACCGCTTCGACCGGCCATGAGGCGCCCCATGCGGATGCGCCTGTCAACCGCTGGATCATCGCCGAGACAGTCGCGACCGTGCAGGCCATCGACACCGCCATGGCCGAACTGCGCTTCGACGCGGCGGCGAACGCCATCTATCACTTCGTCTGGGATCAGTTTTGCGACTGGTATATCGAGCTGACCAAGGGTCAGATGGACGACGAAACACGCGTCGTCGCGGGCTGGGCGTTCGACCAGATACTGGTGATGCTGCACCCGTTCATGCCCTTCATCACCGAAGAGCTGTGGCATCTGACGGGTAGCCGCGAGACGGCGCTGATCGTCGCGCGCTGGCCGCAGGCGCTCTATGCTGTGGACAGCGAGGCGCAGGCGGAGATCGACTGGCTGATCCGCCTGATCGGCGCGATGCGCACGGCTCGCACGGAACTCAACGTGCCGCCGGGCGCCAAGCTGGGTGTCGTCGTCCAGGACGCGTCGGAGGAAACCCGTCGTCGGATCGACCGCCAGGGTGCAGCGCTGGCACGGTTGGGCCGGGTCGAGAGCCTGTCCTTCGGTGACAGTGTAGAGGGCGGCGCGGCGCAGATCGTCGTCGATGAAGCGACCTTCATCCTGCCGCTGGAAGGCGTGATCGACATTGCCGCTGAAAAGGCCCGTCTCGCCAAGGCCTTGACGGCGGCGGAGAAGGAACGCGATTCCCTCTCCGGGCGCCTTTCCAATCCCAGCTTCGTCGAAAAGGCCAAGCCCGAAGCCGTCGCCAAGGCGCGCGAGGACCATGGCGAAAAAGCCGCCGAAGCGGAAAGATTGAAGGCAGCGCTGGAACGGCTCGCCTGATCGACGGCCTATCGGATCGGGGATGCGTTGAAGAGGGGCGAGCCGGCGTCGCCGCCGCCTGGCATATGCAGCTTTTGGCGAGCTGGCACTTCATGCTGTTCGGCGGCACGATGATCCTGTTCGGCGTGATGCGGGCCAATCGCGTGGTGGTGAGACCGCTGCTGATCCTGATCTTCACCCTCTTCGCGGTGCGGCTGGGCTTCTATCGTCTGGGTTATCCGCATTTCGGGGCCGACGCGCTGTGGCTCGGTTTCCCGGCGGGTTCGGCGGCAGCCTTCCTGTTGGCCGGGCTGGTCTATCTGCAGGGCGGCTGGCGCAAGGCGAAGTTGCTCGTCCCCGTCAACGAGGAAGAGTGTCGCGAAAGCGTCAATGCGGAGAGCGAGCCCGCCGGCCGGATTGTCCCGGCGGGCTAGAGCGCGCTGCGTTAGACGCGGGACGCGCGCTCCCAGTTTTGTGGTCGCATCGTTTTTGCGCAAAACCGGTTCCTAATTTTCCGCACGATGCTCTATTTGTCTTTTGTTTTCCGCATTTTCCAAGCCGGCAGATGATGCCATCTGCTTCGAAAACGCTTTAGGGCGCTTACCGCCCCTGGCTGCGCCAGCGGGTAATGGTGCGATCGAGGATGTCGGCCTCGCCGCCCGACTGACGCCACAGTTCCGTGAAGCTCGGGTCGCCCGAAGCAGGACGCCGTTCTTCCTCCAGATTGTCGAGCGCCACGCGGATCGGCACGGCGACGCCTTCGCCGCAGATGATCGCTTCCCGGTTGCGCAGCGCAGGGATGGAATCGAGGAAGCCGCGTGCGCCTTCGGGCATGGCGGCCTTCACGAAGGCCTGGTCGCGGTCGTTGTTGAGGCGCATCGAGATGATCGTGCCGCATTGCGACAGCACCCCTTCGGCCAGATCCGACGGACGTTGCGTGATCAGGCCCAGTGACACGCCATATTTGCGGCCTTCCTTGGCGATCCGTTCCAGAATCCGCCGCACCGCCTGACCGCCGCCGGTCGTCGAGCTTGGGATGTAGCGATGCGCTTCCTCGCAGACGAGCAGGATCGGCCGCTGCGGTTCATCGCGCGCCCACAGGGCATAGTCGAACACCAGCCGCGACAGTACCGACACGACGACCGACGTGATGTCGGACGGCATGGAAGACACGTCGATGATGGAGATCGGCTTGCCGCCCGAAGGCAGGCGGAAGATCTTCGCGATGAATTCCTGCATCGAATCCGCGACCAGCATGCCGGAGAACATGAAGCTGTAGCGCGGATCGCTCTTGATCTCGTCGATCTTGGTCTTGAGCCGCATATAGGGCAGCGATCCGGTGCCCTTGTCCAGCTTCCCCATCTCGTTCTGAAGGATGTTGGTGAGATCGGAAAGCAGGTAGGGAACTGGTGAATCGACCGTCAGCCGCCCGATGCTCTCCGCCAGCCGGTTCTTCGACCGAGCGGCGAGCAGGCATTTGGCGAGAATGTCGCAATCGACGGTCCGCTCGGAACCCTCGGAGGTGACGAAAACCTCGCAATGTTCCTCGAAATTCATCAGCCAATAGGGGAGGGCGAGGTTGTTGACGTCATAGACCGCGCCATTGGTCTGGAAAGCCGCGCCATATTCGCCATGGGGGTCGATCATCACGATATGGCCCTGCGGCGACAGGTCGCAGATGCGGTGGAGGATGAGTGCGGCGCTGGTCGACTTGCCGGTGCCGGTCGAGCCCAGCAGCGCGAAATGCTTGCCCAGCATGGAATCGACATAGAGCGCGGCGCGGGTATCGGCGGTGGGATAGACGGTGCCGATCTGCACGTGGGGACGGTCGTCGGCCGAATAAATCTGCTGCATTTCCTGGCTCGACACCGGATAGACTTCCGTCCCCGGCGTCGGATAGCGGGTCACGCCGCGGCGGAAGCGGTAGATGCGGCCGGTCAGCTTCTCCTCATCGCCTTCACCCAGAAAGTCGATGTCCACGACGATGCTGTTGCTGTCCTGGCGGTCCATCGCCATGCTGCGCACGCTGGCAATCAGCCAGACATGGCCGACGCGCATCTTCACCTGCGAGCCGACTTGTCCTGCCATGGCAAGGGAAGGATCGGGGTCATGCGACAAGGCGGCGATCCGCGTGGCATCGATGATCAACTGCGAACTGGACCCCCCGATCTGGAAAACCATGCCCATGGCGTCGACCGGAGCTTGAAAGACATGCGGCTGCGCGTCCGCGAAATGGTCAGCACCGTGCATTTGGGTCATGAACCTTTTTCCCCTCGACCGGACGGGATTCCGGCACGTCGGATCGATTTAACCGGGGACTGGTAAAGAATCTGCTTATTCCGGCCCCATAAACAGCAAGCGGCCGGATGCCTGCGCCGCGATGTCAGAGGAAATGCGTGTCAGGCTTGGTCGTTGAAACTTTTGCAGAAAATCGGGAAAATCGTTTGGCTGCCGTGTTGACGACCGATGCGGCGCGGCGTTCCGATGCGATTTCCATCGCTCGCGTGATCTGCATTTTGGGGGTGGTTTACGTCCACGCCTGGACGGGTCTGAGCGGCCAAGATCTGGAAAGCCTGCGGGGAACGCCGCAGGACAGCCTGCGCTGGGGATTGATGGAGATTTTCGGGCGCAGCGCCGTGCCGCTGCTGGGCCTCATTTCCGGTTGGCTGGTCGCAGGGTCGGCGCGCACCCAGGATTGGCTGCGCCATGTCGGGCGCAAGGCGCGGACGATCCTGCTGCCGATGATCCTGTGGAACGCGCTGGCGATCCTCTTCGTGTCCGGCGCGGCCTGGGTGCTGGGCCTGTCCGCGCCTGTGCCATCGTCGACCGACTGGATGTTCCAGGAATTGTTCATCGTCAGCCGCAATCCCGACATCAATGTCCAGATGCCGTTCCTGCGCGATCTCTTCCTGTGCATGATCGCCGCGCCTTTGTTCGTGCGGCTGCCCGGATGGGCGCTGGGCGCAGCGGCGGCGATGGCGGCCTTGTGCCAGATCATGGGATGGGGACCGCCGGTGCTGATGCGGGCGTCGATCCTGTTCTTCTTCCTCATGGGCATCATTGCCCGGCGCGAAGGGCTGGCCGATCGGATGGCGGCGCTGCCCTGGACGGTCGCGGCGTCCCCATTCGCGCTGCTGATGACCGCGCAGCTCTATGTTTCCCTGCATTCGGCCGCTTTGCCGCCGGGCATCGGCATGGCGGTGCTGGACATGGCGGTGCGGATCGCGGCGGCGCTGTTCTTCTGGCGGCTGGCCTGGTCCCTGGCGGCCAGCGCGGCGCGCGGGATGTTGCTGCGGATCGAGCCCTTCGCCTTTTTCCTCTTCTGTTCCCACCTCATCCTGATCTGGCTGGGCGGGCCGGTGCTGGGGACGCTGTTCGGCAAGCTCGGCTCGCCATTCTATCCCGCCTATCTTCTGGTGCAGCCGTTGCTGGTGCTGGTCGCCGTGGTTCTGCTGGGATCGCTGCTCAGTCGCGCCGCGCCGGGATTGGCGAAGCTATTGAGCGGCGGCCGCCTCATGGCCGCCTGACACGGCTCGCCCAGCGGCGATGGCGATTTCGATGCTGCGCTTGCGGGCCTCCAAATCGTGGATATGGCCGCCGATGATGATCTCATCGACCTGGGTGCGACGGATGAAGGCGGCCAGATCCCGCTCCACATCGGCCTGGGTGCCGATGCTCGAAGCGCTCAGCACGTCGGCCAGCATGGCCTGCGCCTGGAGCGGCAGGCTTTCATAATAGCCGCGAACGGGGGGTTGCAGCTTGCCCGGCTGGCCGGTGCGCAGCCGGACGAAGGCCTGCTGCATGGAGGTCGCGATCAGTTGCGCTTCCTCCATGGTGTCGGCGGCGAAGACATTATAGCCCGCCATCACATAGGGATATTTGAGTTGCGCCGATGGCCGGAAATCGCGGCGGTATATGGCGATCGCCTCGTCCAGAGCGCCCGGCGCGAAATGGGAGGCAAAGGCATAGGGCAGGCCGAGCGCGGCGGCCAGTTGCGCGCCATAGAGGCTGGAGCCGAGAATCCAGAGCGGGACATCCTCGCCAGCGCCGGGCGTCGCCTGGAAGCCCAGGCGCGAATCGCCCGCGAAATAGGCTTGCAACTCCATCACGTCGCGGGGGAATTCATCCGGGCCGCCGCTGAGCGTCCGCCGCATCGCCTGCGCGACGCGCTGGTCCGAACCAGGCGCCCGGCCCAGTCCCAGATCGACGCGGCCGGGAAACAGGGCGGCGAGCGTGCCGAACTGCTCCGCGATCAGCAGCGGCGCATGATTGGGCAGCATGATGCCGCCCGCGCCGATGCGGATATGGCGGGTAGCCTGTCCGATATGAGCCAGCACCACGGCGGTTGCGGCCGATGCGATCCCCGCCATGCCGTGATGTTCGGCCACCCAATAGCGGTGGAAGCCAAGGCTTTCGGCATGGGCGGCAAAGGCGGCGGCGCGGCCGAGCGCTTCGCCGGGGGTGCTGCCTTCATTGACGGGGACGAGGTCCAGAATGGAAAAACGGGTCATGACCCGCATATGGGGTGATGACCCGTTTTATTTCAATACTTATGTGACCCGATTCAGACGGCGCGGCCGAATCCCTGGGCGGGACCGTCGACGCGGCGGCCGAAGCCCTGGGGCCGGCGGGCGACCAGCGGATTGGCATCGCGGTCAAGCAGCGCCATGGTTTCGGTGAAACAAGGGCGCAGCGCGACGACATCCTCGATCAGCTCGTCCGGACCTTCCCGGCTTTCGACGCAGCGGCGGGCGACCATCTCGATCTTTTCGGCCATGGCGCTCAGGCGATAGGCGCCGAATTGCGCCGACTCGCCCTTCAGCGTGTGGGCTGGGGTGACGAGGGCGGCGGCGTTGCGCGCGCGAAAGGCTTCCTCGATCACGCCGATTGCCTTGGCGCCATCTTCCCGGAAATAGCCGAGAATCCGGAGAAAGGCGGTGCCCAGTTCCGAACGCGATTTGGCAAAATCGGTCCAGTTGACCAGTTCGGCCTCTTGATATGACACCCTGCGACACTCCCTGTTCTGCCCTGGGAACTATAGAAGAGGGGCGTAAACATGGGGTTAAGCAGGCGGACGTTGTCAGGCAGGTCGAGCGATGGCGAATAGGTAGGCGCCTCTGACGGCAAAGGTCCAGCCTTGCTGCAGTGCGAGCGTCTCCAGTTCCGCCGGCGCGATGGGATCGTCAGCCTCGATCGTCACCGCATCGCCGGAGCGCATGGCCCGCGCCACACGCAGGGCGGGCCAAGGACATTTCATGCCTCTGGCGTCGATATGCGCCGCGTCACTTGTTGGCATAGGGGTTTTTGGCGCTGCGCAGCGTCAGGCGCACCGGCACCGCGCCGAAGCCCAGTTCCTTGCGGATGCCGTTAACCAGATAACGGCGGTAGCTTTCCGGCAGCTCGTCCAGCCGCGTGCCGAACAGCACGAAGGTCGGCGGGCGGGTCTTGTTCTGGGTAATATAGCGCAGTTTGATCCGCTTGCCGCCGGGCGCGGGCGGCGGATTGGCCTCCAGCGCGCGTTCGAACCAGCGGTTGAGGATGCCGGTCGACACGCGCTGCGACCAGGCGGTGCGGGTTTCGAAGGCGACGCGGATAAGGTCGTCCAACCCTTTGCCGGTTGCGCCCGAGACGGTCATGATCGGCACCCCGCGTATCTGTGCCAGGCCGTCGGACAGCGCCTGCTTGATGCCCTGATAAAGCGCCGATCCGTTCTCCACCGTGTCCCATTTGTTGAGCGCGACGACCAAAGCGCGGCCTTCCTCCACCACCTTGTCCGCGATGCGCAGATCCTGCGCTTCCAGCCCGCGGGTGGAATCGAGCAGCAGCACCACGACCTCCGCGAAATTGACGGCGTTGAGGCCATCGGACACGGCCAGCTTTTCCAGCTTGTCCTGCACCTTGGCGCGCTTGCGCATGCCTGCCGTGTCGATCAGGCGGACGGGGCGTTCATGGCCGTCGGGGCTGGTCCATTGCCAGTCGACGGCGATGCTGTCGCGGGTGATGCCCGCTTCAGGGCCGGTCAGCAGACGGTTTTCGCCCAGCAGCCGGTTGATGAGCGTCGACTTGCCGGCATTGGGACGGCCGACAATGGCGAGCTTGAGCGGTGCGGCTTCGAGGTCGACCTCGTTCGGCTCCGCTTCGTCCTCTTCCTCCTCTTCCCGGTCGATATAGGGGAGCAGCGCCTGGAACAGATCGGCCAGGCCCTGGCCATGTTCGGCGGAGAAGGGGATGGGGTCGCCGAGGCCCAGACTGAACGCTTCCATCACGCCATCATCGCCCGCCCTGCCCTCGGCCTTGTTGGCCATCAGCACCACCGGCGCGTCGCCCTCGCGTAGCCAGCGGGCGATTTCCTCGTCCAGTGGTGTCACCCCGGCGCGGGCGTCCACCACGAACAGCGCGACGTCGGCATTTTCCACTGCCGCTTGCGTTTGCATGCGCATGCGGCCGGGCAGAGTCTGCGGATCCTCATCCTCGTAACCGGCGGTGTCGATGATGGTGAATTCGACGCCGAGAAGATTCGCCTGCCCCTCCCGCCGGTCGCGGGTGACGCCGGGTTGGTCGTCGACCAGTGCCAGCTTCTTGCCGACGAGCCGGTTGAACAGAGTGGACTTGCCCACATTGGGGCGTCCTACGATGGCAACGGTGGGCAGCATTGGAGGCCCGTATCCTTCAAAATATTGGTGCTCCTGCGAAGGCAGGAGCCCAGTCCAAACAGCGGAACTGGACTCCTGCCTTCGCAGGAGCACGGTTACTTAACATCATTGAGGGCGTTAACGAAACGCCGTCAGCTTGCCATTGTCGGCAAGGATATAAAGCGTGTTGTTCGCCACGACCGGCGACAGCGACATCGACCGGCCGAGATCGACTTCCGCCTGGATCTTGCCCGTCGTCGGATCGACATAGTTGAGGTCGCCATGGGTCGAAACCAGGATCAGGCGACCGCCCGCCAGTACCGGACCGGTCCAGCGGATCGCCTTGTCCTTCTTCTTTTCCTTCTCCCAGCGGCGCAACTGGCTGATCCAGCGGATTTTGCCCGTGGCGCGGGCGACGCAGAGCAACTTCGCCTCGCTCGTGACGGCGAACACCCATTCGCCCACGACCGAGGGAGTGGAAATCCCCGCAATATTGATTTCCCAAAGGCGCTGGCCGCTCACCAGTTCATAGCTCGCCATGCGGCCGCCCTGACCGATGGCGAACACGCGGCCGCGGTCGATCACCGGATCGGCGTCGATATCGGTGAGCGTAGCCACCGCCGTCGAGATGCTGGTGCGCGACAGCGCGTCGCCCCACAGCGTCCGGCCATTTTCATAGCGATAGGCCGTCAGCTCGCCCGAGCTGTAGCCGGCGATCACCGTACCCTGCGCGGCAGCGGGAGCGGCCACGCCGAAAATGCCGGTGACCTGCAACGTGCCGCTATCGGTCCACTGCACTTCGCCATCCGTTTGGTTGAGCGCGAAGATCTGATTGTCCTGGCCCATCACATAGACATGGCCGTTGGCGAGCGTCGGCGCGCCACGCAGCGGGCCGCCGGGGCGCTTCTTCCATAGGACTGCGCCCGTATTGGCGTCCAAGGCGGCGACGTCGCCCACGCCGGTGCTGGCATAGAGCTTGCCATCAATCACGCTGACGCCGCCGCCGAACAGGGCGCGGCCGCTGCCTTCGGCGGGCAGCGCGGTTTGCCACAGCCTCGCGCCGCTGTTGGCGTCGAACGCGATCACCCGCGCATCGGCATCGATGACATAGAGTTTGCCGCCGACCACCACCGGGGCGGAGGCGAGGCGCGCCTGCGGCGTGCTGCCCGAGATGGAGGCAGTCCAGGCCTGAGAGGGCGAGGCGCCCAGCGCCAGATTGCCCATGGTCTTGGCGGGGCTGCCGCCCGGTTGCGACCATTGGTCATTGGCATAGGGTTCGGGCAGCGTCACCGGCACGTCGGCCAGGGTCGGATCGACCTCCACACCCTGTTCATTGCTGAGGATCGAGGTGCGCTTGCCGATCACCGGGGTCTTGGGGCCGCCCTTCTTGCCGCCGATCACGCCACAGCCCGCGAGCAGAGCGATCATCGCGGCAACAGTCACGGCGCGACTGGCGCCCGAAAATTTCGTCATGCTGTGCTTTCCCATGCGCCCAATCATTCCTGTCCCGCCACGATCGGCGTTTCGACTGCATCAACACCCAATAAGCCCGCCATCTGTCGCGCGCGTGAACGGATCGACTGGGGCACGTTCCTGTCCTTCGCCATGGCTGCGAACAGCGGCCCGGCAAGGTCGGGCTTGCGCATCTTCATATAGGCGATGGCGACCAGTTCCCCGGCGCTGCCGAACCAGGGCGCACCCTCGACGGCGAGGGGCTTCAGGCGATCGATCACCTGTTGCGGAGCCAGGCTTTCATATTCCAGCGTCGTCTGGCGGATCAGCGCCAGGTCGCGATAGGGCTGATCGAGCGAGCTGTCGCTGGCCATCGCCCGATAGGCGGCGATCGCGGCCTTACTGTCGCCCTTGCGCGCGGCGGTGCCCGCCTTCACCAGCAGGGCAGAGGCGCGGAAGCCGGGCTGGCTCGCTTGGCTGAGCGTGTCGAGCTGCTTTGAATCGGGCGTGCCGCCGCCGACCGCCGTGGCGATCACCTTGTCCATCTCTTCCGAAACGGCCTGCGACTGGGTCTTCGTATAATGCTGCCAATATAGCCATCCGCCGAACGCGGCGAGCCCCAGGATCGCCAACGCGACGATCCAGCGGCCGAAGCGCTGCCAGAAGGTCAGCAACTGGTCCTGCCGGACGGCCTCATCGACCTCACGCATGAAGGCTTCGCTGTTTTGCGGCGTCAGGGCCACTTGGGTCTCCAGAAATTCGTCAGATAAGGCACGCGGAAGGCGCGATCATTAGCGGCGCACTGCGCTCACGCAAATCACTTTTTGGGCCGATAGACCTGATCTTCGGTCGGAAAGTTCCGGTTTCGGACATCTTCGGCATAACGGGTAGCGGCATTGCCGATGGTTTCCGCAATATTTTCGTAGCGTTTCACGAAGCGGGGGACGCGTTCGAACATGCCCAGCATGTCCTCCGCCACCAGCACCTGCCCATCGCAATGGGCCGATGCGCCGATGCCGATCACCGGCACGTCGACGCTGTCGGTGACGGCGACGGCGATATCCTCCATCACACCCTCGATCACCATGGCGAAGGCGCCCGCCTGCGCGACGGCGCGGGCGTCGGAGATGATCTTGGCATGCTCCTCCTGGCTCTTGCCGCGCGCGCCATAGCCGCCCAGCGCGTTCACCGCCTGGGGCGTCAGGCCGATATGGGCCATCACCGGAATGCCGCGCTGGCTGAGGAAGGAGATGGTTTCCGCCATCGCCACGCCGCCTTCCAGCTTGACGCCTGCGCAGCCGGTTTCGGCCATGATGCGGCTGGCGCTGGCAAAGGCCTGTTGGGGCGATGCCTCATAGCTGCCGAAGGGCATGTCGACGAGCACGACGCTATGATAGCTGCCGCGCACCACGGCGGCGCCATGGGCGATCATCATGTCGAGCGTCACGGCAAGGGTGGAGGGCAGACCGTACACCACCTGGCCCAGCGAATCCCCGACCAGCAGCATGTCGCAATGCGGGTCGAGCAGTTGCGCCATGCGCGCCGTATAGGCGGTCAGCATCACCAGCGGCTGTTGCGTCTTCCCCTCGAACTTGCGGCGCTGGATGGCGGGCACCGTCAGGCGCTTCATCGGCGCGGGAGTGGGATTGGCGCGGCTGGTCGACGTGTCGAGCGTGAAGGTCGTGGACATGGGACGCGCTCTACCCCAGCCTGACCGATGGCGCAAATCGGGCAGGCGTCCAATCCGATCATGGCGGCATCGAAAAAATGCGGGGAGCGACAGGGCCGTGTCGCTCCCCGCAGGGGTGAACCTCATTAGAAGCCGGCCTCGATCATGAGGCCGTGGGCGCTATCAGAACGAGAATTTGATCGTTCCGCCCCAGGTTCGCGGGTCGCCGGGCTGACCGGCGATCAGGCCGGTGTTGCCGGGCGCGACCTGAAGATTTTCGATATAGTTCACGTCGAAGGCGTTGCGGACCCAACCGAAGATGTCGAACCCTTCGCCACGGAAACCGGCGCGGAAGTTGGTCAGCGCATAGCCCTTCACCTCCGTGTAGATTGACGGCGAGGCGTTCGAATTCCAGTGCGAACGATAATTGCCGTCGACGCCCAGATAGACCTGGCCTTCCTTCGCCAGCAGCGTGACCGGAATGTTGTATTCCGCGCCGTAGGAAAAGGCCCATTTCGACACGCCGGGCAGATCCTGACCCGAAATGTCGCATGCCCGTGGACTGAGCGAGTTGGGAACGCCCGGCAGGCCAGGGGTCTGATTGCCGGTCACGAACGTGCCGCCGGACAATTCAGGCGGGCAGGGCGCGTTGGTGAACTTCTTGTACTTGGCGTCCGTGTAGGCGCCGTTGGCATAGGCGGTGAAGCGGTCGCTGGCGACCACCTTCAAATCCGCCTCTATGCCCTGCGACCGGACCTTGTCCGCATTGGCGAGATAGCCGCGCACGGTACCGAACTGGCCGCCGTTCACCGTCGCCTGGAAATTCTTGATGTCCGTGCGGAAGGCGGTGAGGTTGAAGGTCGCCCGGCGATCCCAGAACTGGGTCTTCAGGCCGATTTCATAATGGTTGACCGATTCCGGCTTCACCGTGCCCGCGCTGTAGTCGGGCAGGTTGGTGGCGCTGTTGAGCGGCAGGCCGTTCTGGTTGATCCCCAGCGTCTTGAAGCTCTTCGCATAGGTCGCATAGGCAAGCACGTCCTGCGCGATCTTGTAATTGACGTTGAAGTCGTAGGTGAAGTTCCAGGCGCTGTCGGACGGATTGGTGCGCTGTCCCTGATAGACGCCGCACTGTGCCGAGCGGACCGACGACAGGGGCAGCGCGGTGCAGTCCACCACGACGCCTGCGCCATCCGTCACAATGCGTTCGTAGAAGCCCGACTTCTTGTCATAGTTGAGACGCGCGCCCGGCTGAATCGTCAGGGCATCGGTCACTTTCCAGCTCAACTGACCGAACAGCGCCGCGCTGGTGCTCTTGAGCCATTGCGTATTGGTGGCGGTCAAACCCTGAAGGATGCTCGGAGTTCCGGCATTTGTTCCGGTCAGGCTCCAGCGGCTGGCGTCCGCGCCCTGCTGTTCCGTGCCCTGCGTGTCGATCCGCTGCTTGAAGCCGAACAGGCCGACCACGAAGTCGATCTTCTGGCTTTCGTAATTATAGCGGAATTCCTGGCTATACTGATCCTGCTGAGAGGGGTTCTGAGACTTCGACACCACCGACAGGCCAGTGAAGTCGCGGTCGTTCTCGGGCTTCCAGTCCCAGAAACGCCATGCGGTGACGGAGGTCAGCGTGCCGGGGCCAATGTCCCACTTCACCCGCGCCGACACGCCGCCGATCTTGTTGCCTGCGTTAAGGTTGCTGTCGAGATCGGTCAGCCGGTCATAGGGATTGCGGCTGGGCGTCGCATAGTTGCGGCCGGGGTTGGCGGCGTTGATCGCCGCGACCAGCGCGTCATATTGGCGTCCTGGCGCGCGCTGCGTCGTGCCCACCCGCACGAACACCGTGCCGCAGCATTCCGGATCCTGCTTGCTGTAGTCGCCCGACAGGGTGATGCTGAAATCGTCATTGGGCTTGAACAGCAACTGGCCGCGAATGCCCAGATTATCCTGTTCGTTGATCCAGCGTTTGCTCGTCACATTGTACAGCGTGCCCCGACGGCTGGTCGAGGCGATCGCGATGCGGGCGGCGATCGTGTCCGACAGCGGGCCAGAGACGGCCGCCTTCGCCTGCTTGTAGTTGAGATTGCCGACGGTCAGTTCGGCGCGGCCCTCGAAATCGAAGGTGGGCTGGTTGGTCGTGATGTTGATCGCGCCCGCCGTGGTGTTCTTGCCGTAGAGCGTGCCCTGTGGACCGCGCAGCACTTCGACCTGGGCGGCGTCCAGGAAGTCGAAGGTCGCGGCGGCGACGCGTGAATTATAGACGTCGTCGACATAGATGCCGACGCCCTGTTCAAAGCCGTCGCTGGTCAGGCCGAAGGGCACGCCAAGGCCACGGATGTTGACCGAGGTGTTGCGCGGATTGGTGGTGTAGACCTGAAGCGTCGGCGCCAGTTGCTGAAGCTTCACGACGTTGAAGTTGCCGGTCGCCTCGATGCTGTCGCCGCGGATCACGGAGATCGCCAGCGGCACTTCCTGCGCCGTTTCCTGCCGGCGGCGGGCGGTGACGATGATCACTTCCCCGCGGGCAGTGGCTTGTTCAGCGCTGTCCGCAACGGGTTGAGGCGCGTCCTGCGCAAATGCGCTGGACGCAATGATGGATGCGCTCGCCACCCCGGCGAGCCACAGAAAACGCGCAATCATGTATATTCCCCTTCCGGATGTCCGGTGAATGTTGATCGCGGCCTCTGCGGTGATCCGCTCAAAGCCGAAGGTCTGGGAATGGAAAATGTGGCCCACCCCTTGCCACTTGTCATTCGACCCTTAAGCAGGCCTTGTTCTGCAACCCTGTGCGCCCCCGCGATTCTTTCAGGCGGTCAGGCGTGTTTTTTCCGTAACGTCGATCTGCACCACGCGCGCGTCATGAACGGTCAGCGTGACAGATCCGAAACGAAGCGCTTCGAGCACGCTGCGCACCTTCTCGATGCTCACGGCGATGTCGTGGCGCTGCCCGTCGCTGCGGCCGTTGCGGGCAAATTCAATCGATCGGTTTTCACTCATAAACACCTCTTGTTCGCTCTTTATCTCAACTATATTGATAGACAAAAAAGCAAATATAAGGGGCGCTCAAGTTTCTCTTGTCGCGCCCCATGAAGACTTAGCCGTTGACCCGCAGCGCCGCCAATCGCCGCTCCTGATGCGCCAGTGGTATGGCGGGCCGTAATTGCCGCATGGCGGAGGCCTGCTGATGCGCATTGTCGATGAGTTTCTCGAGCAGAGCCTGACCGAAGCGCCACTCGCCCAGGCCGGCTTCCGCGTTGATATGGCCGCAAAATCCCGCGTCTACGAAGCTGCTGCCCCAATTCTTGCCGATGCTGTGGGCGCGTTCGAAGAAGATATAGGGGTCGTTGCGGCTCGCCACGACGATCGATGGGAAGGGCAGTTGCGCGCGGGGGGTGGGGCCGAAGCCGCCGATCGTCTCGGGCGTTTCCATCCGGTCGCAATCGGGCGGCGCCACCAGCAGCGCGCCGGTCACCGGCCAGCCATAGGCCTGGCTTTGCAACGCGCCCCACCATGCCACCGCCAGGCAACCCAGGCTGTGCGCGGCCAGGATGATCGGTCCGTCCGCGGTCCGGATCGCCGCGTCCAGCCGGGTGACCCAGCTATTGCGGCTGGGACTGGCCCAGCTTCCCAGATCGACGCGTTCGCAATCGCCGCGCGTTTTTTCCCACAGCGTCTGCCAATGATCGGGTCCGCTGTTGTTGAGACCCGGTATGGTCAGCACGACCGGCTGGCGCGCGTCACCTGAATGTCCGAATCGCTCCATGGTCAGATCCTCGTCCTATTGTCGAGGAAGAGATAATTCTATTTATCCAGTAGACAATGGTCAAGCGACAAAATGTGTCGGAATCTGGGCAGTCCGATTCATCTGGCGTTCATGTTGCAGAAGGGGGCGCAAAGCGCCGTCTCCCCGCGCCCGATGATCGCTGCCCGGACCCATTCACCAGGGATAGATCAGCCCATAATATTGGAAGACGCTGCGGCCGTAGGCGTCGTCATAATCGGGTCGCTCATCGGGCAGATGCCGGGGCGCATCGTCCAGGATTTCCCTGGCCAGATCGACCACATAGCCGCCCTTGTCGGTGTCGTAGCTCAACATCGACCAGGGCAGCGGATAGTGATCGTTGCCCATGCCCAGGAAGCCGCCGAAGGACAGCACGGCATAGCGTACCTGTCCGCTCCGCTTGTCGACCATGAAATTGGAGATATGGCCCAGTTTCTCGCCCTGGCGATTATAGACGGTGGTGCCTTCCACCCGGTCGGACGCGATCAAGTCGTGATGATTTTCCGCGGCCCATTCGGCCCCAACTAAGTCAGACATTGTCACTCTCCTGCGAAAGAATCGCGCTATGGTGATGAAACCAAGGGGGACCGGCGGGGTTCCCCATCCGCAGACAGGAGTACGGTCATGAAGATCAATCGCAGCGGATCGGCAGTGTGGAGCGGTGGCCTGAAGGACGGCAAGGGCGCCATATCGACCCAGAGCGGCGCGCTGGATGCGCATCCCTATGGCTTTGCGATGCGATTCGAAGGGGTGCCGGGCAGCAATCCCGAGGAATTGATCGCCGCCGCCCATGCCTCCTGCTTCACCATGGCGCTGTCGCTGATTCTGGGTGAAGCGGGGCTGACGGCGGAGAAGATGGAGACCAATGCCGTGGTGACGCTGGAGCAGCAGGAGGGCGGCTTCGCCATCACCACGAGCAGGCTGAGCCTGAAAGCGACCATCCCCGGCGCGGACAATGCGCAGTTTCAGGAACTGGCGGCCAAGGCGAAGGCCAATTGCCCGGTTTCGAAACTGCTGAACGCTGAGATCAGCCTGGATGCGGAACTGCTAGGCTAACCGGAATCGCCTGGCGCGGACATGTTCGCGCCAGGCGATGTAAAGGCCGCTCGCGATGATCAGCGCGCCGCCGATCCAGGTCGTCGCCATCGGCCAATTGCCCCAGATCGCCCAGCCCAGCAGCGTCGTCCAGACGATCGAGCTATAGTCCATCGGCAGCACCACCGACACCGGCGCCCAGCGCAAGGCGGCGGTCATGCAGATCTGCGCGATCCCTCCCGTCACGCCGATCAGCAGCAGCAGACCCCAGGTTGCGGCGTCATGGCCTTGCCCATAGAATAGCATGGCCGTCCCCAGCGGCGGCAGGGACAGCAGGGTGAACCAGAAGACGATCACTCCGGCATTTTCCGTCCGCCCCAGTTCGCGCAGGACCAGGCTGACGCTGGCGGTGATGAACGCGGCGGAGAGGGCCACGGCGACGCCGATTGCGGGGAAATGCCCGGCATCCGGCCGGACCATGACGATCACGCCCAGAAACCCGACCAGCACGGCGCTCCAGCGGTGCACGCCGGTCGTTTCGCGCAGGATCAGGGCGGACAATATTGTGCCGAAGATCGGCATGGTGAAACCGATGGTGACGGCTTCCGCCGGCAGCAGCAGGATATAGGACAGGAAATTCAGCGCCATGCCGGTCAAGCCGACGACCATGCGCGTGGCATGAACGCCGATGCGACGGGTGCGGATCGATCCGGCGCCGTTGGTCGCCGCGATCCAGACGAAAACCACGGGCAACGCCAGCGCTTGGCGGTAGAACAGCGATTCGACCACATGCACGCCGCGCGCGTCGGCCAGCTTGACCGCCACCAACATGATCGACAGGCAGATCACCGCGACCAGCCGCAGGGCGATGGCTGTGAGCGGGCGATGGGGACGGCTGGAAAGGGGCAAAGGCGGCACGCGACCGCCTTAGCCCGCCTGCGCAATGACGCAACAGCTTAGGCGCTGCGCTACTTCATCGGCTTGCGAAACCGCAGCGTCATCCGGTCGCTTTCCCCGATGGCAAGATATTTCGCCTTGTCCACATCCCCGTTGCGCAGGGTCGGGGGAAGCGTCCACACGCCTTTTTCCCAATCGGCGGTGTCCCTGGGATTGGCATTGATCTCCGACGATCCTGCATATTCGAACCCGGCGGCTTCCGCGAGGCGGCGGATGGTCGAAACCTTGAGGTAGCCGCTGGTCTTTTCCTGCGCCGTGTTGCGCTCTTCGGGCAGGCGATGATCGACGATTCCCAGCGTCCCGCCTGGCTTCAGCAGATCGTAAAAGGCCTTGAACGTCGTCGTTTCGGTGCCGCCCATCACCATATTATGGACATTGCGGAAGGTGAGCAGCGTGTCGACGCTGCCCGCGGGAATCAGGCTGGTCTGGTCGGGAAAGGGCACCAGCTTCACCTTGTCGTAAATGTCCGGCTTTGCGGTCAGAAATGCCTTGTAGCCGTCCAGGTAGCGGCCGGTCGGCTGGAGCGCGTAGAATGTTCCCTTGTCGTGCAGCAAGGGTGCCAGGATTTCCGTGTACCAGCCGCCGCTGGGGGCATATTCGACCACCGTCTGGTCGGGCTTCACCCCGAAAAAGGCGAGCGTTTCGGCCGGATGGCGGTATTTGTCGCGGGCGATATTGGCGGGCGTGCGGCTGGGGGCTGTGACCGCTGCGGCGATCGGATCGGCGGCCTGATGATGTGCGGCATGCTGAGCGGCGAGGGGGAGCAGGGGCAGGGAGAGGCCGGTCAGCAACAGGGCGGCGCGGGCGAGACGGTTCATCGGCAATCCTCTCTTCACGGGGAGAGAGGATGATGTGCCGACGATGCGGGGCTGATGCAAGCGGGCCGGCGGGAAATGTCCCGCCGGCAACAGATTGTTACAGATCGGCTTTTATGGGCTGGCCGTTACAGGCACGCTTCCAGGAAAGGTTGGTCGAACCCGAATTGCCGCGCCTTGTCCAGCGTATAGGGGCGCAGACCCATGGAGCGATATTCTCCGATGATCTTCCCGCTGTCATCCTCGTCATGATATTCGAACTTGAACAGTTCCTGGGTGACGATAACGTCGCCTTCCATGCCGATCACCTCGGTGACGTTGGTGACGCGGCGCGAACCGTCGCGCAGGCGCTTCACCTGCACGATGAGGTCGACCGAGTCGGCAATCTGCTTGGAAATGGCTTCCTTGGGGATCTTGATGTCGCCCATCAGGATCATATTCTCCATACGGCCCAGGCATTCGCGCGGGCTGTTGGAGTGGAGCGTGCACATGGAGCCGTCATGGCCCGTGTTCATCGCCGCGAGCAGGTCGAAACACTCCGCGCCACGAATTTCGCCCAGGATGATGCGGTCGGGACGCATACGCAGGGCGTTCTTGACGAGGTCGCCAATGGTGATCGCGCCCTGGCCCTCCAGATTCGGAGGGCGGGTCTCCAGCGGCAGCCAGTGCGGTTGTTGCAGGCGAAGTTCCGCCGCGTCCTCGATGGTCAGCACGCGCTCGCCCGGATCGATCATCTTGGACAGGGCGTTGAGCATAGTGGTCTTGCCCGAACCCGTGCCGCCCGAAATCACGATGTTGAAACGGCAAGCGCCAGCGATTTTCAGCGCGGTGGCCATTTTCTGGCTCATCGCGCCCCATTGGGCGAGCATGTCGATAGTGATCGGCTTGGCCGAGAATTTACGGATCGAGATGGCGGTGCCGCGCAGCGACAGCGGCGGCACGATCACGTTCACGCGGGAACCGTCGGGCAGGCGGGCATCGGCCAGCGGCGTGGTCTGGTCGACGCGGCGGCCGACCTTGTTCACGATGCGTTGGGCGATCTGGAACAGATGCTCCTCGTCGCGGAACCGGATCGGAGCGATCTGGAGCTTGCCCTTCTTTTCGATATAGGTCTGGTCGGGGCCGTTGACCATGATATCGGTGACGTCCGGATCGGACAGCAATTCTTCGAGCGGGCCGAGGCCCAGAAGCTCGTCCACCAGCACCTTTTCCAACGCGAACTGCTCGCGCCGGTTCAGGGTCAGTTTGAGTTCGGCCAGCACTTCCATGATGATCGGCCGGAATTCCTCGGCCAGTTCATCCTTGGTCAGCGTCGCGGCGGCTTCAGGATCGACGCGCTCCAGCAGGCGGGGCAACACCTGCTCCTTGATCTTGTGGACCGATGCTTCAAAGCCCTGCGGTCCGGTATCGACGGCATGTTCGGCATTGGCGCGCTCGGACAGTCGCTGCATCGCATCGGCATTGCGCTGCATCTGGCCGGTCGGCGCGGAGAGGGGATCGAGCGGGGCGTCCGTTGGCAGCGCCGTCATGTCCAGCGGCGGGAATTGCTCACCGCCCCTGATCTCCTCCCTGGGTGCGCCTCCCTGCATTGGCCGAGCGATGCCGAAGCCCGGCTTGATGCCGGCGGGTCCATTTTTTCGTCCAAACGCGCTCATAATTCTCCGCCGAAATGATCTGAATCAGCTCTGATTGTTAAAGGTGAATAAGGTGGAAACTTTGATAAATGGCTAATGCCGTGGAGCCGGCGAAGGTGCGCCACGCATATCGGCAGCGTGTCGAGGACGGGCAGGATCGCGAGGCCCGGCAGCATGGCCCAACCGATCCGCTGCCAATAGGTTTCGACCGCAAGCCCGGTACGACTCAGCAGACGGCCAAGGCTCAGACCCGGCAAATACAAGCCAGCGGCGCCAGCAATATGGTGAGGGCAAGGCCCGCAAGGTCTTGCATATAGGGCATGGATACTCCCCAACTGAGCATCCGGTTGGCTGCGCAAAGATAGGGAACTGCTAACAACAAAAGGCCGCGCTCCGATAGGGAACGCGGCCTTTTATTCTGGATCAGGCCGAGCGGCGTGTCAGCCGGCATGCTCCGCTAGCACTGTCAAACCCTTTTCATTCACTTCGGCAAAGCCCCCGCGGACCGGGATGATTTCGGGCGCGGCACCCGCGCTGGCGAAGATCTGAATCGCGCCATCGCGAACGGTGGACATGAAGGGCGCGTGGCCCTCCAGCACGCCGAAGTCGCCATCGGCGCCGGGGACGACCACCTGATAGACCTCTTGCGAGCGGACGAGCTTTTCCGGAGTCACGAGTTCGAAATGCAGTGCCATTTTTCAATCCTCAGAACCCCTCTCCTGCGGGAGAGGGAGGGGCCCGCCGCGAAGCGGTGGGAGGGTGAGGGCGCTAAGCGAGTGCTGGCCGCCCTCATCCAACTCCGACTAGCCAGCAAGCTGGCCAGTCTGCATATCCTTTTCCCTGCGGGAGAAGGATATCGCCTTACGCCGCTTCCGCGGCCAGCTTCTTCGCCTTTTCGATGGCTTCGTCGATGCCGCCGACCATGTAGAAGGCGTTTTCGGGCAGATGGTCATATTCGCCTTCGACCACGGCCTTGAACGACTTCACCGTGTCTTCGATCTGGACGAACTTGCCCGAAATGCCGGTGAAGACTTCGGCAACGTGGAAGGGCTGCGACAGGAACTTCTGGATCTTGCGGGCGCGGGCGACGGTCAGCTTGTCCTCTTCGGACAGCTCGTCCATGCCCAGGATCGCGATGATGTCCTGCAGCGACTTGTATTTCTGCAGGATCGCCTGAACCGCGCGGGCGGTTTCATAATGTTCCTGGCCGACGACGCGGGGTTCCAGAACGCGGCTGGTCGAGTCCAGCGGGTCGACCGCAGGATAGATGCCCAGTTCCGAAATGGCGCGGTTGAGAACGGTGGTGGCGTCCAAGTGCGCGAACGAGGTCGCAGGCGCCGGATCGGTCAAGTCGTCCGCGGGAACGTACACGGCCTGCACCGAGGTGATCGAACCCTTGTTGGTAGAGGTGATGCGCTCCTGAAGGGCGCCCATGTCGGTTGCGAGGGTCGGCTGATAGCCCACGGCCGAAGGAATACGACCGAGCAGAGCCGACACTTCCGCGCCCGCCTGGGTGAAGCGGAAGATGTTGTCGACGAAGAACAGCACGTCCTGGCCTTCCTGATCGCGGAAATATTCCGCGATGGTGAGGCCCGACAGGGCGACGCGCGCGCGGGCGCCCGGGGGCTCGTTCATCTGGCCGTAAACCAGCGCCACCTTGGAGCCTTCGGAGATCGCATTGCCGTCGGCGTCCTTGGCGATAACGCCGGCGTCGAGGAATTCGTGATAGAGGTCGTTGCCTTCACGGGTACGCTCACCGACGCCCGCGAAGACCGAGGTGCCGCCATGGCCCTTCGCGATGTTGTTGATCAGTTCCTGGATGAGTACGGTCTTGCCGACGCCCGCGCCGCCGAACAGGCCGATCTTGCCGCCCTTGGCATAGGGGGCGAGAAGGTCGATGACCTTGATGCCGGTGACGAGGATCGACGCGTCGGTCGACTGGTCGACGAACTCTGGTGCCTTGGCGTGGATCGGGGCGGAGAGGGTGGTTTCCACCGGGCCGCGTTCGTCGATCGGCTCACCGACGACGTTCAGGATGCGGCCGAGCGTGGCCGGACCGACGGGAACGCGGATCTGCGCGCCGGTGTCGGTCACTTCCTGACCGCGGGTCAGGCCGTCGGTCGAGTCCATCGCGATGGTGCGGACGGTGTTCTCGCCAAGGTGCTGGGCGACTTCCAGCACCAGGCGCTGGCCGTTGTTGCTGGTTTCCAGCGCCGAGAGAATGAACGGCACCGCATCGGGGAAGGTCACGTCGACGACAGCGCCGATGACCTGCGAGATGCGGCCTACATTGTTGGTGGTTGCCATGACTGCTTCCTTGCGTGCGTGATCTTAGAGGGCTTCGGCGCCCGAGATGATTTCGACGAGTTCGGTGGTGATCGCGGCCTGACGGCTGCGGTTATACTGAATGGTCAGTTTATTGATGAGGTCGCCGGCATTGCGGGTCGCATTGTCCATGGCGGTCATCGAAGCGCCCTGTTCGGACGCATTGTTTTCCAGCAGCGCCTTGAAGATCTGCACCGTGATGTTGCGCGGCAGCAGGTCGTCGAGGATCGCTTCCTCGCTCGGTTCATATTCCACCGTCGCGGCGATGGCATTGCGGTCGGCATCCTCGGGGATCTTGACCGGGATGATCTGCTGCTCGGTCGGGATCTGCGCGAGGGCCGACTTGAAGCGCGAGAAGAAGAGATACGCGACGTCGAACTTGCCGTTCAGATACATCTGCGTCAGCTCGTGCGCGATTTCTTCGGCCTGCGAATAGCCGGGTTCCTTCGCGCCGGTGGTGTCGAACTGGGCGACGATCATGCCGGGAAAGGTGCGGTTGATGACCGGACGGCCCTTGCGGCCGATGAGGTAGAAGCGGACGGTCTTGCCCGCGTCGATCAACTCCTGCGCCTTGGCGCGCGCGGCCTTGACGATGTTGGCGTTGAACGCACCGGCGAGGCCACGGTCGGAGTTGGCGACCACCAGCAGATGGACCTCATCCTTGCCGGTGCCGGCCAGCAGCGGGGAGGCGCCTTCGCCCGAACCGCCCGCGATCTTCGAAGCCAGCGAGGCGACGACCGCTTCGAGGCGGCTGGAATAGGGGCGCGCGGCTTCGGCAGCGGCCTGCGCCTTGCGCAGCTTCGCGGCAGCGACCATCTGCTTGGCCTTGGTGATCTTCTGGGTCGACTTCACCGACCCGATCCGCAGCTTCAGTTCCTTGAGGCTAGCCATAGTTCAAACATTCCGAGCAAGGGCCAGACGGCCCGCGAGACCAAAGAAACCGACGCCCATGGCGCCTTCGAACCAGCGCATCGCGCTGCTCTGCCCGACCTTGCGGCCCGCCTTGACGGCGAGAGCCGCTAGAAGGGCGCACCAGAAGAAGCCCAGCCCATAGACGATCGCGATCAGCAGCATGCCCTGCCACGGTGCGTCCGGGCCGGTGCCGACAAATTGTGGCAACGCGGCGAGGAAGAAGATCGCGACCTTCGGGTTCAGCACGGTGCTGATGAAACCCTGGGCGAAGGGCGATCCGCCGATCCGCAGTTTAGGCGTTTCCGACGCGGGCGCGGGCTTAACAGCGCCGCGCAGCATCGAAAGACCGAGCCATGCGAGGTAGATCGCGCCAGCAATCTTCACCGCCACGAACAGCCCCGGCACCGCGTTCAAGACGCTGAGGAAGCCGAAGCCGCACAGCGCCATGTAGAACAGCCCGCCGAGCTGGATGCCGCCGATCGCCGCCATTCCCGCCTTCAGCCCGCGCCGTGCCGCGTGACCAGCCACCAACATGGTGTCCGGTCCCGGCAGCAGCACCAGACCGATCGCCATGACGGTCCAGGCAAGGAGGGAATGGGCGGTCAGCACGTCTTAGGCGAAGGTCTTGCCGAACGAGTCCAGCGCGGCCTTCAGCTTGGCCTTGGGCTCGTCGCCCAGATCCTTGCTGTCGCGGATCGCGGCGAGGACATCGGCATGGTCGTGACGCAGATAGGCGAGCATCAGCTCTTCATAGCGCGTCACATCCTTGACCGGCACGCTGTCCAGATAGCCGTTGGTGCCCGCGAAGATCGACGCGGTCTGCTCCTCGAAGGGCAGCGGCGAGAACTGGGCCTGCTTCAGCAGTTCGGTGAGGCGCGCACCACGGTTCAGCAGCTTCTGGGTCGAAGCGTCGAGGTCCGAACCGAACTGGGCGAAGGCCGCCATTTCGCGATACTGAGCCAGCTCCAGCTTGATCGAGCCGGAAACCTTCTTCATCGCCTTGGTCTGCGCGGCCGAGCCGACGCGCGATACCGACAGGCCGACGTTGATGGCCGGACGGATGCCCTGGTAGAAGAGGTTGGTTTCGAGGAAGATCTGGCCGTCGGTGATCGAGATCACGTTGGTCGGAATGTAGGCCGACACGTCGCCCGCCTGCGTTTCGATGATCGGCAGCGCGGTCAGCGAGCCGGCGCCGTTGGCGTCGTTCATCTTCGCCGCGCGCTCCAGCAGGCGGCTGTGCAGGTAGAACACGTCGCCGGGGTACGCTTCACGGCCCGGAGGACGGCGCAGCAGCAGCGACATCTGGCGATAGGAGACGGCCTGCTTGGAAAGGTCGTCATAGACGATCACGGCATGCATGCCGTTGTCGCGGAAATATTCGCCCATGGTGACGCCGGTATAGGGCGCCAGATACTGGAGCGGAGCGGGCTCCGAAGCGGTGGCGGCGACGACGATGGAATATTCCATCGCGCCATTTTCTTCGAGCTGCTTGACGATCTGCGCGACAGTCGAGCGCTTCTGGCCGATGGCGACGTAGATGCAGTAGAGCTTCTTGCTTTCGTCACCCGAAGCGTTGATGCCCTTCTGATTGATGAAGGTGTCGATCGCGACGGCGGTCTTGCCGGTCTGACGGTCGCCGATGATCAGCTCGCGCTGGCCGCGGCCGACGGGGACGAGGGCGTCGATGGCCTTGAGGCCGGTCTGCACGGGTTCGTGCACCGACTTGCGGGGGATGATGCCCGGAGCCTTCGTTTCGACGCGCTTGCGCTCGGTATATTGGATCGGACCCTTGCCGTCGATCGGGTTGCCGAGGCCGTCGACGACGCGGCCGAGCAGACCCTTGCCGACCGGAACGTCCACAATGGTGCCGGTACGCTTGACGGTGTCGCCTTCCTTGATCTCGGCGTCCGAGCCGAAGATCACGACGCCGACATTGTCGGCTTCGAGGTTCAGCGCCATGCCCTGCACGCCATTGGCGAACTCGACCATTTCGCCCGCCTGGACGTTGTCGAGGCCATGGACGCGGGCGATGCCGTCACCCACGGTCAGCACGGAACCGACTTCGCTCACCTGCGCTTCGGTGCCGAAATTGGCGATCTGGTCCTTGATGACCTTCGAAATTTCTGCGGCGTTGATATCCATGTTCAGCCTTTCATCGCCAAAGCGAGACTATTCAAACGGGTGCGGATGGAGGAATCGATCATCTGGCTGCCGATCTTGACGACCAGCCCGCCCAGGATCGCGGGATCGACCTTTTCATCGACCGCGACGTCGCGGCCGACACGGGCCTTGAGGCTCTTCTGCAGAGCGGTAATCTGGGTTTTGCTGAGCGGATGGGCGCTCGTCACTTCGGCGCGGGCTTCGCCCTTGTGATTCGACAGCAGCGTCTCATAGGCGCGGATGACGGCGGGAAGCTGCGACAGGCGACGGTTCTGGGCGAGCACGCCAAGAAAATTCGTCGTCAGCGCATCGATCGCCATGGAGGATGCTACGGCCGCGATCGTCTTGCCTGCTGCGTCGCGGCTGAGGACGGGGCTGTTGATCAACCCCTTGAAATCAGTCGATTCGGCCAAAGCCGCCTTGAGCGCCGCCAAGCTCGCCGCGACGGTGTCGAGCGTCTTGCCGTCGCGGGCCAGATCGAACAGCGCCACCGCATAGCGGCCGCTGAGGCTAGCCTGAATACCGCCGGTAGTCTCCACGCGCTTACCGTCCTCCACTTGATTTCCTGGCATTTGATTTGCCGGTCATGCAAAAAGGGGGCGCGGTTCTGATCCGTCCCGGTCCCCTGTTGGGGGGCCGGTTAGCAGTGGGATTGTGACTATGCAAGTCATGGAACGCGATTCGACCGTTCGGATGAAAACATCGCGATTTGACTGAGTTTTTATGACGCCCGAATCGACGATTTTGTAGGCCGTCTTCACCGGACGGCCGGAGCGAGCCGACCCTTTTGGCAATGATAGACGATCCGCTCATTGGGCTGGGCAGGCAGCAGGGCGGCAAGATCGCTCTGCAACGAGGCGATTTTCGCCAGCAGCGCGGAATCGTTGCCGCAGCCCTTGATCGGCCCGTCCCCCAGCGCACGGATCTTGGCCATGGTGTCGATATCGGGCAGCCAGCGCTGAACCCGCAGCATGCCCGTGGCGGGATCGAAGCGGCTGACCGTCACGAAACCATGGTCGTCGGGCACGTTCGCGCGCTGCCAGCCGGTGCCGGACGAGACATATTGGGTGTTGCCGTCGACGCAGCCGCCCTCGGCCCAGTGGAACCCGATGTCATTGGGTTCCGATATGGTGAGCCGGCTGCGATTCACGTCCACGCGACAGATATTGTCGCCCGCCCAGGCATAGGCATTGTTGCCGGTGACGCTCTTGTCCTCGGGCAACTGGATGCGTTCGTCGATGCTGGAGAAGCTTGGCTTCAGGAAGAACAGCCCGATCGCACCGAACAGCAGCAGGCCGCCGCCCGCCAGCCACCAGGTCGCGCGTTTTTCCCGTCCCTGGCTGTAGAAAAGGCCGCCCGCGCCAAGCCCCAGCACGGCCAGCGCCAGCAGCACAGCTGCGCCGGCCATGGCATTCTCCCGGGCGGAGATGACATCGCGCTCGGCGGTGTCGCGGGCCTTGTTGATCGCGGCTTCGCGGGCATCGGCGCGGGCGCGTTCGGATTGCTCGCTCCGCGCGTCCTCGCGCTGGGTGAGGGCGGCTTCGGCGGCGTCGGCCTCCGCCATCGACCGGCAGGGGACGACGGTATGCAGCGATGCAACGCCTGCTTGCCGCAGGAAGGATGCGATTTCCCGCCACGACACCGCAAATCCGAACTCCGCATCGTTGCCGTCCGACACGGAACCGAAACTGTTGACCCCCAGCACCCGGCCGCAATCGTCCACCAGCGGCCCGCCGCTATTGCCCGCCGCCAGCGGCGCGGTATGCAGCACCGTATCGAAATTCTGGCTCGCCCGGCCGGAGGAGACATTGCCGCTGGTCTTCACCGTGCCCAGCGGTTCGACCAATTGCTTGAGGCCCAGACCCTGGGCGCGGTCGACCGTGCCGGGATAGCCTATGGCGGTGACATGCTGCCCATCGCTGACCGCCCCCGCGTAAAAGGTGCTGACCGGCAGCCTGCCTTCCTCCAACTGGATCAGCGCCAGGTCGTTGCCGGGCGAAAAGGCGATGATCTTACCGCCATATGTCTTGGTCCCCTCCGAAGGGATGACGCCGATGACGAGATTTTTTTCCTCCCGCATCAACTCGACCACATGGGCGTTGGTGATGATCTTGTCCGGCGCGACCGCAAAGCCGCTGCCATGCCCCACGAAATAGGCGTCGGAGCCGTTGGTCGCCACCAGCACGACGCGGACCACCCCGCGGGCGGCGGCGGCGATATCCTGCTGCTCGGCGCGCGCGCTCAAGGGCGCGACAAGAGCGAGGATTAGGGCGAGGCGACGGAGTAGTGCGACCATGATTGGCGGCATTCATATGCGATGGTGGGATTGAGGCAATGCGGAAATGCGCGAAACCGCTTTTTGACCGCAAGCGGCGGGAAGTCTGATGTCTTCCCATCGGCTATGCCCTATCCATGACCGAGATGAGACAGCCCCAAGCCCCGATGGATGCCATGCCGGACGCCGATGTCTGCTGGGACGCATTTCTGCGCCGGGATCGCAGCTTCGACGGGCGGTTCGTGGGTGCCGTGCTGACCACCGGCATCTATTGCAAGCCAAGCTGCGCCGCGCGGCACCCCAAGCGGGAGAATATGATCTTCCTGGCCGAGCCGGAGGCGGCGCGGGCGGCGGGCTTTCGCGCTTGCCTGCGCTGCCGCCCTGATGAGGTGGGGCGCGACCGGCTGGCGGTGGAGGCGGCGGTCGCTTTCATCGCCGCTGCCGAAACGCCGCCTTCGCTGGAGGCAGTGGCCGGTCATGCGGGCTATGCGCCGCATCATTTCCACCGGCTGTTCAAGCGGGAAACGGGCATGACGCCCGCCGCCTATGCCCGGTCGCTGCGCACCGAGCGGCTGAAAAACGCGCTGGAGGAAGGGCGCAGCGTGACCGGCGCCATCTATGAAGCGGGCTATAATGCGCCCAGCCGCGCCTATGCCGATGCGGAGAGGCATCTGGGCATGACGCCCAGCGCCTGGAAGGATGGCGGCCGGGGCGTGACGATTCGCTATGCCGTCGTGTCGACCGGCCTGGGCCTGGTGCTGGTCGCGGCTACGGAGCGAGGCCTGTGCCGGATCAGCTTCGATGAGGATGAAGGGGACTTGCGCGAGCGCTTCCCCAAGGCGGAAATCCTGCCGGCCGACAAGGCGCTGTCAGGATTGGCGGAGCAGGTCGCCCGGCTGGTCGATGATCCGGCGCATGCGCCGGATTTGCCGATGGATCTGTGCGGAACGGCTTTTCAGCAGGCTGTGTGGACTGCCCTGCGGGCGATACCGCCGGGGGAGACGCGGACCTATGGCGAAATCGCGGCGGCAATTGGCAGGCCGGGGGCGGTACGGGCCGCCGGAACGGCTTGTGGCGACAATAATCTGGCCGTGCTGATTCCCTGTCACCGCGTCCTGCGGAGCGACGGGAGCCTGGGCGGCTATGCCTATGGCACACAGCGCAAGCAGGCCTTGCTGGAGCGGGAAAGGCAGGACTGAACCACCGCTTTTCGCTTTTCTTACAGCAGGCTATCCGCCATGAACGCGACCATGGTTCAATGCCATTGCATGGGGCTGGGCCGTTACAGGGGGTGGCGTGAAGATTTCGGGGTTGAAGGGGCTGCTGGTCCTGGCAGGCGCGCTGGCGCTTGTTCCGGGAGCGGCGCAGGCGGCGTGGTTGCAGGCGAAGAGCCGGCATTTCACCATCACCAGCGATGGCAGCGAAGCGAAGCTGCACGAATTTGCGGAGAAGCTGGAAAAGTTCGACGGGTTGTTGCGCAACGCGACGGGCATCGACGATCCCGAGGCGGGCAGCCCGGTCCATGTCTATCTGCTGTCGAACGACGCCAAGGTGAAGGCGCTGGCGCGCAACCCTAATATCGCCGGCTTCTATACGACGTCGGATCGCTTCGCTTTTGCCGTCCTGGCGCGCGGCGCGAAGATGAGCGAATATGATGTGGGCGCCGAGGACATATTGTTCCACGAATATACCCATCATTTCATGCTGCACCATTTTCCGGCAGCCTATCCGGCCTGGTATGTGGAGGGCTTCGCGGAATTTTTCTCCGTCGTGAAATTCTCCAAGGACGGGTCGATCCAATTCGGCCGCATCCCGATGGCGCGGGCGCCCACCCTGGTGCAGGATTCGCCCTATCCGCTGAAAGACCTGTTCGCCCGCGACACGGAGGGGCTGGGACTGCGGGACGGGGACCGCTATTATGGCACGGCCTGGCTGCTCACCCATTATTTCCAGTACAAGGCTGATCGGCGGGCGGAAATCAGCCATTATTTGAAGGATTTGACCGCCGGCGTGCCGGATATGAAGCTGGACGGCTATTTTGCCGGGGGCATCGATGGGCTGGAGAAGGACCTCAAGGCCTATATGCGCCGTCCGCTGTCGGCATCGCGGCTCGACCCCAAGGCGGTGACGATCGGCGCCATCACGATCGGTCCGGTCGATCCGGCGCGGGGCGCTCTGATCGAGGATGAATTGCGGCTGATGAACCATCCACGCACTGAAGACTTGCCCCAGATCGTAAGCGCGATCCGGGCCGCAGCCACCAAATTCCCGTCGAGCGCCTATGCGCTGGCGCTGTTGGCGGAGGCGGAGTGGGAGGCTGATGAAAAGGCGGCGGCGCTGGCCGATGCCGATCGGTCGATTGCGCTCGATCCTGGACTATCGCGGGCCTATAGCATCCGGGCGCGGGTGCTGCTCGAGCGAGCGCATGACGATGACCGGGAGGAGGATTGGAAGGCTGCGCTCAAGGCCATCGTCAAGGCGAATCGCGCTGACACCGAGGATCCGGTGCCGCTGGCGCTTTTCTACCGCTATCATGCGATGAAGGGCGGGCCGATGCCGGATATCGGCTATGACGGCTTGGCCAAGGCTTTTGAACTGCTGCCGCAAAGTCCGGAATATCGCATGACCTATGTGCAGGCGCTCGCATTCCGCGGGAAATATGCCGAGGCATCCCGGCTGCTCGATCCGCTGGCCTATTCGCCGCATCCTTCCGGAATGCGCGACGCGGCGCTGGCGCTCAAGAAGCGTTTCGATGCTGAGGCAGCTAAGAAGAAAAATCCTTCAACCGCTCCATGATGGCCCGCCGCTGTGCCTTGCTCATGCCCGTCCAGCGCCTGATTTCGTCGGTCGTCCGCCCGCAGCCGGTGCAGATGCGCCCGGCCTTGTCGAGCTTGCAGATGTTGACGCAGGGGCTTTCCATCACATGAAGCTATAGGGGTCGACGTCGACCGCGACCCGCGTGCCCGATTTCCAGGTGAGATTGCCCAGCCACTCGCGAATGGCGGCCTGTACGTCGATCTGCCGCGTGGCGTGGATCAGCAGGCGGTGGCGATGCCGTCCGCGCAGCACGGAAAGTGGCGCGGGCGCGGGTCCATAGACGCGTATGCCTTCGATCAGCGGGGCGGACTTGCCGATCAGCCGGGCGACCTCGGAAGCTTCATCGGCATCCTCGCTGGAGACGATGATCGCGGCGAAGCGGCCGAAGGGCGGTGCGTTGGCGTGGCGGCGATTGGCTGTCTCCACCTCGTAGAAACGCTCCGAATCGCCCGCGATCAGCGCCTTGATTACCTCCGCCTCCGGCATGCGAGTCTGGATGAAGACGCGGCCCGGCTTCTGCCCGCGTCCAGCGCGGCCCGCCACCTGCACGATCTGCTGGAAGGTGCGTTCGGACGCGCGCAGGTCACCGCCTTCGAGGCCCAGATCGGCGTCGATCACCCCCACCAGCGTCAGATTGGGAAAATGATAGCCCTTGGTCACGAGCTGGGTGCCGATGATGATGTCGACAGCGCCCGCCTCCACCGACTTCACGAATTCCGCGACCTTGGCGGGCGACCAGAGCGTGTCGGAAGTGACGATGGCGGTGCGCGCATTGGGCCAGAGCGCCTTTACCTCATCCGCGATCCGTTCGACGCCGGGGCCGCAGGCGACGAGTGAATCCTCTTCCTTGCAATCGGGGCAGAAACGCGGGGCAGGGATTACATGGCCGCAATGGTGGCAGGCAAGCCGATGGGTCAGCCGGTGCTCGACCATCCAGGCGGTGCAATTGGGGCATTGGAAGCGATAGCCGCAATGGCGGCAGAGCGTTAGCGGCGCATAGCCCCGGCGGTTGAGAAACAGCAGGCTCTGCTCCTCCTTCGCCATGTTTTCGTCTATGGCCTTGACGAGCGGCGGCGCGATCCAGCGGCCACGTTCGGGCGGATCGGTGAGCAGGTTGATGCCCTTGATATCCGGCATCGCCGCCCCGCCGAAGCGGGAGGGCAGCTTGATCTCCCGATAGCGGCCCAGTTCGACCTGATGCCGCGTCTCGATGGCGGGGGTGGCGGAAGCGAGGATGACCGGGAATTTCTCGATAAGGCCGCGCATCACGGCCACGTCGCGGGCGTGATAATGGACGCCGTCTTCCTGCTTGAAGCTGGCTTCATGTGCTTCATCGACCACGATCAGGCCCAGATTGGGATAGGGCAGGAACAGCGCCGAACGGGCGCCCACGACCACCGCCGCCTCACCCGCCGCGATCGCTCGCCATGCCCGCCGCCGCTCGCTCTGGCGCAGTCCGCTGTGCCAGTTGACCGGCACCGTGCCGAAACGCTTTTCGAAGCGTTCGAGAAAAGGCTCGGTCAGCGCGATTTCGGGGAGCAGCACCAGCACCTGCCGTCCGGCGCGAATGGCGGCGGCGATGGCTTCGAAATAGACCTCCGTCTTGCCCGATCCGGTCACGCCGTCGAGCAGGAATGGGGCGAAGGCCCGTTCCCTGACCGCTTCGATGAACTGATCGGCCGCCGCGCCCTGCTTGTCCGACAGCAGCGGCGGGGCATGATCGGGATCGGGCATGGGGAAGGGGGTGTCGACGCTGACTTCCACCGCTTCGAAAGCGCCTGCCTTGATCAGCCCGCGAATCACCGCATCGCTCACCCCGCCGATCATCGCCAACTCGCGGATCAGCCCCTGCCGCTCCCCGATGCGTTCCATGGCCTGGCTGCGCTGTTCGGTCATTCGCTCGGGCAGATCGCCGGTGGCGCGATATTCGATGACGGTGCGCGCGCCCTCCAGTGCGGCCATCGACGCCAGCGTCATGCGCAATACGGCGGCGATCGGGGCAAGATAATAATCCGCCGTCCACTCGATCAGGCGGCGCAGCGTTTCGGGCACCGGCGGCGCGTGGACCAGCCCCACGATATTGCGCAGCCGATTGTCGCCCACCGTCTCGATATCGGGGAAGCTGTCCTCTTCCCACACCACGCCAACGATCTGGCGCGGCCCCAGCGGCGCGACGACGATGCTGCCGGGCCTGGCGTTAATCCCGTGCGGCACCCGATAGTCGAGCGGCCCCAGGGCGGCGTTCAGCAGGATGACACGGGCGCGCGAACTCATGCCCTTCTCCCTAATGGCAGGGACGGGTGAGGCAAGGCCGGGAAGCGTCAGATTTTCCAGTTCAATGTCAGCCAGGGGATATGCGCCACTGCATCGGGACGGGCATCGCGGAAGGTCTGCTGCCGCATATAGAGCAGTTGCACGTCCAGCGCCTTGCCGATCGGATGGCGCAGGCCGATCTGGTTGCGCATGACGGCAAGGCCGGTCCTGTCGCTGGGACGCGCGCGGTTCAGGTGGAACATCAGCTCGGTCGAGGCGATCAATGTCCATTTTCGCGCCGCATCGAGCGGAAGCGATGCCTGCACCCGCTGGCGCAGCCGCCAGCTTGCCGCATCGGCGGTGTCGAAGAAGCGTTGCTCGATCCGGGTGCGGCTCATCCAGATGCCCTTGGTCAGCGTCACCTGCTGGAACAGCCGCATTTCCTGCTCCGGCCCCGAATGGAAATAGGCGAGGCCGCCGCCGATCTGCACGCCGGTCGCGATTCGATGATCGATCAGGATGCGCGCCGTCTGCTGGCCGCCATTGGAGGCTTCGCGGCGAAAACGCTGGCTGAGGTCGAGGCTGACAGTGTCGGCATCGCTGGCCTTGATGGTCAGCGATTCGGTCAGCCATCCCTGGGTTTCGCTGGTCGCGGCGACGGCGGGCGCGGCTGAGAATATTGCGATGAAGGCAAGCGCGTCCCATATATGGCGCGGACGCAAAAGGCGGAGCATGGATCGGTCCTTTGGAAAGGTGCCGCCGTCATAATGTTGCGCCGGGCAGAAGGTAAAGGGCCGGGCTCGGGCAATAATGGCTAATCTGTCATGGAGCCGCTAAAGGAGACGCGATTCGTCCTTCCCTCCCCGGAGCAGACCCATGAAATTCTTCGTCGACACCGCCGACACCAACGAAATCCGCGAACTGGCCGCCACCGGCCTGCTGGACGGCGTCACCACCAACCCGTCGCTGATCCACAAGTCGGGCCGCAAGTTCCTGGAAGTGGTCGAGGAAATCTGCGGCATCGTCGAAGGGCCGGTCTCGGCCGAAGTCGTCGCGCTCGACCATGAGACGATGATGAAGGAAGCCGCCGTGCTGCGGAAGATTGCCGACAATGTCTGCATCAAGGTGCCGCTGACCATTGACGGGCTCAAGACCTGCAAGGCGCTGACCGGCGAGGGCGTGATGGTGAACGTCACCCTTTGCTTCTCCGCCAATCAGGCGCTGCTGGCGGCCAAGGCGGGCGCGAGCTTCATCTCGCCCTTCGTCGGGCGGCATGACGACAATGGCTTCGACGGCATGAAGCTGATCGAGGATATCCGCCTGATCTACGACAATTATGCGTTCGACACTGAAATCCTGGTCGCGAGCGTGCGTCACCCGATCCATGTGCTGGAAGCTGCGAAGATCGGCGCCGACGTGATGACCGCGCCGCCCTCGGTCATCAAGGCGCTGTTCAACCATGTGCTGACCGAAAAGGGCATTGCCGGTTTCCTGGCGGACTGGGAAAAGACAGGTCAGTCGGTTCTCTGATCCTGCTCTGTCACCCGTAAGGCAGACATGCTCCTGCCTGCGCGGGAGCACGGTGATTGCAACCACTTCCGCATAGCATCATTCTCTCCCGCAAAGGAGAGAGCCGATGTTCGTCGCGGTCTATTGGTGGCGCGTCCACCCCGGCAAGGAAGAGCAGTTCCGCAAGGCCTGGCGCCGGGGAACCGACCTGATCCGCGAAAAATACGGCAGTTATGGATCGCGGCTGCACCGCGATGCGGACGGGCGCTTCGTCGGCTATGCCGAATGGCCGGACGAAGCGACCTGGCGCGCGGCTTTCGACCGGAAGATGGTCTATGACGATCCGGAAACCCGCGCCGCCTTCGTCGATGCGATCGCGGAAGTGCCGCCAGACGCGGATCCCATCTTCACCATGACCGTGACCGACGACCTGCTGCTGCGATCGGCAGGATGGCATGGCGAATAAGGGCTCGCCGTCTTCGGCGGCCGGCAGCGGCCGGACCGATCGGCCTGAGCCCGCATCCCTTCCGTTCGCTTCTCCTGCACCTTCCAGCCAGTCCCTCTAACACCTTTGACCCTCCCGCCTGTCCCGATGCGTCGATGCGCTCGCCGGTACAGCCTCTATCACCATGCTTGCCTGTCAAGACCCTGGAAAAGAGGAGGGGAAGAGCATCGCCACCAGCGCATCCCGTTCCGCCTTGCCTGCTCTGCCGGCTATCGAAGCCAACCCGTCCGCGGCCTATCGGCGCGACATCGACGGGTTGCGCGCATTGGCGGTCCTGCCGGTGCTGTTCTACCATGTCCGCCTCTGGCCCTTTTCCGGGGGCTTTGTCGGCGTCGACATCTTCTTCGTCATTTCCGGCTATCTGATCGCCTCGATCATCGCCCGGGAACTGGCGGAAGGCAGGTTCAGCCTGACCGCCTTCTATGCGCGGCGCGTCCGCCGCATATTCCCCGCTTTGTTCGCGACTATCGCCGTCACCATAGTAGCCGGCAGTCAGATTCTGCTGCCGCTGGACTATCGCGCGCTGGGGATGAGCGCGACGGCGACGGTATTGTTCGCCAGCAATCTCTATTTCGCGCGGCACAGCGGCTATTTCGGCAGCGCGGCGGAGGAAGCGCCGCTGCTGCACACATGGTCGCTGGCGGTGGAGGAGCAATTCTACATCCTCTTTCCGTTGCTGATGCTCTGCGCTTTCTGGGCGGGCGGGCGCAGCCGGCTCTTGCTGGGGGCGATGGCGCTCCTGTCCTTCGGCGTCGCGCTACTGCTGGTCGACCGCGCCCCGGTCCTGGCCTTTTACCTGCCTTTCCCCCGTGCCTGGGAATTTCTGGCGGGGGCGCTGCTGGCCACCGGCCTGTTGCCGCCGTTGCGGAGCGGATGGGCGGCGCAGCTTTGCGCGCTTGCGGGCGTCGTCTCGATCGGCTGGGCGGTGTTCGGCTTTTCCAGCGCGACCGCCTTTCCCGGACTGAACGCCCTCTTCCCTGTGCTGGGGGCGATGCTGATCTTGCATGCGGGACAGGGCGGATCGGCGGTCGGCAGGATGCTCAGCGGGGCGCTGCCGGTGGCGATCGGGCGCATCTCCTATTCGCTCTATCTCTGGCATTGGCCGATCGTCGTTTTCTGGACCTATCGCACCGACGGCGACTGGCGGTTGCGGGAGCAGGCGCTGATCCTGCTCCTGTCGCTCCTGGTCGCCGCCCTTTCCTGGCGTTTCATCGAGGAGCCGTTCCGCTGGGCACGCCGCTTCACGACCGGCCGAGCCTTCGCCTTTGCCGGGGCGATGGTGGCTGCCGGTTGCGGGGCGGGGGGATTGCTCTACCTCTCCGGCGGCTTGCCCGCGCGGGTGACGCCTTCGGTCGCGGCGCTCGACGCGGCGAGCCGAAGCATGGCCTATCTGCCCCAGCGTTGTTCGGGCACGGCGGCCGTGCGGCATCGGACGCTGTGCGCGGTGGGCGCGCATAACGGCACGGCGCCCAGCTTCTTGCTGTGGGGCGATTCCCATGCCCATGCGCTGAAACCCGCTTTCGATCAGGCAGGCGATGCGTTGGGTCTGTCGGGGCGGATCGCATCCTATCCCGCCTGTCCCACCTTGCTCGGGCTCGACCGGCTGGACCAGCCGCCCAGCCATGATTGCAGCGCCTTCAACGCCCAGGTGCTGGCGATGTTGCGCGAAAGCCCGACCATCCACACCGTCTTTCTCGTCTCCCGATGGGGTCTGTGCGCCAACGGTCGCCGCCCCGAGGGAGGAACGCCCTGCTATCTCGGCCGGGACGAGAATGACGACAAGAGCTTCAGCCAGGACACCCTGCTGTTCCGTTCGGGCCTGAAGGAAACCGTCCGGACGCTGACGGGCATGGGCAAACGGGTCATCCTGGTCGCTCCCATTCCGGAATTCCGCCGCAACGTGCCCGAAAGCCTGGCGCGGGCGGAACTGTACAGCGAACCGGCGCAACTGGAGTTGTCGCGCGCGGACTATCTGCGCCGTCAGCGCCAGGTTTTCGGCGCTTTCGATGAAATGCAGCGGCGTTTCGCGGTCGGCATCATCTATCCGCATCATCTTCTCTGTCGCAGCGGCCATTGCGCGACGATGATGCATGGCGTGCCGCTTTATTCCGACGACGACCATCTGTCGCGCCAGGGCAGCCTGTTGTTGAGCGGCATGGTTTATGAGGCGATGCGGCCGATCCGCGGCCCTGCGGACCGAAAGGGAAAATGGCGACCCCGACAGGATTCGAACCTGTGACCATTCGCTTAGAAGGCGAATGCTCTATCCAGCTGAGCTACGGGGCCGTCGGGGCGTTCGATAGCGGGGCTTTGGCCGGCTTGCAATCATAGGCGGCATTGCATTTGCGCGTCGGCCCGATATGCAGGGGCGCATGACCGATCCGGGGGTAAGGAAAATCGATGCCTATGCGCTGGGCGCCCGCCCATTGCGCTATTTCGATTTCTGCATGGCGGCCTTCGTCGCGATATTGCTGCTGTCCAACCTGATCGGCGCGGCGAAGCTGTCGACCGTGGGCGGCTTCACCTTCGGCGCGGGCATTTTGTTCTTTCCGCTGGGCTATGTGCTGGGCGACGTGCTGACCGAAGTCTATGGCTATGCGCGCGCGCGGCGCTGCGTCTGGGCGGGCTTCGGCGCGATGCTGTTCATGGCGCTGATGAGCTGGGTGGTGGTGAAGCTGCCCCCGGCGGATGGTTGGCCCGACCAGAAAGCCTATGAGGCGGTGTTCGGCAGCACCTGGCGAATCGTCTTCGCCTCGGTCACCGCCTTCTGGGCGGGGGAGTTCGCCAACAGCTTCGTCCTCGCCAAGATGAAGCTGCTGACGGAGGGCAAGCACCTCTGGATGCGGACCATTGGCTCGACCGTCGTGGGGCAGGGGGTGGACAGCCTGCTTTTCTATCCGCTGGCTTTCTATGGCGACTGGACCAATGCCCAGGTGGTGACGGTGATGATCACCAACTGGCTGATGAAAGTGACTTGGGAAGCGGTGCTGACGCCGGTGACCTATGTCGTGGTCGGCAGCCTGAAGCGCGCGGAAGGGCTGGACGTGTTCGATGAGAGTACGAATTTCACCCCCTTTCGGGCGAGCCTTTAGAGGCTGTTTGGAAATGCGCGGGAGTGCACATTTCGTGACCGCACCGGCCCGCGCATTTCCAAACAGTCTCTTAGAAGTCGGCGCTCCTGTGCAGGAGCACGATCACTCGCCGGGATAACGCGCCCTCACGAAATACAACCCGTCGGGAGGCGCATTCAGCCCCAGCGCCGCCCGATCCTTCGCATCCCGTGCCGCTGCCAGCTCTCCGATAGACCAGCGCCCCATGCCGACCATGGCGAGGCATCCCACCATCGACCGCACCTGATGATGCAGGAAGGACCGCGCCTCCGCATATATGGCAATCCGGTCGTCTGAACGCTCCACGTCCAGCCGATCCAATGTCTTCACCGGACTTTCCGCCTGGCAATGGACCGAACGGAAAGTGGTAAAGTCATGCCGCCCGACCAGAAGCTGCGCCGCTTCCTGCATCGCAGCGGCATCGAGTGGCTGGATCACCCGCCAGGCCAGGCCATTTTCCCAGGTCAGCGGCGCGCGGCGGTTGGCGATGCGATAGACATAGGACCGGCCGATGCAGGAAAAGCGGGCGTGCCAGTCATCGGGCACTGCCTCGCAGGCGAGGATCGCGACGGGTGCGGGTCGCAGAAGCGCGTTCAGAGCCTCCATCAGTCGAAAGGGGGTGAAGTCCTTCGCAATGTCCGCATGGGCGCGCATGGCAAGCCCGTGAACGCCCGCATCGGTACGCCCGGCGGCATGGATCGCGACCCGCTCACCCGTGACGGCAAGGATCGCCTGCTCGATCGCTTGCTGGACGCTGGGGCCATGGGCCTGACGCTGCCAGCCCATGAAGGGGCGGCCGTCAAATTCGACGGTGAAGGCAAATCGGTTCATGCTGTCAGGCGTCGACCCGGCTGCCGGCGGGCATGTCATAGCCGCGCAGCAATTCGCCCGCCGACATGGCGCCCTTGCCCGCGCGCTGAATCAGCGTCGGGCGGATCGCGCCATGGCCGCATCCGATCAGCAGGCTGTTGTCGAGCAGTTCCCCAGCCGGGCCTTCATTTTCCTCGACATGGGCGGCCAGGATGCGAAAGCGCTCGCCGCGATATTCGAAGAAGGCGCCGGGGAAGGGGTTGAAGGCGCGGACCTGCCGCTCGACCCGATGTGCGTCGCAGCTGAAATCGATGCGCGATTCCGTCTTGTCGATCTTGGACGCATAGGTGACGCCTTCTTCCGGCTGTGCGATGGGTGGATGGAGCGCGATATCATCCAGCACCTCGAGCATCAATTTTGCGCCGGCATCGGCCAGCTCCTGCGTCAGCGCGCCTGCGGTCTTGTCCTCGACCGGGGTGACATGCTTGGCGCGCATCGGGCCGGTGTCGAGACCTGCCTCCATGTCCATGATGGTGACGCCGGTGACATTGTCCCCAGCAAGGATGGCGCGCTGGATAGGCGCAGCGCCGCGCCAGCGGGGGAGGAGGGAGGCGTGGATATTCATGCAGCCGAAGCGCGGCGCGCCGAGGATCGGACGCGGCAGGATCAGGCCGTACGCGGCGACCACCGCGACGTCGGCGTTCAGCGCTGCGAAGGCGGCCTGCACATCGGCGTCCTTCAGAGAAACCGGCGTGCGCACCTCTATACCCATTTCCTCCGCCTTGGCGTGCACGGGAGAGGGGTGCAGCGCCTTTCCGCGCCCAGCTGGTCGGGGCGGCTGGCTGTAGGCGGCGACGATCTCATGCCCGGCCTTGGCCAGCGCGACCAGGGCCGGAACGGCGAAATCGGGGGTTCCCATATAACCGATACGCATGGTGGGCCTTTTGTTGAGTTCCAGCACCGGCCCACGGGGGAGCGGGCCGGTGCCGCATTGGAAATGCGCCGGAGGCGTATTTCCAAAGACGCCTCTCAAACCGCTTGTGTCCACGACTTGCAAGCCCTTATTCCGGTTCCATGGCTTCTTCTGAAATCGAAGCGCTGACGCAGGCGCTGTCCCGCCTGCCCGGCCTTGGCCCGCGTTCGGCGCGGCGCGCTGTGCTGCACCTGCTCAAGAAGCGCGAATCCGCGCTGGAGCCGCTGTTGCGCGCCCTTGATGCAGTAAACGACCGGCTGGTGACGTGCGGCATATGCGGCAATGTCGACACGGTCGATCCCTGTGGCATCTGTACCGATCCGCGCCGCGATGCGCGGGCGCTCTGCGTGGTGGAGGATGTGGCCGACCTCTGGGCGCTGGACAAGTCGCGGCTCTTTCCGGGGCGCTTCCATGTGCTGGGCGGGCGGCTCTCCGCGCTGGAAGGCGTGCGGCCGGAGGATCTGAGCATCGATGCGCTGGTGGCGCGGGTCGAGGTGGGCGGTATCGATGAGGTGGTGCTGGCGATGAACGCCACGCTGGAAGGGCAGACCACGGCGCATTATCTGGCCGAGCGGCTGGAGCGGTTTCCGGTGCGGCTGACCCAATTGGCGCATGGCGTGCCAGTCGGCGGGGAACTGGACTATCTGGACGAAGGCACTTTGGCGCAGGCGCTTCGGGCGCGGCGGCCCCTTGGCTGAATTTGGCGATCGCTTGAATTTTTTCCGCTGCCGGATTATTTTAGGTTCATGGCCATTCTACCGATCCTGGAGGCGCCCGATCCGCGCCTGCGTACCATCTCGTCTCCGGTGGAGGCGATCGATGACGATTTGCAGCGTCTGATCGACGACATGCTGGAGACCATGTATGACGCGCCGGGCATCGGCCTGGCCGCGATCCAGGTGGGCGTGCCCAAACGGGTGCTGGTGATCGACCTGCAGGAGCCTGAATCGGACGAGGAAGGCGCGCCGCCGGTCAAGAAGCCGATGGTGTTCATCAATCCGGAAATCCTGGAAGGCTCGGGAGACCTGTCAGTCTATAATGAAGGCTGCCTGTCGGTCCCCGACCAGTTCGCTGAAGTGGAACGGCCTGCGAGCATCCGGGCGAGCTGGATGGACCGCGATGGACGCATCCATGAGGAGCGTCTGGAAGGTCTGCTGGCGACGTGCCTCCAGCATGAGATGGATCATTTGCAGGGCGTGCTGTTCATCGACCATCTCTCCCGGTTGAAGCGGGACATGCTGATGAAGAAACTGACCAAGGCGCGCAAGGCGGCCTGAGGAGCGCGCTTTTGTTTTGGTAGAGGAGCTTGGCCATTTCCGAGGCCGCTCTTTCGCTTCAATCCCGCTTCAATATATTCATCGCCAGCACGGCCATGGCTTCGCTAGCGGTGGCGATGACCTTGTCGGCCTGGGGCGCCCAGAAGGGGCTGTGCAGGGTTGGCAAGCTGATCTCGCCCGCCGCCGCCTTCGCCATCTGCTCCGCAGGCACGCCGCCGACCCAGAAGATGAAGCTCTCGATGCTCTTGTCGGCCCGATAATAGCGGCCGAAATCCTCACCCGCCATGGATGGCCTGGTTTCGCTGACCGTGCCCGCCGGGAAATGGGCCTTCAGCACATCCGCCATCCGGTTGGCAAAGGCTGGCGGATTATAGGTGGAGGGCGTGAATTCGTCCTTCACCAAAACCACTGGCATCTTGTCGTCGGGAATGCCGGCGGCAATGGCTTCGCCCTTGGCAATGCGCTCTATGCCCCGGATCAGCTTTTCCCGCGTCTCGTCCGAATAGCTGCGCACGGTCAGCAGCAGCTTCGCTTCGTCGGGAATGACATTATGCTTGGTGCCGCCCATGAAGCTGCCGACCGTGACCACGGCGGGGTCCAGCGGATCCTGTTCCCGGCTGACCAGCGTTTGCAGCGACGTCACGATCCGCGCGCCCAGCACGATCGGGTCGCGCGTTCCCTGCGGATAGGCGCCATGACCGCCCGTGCCGCGTACCAGCAGGTCGACGCTGTCCACATTGGCGAGCGCGAAGCCGGGCGTATAGCCGATCTTCCCCGCCTCCAGATTGGCCGCGTCATGAAAGGCGATGGCATGAGTCGGGCGCGGGAAGCGGGTGTAGAGTCCGTCCTCCAGCATCAGCCGGGCGCCGCGCCCCACTTCCTCGGCAGGTTGCAGGATCATCACCAGAGTGCCCTTCCATTTGTCCTTCATCGAGGACAGGAGGCGTGCCGCTTCGATGAAGGCGGTCATATGCGTGTCATGGCCACAGGCGTGCATCACGCCGGTCTCGGCGCCTTCGGCGGTCTTGGTCCTGACCTTGGAGGCGAATTCCAGCCCCGTCTGCTCGGTTACAGGCAAGCCGTCCATATCGGCGCGGATCAGCAGCACCGGGCCGGACCCGTTCTTCATCACGGCGACGACGCCGGTGCCGCCGACCTTTTCGGTGACGTCGAATTTCATGGCCTTCAGGCGGCGGGCGAGTTTCGCGGCGGTGGCGGTCTCCTGCTCCGACAGTTCGGGATTGGCGTGCAGGTCTCGGTAGAGCGTCATCAGCCCGTCCATGTCCCTCGCGATGGTCGTCGCGATTGCATTGGGGGGCGGGGGGGCAGCGACGGGCGCTCGCGCATCGGTCTGCGCATGAGCGATGGACGTGAGGCTGGCGGCGGCCATGATGGCCGTCAACGCATGACGCATTTGATGGATCTCCCTGATGGAAACAGGGAGCATAAGCGGATTTCCTGCCGCTTTTAAGAGGGTTTGGCAAAAGCAAGGCGCCCGCCATTGCTGACGGGCGCCCCTGCCGATGCCATGGGGTGGATCAGAAGTGGAAGATCACCCCGGCCGTTGGCCGGAAGCTGTTGAAATCATAGGTTTCGGTCTGAAAACGAAGGCGGATGCCGCTATTGCCGGTAACGCCGCCCAAGCCGATATCCTTCGGGCCCACCTCCACGCCCAGGCCGTACATCCAGTCCTTGCGGTCGGGCCAGCTACCCTTGCCGTTGACCCACTGATAACCGGCGGAGGCGAAGAGCATGCCGCTTTCACCGGCACGCGCGCCAAAACGCCCCTTGACGCCATATTCCCAGTCGATGTCGCCAAAGCCCTTGGTGGCATTGCCCTCGACGCCGACGAAGACAGGGCCGAGCGGCACGTTGACGCCGGCCACGCCGCTGATGATGGCGCCGTTCATGATGGTTTCGCCGGGCACGCTGCCGAATTCGGTGCCGCGGTCGAACGTATGATAGCCGCCGAGAATGCCGACATAGGGTTCGACCCCGAACGCCCTGGTGCCGTCAGGGGCCGTATTGTCTTGCGCCGATGCGACGGAGGGCAGGGCCGCAACAAGTGCGGCCGCGACAAGATATTTCTTCATGAGGATCCCTTTTCCCATTTCGCCGATTGGCGCGTCGGAGGGGATAACCCGCGCTGCTTGCATCAGGTTTCCTCAATGAAAACAATTCCTTCCTGCTGTCCCTTATATGCCACAATCCATGTTAAGTATCGGCCGGATCGCAAAGCGGCTATTGCGCGGTCCAGCCGCCGTCGATGCTCATATTGGCGCCCGTGATGTTAGAAGCGACATCGCTGCACAAATAGAGCGCCATGGCGGCGACCTGTTCGACCGTGACGAACTGCTTGGTCGGCTGTCCCGCCAGCAGCACATCGTTCATCACCTGCTCCCGCGTCATGCCCCGCGCCTTCATCGTGTCGGGGATCTGGTTCTCCACCAGCGGCGTCCAGACATAGCCTGGCGAAATGCAATTGGCCGTGATGCCGAAGGTCGCCAGTTCCAGCGCCAGCGTCTTTGTGAAGCCCGCCAACCCATGTTTCGCCGTTACATAAGCGCTCTTGAAGGGGGAGGCGGTCAGCGAATGCGCCGATGCCGTCTGGATGATCCGTCCCCATTTCTTCGACTTCATATAGGGAATGGCGAGGCGGGAGGTGTGGAACGCGCTGTTGAGATTGAGCGCGATGATGAGGTTCCATTTGTCGACCGGGAAATCCTCGACCGGCGCGACATGCTGCATCCCGGCATTGTTGATGAGGATGTCAACGCCGCCGAAGGCATCCGCCGCCTCCTTCATCATCGCTTCGATCTGGTCGGTCTTGGTGAGGTCATGGCCGCTATAGAGCGCCTTGGCACCGCTCAAGGCCTCCAGCGCGATCCGTTCCTTCTCGATGGCGTCCGCATCCCCGAAGCCGTTGATGACCACATTGGCGCCTTCCCCGGCCAGCGCCTTGGCATATGCAAGGCCGATGCCGGAGGTTGATCCGGTGATGAGGGCGGTCTTTCCGGCGAGGGACTTGCTCATGCCTGCTTCTCCTTGAGATGGTCGGGGGCGTCGAGGTCGAAGGTGGAGCTTTTGCCGTTGACGATGTTGCGGGCGATCAGGTCGCCTTTGTGCATCACTTCCTCCACCGCGTCGCGGCCCTGCGACCAGTGATCCAGCATGGTAGAGCGGGAAAATTCGAAGTCGCGCGCACCGCTTTCCCAGGCGCGGCTGCGGTAGATAAGGTGGACGATATTGACCGAGCCCACGTCCAGCAACTGGCGCAGCCGCTGGGCATCGGCATCTTCCTGCATTTCGGGCGGCAGCTTGTCGAGCAGGGCGCGGATCGCCTTATGCTCCTTGCGCAGCCGCAGATACTGGTCCGTCACCTGCCGGGTGCGGCTGGAATATTGAATGTCCTTGGTGCGGGAATAGACGTCGGTCATCTGCCGGGGAAACGGCCCTTCGGCGGGGAAGAGGTCGACCTGGAAAACCAGCATGTCGTCCGTCTGATGATCCAGCACATGGGCAAGGGGGGTGTTGGACACGATGCCCCCGTCCCAATACCAGCGCCCGTCGATCTCGATCGGCGGCAGGCCGGGCGGCAGGGCGCCCGACGCCATGATGTGGCGCGCGTCTATCCGGGTGTTACCGCCGCGGCCGCGCGTATCCCAATAGGCGAAATTGCCGCTTTCCACATCCACCGCGCCCACCGACAGCCGCACCGGCCCGTCATTCAGCAGATCCCAGTCGACACAGGCGTCCAGCGTGTCCTTCAGCGGCGCGCTGTCATAGAAGCTGATCGCGCCCGGCGTGCCTTCGGGCATCAGCGGCGCGGGCCACAGGCGGGGACGGAACATGCCCGGCACGCCGAAAGTGGCGACGGTTCCGGCCGCCATCAGATGGGCGGCTTCGCGGATATGATCGATTTCGGGCAGGACGATATTGGGCATGCCGCCCGAAACTGTGAGCCAGAATTTCTTCAGGCGGCTGAGGCGCTTGTGCGGTGGATTGCCTGCGATGATGGCCGCGTTGACCGCGCCGATGGAAATTCCCGCGACCCAACTTATGTCGATACCCAACTCATCGAGTCGCTGATAGACCCCTGCCTGGAAGGAGCCGAGCGCGCCGCCGCCCTGCAACAACAGAGCGACTTCGCGGGGAAGGGGCAGCGGCGTATTGGCGCGGTGGCGCGGCTGGGGTTCGATATCGGCCATGTCGCAGCGCAATATAGAGTTCTCCTGAATCATTCCAACTGAATGTCTCGTTACAATCTGTTCATCAGGCCGCGCCGCAACTCGTGGCGCAACGGGACGTTTCCACGGGCAGCCGAATGAATTAGGCAGGCGAGGAAAGAGAGGGACGAGATGCGGCTGGACGATGAACCGGAAAGCACCAATTTCGAAGTTCAGGACGGCCGTGGCGGCGGCATGGGCGGTGGATTCGGCGGTGGCTTGGGCCTGCTGCTGCCGCTGATCGGCAGCCGCTTCGGCTGCGGCGGGATCGTCGTGGTGTTGATCGTCCTGGCGGTGATGGGCGTCAATCCCCTGAGCCTGATGAGCGGCGGCGGCCAGATGCCGCAAAGCGGGGAGGTGAGTCGCGACGCGTCCAGGCTGAACGATATCCAGCATTGGTCGTTGAAGGTGCTGGGATCGACCGAACGAGTCTGGCAGCAGGCCTTCCAGCAATCCGGCGAGCAATATCAGCCGACGGTCTTGTCCTTCTATTCGCAAAGCGGTTCGTCGGGTTGCGGCGCGGCGCAAAGCGCGATGGGCCCTTTCTATTGCCCGAACGACAAGAAGGTCTATCTGGACACGGACTTCTTCACCGAACTGCGCCAGCGCTTTGGCGCGCCCGGCGATTTCGCCCAGGCCTATGTGATCGCGCATGAGGTCGGCCATCATGTGCAGGATCTGGAGGGCACTCTGGGCCAGGTGAACCAGCGCCAGCGCGCCGTCAGCGAGGAAGAGGGCAATGCCCTGCAGGTGCGGGTGGAATTGCAGGCGGATTGCTATGCGGGCGTCTGGGCCAAGCGTACGGGCCTCATGGAATCGGGCGATCTGGAGGAAGGGATGAAGGCCGCGCAGGCGATCGGTGACGATACGCTGCAAAAGGCGGCTGGAAGGCGCCCGGTGCCGGAGAGCTTTACCCATGGCACCAGCGAGCAGCGGATGATCTGGCTGCGCAAGGGACTGGACAGCGGCGATCCCGCTCAGTGCGATACGTTCAAGGGGGCGTGAAGCGACCTATTGGGGCGCCTCGTCCGGCATGGGCTCAGTCACTGGAGTGGAAGGCAGCCCCGCGCCGGGGGCAAGAAAGGGCTTCCCGGCGTCGGGCATGGGCTGGCCGAAGGCGGTTTCAGGGTTGGCCGGCAGCAGCGGCGCAGCGGGCTGAGGCGGAGCCTCGACAGGCGAAGGCGGAGCCATGGCAGCAGGAACGGCCGGCTGGTTCGCCTGCGGCACGACGCTTTGCACCGTCAGCACGACGATCGGCGCTGCGATAAGGGTTATGGCGGCAAAAGCCTTGTAGATCATGGCGGCGCGTTCCGAAAAATCCTGCGCCATGATAAAGAGGCCAAGTAAATAAAGTGCTAGGCCGTAAACTCATAAATGGCGCGTTCGAGGTTTGAGGCAAAAAGGCGCAGCACCAGGAGAGAGGGCGCAGGAATATGTCGATATTTCAAGCCTTCTCGACGCCGATATGGGCCTTTTTGGTCAAATCCGCAGGACGCCAAAATGGCTTCCATCTCGAACCGAAATGCGCTTGCAAAGGTGCCCAACCTTCGCGGCGCGCATTTTGGCCCGATATGTTCGCCATTTTGGCGCCTCGAGCGCGACATTGATGAGTTTACGGCCTAGTGCCGGTCGAGCTTCGCCAACAGGTCAAGCATGTCGTCCGGCACTGATTCCCGTCCGGCGCGGAAGGTGGAACGCAGCGCATTGCCGATGCCCTCATGGGGCTGCGGCACGCCGATATTCAGGACGCGGCGCATCGCGCCATCCTGTATCTGCGCCGACCGGCTGAGGGGTTTACGTTGCATTTCCATGTTCAAATAACTGTCCAGGCACATAAAAGTTTCTGGCATTCGTCGCAAACGCACGCGATATCGGCTCCATTATGGGAGAGACTGGGGTGACGGACGGCAAGGCGGCTGCGGCCAGGATGCGGGCGCATTCGCCTTTTCTGGCGCGGCAGTTGGATCGTTTCCCGGATGTCGCCGGGCTTTTGGAAAGCGGAGATTTTGAGGGCGCCTGGGCCGCCGCGCGGCAGGTCGCCGTTACGGATGACGGCATTGCACGTTCCCTGCGGCGCAGGCGCGGCGCGGTGGCGCTGGTCACGGCGGCGGCGGATCTGGCGGGGGCCTGGGGATTGGACCGGGTCACGCGCACCCTGTCCGACTTTGCCGACCAGGCGCTGGAGGAAGCGCTGGCCGCCGCCATGGCGGAGCGTTATCCCGATGCGGAAAACCGGGGTTTTGTCGTGCTGGCGCTCGGCAAACATGGTAGCCGCGAGCTGAATTATTCCTCCGATATCGACCCGATCCTGCTCTATGATCCCAAGATCCTGCCGCATGGCGAGCGGGAGGACCCGGCCGACGCCGCGGTCAGGATCGGGCGGCGGGTCAGCGAATTGCTGAACGCGCGAGACGGCGACGGCTATGTGTTCCGCGTCGACCTGCGGCTCCGGCCTTCTCCGGAAGCGACCCCTATCGCGCTGCCGGTGGAGGCGGCGATCGGCTATTATGAATCGACGGCGCTCGGCTGGGAACAGGCGGCCTTCATCCGGGCGCGTCCGGCGGCGGGCGATCTGGCGCTGGGCGATTATTTCATGCAGGCGATCCGCCCCTTCGTCTGGCGGCGTAGCCTGGATTTCGGAGCGATCGACGCGATCACCGACATCTCCCGCCGCATCCGCGACCATTATTCGCAAGGGCAGGCCTTCGGGCCGGGCTACGACCTCAAGCGGGGGCGCGGCGGCATAAGAGAGGTCGAGTTTTTCGCGCAGGTGCATCAACTGATCCATGGCGGGCGCGATCCCTCGCTGCGATCCGGCAACACGCGGGAGGCCTTGCGGGCGCTGGCGGCGGCGGGCGTTTTCGAGCCGGAGGTCGCGGCGAAGCTGGACGAGGCCTATGTCCTCTTCCGCACCGTCGAGCATCGCCTGCAGATGGTCGAGGACCGTCAGACCCACGAACTGCCGAAGACGGCGGAGGCAATGGACAATGTCGCGCGGCTGCATGGGTTGGCGGATGGCGCGGCGCTGCTCGACCTGCTGCGCCCGCAAGTGCAGTGGGTGGGGAGCAATTATGACCGGCTGACCCCGGCGGTGGCCGAGGAGTCGCTGTCGCATGATGAGGATCGGTTGAAGGCGCAGCTTTCCGATCTGGGCTTTGCCGAACCGGAGACGCCGCTCGCCCGGATCATACGCTGGCGTTCCGGCACGATCCGGGCCTTGCGCAGCGGTGCCTCGCGGGAAGCGCTGGAGGAATTGCTGCCCGGCCTCATGCGCACGCTGGCGGCGGCGCCCGATCCGGCGCGGGCGCTCAACCGGCTGGACGACCTGATCGGGCGACTGCCGAGCGCGATCAACTTCTTCAAGCTGCTGGCCGCCCGGCCCGGCCTGGGGGAAATGCTGGTGGAATTGCTGAGCCATGCGCCCACCCTGGCCGATGCCTTGGGGCGGCGGGCGGAATTGCTCGATGGGTTGATCGACACCTCCGCCTTCGATCCGCCGCCGACGGTGAAGGTTCTGGCGGAGCAGTTCGCCCGACTGGAGGAGGGCGAGGATTATCAGGCGCTGCTCGACCGGGTGCGGCAGCGGGTCAACGATCGCCGGTTTGCGCTCGGCGCGCAGATCATCCGCGGCGGCGATCCGCTGGAGGCGGGGCGGGGCTATTCGCGGGTGGCGGAGGCGGCCATCGAGGCCTTGAGTGCGGCGACCATAGCCGAATTCGAACGCGCCCACGGGAAAGTGCCCGGCGGGGAGATGGTGATATTGGCGCTGGGCAGGCTGGGCGGCGGGGTGTTGACCCATGCTTCCGACCTGGATCTTGTCTATCTCTTCACGGGCAGTTTCGAGACCGAGTCCGATGGCCCCAAGCCCCTGGGCGCGACGCAATATTTCAATCGCCTGGGCCAGCGGATCACCAATGCGCTGTCGGTCTCGACCGCCGCCGGGCCGCTTTACGAGGTCGACACGCGCCTTCGGCCCTCCGGCGCGCAGGGCTTGCTGGCGGTCAGCCTTGACAGTTTCGCCCGCTATCAGCGGGAGGAGGCCTGGACCTGGGAGCATCTGGCGCTTACCCGCGCCCGGCCGCTGTTCGGCTCCGACGCGGCGCAGGCGGCGCTGGGCGCGATCCTGACCGAAACGCTGGAGCGGCCGCGGGATTTCGACGAACTGGCGCGCCATGCGGTGAAGATGCGCGGCGACATCGCCAGGCATAAGCCGCCGGCCAGCGATCTGGATGTGAAGCTGGTGCCGGGCGGCCTCGTCGATCTGGAGTTCCTGATCCATGTCACGCAGTTCCGCCACAATATGGCCTTCGATCCCGATCTGCGCGTGGCGTTGGAGCAGTTGGTCGCGGCAGGCCATCTGCCGGATGAGCTGATCGCTGCGCATGACCTCATCACGCGCTTTCTCGTGGTATCCCGCCTCGTTTCGCCCAAATCGACCGAACCGCCCGAAGCTACCCGTCCGCTGGTGGCTCGCGCCTGCGGTGTCGAAAGCTGGGACGCGCTGCTTGAAAGCTACGCGCAGGCCCGGCAAAGGGTCGGGGACGCATGGGCAGCGCTCGCCGCGTCCTATCAGGAGGAATGACGATGCTGGACGTGGGTGATGCTGTCCCGGAAGTGGTGCTGAAGGATGCCGAGGGCGCCGACTTCACCCTGTCGCGCTATCGGGGCAAGCCGCTGGTCGTCTATTTCTACCCCAAGGCGGATACACCCGGCTGCACCAATGAGGCGAAGGATTTCACCGCGCTGTCCGCCGATTTCGCGGCATTGGGCGTGCCGGTGGTGGGCATATCCAAGGACAAGCCCGCCAAGCTCAAGAAATTTGCCGATAAATATGGCCTCACCGTCACGCTAGCCTCGGACGAGCCGGGCGATATGTGCGAAGCCTTCGGCACCTGGGTCGAAAAATCGCTCTATGGCCGCAAATATATGGGGATCGAGCGGGCGACTTTTCTCGTCGGCGCGGATGGGAAAATCCTGCGCGTCTGGCCGAAAGTGAAGGTCAAGGGCCATGCCGCCGAGGTGCTGGAGGCGGCAAAAGCGCTTTGACCCTGCCCGCTTCCATCGACAGCGCGGGCGCGGCCTGCGCGCATGTGCTGTTGACTCCCGATCCTGGGTCCAAGCTGATGACGGCACGGGCGGTGGCGCGGAACTGGCGGCTGGGGCGGCTGGCGCATCGCTTCGACATCGCGATGCCGGACCGGCCCGCCCGGTCGGGAAAGCCCGAACTCCTGCCGCCCAATCAAATGCCCAAGCGCGGCAAGATCGGCTCCGAACGGGCGCGGATCGCGATGCTCCACGCGCTCGCTCATATCGAATTCGTCGCGATCGATCTCGCCTTTGACCTGATCGGACGCTTCGGGGCGGAATTTCCGCCGGAATTTACCGATGAATGGATGCGGGTCGGCGCCGATGAGGCGATGCATTTCGCGCTGCTCGACCGGCGGCTTCGGCAGCTTGGCAGTTTTTACGGCGCACTGCCCGCGCATGACGGGTTATGGCAGGCGGCCAGCGAGACGGCGCATGATGCGCTCGCGCGCCTGGCGATCGTGCCGATGGTGTTGGAGGCGCGTGCCCTCGACATCACGCCCGCCACCATAGAGAGGTTCGAAGGCGTGGGGGACGAAGCGTCGGCGCGCATGTTGCGCAGGATCATGACAGATGAGATTCGGCATGTCGCGGCCGGGACGACATGGTTTGGCCATGCGACGAAGCGATTGGGCGTGAACCCCGCAAATCATTACCAAATCCTTGTGAAACGCCACTTTAGGGGAGCGTTGAAACCTCCGTTCAACGACTCGGCGCGCCGACAAGCCGGTTTAACGCGGGAATTTTACACTCCGCTTGCACAATGAGCTGCGACATGTCCTCTTGATGACAGCGGGGGCGGCATCAGCCGCATTTTGGTAAACGTGGGGAGAACCGAGAGGCAAAAGCCTCCGGTCATATAGTCGGGGTCGGCATGTTGGTTCTTCATTCTGATAATGCGCGCGCTGCGCGATGGTTCCGTTCTGTCCTTAAAATTGCTGGCGCAGCCGGTATGGCGGGGGCGCTTTGCGCCGCAGTGCCCGCCCAGGCCAAGGCAGACGAAGACGATCCCTATGGGGAGGCGTCGGAAATCAACACCAGCGCGCTTGGCCCGGCCGATGTCGGCTTTTCCAATCTCTTCTCCAGCCTTCAGCGGCTCGATGGCCAGGCCAAGTCGGCCAACTACATCCCTTCGGGGCGTCCGGTCGAAAAACTCTCCCTGACCTCCAATTTCGGCGTCCGCTCCGACCCCTTCAACGGCGGCGCCCGGATGCATAAGGGCATCGATATTCCCGGTCCGCTCGGCACCAAGATCTACGCGACCGCCGACGGCATCGTCAGCCGCGCCGGCTGGGCCAGCGGCTATGGCAATCTGGTCCAGATCTCGCATGGCGGCGGCATGGAAACCCGCTACGGCCATATGTCGAAACTGCTGGTCGCTTCCAACAGCTATGTTCATCGCGGCCAGTTGATCGGCCTGATGGGCTCGACGGGCCGCTCGACCGGCAGCCACCTGCATTATGAAGTGCGCGTGGACGGCCAGGCGATCAACCCGATCCCCTTCGTCGCTGGACCGGATTATCTGGTGGCGATGAACACCAAGCCGCCCATCGCCATGGGTGGCCCGACCAAGGCCCAGGAAAAGGCCGCCGAATAATCGGACATTCGATCTCCCTTTTCAAAGGCCCGGCGCGCGAAAGCTTGCCGGGCCTTTTGCTTGATCCTATCTAGGCGGCATGACCGATATCGATCTGACTCCTTCTGCCGCGGCCCGCGTTGCCGCTATTGCCGCCAAGCAAGGCAAGCCCGCCATCTTGCGCCTGGCTGTGGAGGGCGGTGGCTGTTCGGGTTTCCAATATCGCTTCGGGCTGGCCGATACGGTGGAGGCCGATGACGTCACGGTCGAGCGGGATGGCGTGACGCTGGTGGTCGACGATGTCAGCATCGACCTGGTGCGCGGTTCAGCGGTGGATTTCGTCTCCGACCTGGGCGGCAAGGCGTTCAAGGTGACGAACCCCAATGCCACCGCCGGTTGCGGCTGCGGCACCAGCTTTTCGATTTAATCGCCCCGCCGCCCTTGTCGAAGGGCGGCTGAACTCTTTAGGGATGCGCGCAAGGAGATTTCGTCCATGCGCATCGCCACTTTCAACATCAACGGGATCAAGGCGCGCCTGCCGCGCCTGCTGGAATGGCTGGACGAGACCCGCCCCGACATTGCTTGCCTTCAGGAAATCAAGACCTCCGATGACACCTTCCCGGTCAAGGACATCGAAGATACCGGCTATGGCGCGATCTGGCATGGGCAAAAGGGGTTCAACGGCGTCGCCATATTGGCCCGCGGCGAAACCCCGGTGGAGGTTCGCCGCGGCCTGGAAGGCGAGCCGGAGGATGAGCATAGCCGCTATCTCGAAGCCGATGTGAAGGGGCTGCGCATCGCCAGCATCTATTTGCCCAACGGCAATCCGCAGCCGGGACCGAAATTCGACTATAAATTGCGGTGGATGAAGCGGCTGCGCAGCCGCGCTGCGGAAATCTGGGCGGAGGAGGTTCCGGCCATACTTGCGGGCGATTACAATGTCATCCCGCGTGACAAGGACGTCTATTCGGTGAAGGCCATGGCGGACGATGCGCTGATGCAGCCGGAAAGCCGCGCCGCCTATCGCCGCCTGCTGGGCGATGGCTGGACCGACGCCATTGCGTCGCGGCATCCGGCGGGCGGGGTATGGACCTATTGGGACTATCAGATGAACGCCTGGCCGCGCGATGCGGGGTTCCGGATCGATCATCTGCTGCTCAGTCCGGCCGCCGCCGACCGGCTGATCGACGCCCAGGTCGACAAGGATTTCCGTGGGCGGGAGAAGGCCAGCGACCATGCCCCGACCTGGGTGGAACTGACCGGATAGACCTATAGGACGGGGTAGGCCTCCGATCAGGCAGGTTTCGGCCATTTTACGCCGAAGTTCACAGTGTATGCGCGCGCGTGTCTGCGCGCGCGTGCGCTGATAGCGTTATTTATCGGACGTTTCAAAGAGGCGGGCAGGATAGACTGGCCGATGCGAAATAGGACAGGCCAAAACGGCCTGTGTTTGAGAAATAGGATGTTTTTTGCGGGACCTGTAGCCGTTGGGTTACGCATGATCCTGTGATTCAAGGGCAGCATGATCCCGGCTCAAGGCCGGGATGACTGTAAGGCGAGGGGCTGAAAATGGCCAGGAGCGGACGTTGATAATATCGTCATCCCAACGCAGCCCTAAACCCGCGCCTTCTCTGCCACCTGGATACCGGGCAAGAATCCAGGATCGACCATATCCTGCCCGATCCACGCGCCGCCCCGTTTGAAATAGGCGACATGGTGCCCCCGCTGAAAGCTGGCGCCGTCCCACACCACCACCTGCAATTCGATCTCGTCATGACGGTGGACATGCAGCCAGTTGAAGCTCTGCGGCTCGGCATTGCGTAGCCGGGTGGAGGTCGCCGTACCCGCCTGGATCACCAGCGCCCCTCCGGCATAGGCCACCATCTTTTGCGCCGCCTCCGCATAGGTGCGATGGAAATGTCCCGCCAGCGCGATATGAATGCCCGCCTCGCCCGCCGCCCGCACCGCGTCTTCATGGCGCCCGACGGCTTCGCTCAACTCCCCGCCCTTGCCGATCGGCATGGCGAACAGCGGATGATGGGTGACGAGGATACGCGTCTTCTCCGCCGCCACGCGCGCGAACCGGTCCCGCAGCAGCCGCATCTGGTCATGATTGATCCGCCCGTCCTTGATGGTCAGCGACCGCGCCGTGTTGAGGCCCAGAATCGCGACTTCATTATCTTCGTAAAAGGGGCAGAGATCGTTGCTGATATACCGCTTGTAGCGGCGCAGCGGCGCCCCGAAGCGGCGGGCCAGATCATAGAGAGGCACATCATGATTGCCCGGAATGACGAGCAATTTCATGCCTGCCGCGCGCAGCCGGTTGATCCAGGCGCTGGCCTGCCGGAACTGGTCGCCTTTGGCGCGCTGAGTGAAATCGCCGCTGACGACGACCAGGTCGGGCCGATGCTGTTGCAGCCAGGCTTCGGTAGCGGCGACGATCTTGGGATCATGCGCGCCGAAATGGATGTCGGACAGGTGAGCGATGCGGGCCATGGGTCATGAACGAGCGCGGGCGGCGAATGGTTTCGGACCCTGCTGCGCATTGGGGTGTTGTTGAGGCATGGAAATGAAATCCTTGCCGCGAGAGGCGGTGCTGATCGTCAATGTGCATTCCCGCCGGGGGGAAGCGCTGTTCAAGGACGCCAAGACCTTGTTGGAGCAGGCGGGCGTGCGCCTGATCGCTTCGCATGCGGTGAAGGAGCCGGACCGCCTGCAGGATACGGTGCGGCAGGCCGTAGCGGATGGCGCGCCGATGGTGATCGTCGGCGGCGGCGATGGGTCGCTGTCCGGCACGGTGGATGAGCTGGTGGGCAAGGACTGCGTCTTCGGCGTCCTGCCGCTCGGCACCGCGAACAGCTTTGCGCGGACGCTCGGCATTCCGCTCGATCTGGAGGGAGCGGTGGCGGCCATTGCCGGCGGTCAGAGGCGGCGGATCGACCTTGGCATGATCGACCAGGATTATTTCGTGAACGCGGCGTCGATGGGGCTGTCACCGAAGATCGGGGAAACGGTGCCGCACAGATTGAAGCGCTATCTGGGTCGGGTCGGCTATCTGCTCTGGGCGGTCAAATGCTCCATAGGGTTTCGCGCCTTTCGGCTGGCGCTGGACGATGGGACCAATCAGCGCAGGATGTGGTCGACGGAGGTGCGCATCCTGAACGGCCCCTATCATGGCGGGGTCGAACTGTCCGATCAGGCCGATGTGGACACTGGCGAGATTGTGATCCAGGCGGTGGTGGGACGCAGCCATGTGCGGCTCGCCTGGGACTGGTATGCCAAATTCTTCAAGCTGCGCGACAGGGATGCGCATACCGAGGAATTTCGCGGGAAATCCTTCCGGGTGGAGACGGTGCCGCCCCAGCACATCTCCATCGATGGGGAAGTGCTGGCGAAGACGCCCGTGACGGTAAAGATCGCGGCGGGGGCGGTTGATGTGGCCGTGCCCTAGGTGCGCCTCACAAATCCTTCTCGTAAACTTGATAGACCTTGTTCACCTTGCTTTCGATCGCATCGGCAATGGCGTTCATGCCCTGATTGTCATCCAGCACCCAGCCGATCTCGCCACGGGTCGCGCCATAATCCGCAGTCGCATTGCGGCGGATATATTCGATCATCATGAAGGCAAGCTGGCTCGCCATGCGGGATGATTGCAGCCGCTGCACCACGCCCATCAGCGGCACGCGCATGGTCCGCACCTGCGGCTTCCTCAACCACCATAGCAGCTTCGCCCAGCCAAAGGGAAAGAGCGATCCGTTGAGCGGCGCTATCGCCTCGTTGAGATCCGGCAGCGTCATCATGAAGGCGACAGGTTCGCCCTCCAGCTCCGCGATCATGATGAGGTCGTTGAACACAATCGGTTTCAACTGCTTGCCGAAATGAGCGACTTCCTCGTCGGTGATCGGCACGAAGCCCCAATTATTGCCCCAGGCGTCGTTCAATATGGCAAGGATGATCGCCGCCTCGCTGTCGAATTTCGACTTGTCGACCTTGCGGATGCGGATGCGTTCATTCTTCTCGCCCGACTGGACGATGCGCTGGATCAACGGCGGGAACGGCCGGGTGATGTCCAATTCATAGGTTTTGAGCTGCTTGATCGGCGTGTAGCCCGCGCCCTCGACCATCGCCTGATATTCCGGCCTGGCATGGCCCATCATCACCGTCGGCTTATGGTCGAAACCTTCGATCAGCAGGCCCGGCTCCTCCCAGATCGACAGCGAGATCGGCCCGAGCGCGCGGTTCATCCCCTTGGCCCGCAGCCAGCCCTCCGCCGTTGCGATCAGCGCCGCGCCGACTTCCGCATCTTCCGCCTCGAACAGGCCGAAATTGCCAGTGCCTGGCCCCATGCCCTGTTCGGATGGCTGGGCAAGCGCCAGACGATCGAGATGCGCCGACACGCGCCCGACCACCTTGCCACCCCGGCGCGCCAGGAAATATTGCGCCTCCGCATGGCTGAAAAAGGGGTTCTTGCCCGGCGTGATCAGGCTGTACACCTCATCCTTCAACGGCGGAACCCAGTTGGGATCATTGGCATAGATCCGCCAGGGCAGGTCGACAAAAGCCTTGCGGTCGGCCTTGGACATGACAGGAGTGATCACCAGTTCTTGATTGGCCACGGCAGAGCTTTCGCTGAAGAGATTTGGGTTGGTTCCCCGAGCAGTTCGTCGCTTGTTTGGCGAATGTCAATCGGGACATGATCGAATGGCACAAGAGGACGAAATCGTCATGTTGCTGCCCCAATTGCAGCGCATTTACCTCTTAGGAACCACGGCATGACTGTGCACGACCCCCTTATTGCAGCCGCGTCGCGGACGAAAAGCGCGATCCCCGACGATGCGGCGATGCTGCGCGCCGCGGCCGACCTGACGCGCGAGCTGTCTACGGCCAGGCCTTCCATCTACTGGCCGGACATGCTGGCATCGGCCTTCCTTGGCTACGGCGCGTTGGCAGGAGCGATCCTGACCAACAATGCTGCGCTGGCGATGGGTTTCGGGTTGGTGGCGATGCTGGCGCTCTATCGCGCAGCAAGCTTCATCCATGAGCTGACCCATATCCGCAAGGGTGCCCTGCCGGGCTTTCGCCTCGGCTGGAACCTGATCGTCGGCATTCCGCTGATGATCCCTTCCTTCATGTATGAGGACGTGCACACGCAGCATCATGCGCGCACCCGTTACGGCACCGCCAACGACCCGGAATATCTGCCGCTGGCGTTGATGAAGCCCTGGTCGCTGCCGCTGTTCATCCTGGTGGCGGCGCTGGCGCCGGTCGGCCTGATCCTGCGCTTCGGCATGCTGACGCCGCTCAGCCTGATCATCCCCCCGCTGCGCCGCAAGGTAGTGGCGGAATTTTCCGCGCTCTCGATCAATCCCGCCTATCGCCGCCGCGCGCCGGAGGGGGAGTTCGCCCGCCAGTGGGCCTGGCAGGAAGCGGGCGCGTCCCTCTTCGCGATGGCGCTGATCGGCAGCGTCTTCGCCTTCGGCTGGAAGCCGCTGCTCGCCTATATGGCCGTCCATTCGGGCATGACCGTCATCAACCAGCTCCGTACGCTGGTCGCGCATCTCTGGGAAAATGAGGGCGAGGCGATGACCGTGACCGCGCAATATCTGGACTCGGTCAACGTCCCGCCGCCGTCGCTCTTCGCCGCGATCTGGGCGCCGGTGGGCCTGCGCTATCATGCATTGCACCACCTGCTGCCGAGCGTGCCCTATCATGCACTGGGGGAGGCGCATCATCGTCTCGTCGCGACCCTGGCGAGCGATTCGCCCTATCACAAGGGCAATTATCCCGGCATGTGGCCGCTGGTCGGCAAGATCGCCCGCTCGACGATGGTGCGCCGCTAAGAAGGTGCTCCTGCGAAGGAGGGAACATAGTTCAGTTCCTGCCCGCGCAGGAGCGCCGCGCTGAAAACGGTTATGGCTTCCTACTCTTCTGTCCGGAACAGCACTGTCTCGCCCACCAGCAGGAACAGCAGAAACGGCGCCCAAGCGGCCAGAAATGGCGGATAAGCCCCCAAATTCCCCATGGCGAGCGCGAAATTATCCGCCACGAAATAGGCAAAGCCCAGCGCCATCCCCATCACCGCGCGCACGAACAACTGCCCCGATCGTGCCAGTCCGAACGCCGCCACGGACCCCAATATCGGCATCAGCAGCGCGGACAAAGGCCCCGATAGCTTGTGCCACAGGCTCCCTTCCAGCTCAGCCGTGGGGCGCCCCGCATCGTGCAGGTCGCTGATCGCCGCCTGCAACTGGCTGAAGGTCAGCGCGTCGGGATCGACCTTCGCCAGAGTGAACTGATCGGGGCGGATATCATGGCCGAAGCGGACCGTGCCGATCTGTCGCTCGGTCCCTCTTGCCACGTCGAATTGCCGCGCCCCCTCCAGCACCCAGCTTTTGCTCTCAGGATCATAATGGCCCTTGGGCGCCTGAACGATGGTGGTCAGCGTATTGTTGATGCGGTTGAAGATTTCCACCTTGCGTAGCTGGACCCCTGTGCCGCGACCGGCGACGATCGCTGCCGTCACCAGATTGTTGCCGTCACGCACCCAGGGGTTTGCCTTGATGCCGGTTTCGGGGGGAAGGGGGCCATATTCGACTGCCTGCCAGGCCGAAAGCCGGGCCGTGGAGCGCGCCACGATCCGCTCGTTGAAGGCATAGCTGATCAGCGCCACGCCCAACGCCGCAGCCAGCAAAGGCGCCAATATCTGGTGCGCCGACAACCCCGCCGCCTTCATCGAGATGATCTCGCTGTTCTGGTTGAGGCTGGCGAGCATGATCAGCGTGCCGAGCAGCACGGAAAAGGGCAGGAAGCGGGCGACGATCTGCGGCGCGCGCAGGGCCACATAATGCCAGAGCTGCGCATCGCCATTGCCCGCATAGGCCAGGATGTCGCCGGATTCGCCCAGCAGGTCGAGCGTCTGGAGCACCGCGACCAGCATCGCCAGCACCGCGAAGGTCCGGGTCAGGAACAGCCGTGCCATGTACCAGCTAAGCTGGCGCGACGGGAAGAAATTGAGCTGTTGCATGGGTCAGGCGGCTCCTTCCGCCATGGTTTGCGCCCTTGGCCGCCGCCGGACGAGGCGCAGCAGGCGGAAAATCTGCTTGGCGATCTTGGCGAAGGCATATTCGAGCGCGGCGATCGGCTGTCCGCCGGGGCGATGCGCGATCACATGATACATCCACAGTATCAGCCCCGCGAACAGCAGGAATGGCCCCCACAGCGCGATGATCGGGTCGATCTTGCCCAGCGATCCCACGCCCTGCCCATATTCGTTGACCTTGTGATAGGTCACGATGAACACGATCGACAGGAATACGCCCAGCGCCGATGTGGATCGTTTGGGAGGGATGGCGAAGGCCAGCGCGGCCAGCGGCAACAGCAGCATCATCGCCACTTCCACCATGCGGAAATGGAAATTGGCGCGAATCTCGTTGCGCAGCTTGTCGGGCGTCGAGGGGTCATGGCCGATCACCACCAGTTCGGGGATGGTCTTTTCCCGGTCCACGTCGCGTCCGCGGAACCGCTCGATCTGCGGCAGGTCGATCGGCAGGTCGTGGCTGGAGAAGGAGAGGATTCGCGGCGATTTATATTTGGGCGCGTCATTGACCAGCACGCCGTCGCGCAGGCGGAAGATGATGGTGTCGGGATCGTCGGTGGCAAGGAAGCTGCCCTGCGCGGCGGTCACCGCGACGGTTTGGCCATCCTTGCCCACGGCGCGGACGAAAATCCCTTGCAGATTGCGGCCTTCGTCCAGGCTGCGCTCGATCCGCAGGGTCATGCGCTTGCCCAGATTGGTGAACTCGCCCACCTTGATCGAAGCGCCCAGCGCCCCGGAACGCAGTTCGAAACGCAGCGCCTCATAGGCATGACGGGACAGCGGCTGGACGAAGCCGACAATGCCGAAATTGAGCAGGGCAAGCGCGATCGCAAACATATAGGGCACGCGCAGCAGCCGGCCGTAGGAAAGCCCCACCGCCCGCATCACGTCCAGCTCTGACGACATGGCGAGCTTCCGGAAGGCCAGCAATATTCCGAGCATCAGGCCGATGGGAATGCCCAGCGACAGATATTCGGGCATCATGTTTGCCAGCATGCGCCATACGACGCTGACGGGCCCGCCCTCCGCCGCGACGAAGTCGAACAGGCTCAGCATCTTGTCGAGCACCAGCAGCATCGCAGAGATCACCAGCGTCCCCAACATGGGCAAGGCGATCAGGCGGGCGAGATATCTGTCGGTGGCTGTCAGCATTTCTCTATGTGGTCGTCCCATCACCATGATTTGGCCGCAAACCCCCCTCATATGCGAGTCAGGTAAGTTGCGGGGCGAACAGGGGCTCGCCGTCCGGTGTCAACGGGCGGCTATAGCTTCACGGAGTTGGATGGTCATGTTCAAAGTTGCAATGGGTCTGATGTCGGTGGGGGCATTGTTCGCCGCCGCCCCGGCAATCGCCCATGGTATGGAGATCGGCAACGACCTGGATCGTTGTTCCGCTTCGGCCAAGGGTCCGGCGGTTCTGGTCGACGTGCGCGGCTTTGCCGCCGCAACCGGCACGGTGCGCGTGCAATCCTATCCCGCGACCAAGGCGGCCTGGCTGGCCAAGGGTCAATGGCTGGGCCGCATCGACGTGCCGGTCAAGGCCAGCAATGGCGAGATGCGTTTCTGCATGCCGGTGCCGCAGCCGGGCAAATATGGCATCGCCGTGCGCCACGACCGCGACGGCAATGGCAAGACCGACATTTCACGCGACGGCGGCGGTTTTTCCAACAATCCATCGATCAGCATCTTCAACCTGGGCAAGCCGGGGGTCGAAAAGGCGGCCTTCTATGCCGGTCTGGGCGTGACGAAAATCACCATCAACCTCAAATATATGTGATCCCCCGAGCATGGTTCGCGTCGCCCTTTTGTCCAATCCCAAATCCACGGGCAACCGGCAGACGCTTCCGCGCGTGCGCAGCTATTGCGCCAGCAATCCCGACATCTTCCATTATGAAGTGGAGCATGTCGACCAGATCGGCCGGGCGCTCCAGACCATCGCCCGGGTCGATCCCGTCGTCATCGTCGTCAACGGCGGGGACGGCACGGTGCAGGCGGCGCTGACCGAGCTGTATCAGGGCGAGCATTTCAAGGGCCGCGTGCCGCCGATCGCGGTGCTGCCGAACGGCAAGACCAACCTGATCGCGCTCGATCTTGGCATTCACGGCGACCCGATCAAGGCGCTGGAAAGGATCGTCCAGATCGCCAAGGCGGGCGTCGACGATCATGTGGTGGCGCGGGAACTGATCGCGCTTTCGGATGGGCAGGCGGAAAGCCGGCCGGTGCTCGGCATGTTCCTGGGGGGAGCGGGACTGGCCGATTATATGCTTTATTGCCGCAACCAGATCTATCCGCTGGGCCTGTCCAACGGCCTCAGCCATTTCCTGACGGCGCTGGCGGTGGTCGTGTCGCTGCTGTTCGGCGTTCGTGCCCGATTCCTGCCGCAATCGAGCCATCCGGTGCGCATCTCGCTGATCCGCGACGGGCAATTGGCTGGACGCTTTGCCGTGTTGATCGTGACGACGCTGGAGAAGCTGTTGCTGGGCGTGCAGCCGGGCGACAGCCGCCGCGGCAATATGAAGCTGATGGCCGTCGACCAGAACTTGCCCGCGCTGCTGCGTCTCGTCTGGGCGAGCATCACTAACCGGGTGGGCAAGGCGCAGATGCAGGGCATTCATCTGGAACAGGGCGACGTGATCCGCATCGAGGGGGATCACAGCAGCGTCATCCTGGACGGCGAACTGTTCGAAGCATCGGAAGGCAAGCCGATCGTCCTGCGCTCGACCGAACCGGTGCCGTTCCTGCGCCTGGCCGCGTAAGACCCCGACCGGAATGGGTGCTTCTGCAGAAAGCACCCGAAGCAGCCCTCTTAAGCTACTCCATCCGTGTCCAGCGCATAACCCGCCGACCGCACCGTGCGGATGATGTCATGATGGCGGCCATCCGCGTTGATCGCCTTGCGCAGTCGGCGGATATGCACGTCGACCGTGCGCAGTTCGATGTCGCTGTCCTGCCCCCACACGCTGTCGAGCAAACGCTCGCGTGAGAAGACCCAGCCGGGATGTTCCAGGAAATGCTTGAGCAACCGGAACTCGGTGGGGCCGAGCGGGATCACCTGCCCGCCGCGGCGGACCTTATGCCCGACCGTGTCCATTTCGACATCCGCGAAGGTCAGGGTTTCCCCGGCCAGTGCCGGACGCACGCGCCGCAGCACCGCGCCGACGCGGGCCACCAGTTCGCGGGGCGAGAAAGGCTTGGTCACATAATCGTCCGCGCCCGTTTCCAGCCCGCGCACCCGGTCCTCTTCCTCGCCACGCGCCGTCAGCATGATGATCGGCACATTCGCCGTGCCGTTCATGCGGCGCAGCCGGCGGCAGACCTCGATCCCCGACAGGCTTTCGACCATCCAGTCGAGCAGCACGATGTCGGGCACATTTTCTTGCGCCAGCAGCAGCGCTTCCTCGCCGTCAACGGTGTGCGCGACCTCGAAATCCTCGCGCTTGAAGTGCCAGATGAGCAGTTCGGCCAGCGCCGCGTCATCTTCCACCAGCAGCATCTTGGCCCGGGCCATGCTCAACTCTCCTGGCTCTGCGCGCCGCCACGTTCGCGGTCCGGCAGGGTCTGGCCGGTCGCGGCGTAATAGACCATCTCCGCGACATTGGTGGCATGGTCACCGATGCGCTCGATATTCTTGGCGATGAACAGCAGATGCGCGCATTCGCTGATCGTCTTGGGATTTTCGACCATGAAGGTCACGAGCGTGCGGAACACGCTGTTATAGAAATCGTCGACCACCGTATCGCGCTCGACCACCGCCACGGCCAGATCCGCATCGCGCGCGGCAAAGGCGTTCAGCGCATCCTGCACCATCTCGCCCGCGACCTGGCCCATCGAAGGAAGAAGTGCGATCGGCTCCTGCGTGCGCTGGTTGGCGGCGATCAGCGGAACGCGCTTGGCGATGTTCTTGGCATAATCCCCGATGCGCTCGACCACGCCGACGATCTTCAGCGCGGCGATCACGTCGCGCAGATCGTTGGCCATGGGGGCGCGCAGGGCGATGATCTCGATCGCCAGCTTTTCGACTTCCGCCTCGATCGCGTCGATGCGCTTGTCCTCGGCAACGACTTCCGCCGCCAGTTCCTTGTCGTGGCGTTGCAGCGCCAGCATCGCCTTTTCGATGGCCGATTCCGCGCGTCCGCCCATTTCAGCGATCAAGCCGCGCAGCTTGTCCATTTCCTGATCGAAGGCCTTGATCGTATGTTCTGCCATTGTCTTTTTCTCCCCCCGGTTCAGCCGTAGCGCCCGGTGATGTAATCCTTGGTCCGTTCCTGCCGCGGATTGGTGAAGATGTCCGACGTCACGCCATATTCGACCAGCTCGCCCAGATGGAAAAAGGCGGTCCGCTGCGACACGCGGGCGGCCTGCTGCATGTTGTGCGTCACGATCACGATGGCGTAACGGCCGCGCAGCTCGTGGATCAGCTCCTCGATCTTGGCCGTGGCGATGGGATCGAGCGCCGAACAAGGTTCGTCCATCAGGATGACTTCCGGCTCGACCGCAATCGCGCGACCGATGCACAGACGCTGCTGCTGACCGCCCGAAAGCGCCGTGCCGCTGTCGTGCAGCCGGTCCTTCACCTCGTCCCACAGGCCCGCGCGGCGCAGCGACTTTTCGACGATCACGTCCAGGTCCGCCTTCGCATGGGCCAGGCCATGGATGCGCGGACCATAGGCGATATTCTCGTAGATCGACTTGGGGAAAGGATTGGGCTTCTGGAACACCATGCCAACCCGCGCGCGCAGTTGCACCACGTCCATGCTGGGCGCGTAGATATCTTCGCCGTCCAGCGTGATCGTGCCTTCGACCCGCGCTGATGCGACCGTGTCGTTCATGCGGTTGAGTGTCCGCAGGAAGGTCGATTTGCCGCAGCCCGAGGGGCCGATGAAGGCGGTGACATCGTCCATGTCGACGTCGATCGACACGCTCTTGATCGCCTGTTTCTCGCCATAGAAGACCTTGACGTCCCGCGCCGTCATTTTTGTTTTGACGGCGGGAGTCAGCGTTTGTTGTTCATGGATCATGGCTGTCATCGCGGTTACCACCGCCTTTCGAACTTGTTGCGCAGGTAGATGGCGAGGCCGTTCATCGCGAGCAGGAAGACCAGCAGCACGATGATGGCGGCAGAGGTCTTTTCGACGAAGCCCTTGGAGACTTCGTCCGACCAGAGAAAGATCTGCACCGGCAGCACGGTCGCAGGGTCGGTGATCCCGCCCGGCGGCGTGGCGATGAAGGCGCGCATGCCGATCATCAGCAGCGGCGCGGTTTCACCCAAAGCGCGAGCCATGCCGATGATGGTGCCGGTCAGGATGCCGGGCAAAGCGAGCGGCAGCACATGGTGGAACACGACCTGCACCGGCGAGGCGCCGATGCCGAGCGCGGCGTCGCGGATGCTGGGCGGCACCGACTTGATGGCGTTGCGGCCCGCGATGACGATGACCGGCATGGTCATCAGCGCCAGCGTCATGCCGCCGATCAGAGCGGCCGAGCGCGGCAGGTGCAGGAAGTTGAGGAAGATCGACAGACCCAGCAGGCCGAAGATGATCGAGGGAACGGCGGCGAGATTGTTGATCGACACTTCGATGATGTCGGTCAGCCAGTTCTTGCGCGCATATTCCTCCAGGTAGACCGCGGTCGCGACGCCCACAGGGAAGCTGAGTGCCAGCGTCACCAGCATGGTCAGCAGCGAGCCCTTGAACGCGCCCCAGATGCCCACCTGCGTCGGATCGGTGCCGTCGCTCGCGGTCAGGAAGCTCCAATTGATGCCGGTCGTCAGCAGCTTCGCCTTGTTGAGACGCGCTACCGCCGCTTCAGCGTGGGGCGAAGCCTCGCTCTTGGCGGCGAGGTCGATCGCGGTCGCGGCGGGCAACTGAAGCGTCACCGTCCGCGTCAGGATTTTCGGGTCAGCCTTGATCGCATTGCGCAGCACGGTCCAGGCGGTGGGGGACACCCATTCCTCGGCATCGGCGCCCAGCGCCTTCTTCACGACCTCGCCCGTCACTATCGGCAGGTTCGCGTTGGCGAGCGCCTGATCGGTGATGGCATTGGGATCGAGCAGCAGCGGGGAGGCGGGGAAGTCCACCTTCACCGCGATCTCGGTCCGGGTGAAGCCGTGCAGGCCGTTGCCCAGCATGCTGAACAGCAGGAAGGCAAGAAAGGCGGCGGAAAGTGCAACAGCCAACAGACCCGCCGCCTTGAAGCGGCGCTCGGCGGCATAGCGGCGGGCGATACGCTTGCGCATCGCATCCGACTTCCAGTCGGTGGGGAGGCGTTTAGCGCTCATTAGTCGTAAGCCTCGCGATATTTCTTCACGACCCGCAGGGCCACGATGTTGAGCAGCAGCGTCACGATGAACAGCACCAGCCCCAGGGCAAAGGCGGCAAGCGTCTTCGCGCTGTCGAATTCCTGATCGCCGGTCAGCAACTGGACGATCTGCGTCGTCACCGTCGTCACGCTGGCAAAGGGGTTGAGGGTGAGGTTGGCGGCCAGACCCGCCGCCATCACCACGATCATCGTCTCACCGATGGCGCGGCTGACCGCCAGCAGCACGCCGCCGACCACGCCGGGCAGGGCGGCGGGGATCAGCACGCGGCGGATCGTCTCGCTGGTGGTCGCGCCCATGGCCAGGCTGCCGTCGCGCATCGATTGCGGCACGGCGGCGATGCTGTCGTCCGCCATGGAGGAGACGAAGGGAATGATCATCACGCCCATCACCAGACCGGCGGCGAGTGCGCTTTCCGAAGAGGCGCCATGAATGCCGATCTTCACCGCAAAGTCGCGCAGGGCAGGGGCGATGGTGAGGGCCGCGAAATAGCCGTAGACGACGGTCGGCACCCCGGCGAGCACTTCCAATATCGGCTTCATCCATTTGCGGAAGGTGGGGCTGGCATATTGCGTCAGGTAAATGGCGCTCATCAGGCCCAGGGGGATGGCGACGACCATGGCGATGATCGCGCCGATGAAGATCGTGCCCCAGAACAGCGGCACCGCACCGAAGGCATCGTCATTGCCATAGCCAAGCGCGGCGGACTGCGGGCTCCATTTTGTGCCGAACAGGAAATCGATCGGGTTGACCATGGAGAAGAAGCGGAAGCTTTCCCACAGCAGCGAGGCGACGATGCCCAGCGTCGTGATGATCGCCAACAGCGATGCGATCAGCAGGCTCGCCATGACCAGCCGCTCGACCCGGGTGCGCGCCCGGAAATCGGGGCGGACGCGGGTGAAGGCATAGGCGCCACCGGCAAAGGCCAGCACGAGGGCAAGGGTGGCGCCCGCCAGACCATATTTGCCGATGGCGTCCTTATAGGGTTCGACCAGGCCCTGCGAGAGCGGATTGAACGCCCCTGTCTGCATGCCGGTGGCGATCGCCCGCGCCTCGCCCAGAACGGAGGAACGCGAGAAATCGTCGGCGGGCAGGCTCTGCGCCGCCGGGCTGCTCAACACCTGCTGCGTGATGAGGCCGGGGGCGACATTCGCCCAGACCGCCAGGAAGATGCCGGCGGGCACCAGCGTCCAGAGCGCGACATACCAGCCATGATAGCCCGGCAGGCTATGCATGGCGTCGCGGCGGCCCGACGCCCGCGCCGCACTTTGCAGCCGCATCGCGCGGGCACGGGCGCTGACCCAGGCGATCGCGCCCAGGCCGGCCAGCAGCAGGAGGATTGCAGGACCTGTCATATTTCCTGTCTTATTTCAGCTTCGAACCGTCGAGGACCGTCAGCGACTTGACGGTTTCGGCGCTCGCCTTGCGCACATCTTCCGGCGCGGCGACCATGCCGCGCTTGGTCAGCGCGCCATTGGGATCCCAGTTCGCCGCGAAGGCGTTGAGGAACGCCTGAAGGCCGGGGATCGCGGTCATGTGCGCCTTCTTCACATAGATGTAGAGCGGACGGGCGCCCGGATAGGTGCCGGTCGACACGGTCTCATAGGTCGCCTCGACGCCGTTGATGGTGACGTCCTTCAGCGTGTCCTTGTTTTCCTCCAGGAAGCTGTAGCCGAACACGCCGAGCGCATTGGGGTTGGCGCCCAGCTTCTGGACGATCAGGTTATCATTCTCGCCCGAGTCCACATATTTGCCGTCTTCGCGGATGCGGGTGCAGGTGGCCTTGAATTCCTTCTCGTCCTTTTCCTTGAGCGCCTTCATCGCCGGATCGCTCTCGCAACCCTTGGTCAGGATCAGCTCGGCCAGCGAATCGCGGGTGCCGCTGGTGGACGGCGGGCCGAAGACGCTGATCGGCGTGGCGGGCAGGCTGGGGTCGACATCCTTCCACGTCTCGGCCTTGTTCGGACCCTTGCCATAGGGGTTGGCGGCCAGCGCCTCATAGACGATCTTCGGCGTCAGTTTCAGGCCGGGGCCGTTCTTGGCTTCGGCAAAGGCGAGGCCATCGACGCCGATCTGGATTTCGATGATGTCCTTGACGCCATTCTTCTGGCAATCCTCGAACTCCGACTTCTTCATGCGGCGCGAGGCGTCCTCGATGTCGGGATGCTGGGCGCCGACGCCCGCGCAGAACAGCTTCATGCCGCCGCCAGTGCCGGTCGATTCGATGATCGGGGACTTCATGCCGGGATTGCCCTGAACGAACATCTCTGCGACCGCCGTGGCGAAAGGATAGACGGTGGACGAACCGACCGCGCGGATCTGGTCGCGGGTGCCGCCGGCTGCGCTGCCGGACTGCTGGCCGCAACCGGCAAGAGTAAGTGCGGCCGCAGCGGTAGCGGCCATCAGGGCGAAATGCTTCACGGGTATTCTCCTTCGTCGCAAGGCCGCGATTCGCTTCTCGCCGCCCCCCTCTGGGCATGCGCCGTAGCCGCGGTACGTCGCGCCTTTGTGACAATCGGATTGCACTTTTATGACAATGGCGCCGGAAGCCCGTCCTGTCGCTGTCTTTTTTTGTTCAAGCTTTTGCCGCGAGAGCCTTTTCTTCCGCGGCGACGCGGGGCAGCAGGATGGAGATGGTGGTGCCCTTGCCCAGCACGCTGGCGATGTCCAGCCGCCCGCGATGGCGTTCGACGATATGCTTGACGATAGCCAGACCCAGGCCCGTGCCGCCGACCGCGCGGCTGCGCCCCGAATCGACGCGATAGAAGCGCTCGGTCAGGCGCGGCAGATGATCGGGGCCGATGCCTTCCCCCTCGTCCGCGACGCTGAGTCGCATCATGCCGCTCGGCCCCTCGTTCAGCGTTACGCGGATCGGCGTGCCTGCGCGCCCATATTTGACCGAATTGCCGATCAGATTGTGCAGGAGCTGCGATAGCTGCGCCCGGTCGCCCTGCACATCGGGCAGATCGGGTGCGATCTCCATATCCACCTCGCGTCCCCGTTCGCCATGGCTGGTGCGGAACACGCCGACCACCTCGGCCACCAGGCCGGACAGGTCGACCGCGCTGTCCGGGGCGCGATATTTCTCCGCCTCGATGCGGGAGAGGGAGATGAGATCGTCGATCAGCCGCTGCATCCGCCGCGCCTCGCCGTCCATGATCCTCAGGAAGCGCTGCCGGGTTTCATCGTCCTTGCCCAGATCGGGGTCGGCCAATGTCTCGATGAAGCCCAATATCCCGGCCAGCGGCGTGCGTAGCTCATGGCTGGCATTGGCGACGAAGTCGACGCGCATCTTTTCGGCCGCATGGGCGCCGCTATGGTCGGCCAGATGGACCAGCCGCCGGACGTTCCCGTCCTCGCCCACGGGTGCGATCCGCATCTGCCAGCGTTGGTCGCGGCTGCCCAGGCCCACCAGCTCGATCATCACCGGTTCGGCCAGCGGCGCCAGGCTGGCGAGCCGTTCGGCGGCGGCGGGATGGCGGATCGCGATGCGGGCGTCCTCTCCCTCGATATGTGCGCCCAGCAGGCGCTGCGCGGCCCGGTTGGCGGAGATGATCCGGCCCCGCTCGATCAGCATCAGCGGATCGGAAATGCCTTCCAGGAGACTCCGGGCATCGGGATGAGCGATGATGTCGGTGGCCTCCGCAGCCGCGGCGGGCAATTCCTTCGCCTGGCCCTGGCCGCCTCCCGCCGCGATGATGAGCACCACCAGACCCGCCAGCACCGGCAGGATGATGTCCAGCGGCTCCGCGCCGATCATCAGCGCACCCCCGGTAGCCAGCATCAGAACGGCGAGCGAGGCGGTGATCTGGGAAGCGGTCAGGCGATTCATGGTTACCATGCTGGAAATTTGACGCATTTGCTGCAAAGACCGTCGCAATAGCGTGCAATTTTTACAGTTTGGCAAGCGCGATAGCGGATCAGGATGACATGAGCGAGCCATTGCCCCCTCGGGACAGCGCCGAGTCGCAGGACGACGGACCGGACCTTGCCGTGTCGTCGCGCCGTCAGTTGCTGATGGGCGGAGCGGTCGCGGCATCGGCCATCATATCGATCCGCCCGGCGCTGGCGAATACGGCGGCGTCGGTCCTCAACTGCACGATCCCCGTTCCCGACCAGGGGCGGTCGGGCAATTATATCGCCGCCAATGGGCAGGTCGTGCCGGCGGGCACGCAGGGGGCCTTCCCCGGCACCGGGCAGGGCTTTACCGGCGATCAGGTGCGTCAGGCGCTGCGCGGCGGCCGTCTGCCCGGCACCAGCTATGACCAGAATCAGGCCTATCTGAACTATATCCGCCGCCTTCAGTCGGGGACGAGCGGCTTTACCTGCTACGCATCGCTGCAAATGCCCCGCTGAACGAAGGCCGGATTTCCGAACTTTTACGGCCAGAACTTTTACGGCCAGAACTTTTACGGCCAGAACTTTTACGGCCAGAACTTTTACGGCCAGAACTTTTACGGTTCGCCTGCGTTGACGGCGTCGAGGCTTCGACGATCCCGTCAGACGCAGCAAGGGCGACCCCATGTTCCATACACCCCATTGGGTGACGCAAAATTGTTCGGTCGCGATCTATCTCTATGAACCCAGCGATGGCGGCTTGGATCGGGTCGCAATCCTGCTGGCTAATCATCTGCTGAAGCGCGGCGTGGATGTCGAACTATGGATGACGCGGACGGACGGCCCGGTGGCCGGGCTGATCGACCCATGCCTGACCGTGCGTCGCGTGCCCGCCCCGCCTCTCAAGCGGCGGCTGTCGATGATTGCGCAATTCCCGGCTCTGGCGGCCATGGTGCGGCGGCACCGCCCCGATATTCTCTATTCGGCGGGCAATCAGAGCAACATGCTGTGCGCCCTGGCGGTGCTGGGCACGGCGACGCAGGCGGTGTGCCGCATTTCCAACCCGATCGTCCGCCCGCACCAGCGCGGCCTGTCCGCCTGGGTCAGGCGCAGCCGTTTTCGCGCCATCGCCCGGACCAGCGCCATGACCATCGTGATGGGCGAGGCGGACCGGCTGACCCTGGCCCAAGCCGGGCCGCTGAAGGGCCGCCGCGTGACGCTGCTGCCCCGCCCGACCGTCACTCCCTTGCTGCAACGGTTGCGGCAGGATCGCGAGGCGACGCCGGACGGAACGCCCCGGCATTTCCTGATGGTCGGGCGGTTGGCCGAGCAGAAGGACCAGGCGATGGCGCTGCTTGCGCTTGCCCGGTTGAGGCATTTCGACTGGCGGTTGAAGATCGTCGGGCAGGGACCATTGCGCCGCGACCTGGAGGCGCTTTGCGAGCGGCTGGGCATATGCGGGCGGGTTGAATTTCTGGGCTTTGTGAACGATCAGGCGGAACTGGGGGGCCTGATGGCCGGGGCCGATCTGCTGCTTCAACCGTCCCGCTGGGAGGGGCTGGTCGCGACGCTGATAGAGGCGCTGGGTTGTGGAACGGGGGTGGTGGCGACCGATTCCACGCCCAATATCCATGCGCTGTTGGCGGCTGCGGGCCAGCATGCGCCGGTGCCGGTGGGGGATGCGGACGCCTTTGCCGAAGCGATCCTCTGGGCGCTGGAGCATCCGGTGCCGCCGGCGCGCCTGGGGGATGCGGTGCAGGAGCATTGCGTCGAAAGCGCCCTCGACGCCTATTTGCGGTCCTTTGCCCGGCTGGTCCGGTCAGATGGCGTGCCATGGAGCGCCGTCGCGCAAAATAGCCTGACGCGTTAGGCACTTGGCTACTCCTTTGTTGTAAGGATGGCGGCGATATTCCCATCCGAAGGCCCCGTTTCGTGACCATGCCACGCCGCTATTGCCAGGACAGCCCGGACTCCATCGCATCCTGCGCGCTGGAGGATATGGTGCTGCTTTATCACCGACCCTCCGGGCAGACCCATATGGCGATCAGCCCGGTGCCGGAGATATTGGCTACGCTGGATGAAGGCGCGGCGCTGACGGCGGAGGAGGTTCTGGAGCAACTGGCCCGTCTCTATGATCTGGGGGAGGCGGCGGAGGCGGTGCCGCAGGTCGAGGCGCATCTCATCGAATTGACCACCCTGGGACTGGTCCGCATCGCGTGAAGCATGCGCTGTCCCTGAAGATCGGTCCGGCAAGCTTCCGCATCGGATCGGCCTGGCGCCAGCCGGTGGAGGCTTTGGCGCGGCTCTATGCCGATTATCCCACGCCCATAGACGAGGTGGCCGATTTCACCGTGCGGCTGGAGCCGGCGGGCCTGTTCCGGCGCTGGCTGCGGCCTTCGATCTTCATCACCGGCGATCATGGGCTGGCCGATGCCGCGCCGATGAGCCTCGCTCACGGTCTGCTGGCGGCGGAAATGGGGATGAACCTGCAAATGGCGCTGGGCTGGCGGCGGCATCTGCTGCTGCACGCCTCCAGCGTAGAGAAGGACGGGCGGGTGCTGGTGATGACGGGCGAGTCCGGCTCGGGCAAGTCGACCCTGGCCGCCCAACTGGGTGAACGTGGCTGGCGGCTGATGGGCGATGAGTTCGCGCTGCTCGATCTGCAGACAGGCGCGGTCTTTCCCTTTCCCCGCCTTGTCTCGCTTAAAAATGGCGCCATCGATGTGCTGGCGGCGGAGGCTCCGCCGGAGCGCATGGGGCCGCTGCTTGCCGGGACGGCCAAGGGGGATATCCGCCATCTCCTTCCCCGCAGCGAGGCAATCGGGCGCATGGGCGAGGGCGCCTTGCCCGCGCTGCTGCTATTTCCCCGTTTTGGCCATGAGACGGATGTCCGCCCGGTGGGGCAGGGCGAGGTCTTCATGCGGCTGACTCAGGCGTCCACCAACTATGTCGCGCTGGGCGAGCCGGGCTTTGCGGCGCTGACCCGCTTCGTCAAGACTGTGCCGGCCCGCGCCATCGACTTTCCGTCGGGGGATGACGCCATCGCCCTGGTCGAGCGGCTGTGGGCGAAACTCGCATGAGCGCGGGGCTGCTCGTGCAAGCCTTGCGCGATCCCGATGGGGTCGCGGCGTTGGATGCGCATGGGTGGAACGGCCTGATCGCCATGGCGCGAGCGGAGCGGCTGATCGGCACGCTGGCCCTGCGGATCGGGCAGCGGCCAGTGTCCGATGCGGTGCGGCCGATATTGGGCGATGCGCGGCTGGAGGCGGAGCGGGAAGCGCGGCAGGCGCTCTGGGAGGCGGATCGTGCGGCGGAGGCGCTTGCGACCCTCGACGTGCCGGTGGTGTTGCTCAAGGGGACGGCCTATGCGGCGGCGGGGCTGCGTGCCGGGCAGGGACGCTTCATCGGGGATCTCGACATATTGGTGCCGCGGGAGGCCATGGAACGGGTCGAGCACGCCCTGCTCCGCGCGGGGTGGGAATGGGTCAAGGAAGACACTTATGACGACGCCTATTATCGGCAATGGATGCACGAACTGCCGCCGATGATCCATGCCGGGCGCGACCGGATGATCGACGTGCATCATACCGTGCTGCCCCTGACCGCGCGGCAGACGCCCGACGCTGCGGCGATGATCGCGGAGGCGGTTCCCATCACCCATGAGTTATACATGCTCTCTCCGGAAGACAGGGTCTGCCATGCCGCCGCGCATCTGCTGGCCGATGGCGATCTGGCGGGGGGATTGCGCAATCTCTGGGATATTCACTGCCTGCTCGACGGGGTGGATGCTGCGGTGCTGGAGGAGCGGGCGGCGCGACATGGCCTTGCAGCGCATGTGGGGCAGGCGCGGCGGCTGGCGGCGGCGCTTTATGGCGAGGGGGCGGGGTTGACGGTCTGGGACCGGATCGTCGCCGCCCGGCTGCTGGCGCGGGACGGATGGGGACGGGAGCGGCGCAAGCTGCTCCGCTTCGCCTTTTATCTGCGCTCGCACTGGCTGCGGATGCCGCCAGCCATGCTGGCGCGCCATCTGTTCACCAAATGGCGCAAGGGGCACCGGCCCGCCTGATCAATGCTTTGGCTTGAGCGCCTCGGCCAGGGACATGCTCGCACTTCCGCGCCGCGCCGGCTGGGCCTGGCTCGGATCGGCCTTCCATCCGCTCAGATACAGGATCGCCATCTGCTCCGCCGTCCGCCCGTCGCTGTCCGCCGCCGCCGCGAAATGCCCGGCCGCCCCGGCCAATGCCTCCCGCCGCAATGCAGGCGGCCGCGAAACCAGCGCATTGCCCGCGCCCATCCCCCGCAGATCGTGCATCAGCCGCAGCACATCGCCATAGCGCACCGTCAACACATCCCCATCCGCGACCGGCATGGTGAAACCGGCCCGCGCCAGCAGATCGCCCGCCGAACGCACATCGACCTGCGGATGGACATGCTGTCCCGCCCGGTCCCCTTCGCCCGCCATGAGCGCCGCCCGCAGCCGGGGCAGCGAACCCGCCCCGGTAAAGGCCGCCAGCATCAGGCCGTCCGGCCGCAACACCCGCCGCATCAGGATCAGCGCGCCCGGCAGGTCATTGACGCTGTCCAATGTGCCGCACGCGATCACCAGGTCGAAACTTTCATCGGCAAAGGGCAGGGCATCCTCATCGGCCTGCACGCCGCCCTGCGCCTTCGCCGCCGCAAAGCCCGGATCGACGCACATGACGCGTTTCCCCATGGCCTCCAGCGCCGCCCTGGCGCTGCCGTCGGGACAGCCGATGACCAGCGCTTCGGCCAAATCCCGCTGCACATCGCCCAGCCGGTCGAGCAGTTCGTCCAGCATCGCGCGATAGAGAAAGTCATGCTCGGCAAAGCGCTCCATCATCCGGTCGCGCCGCCTGGCGCGCAGAGCGCGATCGAAGATGTCGGCATTGGTCATGGCGGGCCTTGTGCAACGGCGAAGGAGCGGGAACAAGGGAGATGATGTCCCTTTCGCCGCTTCTCAAGACCGCTCCATTTCTCAAAACCCTGTTGCGCCCGGCGCTCGACTATGCCCTGCCGCCGCGCTGCCCCGGCTGCGGCGAGATCGTGGATGCGGACGACGCCTTCTGCCTGGGTTGCTGGAGCGGAATGCGGTTTCTGGGCGCTCCATGCTGCGCCCGGTGCGGCGTGCCGTTCGACTATGATCGCGGCGCGGGCGCGGAATGCGGCGCCTGCCTGGCCGATCCGCCGCCCTTCGACAGCGCGCAGGCGGTGCTGGCCTATGGCGATGTCGCCCGTGCCGTGGCGCTGCGCCTCAAATATGGCCGGCGCATCGGCCTTGCCCGGCTGATTGCAAAGCAGATGGCGCGGCAGGTTCCGGCGGTGAAGAACGCCGTCATCGTGCCCGTGCCGCTGCATCGCTGGCGGCTGTGGTGGCGGGGCTTCAACCAGTCGGCCCTGATCGCCCGGCATCTGGCGCGGCTGACGGGCCTGCCGGTGGATAATCACGCGCTGCTGCGCACCCGCCGGACCCAGCCCCTGCGCGGCATGACCCCGAAACTTCGGGCCAAGGCGGTGCGCGGCGCCTTCGCCCTGGCCCCGAAGCATGCGCTCAAGGGTTGTGCGGTGCTGCTGATCGACGATGTGCACACGAGCGGCGCAACGGCGGCGGCTTGCGCCCGGACGCTGAAACGCGGCGGCGCGGCAAGCGTTCATCTGCTGTGCTGGGCGCGCGCGCTGCCGGACAGCGCCGATTGACAAACGGCCGTCGAACCACAATTTCGACCGTCAAGGAGTGAAATATGGCGAAGGTCGAAATCTATACCAAGGCATGGTGCGGTTATTGCGCCCGGGCAAAGGCCCTGCTTGAGGGCAAGGGCGTGGCGTTCGAGGAATATGACATTACCATGGGCGGACCCAAGCGCCAGGAAATGCTGGAGCGCGCTCAGGGCGGGAACACCGTGCCGCAGATTTTCATCGACGGCCAACATATCGGCGGCAGCGACGACATGGCGGCGCTCGACCGGCAGGGCAAGCTCGACGCGTTGCTCGGAGCATAGCAGGATGCGCGCCGCGATCTTCCAGATGACCAGCGGGATCGATCCCGCCGCCAACGCCGCCGCGATCGTGGACATGGCCGCGCGCGCCAAGGGGGAGGGGGCGGACATGCTCTTCACCCCGGAAATGGCCGGTTATGTGGATCGCGACAGGCAGCGGGCGGCTGCGACGCTGCGATCCGAGGCGGACGATCCCGTGCTGGCCGCCGTGCGCGAAGCGGCGGCGAAGCAGGGGTTGTGGGTGCATCTCGGCTCCCTCCCGCTGAAGGACGAGCGAACCGATGGGCGCTGGGCCAATCGCAGCTTCATGATCGACGACAGCGGTGAAATCCGGGCGCGCTATGACAAGATCCACCTGTTCGACGTCGATCTGGCGACGGGGGAAAGCTGGCGCGAATCGTCGGTCTATGGTCCGGGCGAGCAGGTCGTCGCGGTCGATACGCCCTGGGCGCGCATGGGCCTGTCGGTGTGCTACGACATGCGCTTTCCCGATCTCTACCGGGCGCTGACCAATGCGGGCGCCACGGTGCTGCTCACGCCTGCCGCCTTCACGGTCCCGACCGGCAAGGCGCATTGGCACGTATTGTTGCGCGCGCGGGCGATCGAGGCCGGATGCTTTGTCATCGCCGCCGCGCAGACCGGCCATCATGCCGACGGCCGCGACACCTATGGGCATAGCCTGATCGCTGACCCATGGGGGGACATTGTGCTCGACATGGGCGAACAGGCGGGTCTTGCTCTTGCGGAGATCGACCTGTCGCGCATAGAGGACGTGCGCGGGCGGGTGCCTGCGCTCGCCAACCGGCGATCCTTGCCCATGGATGTGACAGTCTCGTGATCGTTTTCGACCTCAAATGCGAATCCCAAGGCCATGTGTTCGAGGCGTGGTTCGGCTCCAGCGCCGATTATGAGGATCAGAAGGCGCGGGGCCTGCTGGCCTGCCCGCTCTGCGGCGATGAGCATGTGGGCAAGGCCGTTATGGCGCCGGCGGTCGCACCCAAGGGCAACAGCCGTCCGGAAACCATGCCGCAAATCGCATCCTCGGGCGATGCATCCATCACCATGGGCGCGGGCGAGGAGGCGAAGATGCGCGAACTGGTGCAGGCGCTGGCGAAGGCGCAGCAAAAGGCGCTGGAGGATTCCACCTGGGTCGGGCGCGGCTTTGCCGAACAGGCCCGCGCCATGCATTATGGCGAGCAGGATCGCGCCAGCATCCATGGCGAAGTCGCGCTCAGCGAGGCGCGAGCCTTGATTGCCGAAGGGGTGGAGGTGGCGCCCTTGCCTTTTCCGGTGGTTCCCCCTGAAGCGAAGAATTGACCGCGCCCTTTTCGCAGAATAGAGCCGTCACCGGGGCACCCGTAGCTCAGCAGGATAGAGCATCAGATTCCTAATCTGAGGGCCGTGGGTTCGAATCCCGCCGGGTGCACCACGCATTCTCGCTTTGCGAGGTCTTTTCGGCCTGGTCTGTGCGGGGCCTCTAAAATGGCGCAGTTCCTCGCCATTTTGCCGAGGTAGTGCCAACCGGGTGCCATAAAATGTGTCGTGCGCGGACGCTGCCTGCGGATAGCCGCGATCGGCTTCCATCTTCACCGAATGAATAAGGTCGGGAAATTTGATCGCGTCCTGGATGGAGAAGACAGGGATGTTATTGCCGACCAGATCCCAGTTGTCCTGCTGCGTATGGAATTTGACGGCAAAGCCCCGCACGTCGCGGTGTGTCGACCGAACCTGCGCCGCCAGCTACGGTGGAGAAGCGAGTGAAGACAGGCGTTTCGCCTTTCCGCTGAAAGAGGTCCGCCCTGGTGATCTCCGACAGGCTGTCATATAGTTCGAAATAGCCATGGGCGGCCGATCCGCGCTCATGGTCGAAATGAAAAATCTTTTCGCGAAGAACGAAATCCTCAAACAGCACGGCCCCCGGCTTTGAGCTGATTTTGATTGTCCAAGACGGGAATGCCCTGATTGGTAGTGAGTTGGGTCGCTCCGAGGCCATTTTTTCTCGCCTCCTGGTGGATTTCGCCACCCGCTCCGCGTTCCGGTGTCGCATTCTTGTTCTTCTTGCTCGCCATCGATCGATCTTCTCCTCGCGCTACCTTCACTGCGTTGAGCGAGGAAGGCGTGGGAGCCGATCGGGTTCCCCATGTGGGACGTTATTCTTCAGGCGCTTCGGCCGGGGAGTTGAGGATGCGCGGTATGAGCGGTAGTAACTCACGCGCCAGAAAGCCGACGCCGCCCGTTTCGCTCTCCAGCTTTCGGCCGGCCTGACCGTGAATCCATACCGCCCACGCTGCTGCATCGCGGGGCGATGCGCCGCGCGCTGCAAGCCCGCCGACGATCCCGGCCAGAACATCGCCCGATCCGCTGGTCGCCAATCCGACGCATCCTCCGTCGTAGTGGATGCACGCTTGCTTCGGATCGGCGATAACGCTCGACTTGCCCTTGAGCAGCACCACCGCCTGAAATCGGGCGGCGATGTCCTGCGCAACGGATCTCGGATCGGTGGCGACCTCCTTCTGCGACAGATTAGCAAGGATTGCCATCTCGCCATGATGCGGTGTCAGGATCACGCGACCCTGATGTCTGGCGATGGTCGCTTGCAGATCGCGGGCGGAGGTCAGGGCAGCGGCATCGAGCAGGATGGTCAATGGTGTCTCGACCCTGTCCAGCACCGCAGCGACCAGTTCGTCGGTCTGGGGACTGACGCTCATCCCCGGGCCCAGGATCAGCGCATCACAATGAGGCGTCCGTTTGATCAGCAGGTCGGCGGCGCCGGCGGCAATCTCGCCATCTTCCTGCGCCGGTAGCGCGATCATGGCTGCTTCCGGGACGAGGACGCCCAGGGACAGCGCGGCTGACCGGACGGTCGCCATCTGCAATTTTCCCGCCCCGGCCCGCAGCGCGGCTTCGCCGGTCAGGCGCAATGCGCCTGGCACGAATTCCGCGCCGCCCGCTACCAGAATGTGGCCACGCTCATTCTTGTCCGATGCTTCGTCTATCTGCGGCAGGGGATGCGCCGCGAGCCATGCCGGATTGAGCATCTCCTCGCTCATCCCCGCGCGCCTGCAATGGCGTCGGGAGCCGTGGTGATGGGCGTCGCTTCCTCGTCCATCGGCGCTGTGACATTGTAGCGGGCAAGCACGAGTGTGCCACTGCGCCCGGCATCAGGATCGAACCGATAATCAGTGATCGCGCAATTGGCGACATCGCCCGTGCGGTCGATAGCAAGGATGTCGGCTTCGGTCATGCCCTCTATGATGTAACGCAGGCACAGCACGACCACCTGATGGGTGAAGATGATTACCCGTCGGTCGGCATAATGGAGCGCAATGGTATCCATGACCGACCGCAACCGCAGGATGACGTCGCACCAACTCTCGCCACCGGGAGGACGGTGGTAGAATTTGCCCAGCAGGCGCCGAAATTCCGCCTGCTGGGGTTCTTGATGGTGGATGCCGGTGACGGTCAGGCCATCCAGTATCCCGAACTCCTTCTCGCGCAAACGCTCGTCGAAGCAGATTGGCTCGTCGGGCAGGCAACCGCCTGCGGTACGGAAAAGGTCCGCCGTCTGGCAGGCTCGCCTATAGGGGGACGAGAGCAGGATCTCTGGCCGGGCATCCTCCTGCTCGCTGGCGAACCAATGACCGAGGGCGGTGGCCTGCTGGCGACCAAGGCCACTGAGCGGAACATCTGCGTCTCTATCCGACAAGGCAATCCTGTCGACGTCCGCAAGGGTGGCGGCATCTCGCGCGACATTGCCCGCGCTCTGACCGTGCCGGACGATGATGAGTTGTCGGGGCCAATGGATGGATGACATAGCGTCCCTTTCCGTATTTGCCTGATAACGGGCAGGTGGCGGGATCGATCCGCTAACGTCGGACCGCAAAGGGTCTGAATGCGGCTTGATTTCCATCAACATGATTTGTGGGAACGCCAATCGCCCTTGGCAGGTTGAAACTGCGCACCGGATGAGTGCGATCGAGAGGAACCAGAAAATGGCACAACAGGATCAGGGCGGCCGGCAGGGTCGCCAGCAAAGTCAACAGAACCAGCAGGGCGCCGGCCACACGCAGCAAGGCGGTCAGCCCAATCAAAATCCGGGTCAGCAACAACAGGATGACGAACAGCGCCGGCAGCAAGGCGAACGCCGCGACGAAAAGGGTCAGGGCCAGCAGCGCTGACAGGATACAAGGCGAAAGGGCCACGATTTGCTCGTGGCCCTTTCGCCGTTCTAAGACGTCAGGAGATGAAGATGGCTACGTCGTTCACGGATGCGATTGCTGCTGAAGGCCGATCATCGCAAGGCCGATGTCGATCTGGTGATGCTGCGCGATCAAATGCTGGCTCGAAAGGAAGAGCTATTGGCCCGAGCGAAATCTGCCGGGCTGCCAGTAGCCAAGCCACGAGCGGTGAATCTGATCACCGCCTGAAACGAGTTTGAGCCGCTTCAGACAACATTTTGCGCGGTGACATCCGTCCGGTCATTTCAGCGTCTCGCCAGATGATGTTCTGCTACCTTGGGTTTCTGAATTGGTCGTTGCCATTGCACCGTTTGGAAGGGCTGGCGTAATGGGCGGATTATGTCTTACGATCTCACCCTTGATCAGCTTGGTCATGTCCGATTTGTAGACGCGGTGGGTATCGGTGGGCACACATATGCGGCCCTCGATGTTGACCGCGAAATCTCCGAGATCCTTCACTCCGAAACATCCGGGAGGCTCACCAAACGGAACAATCGCAAGGCGTAATGATTGAACCGATATATTCCGGTTATCGGAGAGAGATCATGCTTTGGACGCTTATCCTGATCCTGCTCATTTTGTGGGCGCTGGGCGCATTTGTCATGCCAGTGGGCGGCGGCTTGATCCACCTGCTCCTCGTCGTGGCGCTGATCGTGCTCGTCTATAATTTGGTGGTCGGGCGCCGCGTGCCGTAATCTGGTTCGCAGTGTCGGAAGGATCCAGCAGGAAGTTCCTAGCCGTTCACGATCGTCCCGCCATTGGGGTGCAGCACCTGTCCCGACATGTAGCTGGCATCGTCGCAGGCCAGGAACGGGATGGATGGCGCAACCTCGTTGGGCTGGCCGGGCGTGCCCATCGGCGTGCCTTCTCCGAAATGTCAGGCGGCATGGCGCAGCGGTCGGCGCTGGCGGGTATTGGTCAACGATCCTCGCTTGCTGCTCCTCGACAAGCCTTTGGGCAAGCTCGACTCGCTGACCAGAATGACGTTGCATGCGATCCGAGCCTTGCCGACCTCGCGTGCGATCAGCATGGGGTGTCGGTGCCCCCCACCTTTGGGAATACGGCTTCGGCTGGATAGATCGGATATTGCGGGATCAATGTGAGCAGGGGCTTACCGCCGGCCGTTGTCGGCACGTAGCACGAACCACCCTTTATGACGTCAGTGTCGCCAAAGCCGGAAAGGATCGGATAGTCCGGCTGCTCGATCCGCTGCATGAAGGTGGAGCCGGCAACCGGCCCGCCGAATTTGGGCTTGCCGCCATAGCCGATCCGTCCGCCTACTCTGAGCATGCCAAACAGGCTGGCCAGAGCGAAGTCGCTACGCGGCTTTCCGCTCTCATCGTAAAGGCCGGTCTCGAATGTCGTCAGCACGGAGCCGCCGGGATCGACAAAAGCTCGGATCTCACGCGCCTGACGGCTTGCGGAATGACGTCTTTTGTCCTTAAGATTCAACGGCGGAGGGTAGGAGTCTGTGTATTCGTCATTGACTAAATTCTTCACAAGTAACAGATAGGAAAGACCGTTAGGAGCTGTTCTGCCGCTCCCCATGGTCGACATTTCGCGTCGTGGCGATCCCGCCCCCAAGGTTCATCGCGAACCGCCCCGGTGATCGTTGGCGATGAGGCGAATAGAAGAGGATGAACTCGATGTTTTCTATCAGCGACCCCCTCGCCGGGATTTCCGATGCCGCCCGGACCTTCCTGGCCCGGCGCCACACATGCTTCATTGACGGCCAGTGGACCGACACCGTCGCCGGCGCCCGCCGCGACGTGCTCGATCCGGCCACCGGCAAGGTGATCTCCACCATGGCGGACGGCGATGCGCAGGACATCGACCGTGCGGTGAAGGCCGCCCGCAAGGCGTTCGACGATGGCCGGTGGACCGGGCTCAAGCCTAATGAACGCTCGAAGATCCTCTGGCGCATAGCCGAACTGATCGACCAGCATGCGGTCGAACTGGCCGAGCTGGAAGTGCTGGATGAAGGTTCGCCCTGGGGCGTCGTCAAGAATTTCTATGTGTCCCTGGCGGCGGACCATTTCCGCTATTTCGCGGGTTGGGCAAATAAGATCGGTGGCGAAACCCTGTCGGTGAACATGGGCGGGGAGTGGCATGCCTATACGGTGCGCGAGCCCGTTGGTGTGGTTGGACAGATCCTGCCTTGGAACGTGCCTCTGCTGATGGCGGCATGGAAGCTAGCGCCCGCGTTGGCTGCTGGTTGCACGGTCATCGTGAAGCCGGCCGAGGATACCCCGCTGACCGCGTTGCGCCTTGCTGAACTGTGCAAGGAAGCGGGAATTCCAGATGGCGTCGTCAGTGTCGTAACCGGCGATGGCAAGGCGGGCGGTGCCCTAGTGGATCACCCGGATGTAGATAAGGTCGGATTCACCGGCAGCACGGCGACCGGCAAGGCGATCGTTCGTGCTGCCGCAGCCAATCTGAAGAGGGTTGGCTTGGAGCTGGGAGGCAAAAGTCCTGTCTTCGTCTTCCCTGATGCCGATCTGGAGCGTGCGATCCCTGGCGTGGCGGAAGCCGTTTTCCTGAACAGCGGTCAAGCCTGCACGGCTGGTTCGCGCCTTTACATCCATGAGGACATTTTTGATCGGGTAGTTCAGGGGGTTGCGGCCTATGCGGAAGGGTTGAAGCTGGGCCATGGTCTGGACGAAACGACCAATCTGGGACCGCTCATCTCGCATCGCCAGCACTCGCGCGTCACCGGCTTGCTGCAGAAAGGGCTGGATGAAGGTGCAAACCTTGTCACTGGCGGGACCTTTGATGGCGGAGGCTTCTTTGTAAAGCCCACCGTGCTCACTAACGTCACCTCCGACATGACCATCTATCGCGAAGAGATATTCGGTCCGGTGATCAGTGCCATGAAGATCAGCTCCGACAACATCGATGCCTTGGCGCGCGAAGCCAATAATTCGACCTATGGCTTGGCGGCGAGCATCTGGACCAAGGATCTGAGCATCGCGCACCGCCTGGCGGCGCGGATCAGGGCCGGCATCATCTGGATCAACAACCATAATCAAAGCGACGCGAACATGCCCTGGGGTGGTTTCAAGGAATCGGGCTGGGGCCGCGAAATGGGCAAGCCCGCGGTGGAGATGTACACTGAAGTGAAATCGGTGGCTGCTTTCCTCGGCTGATGGTTTCTGAAGAGCATGCGCCGGATGTTGATCCCCGGCGCTTCCTCTCGCCAGTATCCGAACGGATCTTTCATTTGGATGCTGGCGTTTTGGATCGAGGGAATGCTTGCCTCGACCAAGCAAGAAGCTATTCCCTTGCAATCGATACGATGCCTCCAGCTGAGGATCGCTTGGTCGTCGTAGCCGGAGTTCCATTTGGCACTTGGCGATCAACCAATGTAATCCATGTCGTACATCTTTCAGGGCATGAGATTTAGCCCACTAAGATGCCGGAAGAGGCGTGTCAAAGCGCAAGGCCATCTTTTCCTTATATTTGGTTGGGTTCGCGTGTTTAAGTAAAAATTTTATAGTTTACCTTTCTTGTTCGTTTTAGCTTCGACTGCGGGGCAATGGCTAGAGTAACGGGACGCGATAGCAGATATTTTTGCTCGAACTTCACTGCCTTCTGAAACATCGAATATTTGGGTAGGGCCAATTGCTGTGATAGCTGCTACCATGCGGCCTTGGTTGAAGATCGGAACGCTGACGGCAGAAATTCCAGGTGCGGGATGCCCAGTTGTTACCGAGGCTTGGTGCAACCGCGCTTCGTGCAACATCTTTTGGTACGCCTTCTGGTCAAGTTCAGGCTCAAGTCCATTGGGAGGAACTTGAATTTTCTGTCGTTCGACCACTGCCTCTACTTCCGCAGCCGTTTTAAATGCGGCAAAAAGTCGCCCCGTAGCTGTTGTGATCACGGAGTAGAGGGAGCCAGCACGCAAATTAGTGAAGGGCTGATTGGGAACTTCAGCGGTACGCAAGATGATGGGGCCGAGATTGCACCATATGCTCATCGTCACGCCGAAGCCGATCTCCGCAGCGATGTCCGGCAGGGCTCTCCACACAGTTCGATGAGGCTCCCTGCTATCCACATGCGCGAGAGCAAGTTGCAGCGCCGCCGGGCCGAGTTCATAAAGACCCGCGTGCGCGTCTTGCTCAACCAGTCCTATTTTCCTGAGGCTAACCAGATAGGGGTGCGCACGCCCTGGCGGAACACCCACCGCATTCGCGATATCCCTCAGCATCAGCGGGCGTGCGGCTTCTGCCATGATAGCGAGGATTCGACCGCTGATCTCGATCGACTGTACACCTCTGCTTGCTTTTGCCATCAATTTCTCCTCGCCGCCATACCGGGAGAATGCACGGTCTTCTCGGCTGATTTTTCCTGCAACGCTCTGGCGACGCGGTCAAGATTTTCAGATCACAAACTGCGAACTGCTCCGCTTCGGAAGGCTTGACAGCGGTGCCGGAGACAACAAGATGACGTCCTTGAAAGGCGAAATGTCCTGCTGCAGCGCCTTGCTTTATAGATGGACTTGAACGCGAGGATGCCAAACGTGGATGATGTAAAAGCCTCGATCGAAGGGGTAACGGAATCTTCCGTTCGCTCTGTCCAATCTGTAGAAGTCGGAGGCCGGGTTCTTTCAGCAGTTGCTTCCGGCGGCCGCCCGCTCAAACTGCGCGAAATAGCGGCAGTTGCCTCGCTTCCTGACGCGCAGACGCATGCATATCTTGTAAGCTTCCGTAAATCGGGCTTGGTTGAGCAAACCGACGACGGGCGTTACGAGCTAGGGCCGCTTGCGCTCGAAATTGGCTTGATCCGTTTACGTAGCAGCGATCCTTACGAGCAAATATGGACAGCTCTCCCAGCGTGCTCAGCTGAACTAGGCTTGGCAATGACAATGAGCGTTTGGGGGCCGCACGGGGCAACCATCATTCGCGTTTTCGATGCGCCTTATCAAATTTATACGCGTGTACGTCCCGGTGGCAATTACGGGCTGTTGAACACCGCTACCGGTCGGTTATTCGCCGCTTTTATGCCCGCCGCGATTGTTGAACCCATCCTCAAACAGGAGCTTCGCGAAGCGAAAAAGGTGGACGGCAAGATTGTGGATCTTGGGGCATACAGGGAGTCTCTGGAAGCGGTGCGGTACAACGGATGCGCTACGACGCGCGGTTTGCCAGTGCCCGGAATCGGCGCGATCAGCGTACCCATCTTCGACGTTAATGACACATTGTTGGCCGCGGTTACGGCCATCGGACCAGAGCGGCTCATCGATGATGAAGAGGGAAGCCCTCAACGTGATACCATGCTCGCCTTTGGGCGGCGCATGTCGCTTCAGCTGGGCGCTGGCCAGCTGAGGGAACGCGGCCGCCAGGCTCCGCACAAGCAATAAAGCTCAAAAAGTTCGACGTCCCGCGGGCACTGAATGCTGGCGGGCAGCTTCTCGTGCGTCGACCATTTTTGTGATCATATTCCACATGCCCGCGTGGAGTTGACAGCTTCATCCAATATGCGTTATGACAATCAATTAGTATTTAGCGAATTTAACAAAGCCTAGCATGCTGGCCCCGTTGGGCGAAATGCCAAAGGTATGAGGATGACCTGTGATTAAGCCAGTCCTTGGTTTTCGACCAATAATGAGGAAATATTCCTCTAGGTGAAAATTAATGCAAGAAATATTGATTTTAAAAACGCCAAACGTCTTCCTGATAAGAGGTAATTAGCGTTAAACAAATATTGCTTTAATACTATATTGTTAAAAATAAATAGTTTTAACATTTCTTTTTAGAAATCGTTTTCATGTTAATATTGTGAGGTTCCATGGCTTCTATCTGCTTGTTTGAACCGGGCAACATCGGCTCTCTGTCCATCGCCAATCGCATCGTCCTCGCTCCAATGACGCGCGCCAGGGCGCAAGACGACTGGTCGCCCAATGAGCGTGCAGCGGAATATTACGGTCAGCGCAATTCCGCCGGCTTGGTCATCGCGGAGGCCACCCAGATTTCGCCAGACGCGACGGGCTATGTCCGAACTCCGGGATTTTGGACGGACGAGCACATTGCGCGTTGGAGTGATGCCGCAAATGCGGTTCACGAAGGCGACGCCAAATTTTTCGTCCAGTTCTGGCATTGCGGGCGGATCGGGCACCCCGACAACATGCCTCCGGGTTGCACGCCCATGGGTCCGTCTGTCGTAAAGCCCGTGCTGCCGATCTGGACGGATGTTGCTAATGGCCCTGTCGACAATCCTGCGCCTCGGGAAATGGATGAGGACGATATCCGCCGTGTCATCAACGATCACCGGCAAGCCGCGATGAACGCCAAAGCGGCTGGCATAGACGGCATTGAGCTTCATGCAGCGAACGGATACCTGATCGAGCAATTCGCTTCGACCAATACGAACCTGCGGACGGATGCTTGGGGTGGCACGCTTGAGAAGCGCATGCGTTTCATGGTGGAAGTGATCGAAGCGGTCGCCACGGTGTTTGATCGGGAACGCATCGGCATACGGTTTTCGCCTTATGGGACGTTCAACGAAATCGATGACGCCAATCCGCTGGAGAGTTTTCAGGCAAAGCTGGACTGCGTGGAAAAGGCTGGGCTTGGTTATGTCCATGTGATTCGACCGCTTGTCAGCGGAAATCTAGACAAAGTTGCTTCCGAACTGGACCGCAATGTTCTTAAGACTGCGCGTGCGCGCTACTCGGGAAAGATCATTGCCGCAGGCAGTTACACCCGTGAGACCGGAGAAGCTGACCTCTCTAGCGGCCTTATCGATTTCGTAGCTTTTGGTCGTCCGTTCGTTGCCAATCCGGACCTGCCGCGACGCCTTCGGGAGGGCTTGCCGCTCGCAGAGATGGATGAGACCAAGCTGTATACGGCAGGTCTCGACGGTTATATCGACTACCCGGCGCTTCCCTGAAGGCCGCGATTTGCGCGTCGTGCCGTCAAGTCCTGGCCGGGTTGATGACAAGATAACGAACCTGATGAGCTTAGAATGATATCGAAAGGTCAGTGTAAACGTGAAAAAGCATGAATGCGATGTGCTGGTTGTCGGATCGGGGGCCGGCGGGCTGGCAGCGGCTGTGTCTGCAGCACATCGCGGGCTAAATGTTCTGGTTGTGGAGAAGGAGCCAGTTTATGGCGGCACCACGGCGCGCTCAGGCGGCTGGATGTGGATCCCGGGGAATGCCCCGGCGCGCCGCGCTGGCGTAAATGACAGTGCCGAAAGCGCGCGGACCTATCTTCGGCACGAAACCGGCGAGCATTTCGATGCACGTCGAGTCGACGCCTTTTTGAAATATGGTCCAGAAGCGGTCGATTTCTACGAGCGCAACACCGCGTTAGAGTTTGATCTCGGCGTGACCTTCGCCGACTATCATCCCGATGCTCCAGGCGGTATGCCGGCAGGCCGTTCAATCGTGGCAAAGCCGTTCGACGGGCGGAAGCTCGGCAAGGAGATCAGGCGCCTTCGTCCGCCGCTGCGGGAGATAACCGTCTTGGGCATGATGCTGGGCACGGGCAAGGAACTCCTGCACTTCTTCAACGTGATGCGGTCGCCGATCTCGGCCTTGTATGTCGCGCGCTTGTTCATCAAGTTCTTACGCGACATGGCTTTCTATGGGCGGCCGATGCGGCTTACCAACGGCAATGCGCTGATCGGCCGTTTGGCAAAGTCCTGCTTCGACGCGAATGTGCCGATCTGGACAAGCGCACCGGTGGTCAAGCTGCTAGAAAATGACGCAGGAGGCATTCGAGGCGCTCTAGTCGACACGCCGACGGGCCGAGTGGAAGTGCTGGCTCGCAAGGGCGTCGTGCTAGCGGCCGGCGGGTTCCCGCAGGATATAGTGAGGCGCAAGGCGCTATTTCCTCATGCCCCGACCGGGAATGAACATTGGAGCCCGGCGCCTCCGGGGAATACCGGCGATGGCCTGCGCCTGGGTGAAGCGGTCGGCGGCTCGGTGAACATCGACCTGCCGCATGCGGCAGCGTGGGTTCCGATTTCGCGGCCGCCGCGTGGTGATGGCACCCTGGGCTTCTTCCCGCACTTTGTCGATCGCTCCAAGCCGGGCATCATCGCGGTGACGCGCTCTGGCCGCCGGTTCGTGAACGAATCGGATTCCTATCATGATTTCTGCCAGGCATTGCGGGCCCGGACGCTTGAGGAAGACACTGAAGCGGTCGGCTTCTTCATCGCCGATCATCCTACATTCCGTAAATACGGCATCGGCTTCGCCAAGCCAGCTCCTGTTCCGTACAAGCATCTTATTCAGAGCGGCTATCTGTTTCGTGGAGATACGATCGAGGATCTGGCCGAACAGATCGGAGCGAATCCGGCGCAACTGGCCAAAACCATTGCCAATTTCAATCTAGGCGCAGTGAATGGGCAAGACCCCGAATTTCATCGTGGTTCTACGGCCTATAACCGCTCGCTTGGTGATCCAGAGCACAAACCTAATCCATGTGTCGCCCCGATCCGCAAGGGGCCTTTCTATGCAGTGAAGGTAGGCATAGGCGATCTTGGCACCTTCGCGGGCTTGCGAACCGATGAAAATGCACGCGTCACCGGCGATAATGGCCTGCCGATTGCAGGGCTCTACGCGGTAGGCAACGATGCAGCGAGCATCATGGGCGGGAATTATCCGGGCGGGGGCATAACGCTCGGACCAGCAGTGACCTTCGGTTACATTGCCGCTCGGCATATGTCTGGCGCAAACTAGCGTTCGGCTAACAGTAGGGCGAACTTGCCCGGTCTGCGCCCTGTCGGCAGGGCTGGCTGACGATGGATGACGCAGCCGTTGAGCGTTAATCAACGGAGCGAGAGGTTAGAATGGAAGGCGGCATGACGAAACTGAGACAAATGTGCTGGATCGCGGTCGCCGCAAGTGCGCTGGCCGTGAGCGGCTGCGGTAGCCAGTCCAACGATCGCTTCGGATCGACGAGGGATGGCGGCCAAGGCTTTGGCGAACGCATCGTGAAGGCGGATGGTGAACCGCAGAATTGGTTGAGTCACGGGCGTGGCTATGATGAGACACGCTATAGTCCGCTCAAGGACATTAACTCTGACAATGTCGCGCAGCTCGGTCTGCAATGGTCTTACGATTTGGACACAAACCGGGGGCAGGAGGCTACACCGCTCGTTGTCGACGGCAAAATCTTCACTACGAGCGCTTGGTCCAAGGTGCAGGCGTTTGACGCGGTTTCGGGCAAGCTGTTGTGGCAGTTCGACCCGCAGGTTCCCGGGAAGTTTGCTGTCAAAGCTTGCTGCGACGTAGTTAATCGCGGCGCCGCTTATTGGGAAGGCAAGGTTTTCGTCGGCACAATCGACGGACGCCTAATTGCAATCGACGCGGCCACTGGTAAGCAGCTGTGGTCGACCGTCACTGTCGACCAAACGAAAAACTATACGATCACTGGCGCCCCCCGGGTCGTCAAGGGTAACGTGATCATCGGAAATGGTGGTGCCGAATATGGCGTCCGCGGATATGTGTCAGCGTATGACGTTAACACCGGCAAGATGTCGTGGCGGTTCTACACTGTTCCAGGAAAGCCCGGTGTCAAGGACGGAGCGGCATCAGACGCCGTCATCGAAAAGTTGTCACGTCCTACCTGGGCCGGAAACTACTGGGATGATGCAGGCGGATACGGCGGTGGAACGGTATGGGATTCGATGGCTTATGATCCGAAACTGGACCTGCTGTACATTGGTGTCGGCAACGGAAGCTACTGGAACAAGGCATATCGTTCCGCTGGAAAGGGCGATAATCTCTTCGTTAGCTCGATTGTTGCACTTCGACCCAGTACGGGTGAATATGTCTGGCACTTCCAAACCACACCTGGGGACTCGTGGGATTATACAGCTACGCAGCATATAATTCTTGCAGATCTTCAGATTGCCGGCAAGCTACGCAAAGTTCTCATGCAGGCACCGAAGAATGGTTATTTTTACGTGCTTGATCGTGAAACTGGCCAGTTCATCTCTGGAAAGCCCTATACGGGCGTCAATTGGTCCACTGGACTCGATCCGAAATCGGGCCGCCCGAATTTCAAGCCAGAAGCTCTCTACTATCAAACGAAGAAAACTTGGGTGGCGCTGCCGGGAATGCTTGGAGGCCACAACTGGCCGCCAATGGCTTTCAACCGCGACACCGGCCTAGTATATATTCCGGTAATGAACCTTGGGGGCGTATACAAACCATTGAACACGGCATTTAAGCCGCAGAAGGTAGGGATGAACCTCGGCGTTGATCCGGGCGCGTTCAACCTACCGTCTGATGGCAAGGGGCGGCACGACACGCGGGCGACGCTCAAAGGCTATCTCGTCGCGTGGGATCCTGTCAAACAGCGTGAAGCTTGGCGCGCCGACGCTGCCAGCTACTTCAATGGGGGGGTACTCACCACTGCGGGCAACCTTGTTTTTCAGGGCGACAATGACGGCTTCCTGAATGCATATGATGCAAGGTCCGGGAAGAAGCTCTGGTCTTTCGATGCTCAATCAGCAATCATGGCTGCGCCAGTCACCTATTCTGTTGCGGGCAAGCAATATGTCACGGTACTTGTTGGTTATGGCGGCACGTCGGGCATGTCTGCCGGGGAGGCGAACTGGAAGGGTAACCAGGCACGCAGAAACAAGAGCCGCGTGCTGACGTTTGCGATTGGTGGGACCGGCAAGCTTACGGCGCCTGAATTCGTGGCGCTCTCTAAGCTTGATCCCCCCCCACAAATCGGCACGCCGCAAGACATCAAGGTTGGGCAAACATTCTTCACACGATCTTGTCAGATCTGTCACGGCGGTGATGCACGTAGTTCGGGAATTGCGCCCGATCTCCGGCATAGCGGAGTGATCGCAGACAAGGATGCGTTCTATCAGGTTGTTGGCGAAGGCGCACTTGAGGCGAACGGGATGGTGGCGTTCAAGGCTGACTATACTACTCAGGATATAGAAAACATTAGAGCGTGGCTGATATCCAGGGCCCGCCAGGACCAGAAGGATGGGGAGTAGAAGAAAGGACGCTCATTTCCTGAAGGTTCGAACGAGGATAGCCGCTCCGGAGTGCAGGAACGGCTTTTTCGTAACTGAAGCGTGTGTGTCTTTTGTACAACGCTTCATAATCTTATGGCTAATGAATTAGCATTTACCGAACCATGCCAGCCTGATATAAACACGCTGCGCGCCGGCGGAGATCGGAGTCGCAAGGAGGCTGGATGGCTGAGGATGAGGAGAGTGGCGCCGGGTATCTCGGGCAGGTTCAGTCGCTGGTGCGGGCCTTCGGCCTTTTGGACGCATTGTCCCGGTTCGATGACGGGCTTACATTGACTGAGATCGCAAAATTAAACGGTCTTCCCCAGTCAACCGCGCATCGTCTTTTGACTGCGATGGACGCGCTCCGCTACGTGGAATTCGACCCCAGCGATAATCGATGGCGCATTGGCATTCAGGCATTTGCACCCGGTACGGCATTTGTCCAGATGCGAGTTCGCGTGCAAATCGCCCGGCAATATCCCGGACGCACTCAACCGGCTCCCGCAATCTGCCGCCTATGGTTCGGACGCCGTTTCGGGCGTGGTGAACTTCGTGCTCGACGAAAAGCACAAGGGTCTGAAGGGCGTCGCCTAGCGCGGCATTTCAACGTACGGCGACAATGGCTCCTACAAGGTCGGCGCGGCCTTCGGTACGAGCCTGCTGGAGGACCGGCTGCACGGCTGCTCAGTGCGGAGCATTGCCATTCGGACGGCATCCCCGATCGTGCATCGCGCTTCACGTCCAGCGGTGAGAATATGCCAGGGCGGACTGCAGGTCGGTGTTCAGGAGCGTTATTTCGGCAGCTTCAACAAGTCGGATCAGTTCGTGTATGAGGATAATGAAGGTCAAGCCCACATTCTATACTGACTTCAACCTAAGTTACCGGTTCGAAGGCGCCAAGGCTCAGCCGGAATTGTTCGCAACCGTGAACAATGTGCTCAATCAGAAGGGGCGCCTGTTCTTGATCAGCCCACTCGCTGGTCTCAATATCCCGACGGCCCGCAGTGTCTATGACATCGTCGGTAGATATTTCACCGTCGGCGTCCGAGTCCGTATGTAAGAAAATGTCCAGAAGATTAGCCCGACCAAGTCGGATCACCGAATAAGGAATTTCTCAAATGCGTGACAAGTTGTTGCATTCGATACTTGTGGGGATAATAGCTGGTGTTGCCGTATGGTCGGCGGCCACTTTCAACCTGACCGGCTGGATCCTGTTTATGGCGTGGATCAGTTACTTCCTGTTTGGTCCCACGCTGCGCAGCAATGCCTGGGCATTTGCTCAGATGATCGTCGGCGTCCTCCTGTCCCTGCTGGTGATCCAATCCAGCATGGCGCTGGCGCCCTTGATCGGCATCTGGGGCAATGTGGGCGTGGTAATTCTGCTGGTGGCAGTTCTGGGATTGCTGGAAGATGTGCAGCCGATCAATGTCCTGCCGGCTTACTATATCGGTCTGGTGATCTTCATCGCGACAGGCCTTCCGCCGGTGCCCGCTTCCTTGTGGCTGGTCATTCCGCCGATCTTGGCGGGCTTCGCCTTCGGTTGGGCAACCGTTGCATCGCGCGGACTGCTGGCGCGGTCGCTGGCTGGACGGTCGGATGCGATCCCGTCCAACTCCGTCGCCGATGCATCCTTCCAGTAATTGCCGCGACATTTGCATGACAAAAGGTGGGGAGAGGACGCTTTCCCCACCTTTTGCCATTTGGTAGGGCGATCTCGTCGGGCATTGCAAAAGCCCGTTCATGTGATTCATTCATGAGAAGAGAGATGTCGCTGATCATGCCAGAGCCTGACGCGACAGTGCTTGCGCGCAAGGTGGTGAGTCCCGCTTGCTGATGCCTTCCGGTGTGTCAGGACGTCCTTTAGGTCGTGCAATAGGACGTACTTAGGACAGCCATGACGCAGGTAACGGTGCTGACGAGGGCGCGACGCCGCCGTGATTGGTCGGATGAGGATCGGCTCGAGATATTGCGGGAGGCGTTTTCGCCGGGTGCATGTGTGGCGGACGTAGCTCGCCGCCGCGACGTTTCCAGAGGCTTGATCTACGTGTGGCGTCAGGCGGCCTTGCGGCAGGTTCGGGAGGCATTTGTTCCGGCGGTAATCGAGGACGAGCCCGAGACCGTCGCCGACGCGTCGAGAAGGCTTGAAATATCGATATATTCCTGCGCCCTCTCTCCTTGTGCTGGGCCTTTTTGCCTCAAACCTCGAACGCGCCATTTATGAGTTTACGGCCTAGCGATCGACCTGAACGATCGCATTGCCGTGGTTGAACCTGGGGAGGGCTGCTGCGTCGCGCTCGTTCATCATCTCGGTCATGAGGATAGCAGCCTGCAGTCCGCGCGGGACAATGTCGACGCATGGATGCGCGAAGTCGAGGTGGGGGGCGGGCCGCGATCATAACCACCGCTTCGGGTTGTGGCACGATGATCAAGGATTATGGCTATATGCTGCGAAAGCTGCGACGGTGTCGGGCTTGGCCAAGGATATCAGCGAATTCCTGGCTGGTGCGAACCTGCCCAAGCGGGACGGCCACGGCCTGACGGTCGCCTATCATGCCGCCTTCTCGCTGCAGCATGGCCAGAAGGCGTCGGTGCCGGTGGTGCATGTCGCCGAACTGCTCGACTGGGCCACCGGCGGTCCCAAACCGGCCGCGCTCGAAGCGCCCGCCTCTGACGCGAAATAGATTTGCGCTTCTCATACTCTACGCGCGCAGCCTGGCGGCCGTCGAGACCTGCCGTTGGTCCCCCGTCGCGTGATCGAGGAGAGGAATGACGACGCGACGGAGCGTCCCTCTTAAATCCCCATCAGATTGCGGACCAGCGAATGGTCGATGCCGCTGGAGGCGAAATCGTCGAAGGTCCTGGGGGTAACGCGGATGATGTGGTCGGCGATGAACTGAGCGCCCTCGCGCGCGCCATCTTCGGGATGCTTGAGCGCGCATTCCCATTCGAGGACGGCCCAGCCCGGGAAATCATATTGGGCGAACTTGGAAAAGATCGCCGCGAAATCGATCTGCCCGTCGCCCAGCGACCGGAACCTGCCGGGCCTGTCGGTCCAGCCCTGATAGCCGCCATAGACGCCCGACCGACCATTAGGGCGCAGTTCGGCATCCTTCACATGGAAGCATTTGATCCGCGGATGGTAGATGTCGATGAACTGCAGATAGTCCAGGCCTTGCAACAGAAAGTGCGAGGGATCGTAGAGGATCGAGGCGCGCGGATGATCGTTCGTGGCCGCAAGGAAGCGTTCGAAGGTGACGCCATCGTGCAGGTCCTCGCCCGGATGGAGCTCGAACGCGCAATCGACCCCAGCATCCTCGAAGGCATCCAGGATCGGAGTCCAGCGCCGGGCCAGTTCGGCAAATGCCTCTTCGACGAGTCCAGCCGGCCGCTGCGGCCAAGGATAGACATAGGGCCAGGCCAACGCACCGGAAAATGTCGCATGCGCTTTCAGGCCCAGATTGGCGCTGGCACGCGCGGCGAGCTTCACCTGCTCAATCGCCCAAGCCTGTCGCGCAGAGGGATTGCCGCGGACTTCGGGCGCGGCAAAGCCATCGAAGATGGCGTCATAGGCCGGATGTACGGCCACTAGCTGGCCTTGCAGATGGGTCGACAATTCGGTCGGCTCGACACCATGGGCAGCAAGCGTGCCGCGCAGGTCATCGCAATAGGTTATGCTCTGAGCGGCCTGCTCCAGGTCGATCAGGCGCGGATCGGCGGGGATCTGAATCCCCTTATACCCCAGGCTCGCCGCCCATTGCGCAAGATTGTCCAGCGTGTCGAATGGCGCATCCTCTCCCATGAACTGAGCCAGGAAGATTGCCGGACCCTTTATTGTCTTCATGCCACACCTTCTTTCATATCAGTCCAGGACCGATTTCGCGACGAAAGAACCGCCAAGTCCACGAAATGAAGGGAGCGCGACCCTTCCCCTCTGCCTGGAAGCAGTGTATCAACTATGGGCTCGCCTGTAATTGCGTCTGCAAAGCTGCTGTAGATATTCGCGAACGCCTCGATGAAGCCTTCCGGGTGCCCGGATGGCAGTCGGGTCGAAGCGACGCCCGCAGCCCCTATGGCCGGGCTTCCGGCAAAGCGGGTCTCGCGGCGGTTGTCGGCATGCAATATCTGCAGTTCGTCGGGCTTTTCGTGAGACCAGGACAGCGCACCCTCGTCGCCATAGACATGCAGCGTCAGGCCGTTGCGCTCGCCAAGCGAAATCTGGGAGGCGATGAGCACGCCCGGAACGTTCCCCTCGAACCGCAGCAATATGTTGCAATCGTCGTCCAGCGTGCGGCCAGGCACGACCTTTGACAAGTCCGCGCACAGCCGTTCGACCCGCAGGCCAGACACGAATTCCGCGACCTGGAAGGCATGGACGCCGATGTCGCCGATGCAGCCGCCCTGACCGGCCCGCGCCGGATCGGTGCGCCAGGCAGCGCCGGGCACTTCGTCTTCGATCGCGCTGGCTAGCCAGCCCTGCGGATAGGTCACGACCACCTTGCGCACGCGGCCCAGTTCGCCCGCCGCCACGATCGCCCGGGCTTCGCGCACCAAGGCATAGCCGGTATAGGTGTAGGTGAGCGCGTAGATGCGATCGGTCGGGATCGCCGCCAAGGCGCGCGCCTGATCCAGCGTGGCTGTCATCGGTTTGTCGCAGATGACGTGCAGTCCGGCCTGAAGCGCGGCCACGGCAATGTCGTAATGGCTGTCGTTGGGAGTTGCGATCGCCACCGCCTCCACGCCGTCATTGCGCAGAGCCTCAGCAGCGATCAGCGCGTCGTGCGACGTGTAGGCCCGCGCCGGATCGATATGCAGCGCCTTGGCCTGCTCAACCGATCGCTCGGCATTCCTGCTGAACGCACCGGCCACCAGCTCGAAGCGCCGGTCAAGCATTGCCGCACGCCAATGGACCGCGCCGATGAAGGCGCCGGGACCGCCGCCGAACAGAGCAAGCCGGATAGGGGGACGGGATTGGGTCATGGATTGTGGCCTGTGTGCTTGAAACGAATGGAAATCGCGGCCCTGAAGGCGCCGTGCAGTGCGCTCCAGGGCCGACGACCTCAGATGAGCGCGGGGAAGGCCGAGCGAACGGCGGCAAGCGTCGCCGCCGTCTGCTCCCAGGGATCGCCCAACTGGCCCTCCCACTCCACACTCACCGAACCGGAATAACCCGATGCAGCGACAATACCGAGCGCACGTGGAAGATCGACAAGCGGCGTGCCGTCGGCAGCCGGGTCGATGGCCTTGGCGTGGACCAGCGATGCCACCGGCGCCAGACGCTCGATATTCTCATAGACCCCCGAAACATCGATGCCGATGGTCGGCAATTCCTTGCCGGCGAAGCGGCCGTGCGAGATGCTGATGAGGGGTTCGAAATTGCCCAGGTCGAGCAGCAGGCCCAGCCGGTCATGCCCGACATCTTCAAGCAGCTGCAGCATGAAGTCGGGGTCGGAACTCGCCCCGCCATGATTTTCGACGAGCAGTTCCATGCCGAGCGCCTTGGCCCGATCGGACAGTTCCTTCAGCGCAACGACTGCGCCGCGCGAGACCTGGCCCGCGCCGCCGATCGGGGCGCCGGCATTGACGCGGACATATTTCGCGCCGAGTAGGTGCGCGATCTCGAACCATTTTTCGATCCGCGCGACATCGTCCGCGCGATAGACGTCCGATTCCGTCGTCAGGTCGCCAATATCGATCGGCACCGTCAGCACCTTGGTCCCGGCTTCGTCGAGCATCGCCCGCAGCGCCGTGATCCGCTGGGGCGAAGCATCGGCGAACTGGAGCTGGCAAAGCTCGATCGCCTTGACGCCGAGGCGGGTCTTCGCAAGCTCGCCGAATTCCTCGATGCTATGTTCCTGCGGGAAGGGGAAGACGACCGGCTGGAGAGCGCCCTCCTCGTCCCGACGCTCAAGGTAAAGTGGTCCCAGCTGCCTGTGCAGGCTGAAGCTGGAAACAGCGGCATAAGACATGGGGTCCTCCAACATTAAAATTCCTTGATCCGAATATTGCGCCAGCGGCACTTGGCGCCCACGCCCCAGCGTGCTTCGCCGAATATGGGATCATTGTCGTGAACTTCGAGCGCAATATGTCCGCGATCACCGAGCAGCGCGAGGACAGCGTCGGGATCATAGTCGGGCGACACGAGCGTAGCCGTATCAATTTCAGCGATCTTGAGGTCGTTTATCCAGGTCGTGATGACCGGTAGCGCCCCGACGCAGCGAATGCGGAAGCTGTTCCAGTCATTCCAGCGCCAGACCGACAGGAAATCCTCGACCTTGGCGGCATAGCTCAGCCGTTCGATCTTGTCAGGCGTCACCGGTTCGGCCGATGTCGCCGGATCGTCGGCCTCCAGGCCGATCACCTGGCCTTCGGCGTCGCGCAGCGCACGGACGGCGAACGGCACAGCCGAAAAGCTCGCAAGTCCGTTGCCGAAGAAGCCGCCGATGCCGCCGGATTCGCGGTGGTCGATCAGGATCTGGAATCCTTCCCAGCTGTCGCGCAGCCGGCGGACCATGACGCCGGTGTCCGCCGGCCAGTCGGGCCGTGCCTCCAGCGTCAGTTCGAAATCGCCGAACTTCTCGTCGCTCACCAGATAGCCGCCATAGCCATTGCCCGGCTCCGCCTGCTCACCGACGATGTAGCCGTCCTCGACATCCCAGCGCGCCGGATGCTTTTCCGGCTCGACCGGGGGTGTGATGCCATTGGCTTTGAACCAAGTGTCCGCGGTCGGCCCGCCCGGGTATATGGTGCCATAGATGCGTGGCGCACTATGCCACCCCAGCAATGTTTTCCCGTCGAACAGGGAGCGCTCTTCTTTGAAACTGACCTCGGACACGGACATAACCTTTCGGATATTCGCCGATCTCTTCCGGGAAAAGCCCATCTCCCGCAGACGGGAGATGGGCAGGGGGGAGACCGTTTATAGTTTGAACCCAACGCGCACGCCGTAAGTGCGCGGTTCGCTGAAAGTCGATGTGTTGAATGTTGAAACGGAGTTAACCAAGATCTCGTTCTCGATATTCGAGATGAAGCCCTGCACGAAATAGCGGTCCTCAGGCGCGTTGTAGGTGAGCGTCGCATCCGTCTTCGTATAGGAAGGCTGGATGTAGAACGTCACCGGCGCCACCGGCACCAGGATCGCATAGCTGGAGCTAAGCTTGGTCCGCACACTGGCCTGCAGATTGCCCGCGTCGCCGAGCGGCAGGGTGTAGGTATAGCCCGCCGACAGGGCGATCTTGGGCGATCGGTCGAGCGGATAGCCGTCCAGCGAGGGCGTCGTCCCGGCGCCGAGCGGCAGGTAGCGCGAATATTCCGCATCCAGCAGGCTCAGGTTGAAGTCCAGGCGGTTGCGACGGCTGGGCGTGGCCACGCCTTCCAGTTCAAGCCCCTTGATGCGGGCCTTGCCGGCGTTGGTGGTGATGCCGGCAGGCGCGCCGTTGAATGTCCCGATATAGCTGAGCTGCAGATCCTTATAGTCGTAATAGAAGGCCGAGCCCTGAAGGCGCAGGTTGCCGTCGGCCGTCCGCGTCTTGAAGCCCACTTCGTAGGACATGAGCGTTTCAGGACGATAATAAAGCTGGTCGTCCGGGGTCTGCCCGTCGATGCCGTCGTTGAAGCTGCCCGACTTGTAGCCGGTCGATACGGTGGCATAGAGCAGGGTGCGGTTGTCAAGATCGAAATCCAGACCCGCGCGCCAGGTGAGCTTGCTCCAGCTGCGCGCCGCGCGGCTCGGGAATTCGACGTCGGTCTGCGGATTATAAATCGGCGCCTGCTGGTTGCGTGTGCCGCCGCCAACAAGTTCCTTATTGTCGTGCGAATAGCGCAGACCGCCCGTCACCCGCAGCGTATCGGTCAGGCTATAGGTCGCCTGGCCGAAGATGCCGTAGGATTCCTGGATGGTGGGCGTGCGCGCGAAGCAGAGATAGGGCGACGATCCCAGGTTGATGAAGCAAAGGTTGAAGTCCGACTTCTCGCGGAAATAATTGCCGCCGACCTGCGCCTTCAGCGGGCCGGCGCCAATCGTCGCCAGCCGCAGTTCGTGCGAATCCTGCGTGCCATGGCCCAGGTCGTACCGGCTCACATTGCCGGTCGGGGTTCCATCGAAATTGATGTCCCGCGCCAGGTCCGTGTTGAACACGCGATGCGAGGGGATGTAGGTGAAGGTAACGGCGTCGCCCAGCGTCCAGTTGATTTCCGCCTCGAACCCGTAAAGCTCGTTGTCCGAACGGCCCTGCTGCGTGAATGGCGCATAGGTCGTGCGGCGGTCGGCCGAGCCGGCATTATAGACATTGGCCGCGAAGGCGCCCGGCGATCCGCCGAAGGGATGCGCGCCGCGGAAGAAGTTGGAGGAGGACACTTCGTCGTTCGGATCGCCGCGCAGGCGCGCATAGTCGGCGCGCAGCAGGACCGAAAGATCGTCGCTCACATCGATCAGCGCCTGCAGGCGGCCGCCGAAATTATTCTTGAATGCCTTGCCGTTATAGGGCGAGTTGAAGGCGCGGATCTGATAAGGATCGCGCTTGTCGTAAATGCCCGACGCGCGGATCGCGATCTTGTCGTTTACCGGCACGTTGATGAAGCCGTCGGCCTGAAGCGTGTCGTAGTTGCCATAGGTCAGATTGCCCCCGGCGGCGAAGGACGATCCGGGCTTGTTGGTGATGATGTTGACGACGCCGCCCGTGGTGTTGCGCCCGTAAAGGGTGCCCTGCGGCCCGCGCAGAACCTCGACACGCGCGATGTCGTAGAAGCTGACTTCGGTGAACTGGCGCCGGGCGATATAGATGCCGTCAAGCAGGATCGGTACCGACGGGTCGCCGCGCTCCGTGCGGTCGGCGCTGGACACGCCGCGCAGCGTCACCTGAAGGCCGTCATTGCGGATGATGTTGAGGCTGGGGACTATTTCCGTCAGTCGCAGTGGATTGGTGACATTGGACGTCCTCAGCGCGTCGCCGCCGACAGCAGTGAGCGAAATCGGTGTCTTGGACGCAAGCGATTCCACACGGTTTGCGGTAACGACTATGTCCCCGTCTGCCGATGCGCTGGATTGTTGCGCATAGGCGATGCCGCTCATGGACAGAGCCAGCAGTGAACCAGTTAAAAATATGCCATTTTTCAAGACATTCCTCCCGCTATGTGTGACAAAGTCAGTGTGAAATCGATTTCACCATCAACGCTTGATATTCGTTACATGATGGAGGATTAGCTATTGCCTAATTTCCGAAACTGCGCAACACCTATGTTCACAGAGGATCGAGTGGGAGAGGGTATGCGCACGAATCTCGGGCAGTGCTGCCTGTGCCAGCCGAATTGATGTCTAGTTCGTCGCTGCGCTTCCTCTTCGAGTCGGAGGCCATGGCCCAGGCTTGGAGTGAATTGAATGACCAATAGAATTGGCGTCGCCTTTGCCGGCGCAGGGGGCGTGGTGAAATCGATCCACCTCCCTACCTTGGCGCGCCTCGGTGGCTTTGACGTGATCGGCTTCTGGGATGTTAATCCTGCGGCAGCTCGGGATGCGGCGGCGATATTGGGAGGGCAAGTCTTCGACACGTTTGACGACCTGCTGAATGACGGGTCGGTCGACATTCTTGTCGTTTGCACGCCCGCGAAATTCCATGCCGAACATGTCGTCCGCGGCATGCGTGCCGGGATCCGAGCGGTGCTGTGCGAAAAGCCGCTGGCAGCGACCCGGGATGAAGCCCGCCTGATCGAGGAGGCGGCGGCCGAAACCGGCGTGCCGCTGATCGTGGGCACCATGCACAAATTCGATCCCGCCTGGACCGCGCTGTGGGGCCATGTTGCCGAAGCGCGCGGCAATGCGCTGGTTCGTTCCAGCATCGTGCTGCCCTTCAATGAACGCTTCGAACTCTGGGCGACGGAAGTCGGCAACCGCCCGGCGCCCGGCGAGCCGGAAGGCGATCTGTCTCAATTCCTCATGCATCTGGGCGTGATGGAGCTCGCCATTCACGACCTGCCGCTCGTCAGGGCCTTCCTGACGGACAACAGTTCGGTGAAGGTGACGTCGGCCTCGCTCGTGCAGCCCTTCGGCTACAGCATCGCGCTGAAGGCCGGGGAGCAGCTGGTCGACCTGTTCGCCTTCGTGCATCCCGGCTGGGCCCCGGCATGGGAGCTGGAGGCCGTGTCGGACAGTTCGGCCTTCCATATCGTCTTTCCGCCCTCATTCCTGCACGCAGGTTCGGCCGTGTCCACCATCACCGCGAAGGACCAGTCGCGCGTAATCGGCCCTATGAGGCAGAATGGATATGAGGTGGAATGGGAAACGATACGCGACTTGGTGGGCGGCAAGACGGTATCGATACCCTCAGTGAGCGAAGTGGTGGCAGATTTTAACTTCGCACTGGATATCGCGCAGCAAAGTTGCGCGCTCTTGGCTGAGGCGGGCAGGCAATGACCGATTTTCTGACGCTCGGCGGCGCATCCGACTTGCAGGGTATGGCCGCGAACCTTGCGGCGACCTTCCCCATTTCCTATCGTTTGAGCAGCGATGAAGAGCCGCAGGCCGATATTATGCTGCTATCTGGCGAGGCCGACTGGACTGAGGCCGCCGCTCGCCGGTCCGCATTGCCGCACGGCTGGACGATCATCGTCGATCCGGTGGCGCAGGATGCCGAGGCGATCGAGGATCTGGCAGCGCGCCTGGAGCAGTCCCGGTCGCTCGTGCTTCTATCCGAAACCTTCGCGGGCAATCCCATCCTGCAGCCGGTCAAGGAGGCGCTGCGCTTCCCGATCCACAACTACACTATCCAGTCGCGCACCAGCGGCAGCTTGACGCAGTCGCTTTTCGAACAGCTACGCATCGCTCGCGCGACCGGGCTTGGGTCGGTCGAGGTGACGGACGTTGCCGTCGCGCGCGGCGCCGTCCTGCTGACCTTCGCCGGACTGTTCAACGGCGACAAGGTGGAACTGCGGACCAGCGTGAAGGTCACATCGGCCACCCCGGCTCAGCATGTGCTCGATATATTCGGGCCGCACGATGCGCTGAAGCTCACCCTGTTCGGCGCCGAAACGGCGCGCCCGGCAGAGGCGAAGATCACCAGCGCCGACGGGCAGAAGCTGCTGCCGACAATCTATGAAACCTCTCATCGTGCACTTCTGAGAGCCTTGCCGCAGTCGGCGGCGGGGACATCGGATGCATTGCGTGACCTGGCAGCGGACGTGCGATTGATCCAATCGCTGTCCCTCGCTGATTGACATTGAAGGACGGCGAGATGCAAAGCCAGAATGCAGAGCTAGCGACATTTCCGATGACCGATCACATCGACGCGCAAGTTGGCCATGTTGAAACAAGGCGTCCGGTCACCGGACGCTTCATGTTCGCCTACGCCCTTGCCCAATATGCGGCCTGGCTGGGCATCATGACCCCGGTGATCCTCACGATCGCGCTGAAGGTCGGATCGCTGGCGACCGGTGCGCAAAAGGGGGTCTACCTCTCGACCGTTCTGGCAATTGGGGCGTTTGGCGCGATGGTCGCCTGCCCGATCTGGGGCGCGATATCCGACCGGACCAAGTTTCGCTACGGAAAGCGGAAGGTCTGGCTTATCATGGGCAGCTTCTTCCTGTTTACCGGCCTCCTCACCATGGGTCTCAGCACGTCGCTGTTCGGCCTCGCGGCCGGCTGGCTGATTTGCCAGGTGGGCTCACAGGCGACCCAGGCGTCGCTCAATGCCCTGATGCCGGACATAGTGCCCGACCATCAGCAGGGCCGCATGTCTGCGCTCCTCGGCCTGACCATCAACCTGGCTTTTGTTTCCGGCGCCTTCGTAACACAGTTCACGGGCGGCAATATGCTGGCAATGTTCTTGATACCCTGGTTGCCCGGACCCTTCGCAATCGCCTATCTGCTCACTCAGTTTGACGATCACCCCGCAGCCCATATGCCGAAATTCTCGGCGATGGACATGCTGCGCACCTTCTGGGTCAACCCAATTCGCCATCCTGACTTCGGTTGGGCCTTTTTCAGCCGCTTCATGATGTTCACCTCTGCCGCCTTCTTCATGAGCTACCAGTTATTTTTCCTGACGGACCATGTCGGCGTGTCATCCACAGCAGTTTTAGGAATGATATTCAGCTGTACGCTTGCCACGACAACGCTCTCGCTCATATTTACGCCATTAAGCGGTTGGATCTCGGATAGATTAGGCCGCAGAAAGCCGTTAGTCTTTGGCGCAGGCATCGTCGTAGCGATAGGCTTGATGGCCGTCAGCATGGCTCATACTTTCAATCACTTCTTCATAGCCTCCGCAATTTATGGATCAGGTCTGGCAGTTTATTATGCTGTGGACATCGCGCTCTGCACAGCAGTGCTGCCCGATCCCAATGATGCAGCGAAGGACATGGGCGTAATTCAAATCGCCAACAGCCTTCCTCAATCTTTAGCGCCAACCATTGCGCCCATCTTTCTTGCCATTGGATCCACGACCGCGTCGAACTATCCTGCGGTGTTCGTTGCTGCGTCTTTGATCAGCTTAATTGGCTCAGCTGCAATTCTGCCTATCCGAGGATGTCGCTGATAGTTGCTGAGAAGCGCTCGCGCACTGGCTCAGAGTGCGCGGGCGGCGCTACCAGGAACCACTAACTTGTGGGGCAGTGTGACCGATGCTGGCGACGTTTGCCGACATGCCAATATGTCGATTGGCAATTCTACGGTCCGCCGGCCGATCATTTCATCGGTTGACGCACGGTCGTAAGCCGGTGGATCCACAAAGCGAACCATCGGGATTAACAATAGGCGCGGCCCTTCTTCCTTCTCACCAAGTTGACGCAGCACTTCGGTAAGGCGATGCCCGAAAAATATCAATCCATGGGCCTCACGGCGCAACAGCATGGAAGTATATGCTCCTCCCGTTCCCTCTCTTCGCGTATGCCGCTGAGCAGAACTGAATAGCCCGCTTTCTGGGCACTTTCCTCGAACGTCGAATGACGCTCGAGAAAAACTATTGGCAATGTTTGTGAAGTAACCTCCTAAACCGGCTGACAGGCCCTCACACTTATGGAAGTATGACGCATATGCCTGACCGTATGACTGAAACCTATGATCGCGCGGAGGTGATCACCTCGGTGCAGCGCCGACGGCGGTGGACGCCCGAGGAGAAAATCCGGATCGTTGAGGAGACGTACTTGCCGCGCAACACGGTGTCGCTGGTTGCCCGCCGGCATGGCATTGACGGCAATCAGCTGTTCACCTGGCGCCGACTGATGGCCCAGGGCGCGCCGCTCAGGCACGGCCCCTTCTACGCTGTGAAGGTCGAAATCGGCGATCTGGGCACCTTCGCGGGAGTCCGCACGGACGAGAATGCCCGCGTCCTCGGCCCGGAAAACCGACCGATCCGCGGCCTCTATGCGGCCGGCAACGAGACGGCCAGCCTCATGGGGGGCAATTATCCTGGTGGCGGCATCACCCTGGGGCCGGCAGTGACATTCGGCTACATCGCTGCACGCCACATGTCGGGAGCCAACGCATGATCGTCCGCATGGGCCTCTTCAACCGGAAGGCCGGGCTCGCTGAGCCCGCCTTCCTCGATCACTGGCGGGCCACCCACGGCCCGCTGATACGTGATTGCATGCCGGAACTGTCCGGCTATGTGCAGAATCACGTCACTGACAGCCTGCAGCGGTCGATCGACTATCCGCGCCTGCCGATTGAGCTGGACGGGATATCGCAGCTGTTCTTCCAGGATCTTGGCAGTGCCCGGCGGTCCAGCAGTGCTGACACGATCAGCCGCCTGCAGGCCGATGAGGAGAACTTCCTCCAAAACCTGCTGGTGGTGACGGCGCTGCAGAATGTTGTCGTGCCGCCTCCTCCGGCAGGGCAGCCCGCCGTCAAGCGCATGTCGCTGCTGCACAAGCGGGATGATATCACGGTCAGCGAATTTCAGGACCAGTGGCTCGGCCTGCACGCGCAGCTGGTGTCGCGCATCCCCGGGCTGATCGGCTATCGCCAGAATCTCGTCCTGGAGATCCGGAGTGATCGGCTGTCGGACAACGACCAGGCCCCGGACGCGTCGGTCGACGGCGTGGTGGAGCTTTGGTTCGCCGATGTGGAATCGATCGAAACGGGTTTCAGGTCGCAACGCGGCCTAACGGTGATGACACATGCGCGTGAGTTCATCGGCCAGATTTCCACCTATATGGTCGATCCGTTCGTCGTCCTGCCCGAGCAGGCGCCAAGGACCTGAGTGGACAAGGCGCCGCCTTTAAACCCGCTGCGGGCGGACCAGGCATGATAGCGGAGCGTCGGCCGCTTGATGCCAGGGCGGTGGCTCTCATGGTCGCGCTGTGCGGCATGTGGGGCTTCCAGCAGGTCGCCATGAAGGCCGCTGCGCCCTTCATGGCGCCGGTGCTGCAGGTGGCGCTTCGTTCCTTCCTGGCGCTGCTCATCATCCTGCCAATCTTCATCGCCAAGCGTCCGATGCGTCGCGCGCTGGCGGTGCACTGGCGCGGTGGAGTGCTGGTCGGGGCCCTCTTCGCGGCGCAATTCTTCTGCGTGGCGCAAGGTCTGCACTATACCAGCGCTTCCCACATGGTGATGTTCTTCTATACCGCGCCCATCTTCTCCGCGCTGGGGTTGCATTTCGCCTTTCCCGAAGAGAAGATCGCGCCGCTCCAATGGGGTGGCATCGCCCTTGCCTTTCTGGGCGTGCTGCTGGCCTTTTCCGGCAACGGCGCTGGAGGGGAACGGCTGGCCGAAGCATGGAAGGGCGATTTGCTCGGCCTGATCGCGGGCGCCTTGTGGGGCGCCTCCACCGTCACCATCCGCTCCACCTCCCTGACCACGGCGTCCGCAAGCGTGTCGCTGTTCTTTCATCTGTTGGGAGCATCGGTGCTCCTGTTCCCGGTGGCGGTGTTGCGCGGCGACACCCATGTCACGCCCGCCTCGGCGCTGTTCGTCAGCCTGGCCTATCAGGTGCTCTTCATGTCGGTGGCGGGCTTCTTCACCTGGCTGGCCTTGCTCAAAGTCTATCTGGCGTCGCGGTTGAGCATACTCTCCTTCATGACGCCGGTCTTCGGCGTGGCAGCGGCGGTGCTGCTGTTGGATGAGAAAATCGATATATTCTTCATCGCCGGATCTTTGTTGGTGATCGGCGGAATTGTCCTTGTCAGCGCGCGGGACGTGCTGACAAAAATGTCATGAACCAAAAAGCGGGAGAAGGCAGACCATGACCCTCCTGTATGATTATTGGCGGTCTTCCGCATCCTATCGGTTAGACCGGCCCTGAACTGGAAGGGTATCGACTATCAGCCGGTGCCGGTCGATCTCCTCGCCGGCGACCACAAGTCACCGGAACATCTCGCCAGAAATCCGCAGGGGCGGGGCTGAGATTTCGGCCCCACTTCCGTTCGCGTTGCTCATTCTGCTCCGCTCCCCGAAAGGATAGCTCGACGTGATTACCGATCCGACCTTTTATTGCTCGCGATCGCTGCGGTGATCCTGTTCGGACTGTCAAAGGGGAGCTTCTCGGGCATCAGCATTTGGGGACACCGCTCGTCGCGTTGGCGGTTGGCCCTACCCGGGCAGCGGGCCTAATCTTGCCCATCCTCGTCGTTCAACATGCCATCGGCCTCATCATGTCCAGGTGACTCTGGGACCGCCAGCTCATTCAATCGGCTAGCAGCATGTGCGTGGGAGGCGCGCTTCGCACTTGGGTTACGCCTCCAGGTGAAACCTAATTGGAAGATCGGGCGTGCCGTGTGGCGTTTCAAAACCTTGGCTCCGCTCGCCGCACGAGTAAGCATGCACTGAACGGAGCCGAATTTGCCCAGGCCGAACAATTGTTCGGCCTGGATGCTAACGATCATTTGTCGAAGCCCGGCCTTGCAAGCACCTTGGGATCAACGCAGGTGTCACCCGGCTTGTCGAAGGACGGACCGCCGAACCAGCCACAGTTAGCACTGTAGACAATGGTTGAGGACTTGAGCCAAATGCCATTCTCCTTGCGCCAAGTATCGTGATAGACGGCCTGCCCGGCTTGAGGGACTGCAGGAGTTGACAGACCCGCTGCGCCGTCTGGAACGCCCGGCTTTGTCGCTTTAGGCACCATGAACATCACTACGATCGCGCGCGTCTTCGCTGTGGTCGGTGTAATCTCATCGAACTTTACTGCAATCGGCAGATGCTTCCACGGACGATGGTTCACACCCGGTGCCGGGATTCGCGCCATCTCCTTCTTTCCGACCTCGCCAGTCGTGTTACCGTTGGAATCGTACCAGACCCACTTGAAGTCATCCGTAAAGGTCAGATCAGCCCATTCCTTTTCGTGCAACGATGTCCCATCGCCATCAATGATGAGCGAATAGTTCGTCCACGCGTCAGTGATCGCGGCTCGCACAGCGAGCTCGTCGATCTTCGACATCCCCTTCGCAACCTTTGTCTGCTGAGCTTCGCGGGTCGGAGGGATAGGGTGTGCGAAAATGGAAGGTGGCAGGTTCTGTGCTGCTGCGGGCGTAAAAGCCGCTGCCAGCGCACCGATGCTGGCGATGAGAATTGCCGCTCGTGTCTTCATATCAGGTCTGACAGTATGCGCTATGATTGGCTTCACGTTTCATTCCTCCCTATTTGCAAAAAGGTCCAGCGTCCTTCTCAATTGGTTCACTGGTCGGACCTATATCGCTGTCTTGGCGCGAGAAAATGTGCCTTTGAAACAGTCGACAACTCGAATTGGAGCCGGTCAGGGGGACCAAACCCAAGCCTGGATTTTCGTGTCACTTCTTTGGCGCGGCGCCAGAGTCAGCAAGGACGTTGTCATCCACGCAGCTATATGTCTTGCTTGACGGGGCGCTGGGGAACCATGCGCAGTTCGTAGCATAGAGCGCAGAGGACGACTTTTTCCAGAACCCTTGTTCCTTGCGCCAGCTGTCATGATAGACGGCCATTCCGGCTTGAGGCACGGCAGGTGTGGACAGACCAGCTACGCCATCCGGGATATTAGGAGCTGTAGCCTTCGCTACCAAGAAGAAGACCACCACCGTTCGTGTTTTGGCGGTGCTTGGGGTAACCTCGTCGAACTTCGTGATGATCGGCAGATGCTTCCATGGTCGCTGGACGACCCCCGCAGGCGGTGCCTCTTTGACGCCGATATCACGTGCTTGCTTCATGTCGATTTGACTTTGAAGCTTGCCATTCTGGTCGTAGAATGACCACTTGAAATCGTCGGTGAAGGATAGGTCAGGCCATTGCGCGGTTCGCAAAGCCAGACCGTCGCCATCGAGAAGAAGCGTATAGTTTGCCCATTGGTCCTCGATCGCCTGTTCTGCAATCAGCACATCGGCCATAGACATGCCGGCAGCAATTTTGGTTTTCTGCCCTTCCAGCGTCGGCGCCCCACCGGATGAAGTGGTTGCAACATCAGCAAAGGCCGGCAAGGTTGAAGTTGTCAGGCATCCGCCGATGGCCACGATGGACAGCAGATATTTGAGCATCTTCCCTGTGTTTCCTGCCAAATGAGTGGACATATAATCTCCTATGCGCCCGCGCTTTGCCGTGCAGGATTGTAGAATCCGACACAGATTAGAACCGGTCGTCATCCCCCTGGCACGGCGAGGTCCTATGAACAGCACTTCTGAATCGGGCTAGGGCTGTCCGACGCACGCATGAGCATGCGACGGCCAACTGCGAAGGCTCACTTACTATTTGGCTGAGCCGTCACCTTGTCATCAACGCACGAGAAATCACCGACCGGCGTCGGGAACCATCCGCAATTTGCGCTATAGACAACCGTCGAAGCCTTTAACCACGTACCGGCTTCCTTTCGCCAATTCTCATGATAAACGGCCATTCCCGCTTGCGGAACGGCTGCTGTCGAGAGGCCTTCAGCACCGTCGGGCCGGTTCGGCACTTTAGCTTTGGGAACGGCCATGAATAGCATGACCGTGCGGGTCTTGGCCGTGTTGGGCGTGATCTCATCAAATTTGATGGTGATTGGCAGGTGCTTCCATGGACGCTGGACAACGCCAGGAAGCGGCTTGCGCACAAAGTTTTCATACCCTACTTCGCCGATTGTGTGGCCCCCGGCGTCGTACCAAACCCATTTATAATCCTTGGTGAAGGTAAACGGCGCCCAATATTCCTGCCGAAGAGTGACCCCGTCTCCGTCATCCAGCATCGAGTAATTTGCCCAATTTTCTTTGATGGCGCGTTCGACCATCAATACATCGATCGGCGACATCCCCTTGGCTATTTTGGTTTGTTGCGCTTCGAGGGTCGCCGCAATGGGTGTTGCCCGAATACTTGGGACCTTGGCTTTGTTTTCGTACTCCTTCTGGGCTGCCGCTGATTGCGCGAAGCACATCAGCCCTGCCGAGAAGGTCGTCAAAATCAATGCGCGCCGGATGAAGACCGAATTGCTGCGCGTGAAGGCTGTCTTAAGTGTCATGCGTCTCTGCCTCGGACTATATTGTTAGCTGTCCCGAGCTTTGACACTGTTCGGGATAGGTTTTTCGCCATGCTTCATGCACATTCCGCTATTTCCGACATAGCGGAACTAGGGCGGTTGCGTCGACGCAAGCAATCCGCAAAAGCTCCTAGAAGCAAATCTGAATATTTACTTGTCGAAGCCAGGACGGGCCAGAACCTTCGGGTCAACGCACGAAAGCGGTTCGTCACCAGGTTGCGGGAACCAACCGCAGTTCGCACTGTACACGATCGTCGAAGACTTGAGCCAGATGCCATTCTCCTTGCGCCATGTGTCGTGATATACTGCCTGGCCCGCTTGAGGGACGGCAGGCGTCGAAAGACCGGCCGCGCCGTCCGCAATGCCAGGCTGAGTTGCCTTCGGCACCATGAACATTACGACAATCGCTCTGGTCTTGGCCGTTGTCGGCGTGATCTCGTCGAACTTGACAGCAATTGGAAGATGCTTCCAAGGACGATGATTGACGCCTGGCGCGGCGATCCGCGCCATCTCCTTCTTGCCAATTTGACCATTTGTATGGCCATTAGCGTCATATCAGACCCACTTGAAATCATCGGTGAACGTCAACTCGGCCCATTCCTTCTCGTGCAAGGACGTGCCGTCACCGTCGATGATGAGCGAATAATTGGTCCAAGCGTCAGTTATGGCCGCCCGAACTTCCAGCACGTCGATGGGCGACATCCCCTTGGCGATCTTTGTCTGCTGCGCTTCGCGGGTCGGTGGAATCGGTTGTGCGAAGATTGTGGGAGTCTGGCCCTTCGGGTCCTGTGCCTCGGCAGCCAAATTCAGGAAAGTAAGTGCAAGGGCCGCTCCGCCCAGATAGGCAGAGCGGCGCAGGCGAGCGCCGTGACAATTCTTCTTACGCGGATTCATGCCTACTTCCTTCTCCTTTAGCTGTAAAACCCCTTAAACCCGGCTCCAGCTTGATAGTGATGTCGTTTGGGTCGCCCTCTGGTGCAGCGGATTTCGGCGGAGGTTCCAGCCGGGCCACTTTGATATCGATTTCATCGGATAACAAAACGAAGAGTCAGGGCAGGGGGACGGCGCGCAGTGACGGTCGGCCAGCAACATCACGCTGACTATGCCCAACTCACCCTTCAATTCTCTCCATCCTCTCGTTTCTGACCGGTCTCATGCAGTTCAATTCGACGGATTTCATTATATGAATGGCATAGTCGCATGTAGCGTGATATCGGTCAATACTAATTCATTAGCATATCATGAACTTTAGATTAGGGCGCTGGATTGCAGGAATCCAACCTTTATCAACAGCTTGATCCTGCTTCCTGCGCGTAGGAGTCCCTTTGCTGCCGCTCGCTCCATCTGCATGGCCCTGGCCTCCCGCAGCATTAATGGAGCCATGTCCTGACGGATCGAGATCTAAGCACATCTCCGACGGCGATCTTGCGCGGTTACGTGCGTCGATGCAACGTGCGCCAAAGATTTTCAATCGGAGGGCAGCTTGGATCTTGAAGCTTTGGGCGGTGCGCGGTCCATGCATGAAAAGTTCGCGGTTTTCTCAGGAAACCAGCCGCAATGTGCGCTGTAGAGGATTGAAGCTGATTTAAGCCAGACGCCTTTCTCCTTGCGCCAACTGTCGTGATAGATGGCGATTGCAGCTTGAGGGACCGAAGGCGTCGAGACTCCTTCGGCGCCGTCTGCGCGGTTTGCAACCTTTGCGACCGGCACGTCGAACATCATGACCATGGCTCTCGTCTTGGCCGTTGTCGGGGTGATTTCATCGAACTTGATTGAGATCGGCAGATGCTTTGCAGATCGCTGAACGTTACCGGGCGCAGGCATCCTGGTCGTCCATGGATGTGGGTTTTCCGGGGTCGGAATCAATGTGGGCTTTTGATTTGTGAAGTCATCTCGACCGATCTGGCCAGTAGTTTCGCCATTCACGTCGTACCAGACCCATTTCATATCCTTGGTGAATGTAAGTTCGGCCCATTCGCCAATGTGCAGAGACGTGCCATCGCCGTCGAGTAACAGCGAGTAATTTGCCCATTTTTCCCGAATTGCGTCTTTGACAAGCAGAACGTCGATTGGCGACATGCCCTTCGCGATCTTCGTTTCCTGAGCTTCCAGTGTAGGGGGGATCGCGTCAGCGTGCAGGGTCGGGGCTTTGTCCGCCGGTTCATCAGCTGCTTGCAGACCAGTGGCACCGAATATGGCCAATGTCATGATTATCGCGGAAGTCGCTTTTTGGCAGCTCTTCATGATGTTAGGCATTGGATTCATCTCCTAGATCGTCAAATGCTGGCTTGTCGTGTTAATTCGTAGGCGCCATCTATACTTGATTAACACGCGCTCAAACTAGCCGTCCGGCAGTGCAGATCGTTATATGGAGCGTATCGGATACTTTCCTGATCCCCGAACACATGCTGAGCTACATCTGAATCCAAATGATGTAAATCGAGGATTTGGCCAGCGTCCTCGATTCAGGGGCAGCTATTGCGCCTGAAGGCACGAATTGGAACTTTTATCACAATGACGATCGCGCTGGAATACGCCAGGCAAGGGGGAGGGGGCAGCCGATATGTATTAAGGGCATTGTCCATCCGCGGTATGAGAAACATGGCCAAACTCTGAAAGTTAGGAGGCAGATCAATTGGTTGGTTGCGCCGCTAAGCCTTATGTTTGCTGTAATGTCACACATCAAAAAAATCTGTCGATGCAAATCGCTTTGGAATTGACGAATCTATCGCTGCGTGCGAACGTCCATGCCAATAATAGCAGTACTAGCCTGCAATTTGGATGAAACCGATTTCATCGTTGGCGTAGGCGATTGTTATCGGGGTGAGGATCGTGTGAAGGATGTTTCATCTGAGCGATGTGTGAATGCAGGCAGCATGTGCTTCAGCACTTGCAGCTTATAGTTGATTTTCAGCCAGCGGGATCTGGCTGGGGATCGTTTCTTCTAATCTGGCGATGCATCTAAACTTGCACCAGGACTAACGGGGAGGATGGAAATGAGGCCAATGAAAAGACTTACTTCGGGACTGCTGAGCGCTGCCAGCATTTTGTGTCTATCAGGCGTTGCCAATGCACAGTCGCAGTCGCCTGCTCAGCCCGAGGGCGCCCAGGAGTCGGCGGAACAATCTGCTGCCGACAATTCCGACATCGTGGTCACCGGCTCGCGCGTTGTTTCGAATGTGCGCAATTCGCCGACGCCTCTCACCAGCGCGACTGCCGAAGAAATCACGGCAACGACCCCTGCAAGTATTCCCGAAGGTTTGAAGAAGTTGCCTGTCTTCCAGGGCGGGACCGGACGGGCATCCATGGTTGGCGGTGGCCAGGATGGCGGCACATCCAACGTGCTTAGCCTTCGATCCTTCGGCGCTGAACGGACGCTGGTTTTGCTTGATGGCCATCGTGTCACCCCGTCCAGCACGTCCGGCACCGTGAACGTGGACTCGTTGCCGCAAATGTTGATGAGCCGCGTTGATGTTGTCACCGGCGGCGCCTCCGCGGTTTATGGTTCCGATGCCGTTACCGGTGTGGTGAACTTCATTCTGGACAAGAAATTCACCGGCCTCAAGGTCAATGCTTCATACGGGATCTCGCAGGATGGCGAAGGTGCTGAAAAGCAGATCGGTGTTGCTGGCGGCTTCAGTCTGTTCGGCGACCGCGGTCACGTTCTTCTTTCGGCACGGACTTACCATCAGGATGGCGTCAATAACCTTGATCTTCCGCATGGTCCCGCTCTCTGGTCTCAGTCCGGATCGGGTCTGACGCCTGACAATCCGTTGATTCAGACGCGGGATACCCGCTTTCCCTTTGCAACTTTCGGCGGCAGGATTGGCAGCTGTGGCACTGGTTGCGACGCCGCGGGTCTCCAGTTCGTCAGCCCCGGGGTTCTTGGGCCGTTCACTGCTGGGCAAACGCTGCCGTCCACGAGCAACCAGTCAGGTGGCGACGGTGGATATCTTACCCACAATCTTGCCATCTCCGGCCTGACTTCCCGTGATCTGTTCGGCCGTTTCAGCTACGATTTTGATAACGACATCACGGCGTATGTTAACGTCTCTTACGCCAAGACGCGGAATGTCAGCGTATATTCCGATACCCTGTTCTTCGGCACGCCGCAGAATTATTTTAAGGACAACCCGTACCTTCCTGCAGCCACGCAAACGCTTCTGGCAAGTGGATCGGGCAACACATTTTCGATCGGCAAGTTCAATCCTGAAGTTCCGGGCACGACGATCATCGGCACTAACCGCAACTTCAATGTCACCACCGGCCTGCAGGGTACGATCTTCGATCGCTTCAACTGGGATCTGTTCTATACCTACGGCAAAAATCGGCGGGTGAGCGAAGTCGAAGGGAGCGTCAACAACATGCGGTTGATGGCCGCGCAGGATGCGGTGATCAACCCGGCCAATGGGCAGGTCGTGTGCCAAGTCTCGCTGACACAATATGCCAGCCGGTACCCCGGTTGCGTGCCTTATAATCCGTTCGGTCCGAACACGGTCACGAAGGCAATGCGGGACTATGCCACCGAGACCACGGCATGGTTCCTCACCCAACATATGCAGGATTTCGGCGGAAGCGTCAGCGGTCCATTGTTCGATCTGCCCGCTGGACCTTTGAAGGTAGCGCTGTCGGTTGAAGGCCGCTACACGGACCTGAAGGTCACCAACCGCTTTGACCCGAACAGCACGGTCGACTGCACGGGTCTGCGACTTTGCGATCCGGCGGCGCCGCCTGCATATTGGAGCGGCACCATTGTTCAAAATGTGCCCAAGATTTCCAGCAATGTTTGGGAAGCGGCGCTCGAAGCGAATATTCCATTGCTCAAGGACATTCCGCTCGTTCAGGACTTGAGCCTTAATATCGCCGGCCGATACACGGACTATAGCACGTCAGGTGTGGTAAAGACGTGGAAGGTTGGTGCCAACTGGGCTCTGAGCGACGATCTTCGGTTCCGCGCAACCCGTTCGCGGGACATTCGAGCGCCTTCACTATTTGATCTATACGGGCCGGTGAACACATTCCCAAGAACCTTTGAAGATCCGCATGTCCTGGATGCGCAGGGTAACCCGACGAGCTACCAGGTTATCGCTCAGACCGGCAGCAACCCGAACCTTGTGCCGGAGGTGGCGAACACCACAACGATTGGTGCTGTTCTGACGCCGAGTTTCATACCCCGTCTTTCGATCGCGGTTGATTGGTATTCGATCAAAATGAACAATGCCCTCAGTTCGATCGGCGGCAATGATGCGGCTGTGAAGAATCTCTGCGAGTCGTCAGGAGGAACTCATCCGGTCTGCGACTTGTACGTTCGTCCGCTTGCTTTCTCCGACAGAACTGCCGCGAACCGTGCGACTATCGTAAAGTCGGTTTTGCTGAATAGCGCTTCGACGAAATTGGAAGGTATCGATTTCGAGGTTAACTACAATATCGACGGCTCGGAAATGGGTATTCCAGGCACGTTCGACTTGCGTCTGCTTGCTAACCGGTCTCTTAAGAACGAGTTTCAATCGTTCGAAGGGCAACCAAAGACATTTGCGGTTGGTTCCAAAACCGTTGCCACCCTGTTCCTGAATTATCGGGTGGATGATTGGACGTTCTCGGTCCAGGATAGCTGGCGCTCGGGCTTCTCGAAGAATAGTGACAATACCACTATCTACTTTTCGCCGGACCGTGTGCCCAGCTACAACATCGTCGATGCTTCGATCGCAAAGAAGCTGAAGATCGGCAAAATGGAAACCGAATTGTACCTCAACGTGCAAAACGTGTTCGATCGCCCTGGTCCGGTCTTCGCTCAGTTCAGCTTGTGGGGCTTCTTCTACCCGGTTCCCAACACCCAGTACGGGAACCCCGTGTACGGCAACTATCCTGTCCTTGGCCGGTTCTTCACGGCGGGATTGCGCGCGAAGCTCTGACATAGAGCATGATCCGATCGGACTGGATCGGATCATGCTCTATTTGTCTTTTGTTTTCCGCGTTTTCCAAGCCAGCAGATGATGCCGTCTGCTTCGAAAACGCTCTAGCTTAAGAGGAGCTTCTTTTGCGGCGGCGCGTGTTATCATGCGCCGCCGTTGTTTCGTTCAGCGCGCATACCCTGGGTCATTCGCGGCATCGGTATGAAGGTGTCGGTTTGACTGTTAGTGTCGTTTTTTCTGACGCTTTACGGTTTAGGTTGAGAACTTATGCAATCATTTTATATAATTAGATAAATATTTTTGATCTGTGAGTTTGCGCAGAAGAGGGTTTTGTCACGTCATCTGTTTTGGCTGTCGGATGAGGCATGGGCGGCGATCGAGCCGCACCTTCCGCGCGACAAGCCGGGTAAACCGAGGGTCGACGATCGAACGGTGATCTCGGGCATCCTGCACGTGCTCGACGGCGTATCGCCACCAGATATGGCCGACACGCCCAAAACTATCTCGCCCCCATCGCTCTCATCGCCGTCGTCGACCAGTGGATCAAATGAGTCCTCAACCTAGGGGGGGCGGAGTGATGGCGCGCCTTGATCCTCGACAATATCGGAGGATTTTGGCGCGCCCGCCGGGGGTTCCGCTATCCGTCGATATTGCGCCGGAAGGTTTCGGGAAGGAAGATCAGGCCCAGGACGACGGTCCCCGCCGCAACGATGACCGGGTACCAGAGGCCGTAATAGATGTCGCCGGTAGCGGCGACCATCGCAAAGCCGATGGCCGGAAGCAGTCCGCCCAGCCAGCCATTGCCGATATGATAGGGCAGCGACATGGAGGAGTAGCGGATGCGGCTCGGGAACAACTCGACCAGCATCGCGGCGATGGGACCGTAAACCGCCGTCACCAGCAGAACGAGATAGAAGAGCAGCGCGACGACCAGCGGCTTGTTGATCTCGGCGGGGTTGGCCTTGCTGGGATAGCCGACCCTGGCAAGCTCTCCCTCGACAGCGGGCTGGGCGGCGACGGCGGGCGCGCCGATCAGTTGGGCGGAGAAGGCCGCGATGGCCGCTTTCTTCTCCTCGCCCGAAAGCCGGGACGGATCGGGCGCGGTGAAGCGCTTGTCACCGACCGCGACCGTCGCGACGGTGCCGGGCGCGGCGACGACATTGGTGTAGTTCACGCCAGCCTTGGCCAGCGCGTTCTTGACGATGTCGCAGCTCGTCTTGTCGAACTTGTTCGCGCCGACCGGGTCGAACTGGGAAGAACATTCCGCCGGGTCGGCGGTCACGGTCACCGGGGCGGCGGCCTGCGCCCGGGCAAGCGCGGGATTGGCGGCATCGGTCAGTGCGTGGAAGACCGGGAACAGCGTCAGCGCGGCGAGCGCGCAGCCCGAAAGAATGATGGGTTTGCGGCCGATGCGGTCGGACAGCCAGCCGAAGAACAGAAAGAAGGGCGCGGCCATCAGGAGCGCGATGATGATGAGCGTGTTGGCGGTCAGCCCGTCGATCTTCAGCATCTTTTCAAGGAAGAACATCGCGTAGAGCTGGCCGCAATACCAGACCACCGCCTGACCCGCGATCGCGCCGAAAAAGGCGATGAGCACGATCTTGAGGTTCTTCCACTGGCCGAACGCCTCCTTGATCGGTGACTTGGAGCCGGTGCCCTCCGCCTTCATCTTCTGGAAGACGGGCGATTCATGCAGCTTCAGACGCAGCCACAGGCCGACGATGAGGAACAGGCCGGAGACCAGATAGGGAATGCGCCATCCCCAATCCTTGAACGCTTCCTCTCCGACGCCGGTGATGGGCGAACGGACCGTGATGACGATCAGCAGCGCCATTGCGAGACCGGCGGTCGCGGTGATCTGAATCCAACTGGTGTAGAAGCCGCGCCTGTTGTTGGGCGCATGCTCCGCGACATAGGTCGCCGCGCCGCCATATTCGCCGCCGAGCGCCAGACCCTGGAACATGCGCAGCACCACCAGCATGATCGGCGCGGCGACGCCGACCGACTTGTAGGTGGGAAGGCAACCCACGAGGAAAGTCGACAGACCCATGACGAGCAGCGTGATGATGAATGTGTAGCGGCGCCCGAACAGGTCACCGATGCGGCCGAAGAAGATGGCGCCGAAGGGGCGGACGATGAACCCGGACGCGAAGATCAGCAGGGCCATGATGAAGGAGGTCGTCTGGTTGAGGCCCGTCAGGAACTGCGCCGCTATGATCGCGGTCAAAAGGCCGTAGAGATAGAAATCATACCATTCGAACACGGTGCCGAGCGAGCTGGCGGTGATGATGAGCTTCTCGCTTCGCGTCGCCTGGTGATGCTTTGGCAGTCCGTCATATGTCGAAGCCATAACAGTCCCTCCAGTTAGAAATTATACTTCGCCGCGACGTCGAAGCGATCGACGTGGCCGTTGAGATCGTTGACGAGCCGGCGTTCGCCATGTCGGTACTCGATGCCGAGATCGACATTCTTCACCGGGGAATAGAAGAGGTTGCCGGCGACGCTCCACGCCTGGCGATTGAACATCGCTACACCCGCAGTCGTCGCGGGATCGAGGGTGTCGGCGTAGAAGATGCGCTGGTAGCTCGCAATCAGATTGACGCGCCACTGATCGTTCAGGGCATATCGGCCCGCGCCGAACAGCGCGAGGTTGCGGACGCCGGCGATCTGCCCGTTGGTCTGAAGAACCGCATCGGGCCCGAAGTTCAGGCCGAGATAGCGCCCGATCCCTTCGCCATAGGTCGCCTGGAACCGGATGTCGCTGCCATGCTTGCTGTCCAGGAATATCTTGCCGGAGGTGCTGACGCCCCATCCGAGGCGGGAGTCGACGATATGGGCGGCGCCCGTCTTTGCATTGTCGACGCGCAATTGGCGCCCCAGCACTGCCAGGTCTAGGAAGCCGAAGGCACCCGCATATTCCAGGCGGCCGGTCATGTCGGGCGCATGGTCCTCGCCATTTTCGATGAGGGCGGGCGCGCCGACGGTGGCGGAAGCGGTTTCCGGATTTTCGGCGGCCAGATGAAGGGTCAGGCCTTGGCTCAGCGGCAGGCTGTAGCGCACCATCGGCTGACGCACGAAGATCAGGCCGTCGACGCCCCCGACATAGTCGGTGCTTTCCGGGAAAACCGCCGGGTTCGAGAAATTGGTGAAATCCTGGCCGAAGGTCCAGCGATCGAACTGGATGAGGGCGCGTCGCATCGCCAGGTCATAGGCATTGGTCGTGCGCTGCGTGCCCTGGCCCAGCGCCTGCGGGGTGCCGGGGGCGGCCTGGAAATCGAACTCGATATAGGCCTTGAGCGCATGCTTGCCGAGCTTGGTCGTGGCGTCCACCCAGAAGCGCGTCTGCTTTGCAGAGAAGTCGGTGACGCGGGTGGGCGAAGTCGGGAAGGTGGGATTGAAGACCGGGATCGACTGCGGCAGATAGAGATCGCGGCCGAGCGTGTTGCTCGGATCGTCGCCGCCGCTGTACCGGGCGCTGCTTGCAAGCAGCTTCACATAGCCGGACAGGACGACATTGGTATTGCCCGACCGGAAGCCGAGCTTGGGCGTGCTGTCCGCCAGCCAGGTTACTTGGGCGGATGTCTCGTCGCTCTTGCGGACGGCGTTCGCGGCGGTGGCCGCGGTTTCGTCCTGCTGGCTGCGCGCGGCGGCGAGTTCGGTCCGGAGCTGAGTGACTTCGCTCTCCAGCCGTTCCAGACGCGCCGCCAGATCCGCCTCCGTCGCGGTCTGCGCGTCGGCCAGTTGGGGTGCGGCGAGCGCCGTCGCTCCCAGCAGGATTCGCAACAATGGCCTGTTTTGCTTTGGCATCGACCTCTCCATGGCCCGGCTTGTTTTCCGGATGGGGAGAAGATCGCGCATGCCATGGCAAGGCGACAGCCGAACCATGGTCGAGGATCTACGACCTTCGTCCAGGGTCCGATATGCGCCGGCGGCATTTAGGATGCCGTCCACGGATCGATAGCGATCGAGGAGAGGAGTGCGAGACTATGGACCAGGGCGTTTATCCCGTTCCGAACCAGTGGGCCAAGGAGGCGCTGGTCGACGCCGCGCAATATCAGCAGATGTATGCGCGCTCGATTGCGGAGCCGGATCGCTTCTGGGCCGAGGAGGCGCAGCGTCTGGACTGGATACGGCCATTCAGCCAGGTGAAGGCGACCAGCTTCGCGGCGGAGGATTTCGGGATAAGCTGGTTCGCGGATGGCACGCTCAACCTGTCGGCTAATTGCCTCGACCGCCATCTGGAGGAGCGCGGCGATGCCATAGCGATTCTCTGGGAGCCGGATGATCCGGTGGAGCCCGAGCGGCGCATCAGCTATCGCGCGCTGCATGAGGCCGTGTGCCGCTTCGCCAATCTGCTCAAGGCGCGGGGCGTGAAGCGGGGCGACCGCGTCACTCTCTACCTCCCCATGGTGCCAGAGGCGGCGGTCGCGATGCTGGCCTGCGCGCGCATCGGCGCCATTCACTCGATCGTCTTTGCCGGCTTCTCGCCAGAAGCGCTTGCCGGCCGTATCGAGGACTGCGCTAGCCGCATCGTCGTCACCGCCGACGAGGGGCTGCGCGGCGGCAAGAAGATTCCCTTGAAGGCGAATGTCGACGCCGCTCTCGCCCAATGTCCCGATGTAGAGACCGTCATCGTGCTCCGCCGGACGGGCGCCGGGGTGGACATGGCCGAAGGACGCGACATCGACTGGACCATGGCGGTCGAAAGCCAGCCTGCCCAGTGCGAGCCGGAGGAAATGGGCGCCGAGGACCCGCTTTTCATCCTCTACACCTCCGGTTCGACCGGCAAGCCCAAGGGCGTGCTGCATACGACAGGCGGCTATTCCCTGTGGGCCGCGATGACGCATCAATATGTCTTCGACTATCGTCCGGGCCAGATCTACTGGTGCGCCGCCGATATCGGCTGGGTCACGGGCCACAGCTATGTCGTCTACGGGCCGCTGATGAACGGCGCGACGACCGTGATGTTCGAGGGCGTGCCCAACTTCCCGGACCCATCCCGCTTCTGGCAGGTCGTCGACAAGTTCGGCGTGGAGATTTTCTACGGCGCCCCCACCGCCCTGCGCGCGCTGATGCGCGAGGGGGACGAATGGGTGCGCAAGGCCAGCCGCAAGACATTGCGCCTGCTCGGCAGCGTCGGTGAACCGATCAATCCCGAGGCATGGGAATGGTATCACCATATCGTGGGCGAGGGGCGCTGCCCCATCGTCGATACATGGTGGCAGACCGAGACCGGCGGGGCGATGATCAGCCCGCTGCCCGGCGCCATGGCACTGAAGCCGGGCTCCGCGACACTGCCGATGTTTGGCGTGAAACCCGAGCTGGTCGATGGCGAGGGGAGGCTGATCGAGGGGCCGGGCGAAGGCTGTCTGGTCCTCGCGGATAGCTGGCCGGGCCAGATGCGCACCGTCTGGGGCGATCATGACCGTTTCTTCCAGACCTATTTCACGACCTTCGCCGGGCGCTATTTCAGCGGCGACGGATGCCGCCGCGACGAGGACGGCTATTATTGGATCACCGGCCGGATCGATGACGTCATCAACGTCTCCGGCCATCGCATGGGCACGGCGGAAATCGAGAGCGCGCTCGTCGCGCATCCCAAGGTTGCCGAGGCGGCCGTCGTCGGCATGCCGCATGAGGTCAAGGGGCAGGGGATATATGCCTATGTCACCACCAATGCCGACGTCGAGCCGGACGAAGCGCTGCGCAGCGAACTGATACGCTGGGTCCGAAGCGAGATCGGCCCGATCGCCTCGCCGGACGTGGTGCAGTTCGCCCCCGGCCTGCCCAAGACGCGCTCGGGCAAGATCATGCGGCGTATCCTCCGGAAGATCGCGGAAAACGATGTTTCGAACCTTGGCGACACGTCAACGCTTGCCGATCCCTCCGTGGTCGATAATCTGCTGGCGAACAGACCACGGTTGGAAGAGGCGCAATAGAAACGATACTCATCGCGGACGACCACCCGCTCTTCCGTCAGGCTCTGACGGTGGCGGTGATGAAGGTCGCTCCCGAGGCCCGCATCATCGAAGCAGGCACGCTCGCCGCCGCCGTACGGGCGGCGAGCGAAGCGGTGGGCCTGCGCCTCATCCTGCTCGATCTGAAGATGCCGGGCGCGGTCGGCTATTCGGGCATCGCGCTGCTTCATGCCGAACAGCCCGGCGTGCCGATCCTCGTCGTCTCAAGCGCTGACGGAGCGAAGGCGGCGGAGGAAGCCCAGGCGCTGGGCGCGGTCGGATTCCTTTCGAAGGACAGCGACCTGCCCACGATCGAGACGGCGATCGCGCGGGCCATGGGCGGCCATAGGCTTCCGCCGGCTCCGCCACGGCCCGAAGATGCGGTGCAGAAGGAGATCGCTTCACTGACTCCAACCCAGTTGAAGGTTCTTCTGGAAGTGCTGCACGGCAAGCTCAACAAGCAGATCGCGCACGACCTCATGATGAGCGAGGCGACCGTGAAAGCGCATATGACGGCAATCATGCGCAAGCTCGATGTGAACAACCGCACCCAGGCGGCATTGGTTGCGCGTTCGCTGGGGCTCGATCTCAACCACTGACGCGCGCGAGGAAGGCCGAAATGGCTTCCGGCGCTGCGGGTTTGGCGATGAAGGCGACATCGAGAATGGCGGCGCGTGCCGCAACGCTCGCCTCATCTTCCGCCGTGACCAGCGCGGCGGGCAACGCCGGTTGCCGGCGCCGCAACGCCGCGATCAGGGCGAGGCCGTCCTCGTCGCCGCCAAGCTGGAAGTCGACCAGCGCCGCGTCCGCTTCGCGCGCGAGCTTTCGGGCGGTCTCGCCATCCCCGGCGGTCAGGGCACGGTGGCCTAGGCTGGCCAGCAGCGCTTCGGTCGCCGCCACGATCATCGGATCGTCATCGACCACGAGCACGGCAAGGTCTCGCGCCTCCGGCAAGGGTGCCTTAACTTCTGGCGCCGGTTCCGGCGAGGTCCGTCCTGTGCCTTCGGGCATGAGCAGGCTGAACCGGCTGCCCTTTCCTGGAACGGAACGCACTTCTATGCTGCCGCCGAGCAGCCGGACGATCCGGCGGGCGAGGGCCAGGCCAAGGCCAAGCCCTTCGACGTCCAGCGCCCCGAGACGAGTGAATTCCCCGAAGATCGCCTCGATCTGGTCGGCGGCGATGCCGACTCCGGTGTCGACGATGTCGATCCGGATCATGCCGCCCTTGCGCCTGACGCCGAGCAATATCCCGCCATGCTGCGTGTAGCGCAGAGCGTTGGAGACGAAATTCTGCAATACCGAGCGGAGCAGCCCCGGATCCGTATCGAGATGACCGGCAAGCGGGCCGGTCAGCAGGCGCAGACCCTTCTCCTTCGCCATCGGCGCGAACCCTTCAGCGAGGTTCGTGAGAAAGGGCTCGAGATCGATAGGCTCTGGACTCGGCTGGACGCCGCCGGCATCGAGCTTGCTGATGTCGAGGAGCGCGCGAAGCAGGCCTTCCGCCGCGACGATCGCGCCGTCGATGCGTTGGGCAAGGATGTGCGGCGCTCCCTCGACGTCGCGTTGCAGAGCTGCGGTGAACAACCGCGCTGCGTGGAGCGGCTGGAGCAGGTCATGGCTCGCGGCGGCGAGGAAACGGGTCTTGTCCCGCGTCGCCTCGGCAAGCCGCAAATTGGTGTCGCTAAGTTCGCGGGTGCGGTCCGCGACCCGGCTTTCCAGCTCTCCCAGCGTCCGGCCAAGCTCGTCACGAATGCGGGCGTCTTCGGTAATGTCGATGAAGCTGGTGACATAGCCGCCGCCCGGCATCGGGCCGCCGATGGTCTTGATGACGCGGCCATCCTTGCGCCGCCTCTCGAAACTGTGCGGCAGGCCCCGGCGCATATGGCGCAGGCGTTTCTTGACGTGGAATTCGATATCCTCGCCCCCAAAATCGCCAAGCCGGCCATTATAGCGGATAAGCTCCGCGATCGGCACACCCACCCGCAGAAAGCCGGAGGGAAAGTCGAACAGGTCGAAATATTGGCTGTTCCAGGCGATCAGGTTCATGTCGGCATCGACGACGCTGATGCCGGCATCGATATGTTCGAAGGTCGCGGCCAGCAACTCGCGGGAAAAGCGCAGCGATTGCCCCCGTTCGCCAAGTAGCCGGGTGACGTCGGACAGGCTCATCTGCCCCCCGGCCAGCGCCGAGGCGACCAGGGCGCGGGCCGATGAGGCGCCGACGACACGCGCGATCAACTCGCGGGCGCGCTGCGCCGAACGCCTGTCGATGGGCGTGCCGCGTACCGCTGCCGGAAATTCGAGTGCCGCCTCTTCGTCACCGACGAAGCTGGCGGTGAGCTGTGCGAGTTCGGCAAGATCGGTGATCGGGCGTTGGCCGCCGAGGCGGGGAAGGACGGGCGCCTTCACTTTGCGCGCCGCGACGAGAGTGAAGACGAGAAGGTTGGCGCCAAGGCTCCATGCGACGCCGTGCACCAGCGGCGAGGCGCCGCCGATGCCGAACAGGCGCAAGGGATCGATGGCGGTTCCCGCAAGCGCGGCCAGCCAGGCGGACGGCAGGATGGGCGGCAAGGCGAGGGTGTAGAACCAGATGACGAGCCCGACGGAAAGGCTCGCCCGCGCTGCGAGGGCATCGCGGCCCGGCGCATAGGTGGCAAGGATCAGGTGCGGCGTGAACTGCGCCATGGCGGCGAAGGCGACGAGTCCGATCGATGCGAGCGATTGTTCGGCCGAAACGAGCAGCGCCCAGGCGAGCGCCGCCGCGATGATGGCGACGATCGAGCAGCGCCGCACGAGCAGCATGCGCCGGCCAAGCGTCCCCGCGCCGGCTTCGGCTCCACTCTCGCGCGCCAGCAATGTGGGGAAGAGGAGGTCGTTCGAGACCATGGTCGCGAGCGCGGTCGAATCGACGACCACCATCGACGCGGCCGCCGCGATCCCGCCCAGCAGGGCGAGGGCGAGCACGATGCCCTGTCCGTTCATTTCGGGCAGTTCGAGCATGTAGAGATCGGGCTGGGCGCTGCGCAGCAGGCTTGCGCCGGCCAGCGCGATGGGCAGCACCATCAGCGCCATCGCCCCGAGATAGGCGGCAAGTCCCCAGCGGGCGCTCACCAGATCGCCCGGCTCGCGGGCCTCGACCAGGCCCATGTAGAATTGCCGCGGCAGGACGATGATCGCCATGATCGAGATGAGAAAGATGATGCCGACTTCGATCGACAGTCGTTCCGGCCGGAAATTGGCAGACAAGATGGCGATGCCCCGCGCCAGACCCGTGGCGTCCGCCTGGCCCAGCAAGACGAGGGCCAGGACGGCCACGGTCGTCAGCGCGATGATCTTAAGCAGGGATTCGATGCCGATGGCATAGACCAGGCCCTCGCTGCGCCCGGCCAGTTCGAACCGGCGGGCGCCGAAGAGCATGGCGAACAGGGAAAGCAGCCAGGCGGCGGTCAACATGGCCAGCGTCGCGACGGGACGGCCCGTCACGATCGAGATCGCGCCGCCGATAGAGCGGAATTGCAGGGCGACATAGGGAACGGTTCCCAGCAATGCGATGACCGTGACGAGGCGGGCCACGACCACATCATGGCCAAAGCGGGCGGCGACGAAGTCCGAAACGGTCGTTGCCTGCTCGTCCGCGACCGCCTCAGCGAGCTTGCGCAGGAATCGGGGGGCGGCGATAAGCAGGCAGATGGGCGCGAGATAGATGGGGAGATAGTGCCAACCGTCGCGCACGGCGCTGCCTACGGCGCCGTAGAAGGTCCAGCTCGAACAATAGACGCCCAGCGCCAGCGCATAGGCGCCATGGCGCACATCGTAGCGGCCGAAGGCAAGGCCGCCGCGCCTTTCCACGATGGTGGCGATCGCGAACAGCAGCAGGACGATCGCAAGCGCGAGAAGGGCCGCCGAAAGCAAACTCATGGCTGATGTCTATCCGTTCCGCTGCGCTGGAACAACGCGTGGGTTGCGGCAATCGCAATGGCTTGATCGAGCGGCGGATTGGGATAAGCGGCAAGGATTGATTGCTGGACGACGCATGACCGCCATCCTCTACAGTTTCCGCCGCTGCCCCTATGCGATGCGCGCGCGCATGGCATTGCTGGCGAGCGGCCAGCCCGTCGAACTGCGCGAAGTGGTGCTGCGCGACAAGCCCGCGCCGATGCTGGTCCTGTCACCCAAGGGCACGGTGCCCGTGCTGGCCTTGCCCGATGGGCGGGTGTTGGACGAGAGCCTGGACATCATGCGCTGGGCGCTGGCGCAAAATGACCCCGAAGGCTGGCTGGCGGGCGACGATCCCGAACTGATCGCCGCCAATGACGGGCCATTCAAGCATCATCTGGACCGCTATAAATATGCGACCCGCCATGGGGCGGACCCGTTGGTCCATCGCGCCGAGGCCGTTGAATGGCTCGACAAGCTGGAGGTGAGGCTGGAACGGAACCGTCAGCTATGCGGCGACAGGCGAACGCTGGCGGATATCGCCCTGTTTCCCTTTATGCGCCAGTTTTCAGCGACCGATCCGGACTGGTTTGCGGCCCAGCCTTTGCCTCGCTTGCAGGCATGGCTGGCCGAGCATGTCGCATCGGATGTCTTCGCCCGCGCCATGATCCGCATTGCAGTCTGGCGGGAAGGCGATCAGCCGGTCTTCCTGCGTTGAAAAGCCTTGTCGTTTGTCCCGGCGTCTCCAATCCGCCTATGTCGACAAATCGGCCAGATCATATAGCGGCCGGATTTCGATCTCGCTGGGCCCCGGCATGGGATTGGGGCAGCGTTTCCCCCAGGCGACTGCCTCGTCCATGTCCTTGACTTCCCACAGCCAGAAACCCGCAACCAGTTCGCGGGCCTGCGCGAAAGGCCCGTCGATGACGGTGCGCCCGGCGCCGTCGAACGCGACGCGCTTGCCTTGGGAGGAGGGGGTGAGGCCGTCGGCGGCGAGCAGGATGCCGGCCTTGGCCAGCTCCTCATTGAATCTGCCCATCGCCGCCATCGCTTCCATCGCCTCAGGCGTGGGAGCGAAGCCCCGTTCGCTGTCTTCGGTGGCTTTCACGAGCACCATCACGCGCATCATCTGTCTCCTGCTGCCGCAGCATGAGAGTGTAGGAGAAGTCCCGCATGATCAACAGGCTCGGAGCTGCAGGCCGGCTTGTCCGTCCGGCTCATGCGCCAGGGCGATGGGGCGCATGCCGGCCATGCCGCAAGATGCTTCAGCGCCGCATGCATCGATTGCGGTTATCGTTCCGCCGGGCTGGGTGCGATCTCGCTGGCGACCACTGCGTTCTCCGCCCGGTCGATCGACCAGAGGCGGTGCGGCTGGACAGGGTCCCAGTCGATCGCCTGGCCCGGCGTCGCGATGTCGATGGTGCGGCGCAGTTCCAGCGTGGAGCCAGCCTCCGGGAAGGCGAGTTCGTAGAGTTCTCGCCGGTCATGGCCGGTCACGTAAAGTCGGCCGTCCGCGCTCCAACTGGCGCCCGAGCAGCTATAGGGGGTGAAGCGGGCCAGCACTTCCGGCGGAAAGGTCCAGGCGGCCTCCTGCCGGAACCGGTCGTCCATGCGCACCAACAGGGTATAGCGCGTATCCCGGCCCGGCTCGCCGCCCTTGCCCGCATAATTGGCGAAGACCGCCCACCATTTGCCGTCATGCCGGTCCAGCGCCGTCAGCGATCCGGGCCCGAAACCCAGGCTGACGGTGCGGACATGGCGCAGCGTGGCGGTGTCGAAAAATTCGACCGCGCTGGTCTGCGGCACCGCCGGATAGTTGGAGGCCGCGCAAACCAGTTCGCGCTCCACCACCGTGCAACTGTTCATATGCGGGAAAAGCCGCCGTTCCCCCCGCCATTGGGCGACGCGCTCCCCAGAGGCGATGCGATATTTGCCGATCCGGTCATTGTCGATGGCATAGATGAACCTGCCGTCGGACGCCGCGCCCTGATTGGCTTCGGGGGCGGTCATGCGGAACGTCACCGGAGCGGGCGACGGGGCGTCGGATGGCTGCGCACCCGCCATGCTGCCGATGGCGAGGATCATGACAGCCGCCAGCAGCGCGGAGGACAAGCGTCCCAGGGGGCTGCGGCATATCAATGCATGTCTCCCAGGAGGGAGGGCAGGGGATCGCGGCGGGCAAAGTGGATCGGTTCATGCAGACGGCGGATCGGCATCCGGTATCGGATGACATAGCCGAAATGATCCGACAGCGACTCGCCTCCGGCTTCGGCGCCGAAGGGCACCTGCGCCTGAAGGACGGTCAGGGGCATGTCCTGTCCGTCGCGGGCGAAGATCCAGTCCTTGCCATGCCCGACCGCGTGAAGCAGGTCGGCGTGCGCGCCCTTGTCGACGGCCGCCTGGGCCAGGGCTTGACGGGCGCCATCGAGAGCGGGCGCGACAAAGCGCAGGCCGGACCGCGCGAAGCCGGTGAAAAAGGCATTTCGGCGCCGTATGTCGCTGCCGATATTCATGTCGCCTCCCAGGATCAACGCCTGTCCTTTTGGCACATGGCCGGCCACGAAACGAGCCATCAGATCGATCTGCCGGCCAAAGGCCTGCTGCGACCGGCCGACCGGCACCATCGCCGCCGCGCGCGCATTCAGATGCGCATTGGCGATGCTGACGGGTCCGGCGCCCGGCACGTTGAGATGTGCGATCAGCACCCCTTTGTTCGCCATGCAGTCCAACCCGGCGCAGGCGAAATCCGGAAAGGCCATCCGATCGATTCCGGTGATCGGATAGTCGGACAGGATCATGAGCCCGCTGCTCAACGATTTCCCCATGCGCTCGCCCCGATCCCATCGCGCCGACTGGAGATAGGCGATGTCGGCTGCGTCCGTTGGGGCGTTCGTTCGAAGTCCGCTATCGGGACCGAAGGCGACGTTGCTGTACCCGGCCTGCTCGGCAAGCGCCGTGGCTTCCGACGAGAAAGCCTCCTGCAGCAGCACGATATGGGGTTGTCGGCCCGCCTGCCGCATGGCTGCCAGTCTTCCGCCGATCCGATTCAGCGCTTCGTCACGGCCCATGGCCAGGGGCCAGGGCAATCCCTTGATATTATAGGTCATGACGGACATCGCATGGCTGTCCGTCGACGCCTCCGCAGCGGGCGTCATCGACGCGGGATGCTGATCTTCCCGGCCTGATCCCGATGTCGCAAGCATCGCCAGCCCGACGAAGAGCAACGGCTGAAATGCCTTGAGCATGATGATGACCCCCCGCTTTGGGAGCGCGAATAGCAGCGCATTGGGTCAGGGCAGTGGCGGTAGCGCTGCAACGGGATGAAATTTTGAAGTCGGCCTTTTCATCGAAATGCCATCTGTCTGTCATGATTCCATTTCGAAATGGGTATATTCCGGGTCGAGCCATCTCCTTCAATTTGTGTTTTCGGTCGAAAATAATAATCGATAAATTATGATAATAAGGAAATATTGCGCAATTTATTGAGAAAATTTATTGTTAAAAATCGTTAATTTCATAATTTATTTGTCAAATATAACCAGTTAACATTTAATAATTACTATTAATAAATGAATTATGAAACGAAAATTACAAGATATGTAGGGTTATTGTTACAGCCAATGTAACAAAAATGTTGTGATCGAGACCTAATGGCGGCCCCGGAAAACGTCCACTCGATGGATTTGAAAGGGGTTACACGCATGATTCGTCCTTCCACCCTGTTGCGCGTGTCGCTTTGCGGCCTGCTGCTGGCATCGGTTTCCGTGCCTGCGCTGGCCAGCGCCGCGACCGATGAGCAGCAGCCCGTCGATGCCGCCGCCGCCGCTGTCGACGATGCGGGCCTCGGCACGATCGTCGTCACTGCCACCAAGCGCGAAACCAATTTGCAGGAAACGCCGATCTCCATGGCGGTGATGAGCACCGAGGCGCTCAAGGATCGCCACGTGTCGAGCCTCTACGACCTCGCCGACGGCGCTGTCCCGTCATTGCGCATCGCCACTTTCGAAGCGCGCCAGTCGGCCCTCACCATCGGCATTCGCGGTATCGTGCCGCTCGACGCCAACCAGCCCGCGCGCGAACAGGGCGTCGGCATCTATGTCGACGGCGTCTATATGGGCCGCCAGCATGGCCTGAACGCCGCGCTGTTCGACGTTGAGCGCGTCGAAGTGCTGAAGGGGCCGCAGGGCACGCTGTTCGGCCGCAACACCGAAGGCGGCGCGCTCAGCATCGTCAGCAAAGCCCCCACCGGGGAATTTGGTGGCCGGGTTGAGGCTGGCGCCGGCAATTATGGCGGCCGGACCGCCGATGCTCACATCGATCTGCCCCAGATCGCAGGCTTCAGCGTCAAGCTGGACGGCGTGATCCAGCATCAGGACGCAACCACCCGCAACCCGCTCGCGGGCCAGGCCGGCTGGAACTATTATAACCGCAAGGGCATGCGCGCCGCCGTGCGCTGGCAGCCGACCAGCACCATCACCAACGACTTCTCCTATGACGTCGCGAAGGACGAGAACACGCCCTTCTACAGCCAGTTGCTGAACTACAATCCCAACGGTTGCGTCAACGGCACCCAGGCGTCGCAGCCCAACTGCAAGCTGCCAGGCACCGCCTATACGGATCTGACGGGCGGCCCCGTGAAGGCTCGGCTGCCCGGCCTTGTCACCAATGGCGACACCCGCATGAGCGTGGCCGACATCGGCGTGCCGCAGCAGGTCAGCGTCGACAAGACCCACGGCTTCACCAACGCGCTGAAGTGGGAAGTCTCACCGGAGATCGAACTGCGCTCGATCACGGCATGGCGCGGCGTCGACGCGACCCAGTGGGACAATAGCGGCGGCGGCCACCGTCCGCCGGTGGTCAACCTGACCGCCTCATGTACCCTGGCCGCGCCCTGCGCGTTCAGCCGCTACAGCCTGGCCGACCTGCGCCAGCGCCAGTTCAGCCAGGAACTTCAGGCGGTCGGCACCGTCGGCACCGTCAATTATGTCGCGGGCGGCTTCTACTTCAACGAGCATGTCAGCGACGATGCCGCGACCCCCAGCTCGAAGGGCGTGGCTTTGGTTGGCGGTACGCCGACCTATGTCAGCATCCCCTTCTGCACCGCTTCCACCCCGGCTTTCGTCGGCTCGGCGGTCAACGGCTGCTCGATCGACCGCGCCTCGGAAGTCTGGTCGAAGAGCTACGCCGCCTATGGCCAGCTGACCTGGAACGCGACCGACGCACTGCACATCACCGTGGGCGGCCGCTACACGCATGACGAGAAGAAGGGCGTCCTGCACTATTCGCGCAACGTCAACTATGACACCAATCCGCCCGCAGCCAGTGTCGGCTACAAGCCGCTGGACGCGACGTGGAACCGTTTCAACCCAATGGCCACCGTCGCCTATGACGTCAGTAACGACCTGCACGTCTACGCCAAATATGCGACCGGCTATCGCGCCGGCGGCGCCAGCTCGCGCACGTCCAACTATCAGGCCTTCAATCCTGAAGATGTGAAGTCCTACGAAGTCGGTTTGAAGTCGGACTTCTGGAACAATCGCGCCCGCTTCAACCTGGCCGGTTACATCATGGACCGCAAGAACAGCCAGGTCGACATCAGCTCGATCCAGTTCGTGGGGGCCACAAGCTTCAACAACCTCGTCACCATCAATGCGCCGGGCATCACCAAGATCCGCGGTGTTGAGGCGGACCTGACGGTGGAACCGATCGACGGGCTGACGCTGAACGCCAGCTATGCCTACACCTATACGAAGATCCCGCCGGTGCTGATCACCGCCACGGATTCGGCAGGCCGTTCGACCAGCGTCTATCAGGACTTCTACATCGTCTTCACGCCGCGCAACGCCGCGAGCGGGTCGATTGACTATGCTCTGCCGATCGGCGGTGGCGAAACGAAGCTGAAGTTCCACTTCGACGGCAACTATTCGCAGGCCACCCAGGCTTTCGACCAGTTCGCCACGAAGAATGACGGTTCGCTGATCTTCAATGGCCGCATCTCGCTGGCCGACATCGGGACGGGCCATGGCCGCAACCTGACGCTCAGCGTCTGGGGCCGCAACCTGTTCAACGAGCAATATGTGTTCCGCCGCGATCCGTCCAACAGCCTGCCGGGCGCGCCCACGGGCAACGTGACGCAGGGCAGCATCGCCAACGTCCTGGGCGATTATGGCAACTTCAACGCGCCGCGTACCTATGGCGTGGAAGCTTCCATCAAGTTCTGATCTTCCGACAAAGGAAAAGGGGCCGTGGTTTATGCCGCGGCCCCTTTTTCATGCGCCGGGGAAATGTAGCGTCACCCGCAGTCCCGGCCGCGCATCGCTGAGTTCCAGCATGCCGCCATGGAGCCGCGCAATGGAAGCGATCAAGGGCAAGCCAAAGCCATGGCCCTTGCTATTGCCCTCGCCATTGCCCTCCACCGTCAGGCGGCCGAAGCGATCCAGCGCCCGCGCCCGGTCCTCCGCCGCGATGCCGGGGCCATTGTCGGACACGATCAGGGTCGTCTCCTCCATTCCCCTTTGCAAGGCGATCGTCATGTCCGTGCCCGCAGGGGTATGCCGCAGGATATTCTCGATCAGGTTGACGATCATCTGCGTCAACAACGGCCGGTCGCCGTGCAGGACCGCCGGTTCCAGCGCCAGCGCGGCGATCCGGTGACCGCTTTCCTCGATCACCGGCTCCAGCGCTTCGATCGTTTCCTCGACCAGCGCGCGCAGGTCCACGGGCGCGAAGTTCGCCCGCCGCGCTCCGCTGTCCACCTCCGCGATGCGCAGCAGCGCCGCGAACAGCGCCAGCAGCCGGTCTGCCTCCGCTAGCGCCTTTTCTATGCCGGGACGCACCGGCTCCGCCGCTGGATCGGCTGCGATCAGGCTCAATTGGTTACGCAGCCGCGCCAGGGGCGTGCGCAGTTCGTGCGCGACCCCGTTGGTGACGTTGCGAAGCTCTTCCATCAACTCGTTGATACGGTCCAGCATCCGGTTGAAGGCGGTGGCCTGGCTGTCGAAGGCGGTGCCCGATCCGTCGACCGGCACCCGCTGCGACAGGTCGCCCTCGAATATCGCCTCCACCGTCCGGCGCATGTCGACGATCCGCCGCCGCACGATCAGCGTGAAGGTGGTCGCGGCGGCCAGGGCGATGGCGATGATCGATCCGAAGCCGATCAGATAGATACGCTTTCGCGCCGCATTATAATGGTCGAACGGCTCGGTTTCCGCGATCACCGCCAGGCGCAGGCCGTTGCCCAGATCCCGCACCAGCACCCGGCCGTGGCTGAGACCTTTGATCCTGTCCGCGACATCGACCCGCGACACGCCAAGCGGCAGGGGCCGGGTCACCCGGACATTGCCAGCGATCTGCCGTCCATTTTCGAACAGGATGAAGCCCAGGTCGCCCGTGTCCCGGTCCCGCGACGCGGCCATGATCCGCAGGCCGATGCGCCGCGCCTTGTAAGTTTCGCCCTCCGGCGCGATCACATTGCTGGCACTTTCGATGCGCTGGCTGACCAGATGGTCGATCGTCCGGAAAGTCGCAAAATAGATGCCAAAGGCGGTCGCCAGCGTCGCGCAGAGAAAAACCGCAAGGAAGGCGAGCGTCAGCGCCCGCAGTGATCGCAACTGCAAATCATCCCCTCAACATATAGCCGACGCCGCGAATGGTCTTGATGGGATCGTCGCCGCCATATTCGGTGAGCTTGATCCGCAGCCTGCGGATATAGGCCTCTACAATGTTGGTCGCCGGTTCGAAATCATAATTCCACACGCGTTCCAGCAACATGGCGCGCGTAACCGTGCTGTCGGCGTTGCGCACCAGTTCGGTCAGCAGCTTGAATTCGATCTTCTGCAGGTTGAGCGCCTTGCCATTGCGCCAGGCGCAATGCCTTGTCGGACTGACCAGCAGGTCGCCTGCGCGCAGCGTTTCGTCCGACCCGCGCTCCACCCAGCCGCGCGCCCGGACCAGCGCCTGGAGCCGGGCGTTGAGTTCGGCCGGATCGACCGGCTTCACCACATAATCGTCGGCGCCGCTGTCCAGCCCTTCGACCTTCTGCCGGGACTGGCCCAATGCGGTCATCATGATCACGGGCGTCAGGATATTATTGTCGCGCAGGCTGCGCAGCACGGCGATGCCGTCCATGCCGGGCAGGATGCGATCCAGGATGATTGCATCGAACTGGGTGCCCGCGACCGCCTCTATGGCGCGCCTGCCATCCTGCACGACGATGCTGCTATGCCCGGTCAGGCGAAGCTGTTCGGCAAGTTGCAGGGCGAGGGCTTCGTCGTCCTCGACGATCAGCAGATTCAGGGACACTTATCCATTCCAATGATGAGACCGTCCCCTGCCGTTCGGCCTTAGCATTTACATCCTGCAATGCCAATGAAATGCGGCATGTCCGCAGGGGTCGGACCGATCAGGGCCGCAAGTCGATGGGCGGCTTCTCGGCGTCCGGCAGGCTTGTTCCCATGATCCGGGCCAAAGTGGGGGCAATGGCGCGCATGTCGATCTGGCCGAGCTTCCTGCCCGCTGGAATATTCTTGCCGATCAGGAGGAAGGTCGACTGCAAATTGGCCGGTCCCGGAAAATAGCCATGCATGCCCTTGACCGGGGCAGGCGCCACGAGCGGCACGCCCGCCCCGCGAAAGATGTCGGTCACGAAGCCGGGCTGGAGATCGACATAAAAGGCGGCCTGCGGATTGCCGCCCATTTGCGCGATCTGCCCGCGATCCGCGATCCGGGCGATGCCATGAGCGGGGTCGGCCGCCAGCCTGTCGAGCAGCGCCCTGACCCGCGCGGTCAGGGCCGGATCCTCAGGTCGGGCGAGCATGATCGCGGCCGAACCGCCGGAAATCCAGGGCATCGCCAGCCAGGAGGCGACCTTGCCGTCCTTGTCGAGCGTGATCAGCTTTTCATCGATGAAGGGGCGGAACAGATTGATGGCGCTGTGCGTCGACTGGAAGCCGTGGTCGCTTACCAGCGCAATGACCGCGTCGGGATGGGCCTTGCGTTCCGCGGCGATGAGCTGGCCGACGATCCCGTCGATCTTTTCCAGCGCGGCTTTCGCATCCGGCGTGTCCGGACCCTTTGCATGCTGCTCATGGTCCAGCGCGGTCAGATAGACGGTCAGGAAATCGGGCTTGTGCTTTTCGATCAGCGCGGCGGCGAAGCGGCCCCGATTTTCATCGCCTGACAGGCTTTCGTCGATCCCCATGGCATAGGATGCGCCGGTCGCCCTTTCCAGTTCCACCCTCAGGCCGGGGGTCGCCAGTGCGTCGAGCAGCTTCGCGTCGTCCGCGTGGCCGGTGCGCCAGATCTGCGGCACGTTCCAGGTCACGCCCTTCGCCGCGACGCTGACCGGCCAATGGACGTTGCCTGTGGTGAGCTCCGCCTTCGCCGCTGCTTCCCACAAGGTCGGTACCTGTATGTCGGAGGCGTACCAGGTCCATCCGCCCTGATTGATCTGCATGGGGTCGAAGCTGTTATTGGCGGCGATGCCATGCCGGGCGGGCGCAACGCCGGTGATCAGCGTCGTATGGCTGGGATAGGTGAGGGTGGGCAGCACCCCAGTCACGCCCGATGCCGAGGCGCCTTCCTTCGCGAAGCGGCGCAGGTTGGGAATGGCAAGGCCGCGCTTGTCCGCCTCCAGCACGTCGCCGGGCCGCAGCCCGTCGATGGAGATCAGCAGGACCGGGTTCGCCGCCGCCGCACCGGGAAGGGCGGCGAGGGCGATCAGGAGCGGCGCGACCTTGGTCATCGGCTCAGAACCCCGCCTTGATGGTGGCGAAGAATTGCGCCGGGGCGCCGACCAGCAAGGTCTGCGCGTCGCCGCTATTGCCGAAGCCGCCCGACCCGATCGTGCCGACATGGCGCTTGTCGAGCAGGTTGGTGGCGTTGAGCTGCAATTCCAGATTCGGGCTGAAATGATAGCCGACGGTCGCGTCCACGATCACCCGGCCCGGCACCGACGCGTCATTGGTATAGCTGTAATAGCGGCGCGACATGTAATTGACGCCGATCCGGCCATAGGCGCCTTCATGTTCATAGTTGATCTCGCCCCGGGCGATATGCTTGGGGCTGTCCACCACCGTCTTGCCCTTGATCGCCGCGGCCAGCGTGCCATTGCCGTTCACCACGTCGTCGCGATAGGTGGCGTCCGTATAGCTGTAGGAGGCATAAAGACCGAAACCGCCGCCCAGCTTCAGGTCGCCCGCCGCCTCGACGCCGATGGCGCGGACATTGCCGACATTCTGGAGCGCGGCGGCAAAGCCCTGGATCGGGCTGCCGACCTGCACCGCGAGCAGGCGGTTGCGGAAGTTGACCAGATAAGCGCCGATCACGCCGTTGAACGCCGGCCTGTTGTAGCGCAGACCCAGCTCATAGGTATCTGACTCTTCCGGCTTCAGATTGTTCCTGATCGCGTCGAAGCCGGTCTGGTTGGTCGAGAAGGGCCCGGTCGTCGTGGCGCTGGCAAAGGCGCGGGTCGCCTGGGTGAAGCCGCCGAACGCTTCCGTTTCCGGCGTCAGTTCGACCGCGAAACCGGCATGGGGCTGGAACCAGTCCTCCGCCTTGATGCGGCCCTGGGGGAAGGTCGCCTGCACCACTGCGTCAGCCTCGTTCGTGACCTTGAAGCCCTTCCAGCCCAGGTTGATCTTCACCATGCCAAGGTCGATCCGGTCCTGGACATGATATTGGATCGTGTCGGTGGTAAAATCGAATTCCCACTGGGTCGCGAAGGGATTCTTCGGATAATCGCGGAAGCTCAGGCCCGGCTCGGTCCGGCTGGCGAAGGCATAGAAGCGGCGGGCCTGGTTGAACTTGTTGTTCTCATACCAGCCGCCGACGGTGAAATTCTGGATGCCCAGCGCGAAGTCGACGCTGCCGAACACGCCGATCCGGTCCATCCGATATTCGGTGGTGCGGACCGACATCGGCACGCCGTTGGGGCTGGGGGTATAGGGCGTCGCCCACAGGCCCATGCCCTTATTGTTGTGGTAATAGCCCTTGAGCTTGAAGCTGGCATGTTCCCCCAGCGGCGCGGAGACGCCGATCGCGCCCAACCAGTCCTTGCGCAGGCCCGACGCGTCATAATAGGCGTCGTCGGCGCTGGTGACATTGCCGGGATAGACCTGCCCATTGGCTACCAGCGCGCCGCTATAGTCGTAGCGCCCGTCGGGGAAGGGCGACCCCCCGCTGTTGCTGACCAGATCGACGTCGTTGAGGCGGCTGGCATAGTCGATGGCGCGGGCATAGTCGGGATAGCTGTTGTCCCAGTCCCAGCCGAGCCGCCGGATCATCGACATGGACATGTCCTGATAATCCTGTTCGCGCCGGTCGGAATAGCTGAGCCAGCCGTCGACCGTCATGTTACCGACGGGGATCACGACCTTCGCATTGCCCATATGCTGGTCCTGCGTGCCTTGCCCCTTATATTTGTCGGTCGATCCATAGCCGTAGGAGACATAGCCGCGAACGCCGTCGCGGTTGCCGAGCGCCAGACGGGCGAAAGCGCGCCAGGTCTCGTCGCTGCCATAGGTAAGGTTGCCCTGACCGGCCAACGCGCCGCCACTCAGATAATCGGACGGATCGGCGGAGAAGCTTTCCACCGTGCCGCCCAGCGCATTGGTCGCCTGGGTGCCGATGGAACCGGCGCCCTGCGACACCCGCACGCTGCCGATATTTTCGGAGCTGATCGCGCGCGTGATGTGCAGGCCGTTATGATTGCCGTAGCTCATGTCGCCCAGCGGAATGCCGTCAAAGGTGAAGCCGAGCTGGTTCTGGTTGAAGCTGCGGATGGTGACGCGCTGCGACCATTCATAATTGCCGAACGGATCGGCCGACTGGAAATTGACGCTGGGCAGCTTTTCGATAGCCTTCAGCGCATTGGTGCCGGGCGTCAGGGTGATGATGTCCTGCGCCTTGATCTCCTGCACCTGGCGGGTTTCGCCCCGGCCGAAGACGATGATGTTCGCGCCTTCGGTCCCGGCATCGGCGGAAGATGGGGCGGGCGCAGGTTCCTGTGCGAAGGCAGGCATGGCGGCCAGGGCCGTGGAGGCCATCAGCAGGACGGTAGCGATACGCATGTGGACTTCCCCTTTTCCGCAATCGTGGATTGGGGGGCGACCTAGCCGTCCAATGTTGCATGGCGATGTGCGGCGCTTGACCGGGGCGAGACAATTTCGTGACGATGGTGTCACAATTGCCGGGGTAGACCGCGACAATTGGATGACCGGACAGATTTGTCCTTATCCGTCATGCCGAACTTGTTTCAGCATGACGGATAGAGAACCGAACTCCGAACGCTCCGTGTCGATTCATTCTTCGCGCGCGACCTGGAATCCGGCGAAGGACTGGCTGACCGGCATCAATTCGATGCGGTTGAGGTTGATATGGGCCGGCTGGGTGGCGACCCAGAACAGGGTTTCCGCGATATCCTCCGCCGTCATCGGATTGGCGGCGCTATAAAGCGTGTCGGACGCCGCCTGGCTGCCCGTGCGGATCAGGGTGAATTCGGTTTCGACCATGCCCGGTTCGATCGACGTGACGCGAACGCCGGTGCCGTGCAGGTCCGATCGCAGGCCCAGCGAGAACTGGCTGACGAACGCCTTGGTCCCGCCATAGGCATTGCCGCCCGCATAGGGGTAGGTCGCCGCGATCGAACTGATGTTGATGATCGCGCCCTTGCGCTCGATCAGGCGCGGCAGCAGCTTGTGGGTGATCGTGACCAGCCCGGTGATGTTGGTGTCGATCATCTGGCGCCACTGGCCCAGATCGGCCTGCTGTGCGGGCGCGGTGCCCAGCGCCAGCCCGGCATTGTTGATCAGCAGGTCGATATCGGCAAAATCGGCGGGCAGGGCGGCCAGCGCAGCGTCGATGGCGGCTTCGTCGCGCATGTCGAAGTTGATCGCGTGCGCCTTTTCCGCGCCCAGTTCCGCCACCAGTGCATCCAGCCGTTCGGCGCGGCGTCCGGTGATGACCACCTTCCAGCCCGCGGCCACGAACCGCCGTGCCGATGCGGCGCCGATGCCTGCGGTTGCTCCGGTGATCAATGCGGTTCCCGCCATGCTCTCATCCATCCCTTAAGTCCAAGACGCTGCTCCCCGTGGGGCAGCCACGGCCGGGATTTAGGCAAGTTTCCGGCAATGCCAAGGGCCATTTGTCAGGCAATGGTCACGACGCGCGCGCGGCCCTTTCGATCGAGCGGCTTCACGACGACCTTGTCGCCCATCCGGTCGAAGGCGATGTCGACCGTCGCATCCCCCACGCGCAGCCCGTAGAGCGTGATTTCATCGATGAAGCGGGGCAAGGTAGGCTCGCGCAACAGAATCTCCGCGGCGCCGACATCGAAGCCTAAGCCCAGGCTCGACTGGATCAGCGACAGGGGCGCCGCCGCCGACCAGGCCTGCGGACTGCAGGCGACGGGGTAGAAGGTCGGCCCTTGCGCCCGCCGTCGGGGGAAGCCGCAGAACAGTTCGGGCAGGCGCATCAGATCGACATAGGTTGCGGCCGCGAATAGCCCCTCGAATATCTTCGCCGCCTGCGCCGGGTAGCCGTAGCGGGAAAAGCCCGCCGCGATCAGCGCATTGTCATGCGGCCAGATCGAGCCGTTATGATAGCTCATCGGATTATAGCGCGCCTCGGTCGAGGCGATGGTCCTGACGCCCCATCCCGAAAAGGAGGCGGGCGCCATCAGCGTGTGGACCACCATCTCCGCCCGCTCTTCCTTGGCGAGTCCCGTGAACAACACATGGCCCGCATTGGAGGAACGCACCCGGCAGGGCCGTTTCTCGCCGTCGAGCGCGAGCACATAGGTGCCGATCCCGGCATCGAAAAAGGCCGCGTCGAACCGCTCGCGCAAATCTTCCGCCCGCGCGCGATAGTTCAGCGCCTTGTCCGGATCGCCCAGCATGATGAAGATCGCCTCCGCGGCCATCCAGGCGCCGTAGACATAGGCCTGCACCTCTGCCAGCGCGATGGGGCCGCGCGCGATGCTGCCGTCGGCGTGGAAGACGGAATCATGGCTGTCCTTCCAGCCCTGATTGACCAGCCCCTGATCGGTCAGTCGCCCATATTCGACGAAGCCGTCGCCATCGCGGTCGCCATGCTGGTCGATCCAGGTCAGAGCAGCTTCGATATTCGGCAGGATGGAGGCGATGAACGCGCTGTCCCCGGTCCGCTCCAGACAGGCGCCCGCCAGCATCACGAACAAGGGCGTGGAATCGATGCTGCCATAATAATGGCGGAAGGGCACTTCGCCCAGTTCCGCCATCTCGCCTTGGCGCACCTCGTGCAGGATCTTGCCCGGTTCGGCATCGGCGGCGGCGTCGAACGCGGTCGCCTGATGCGCGGCGAGATAGCCCAGCACGCCCCGGCTGATCGCCGGGTCCATCCATAAGGTTTCCAATGCAGTGATGATCGCGTCGCGCCCGAACACGGTGCTGAACCAGGGAATGCCGGCATAGGGATAGGGGCCATATTCGGTGTCGGTCGACAACATGGAGATGTCGGCCACGGACCGCCGGGCGACTTCGTTGAAAAGCTGGTTGGACGAGCACAGCGTCGCGCCGCGCGATCGCGCCTGCTTGAGCGCCTGCATCGATTCCCGCAGGGTCTTGAGGAAATATTTGGAAAGATCCCCGACGGGCTGCTCCTTCGGTTGGCAGCAGATATGGAGATAGAGCGTGCGCCGCTCGCCCGGCGGTACCGTCACCTCGAACCGGGCCTGGCTCTCGGTCAATGCCTGAGGGATAGGGGCGAAGCGCAGCAGCGTCTCGCGTCGCTGGTCGTCCCGCCCGTCATAGCCCAGCAGCACGGCGTCGGCGCCGATCACCGGCTCCCGCAGCGTGCCCCGCCGCAGCCGCGTCATGCCCCGTATCTCGAAAAGGTCCGCGAAATCGGCCGCAAAGCCGATATTCACTTCGACCGTCCGGATTTCGGTGTCGAAATTGCGGATGGTGATGCGCTCATGCACCGCCCCTTCCCACAGGAAGCGGGTGCGGCGCAGGTGGATGAGGTCATGCTCCACCGTCACCCGGTCATCCCCCCCGGTGAAATCGGGATTGGTGAGGTCGCAGGTCAGCATCGCATTGTCGTCGCGCAGCCCGGAACTCAGCAGGATCGGCCTCGTGTCGTTGATGGTGAGGTAGAGATGCGACAAATGCCGCGTGTCGCGGTGATACAGCCCCTCCGGACTGCCCGGCCCGGCGATCGCATCGCCGCTATGGTCGAAGACGGCGAAGCTGTCCCCATGTTTCAACGTCCGGGGGCGCCGCTCATGCAGCGAAGCCGTGGCCGGAATGAAGAATTGGGTCTGCGCCTGTGAAAGGGCCTGTCCGGGATTGATGTTCTGGACTGACGGGCCTGGGTTTTCCGGCTGCAACTGGCTTGCCGTCATGCCACTCTCCTGTGATCGTTCCGAAAATCGCTCATCCCACGATCTGAAGTTCCGCGCCTTCTCCGCGCAATCGGCGCAGCATGGCGGCTTCGGTCCGCGCGCCGGGCAGGTCATGATAAAGCTGGACGTAATCGGCGGCCATCCGTTCTGCCGTAAAGCGTGCGTCAAAGGCGGCGCGCACCCGCGCGCGGTCCAGCGCGTGCAGGTTCCGGACGGCGGCCACGGCTTCATCCTCGCTCTCGACGATGAAACCCGACACGCCATGGTCGATCACCTCGGGCACGGAGCCGCAGCGGAACGCGATGACCGGCGTGGCGCAGGCCATCGCCTCGATCATCACCAGCCCGAAGGGTTCGGGCCAGTCGATGGGAAAGAGCAAAGCGCTTGCCCGGCCCAGAAACTCGGCCTTCTGCGCTTCGTTGATCTCACCGATATAGTGGATATTGGGGTAGCGCTCGACCAGCGGAGCGATTTCCTGTTCCCAATAAAGCCGGTCCACCGCATCGATCTTCGCCGCGATGCGTAGCGGCAATCCCGTCCGCGCGGCGATGCGGATCGCCCGGTCAGGCCGCTTTTCAGGGGAAATGCGGCCCAGAAAAGCGAGATATCCGTCGCTTGTCCCCGCGCGGGCCGGCAGCAGGTTCGCCGGCAGGCCGTGGTGAATGGTCCTGGCCCAGTTGACCGGCGGCATGGGTAGGCGCTGATGATCGGAAATCGACACCAGGCTATGATCGGGAAAGGCGCGGTAGAAAGCGGGCAGGTCGGGCAGGTCCAGCCGCCCATGCAGCGTCGTTACGCAGCGGCCGATGAAATCCTGCACCAGCGGCATGTGGATGAGGTCGATGTGGAAATGCAGCGCGTCGAACTCGTCCGCTCGGCGTCGTACCGCGTCCAGCAGCATCATATGATAGGGAATGGGATCGCGCACCGCGGGGTTCAGCCGCAGGGCCATCTCCGTCACCGGGACCAGTTCCGCCCCCGTTACCGAATCGCCGCTGGCGAAAAGCGTTACCTCATGGCCCTGGCGGACCAGTTCTTCGGTCAGATAGGATACGATACGTTCGGTGCCGCCATACAGGCGCGGTGGCACGCTTTCGGCAAGCGGGGCAATCTGGGCGATTTTCATGGCCGGGCATTCCTCTCGAATATGCGCCCTCACCGATCCCCCGACCTGCGGTGGGCGCCCCTGTTAAAAGCGTGAACGCCTCGCAAGTTGCATGACGATTGCGGTCTGATGTCCTGATTTGTCCGATCCATGAGCCTGTTCAGCTGGTCGCCGGAAAGCGCCCGTCCGCATCATTTTTCGCGCGGCTGACTTCGGACTGACATAGTCCCCTTCTAGGAAGGGAGTATCGAAAAGCTGGCTGGCCGGTCTGAAGAAGGGCGGACACGGCCTTGAAATATGGAGAGTGAATTGACGATCCTCACGATCGATTTCGAGGCGTCGTGCCTGCCCCGGCACGGCCTGTCCTATCCCATCGAAGTCGGCATCGCCTGCAACGGAAAAGCGCAAAGCTGGCTGATCCGGCCGCATGACGACTGGGCCGGATGGCATTGGTCGGCTGAGGCGGAGGCGCTGCATGGCCTGAGCCTGGCGCAGGTGAATCGCGAAGGCTTGCCCGCGGAGATCGTGCTGGCGGAGCTGGCTGCTGCCTGCGGGGGGCGGCGCATGGTGGCCGACAGCATGATCGACCAATATTGGCTGGACACGCTGGCCGACGCGGCGGGGCAAGCGACGCCTTTTTTCATCGATCATGTCTCGCTGTTGCTGGACGAACATCGGGCCGATGAACAGCGGATCGGCGCCGCCGTCGCCTTTGCCGATGGACGCCATGCCGAGCGGCACCGGGCAGCCAGCGACGCGCTCTGGTTGTCGGCGCTGCTGGATCATATTGCCGGTCAGCCTGCCATGGAGACGCGCGTGCTGGTGCGGATGAATTAGCCGTTATCCGATGACCTGATTCTGTCCATATTTCGCACCAGCAACAATTTGTAACGCCCGGCAAATTACGGAGACATTCAGGAGGCCTAAATCCCGACCGACCATTTCCGGTTGTTGAGGAGAAAGCTCCCATGTTTCTCATTCTCGCGTCCAGCGCGGCCGCCCTTGCCGTTGCCACTCCGATCCACAGCGCTGAAATCAGCCATGCGTCCAACGCCTATATGGCGAGCTACAGGACGGAATCGACCGTTCACTTGCGCCAGGTCGAATCCCGTTTCGCCAACCGCCCCTCGGTGCCGGTGTGCCGCTGGCAGGCCGATCTGGTGGTGAACCGCGACGTCGCGTCGCAGGGCCGCCCGCTCGCTGCCGTCGCCAAGCCGATTCACCGTTTCGCCCCGCTGTCGGGCAGCCATGCAGGAGGTTGCGCCGCCGCCCGCAGCCAGATCGAGGCGGAAGTCGCCCGCTATTCGAGCGCCCGCGCGATGGAGGCCGCCCTTGTCGCCCGGCAGGACCGCGCCGTTCTGGTCAACGAACTTGACGGCATTCACGCGCTGTCCGTGAAAGGCGCCGTGACAGGCGGATGAGTCCACCGCTGATATTGATTGCGGAGGCCCAGCAGGATGTGCGCCATGCGGTGCGCCAGTCGTTGGAGGAGAGCGGGTTTCGCGCTCTGCCTGCCGCCTCCGCGAGCGACATCTGGAATGCAATGGACAGCATGCCGGTAGGGGCGGTGGTGCTGGACGCCGCCCTGCGCGGTCCGGACGGCATGGATTTGTGCCGTGACGTCCGCGAACGCAGCGACGTGCCGATCATCCTGGTCGGCGCCAACAGCAGCGAGGTCGACCGGGTGGTCGGGCTGGAGCTGGGCGCCGACGATTATATGGCGAAACCCTATTCGACCCGCGAGCTGGCCGCCCGGCTGCGCGCTGTGCTGCGCCGTGGCCGCAATGAACGCGCCCTGGGTCAGCGGCGCCCGACCGAGGCGCGCTTCGACGGCTGGGTGGTCGATGCCTCCCGACGCGAGGTTCTCGACCCCGACGGCGCGCAGGTCGACCTCACCGCCGCCGAATTTTCGCTTCTGCTCGTGCTGCTCGATCATTCTCGGGTGGTGATAGCCCGCCCGCGCCTGATGGAGTTGGCCGGGGTGCGGGACACGCCATCTTCCGACCGCAGCGTCGATGTGCTGGTCAGCCGGTTGCGGCGCAAGCTCAACCATGGCGGGCGGGCGGCCCCGATCGTTACGGTGCGGGGCGGCGGATATATGTTCAGCGCGGTCGTCGACCGGCGCTGAACCGCTGCGGCGTGGCCGAATGTTTCCCATTCATTGCATTGATTTATCAAGAAAATAGAGCGGACCGCCGCGCCGATCGCGCTTTCGATCGCTCAGACATATTATTTAACAAAGCCGCTGCGCCGCAGCAAAAACGCTTCCCTATCCTTCATCGTCAAGGCCGGTCTGCCCCCTGACCGGCCAACAGAGAAGAAGGATGCAATGACATGAACGATCTGATCGGTCGCGTCTTCAGCTTCGAAAGCCATGTCTTTCCGAACCAGAGCGCGCTCTACAACCGCCTCGCCAGCGACGGGCAGAGCCCCAAGGCGCTGATGATCTCCTGCGCGGATTCGCGCATCGTGCCCGAACATATCATGCAAGCCGATCCCGGCGACCTGTTCGTCTGCCGCAATGCCGGCAATATCGTGCCGCCGCATGCGACGCAGAATGGCGGCGTCACCTCGACCGTCGAATATGCCATCATGGTGCTGGGCGTGCGGGACATCATTGTGTGCGGCCATAGCGATTGCGGCGCGATGAAGGCGCTGTCCACCGACGCCGATCTCACGGCGATGCCCAATGTCGCCGCCTGGCTGCGTCACAGTCACGCCGCGCAAAAGGTCTGTCGCGAAAGCTATCCCCAGGATCTGAGCGACGCCGAGAAGCTGCGCAACATGGCGCTTGAGAATGTCGTGGTGCAGCTTGCCCATCTGCGCACCCATCCCTCGGTCGCGTCGGGCATCGCTCGCGGCGAGATCGCGCTGCATGGCTGGTATGTCGACATTCATGCTGGTCAGGTTCTGGGTCTGGACGGCGAGACCGGCCGCTTCCTGCCTCTGCGCGAAGGCCAGCCGCTCCCCGTCGCGCTGCCGCATGCCCGGCGTCTGGCCGCCGACGTCGCTTATGCCGAGGCCGCGGAGTAAGCCGATGCTCAAGGCATTTTCCGGCGGCACCTTCAGCCGCGACTTCACGGCCTCCATCGTCGTCTTTCTGGTGGCGATGCCGCTGTGCATGGGCATTGCCATCGCCTCCGGGGTGCCACCGGAAAAGGGTCTGATCACCGGCATGATCGGCGGCCTGATCGTCGGCCTGTTAGCGGGATCTCCCCTGCAGGTGAGCGGCCCGGCGGCAGGTCTGGCGGTCATCGTCTTCGAAATCGTGCAGAAACAGGGGCTGTCCGCTCTTGGCCCGATCTTGATCCTGGCGGGTGCCATTCAGGTGATCGCCGGGCTGCTGCGTGTGGGCGGATGGTTCCGGGCGATCTCTCCTGCCGTGGTGCACGGCATGCTGGCCGGCATCGGCGTGCTGATCGTCGTCGGGCAGTTCCACGTCCTGTTCGACGACAAGCCGCTGTCGAGCGGCCTTGCCAACCTGATCGCCATGCCAGGGCAGATATTCGGCCTCTCCAATCAGGATGCGGCTACCGCCTTCGCGGTCGGCCTTGTCACCATCGGCGGCATGCTGGGTTGGGAAAAGCTGCGCCCCGCCTCGATGAAACTGCTGCCGGGGGCGCTGGTGGGCGTGGTGCTGGCGACCTTGGTCGCCTTCTTCCTGGGCCTGCCGGTTGCACGGGTGACGGTGCCGGAATCGATCGTCGCCGCGATATCGCTGCCGGAACAAGGGCTGATTCAGCAACTCCTGAACCCGGCCGTCATCACTACCGCTATCGCGATCGCCTTCATCGCCAGCGCCGAAACGCTGCTGTCGGCGGCGGCGGTTGACCGGATGCATGACGGCGTCCGGACCAATTACAACCGCGAACTGAGCGCGCAGGGCGTGGGCAATCTGCTCTGCGGCGTGGCCGGTGCGCTGCCCATGACCGGCGTGATCGTCCGCAGCTCGGCCAACGTCCAGGCCGGGGCCAGGACGCGGTTGTCGACCATTTTGCATGGCGTCTGGATATTGGGCTTCGTCGCCCTGCTGCCCTGGCTGTTGCGGGAAATCCCGATGGCGGCGCTGGCGGGCATTTTGGTCGTCACCGGCATCCGTCTGGTCAGCGTCGACCATGTGAAGCATCTCCTCCACCGCTATGGCCCGCTCCCGGCCGTGGTGTGGGCGGCGACGCTGATCTGCGTCGTGGCGACCGACCTGCTGACCGGCGTCTTGGTGGGCATCGGCCTGTCGCTGATCGAGTTGCTGCCCCATGTCCGCCGCCTGCGCCTGGGCATGGACGAAAAAGCGCATGACGGCGCGCATGAAGTGGCGCTGCACGGCACCGCCACCTTCCTCAACCTGCCGAAGCTGTCGGCCATGCTGGAATCCGTGCCCGCCGGCCGCCTCGTCATCCTGAATGTCGAGCGCCTTGGCCATATCGACCATACTTGCGCGGAAATGGTCCGCGAATGGGTCGATCGCCGCCGGGGTACGGGGGCCGAGGTCGAACTGTTCGGAGCCACCGGCCGCATGCGTCACCTCGTCGCCTGACACCCATCCCCCCTCGTCAGGCGATGAACGAACCGCCGCATCATCTCCCAGTGATGCGGCGGTTTTAATGTTGGTGAACAGAAATGAAATAGAAACATTTGGAATGATCTAAGAAAATAATCGTGTTGCCTATAGCACAGTGCGGACCTTCCCTTTCGCATCTGCGAAAAAGCGGTTTCACCAATCCTCCCTATCTTCGTAATATGCTTTCGATCCGCCGGTATCGAGGACGAAGAAATAACAGATCTTCGGACGGAGTGGACGCAGGACGGAACATTCTTGCCTAAAAGGGGAATGTTCATGAAGTATCAGATTGCCTGTGCCGCGCTTGCGCTGCTTTCCAGCGCTCCGGCTTTCGCTCAGGAAGAGCCCGCAGGCCCTGTCACCGTTTCCGGCAGCGTCGCGCTGGTTTCCGACTACCGCTTCCGCGGCGTGTCGCAGTCCGACAAGGCCATGGCCGTTCAGGGCGGCGTCACCGCCACGCATGAAAGCGGCGCCTATGTCGGCACCTGGGGATCGAGCCTGGCCGGCTGGGGCCAGTTCGGCGGCGCCAATATGGAGCTCGACCTGTTCGCGGGCTATGCGATTCCGCTGGGCGGCGCGACGCTGGACGTCGGCCTGACCTGGTACATGTATCCCTCGGGCGCGGACATCACCGACTTTGCCGAACCCTATGTGAAGCTGTCGAGCCAGGTGGGTCCGGTCAAGGGCCTGATCGGCGTTGCCTATGCGCCGAAGCAGGAAGCGCTGGGCAAATGGTGCAGCGATGCCGCCTGCACCGTCTTCGATCCGGGCGATAAGGAAGACAATTTCTACGTCTGGGGCGACATCAGCGGCGCCGTGCCGAACACGCCGGTCACGCTGAAGGCGCATCTGGGCTGGTCGAACGGCAATTCCGGCCTTGGCCCGAACGGCACTTCGGTCGCGCCGACCGGCAAATATCTCGACTGGCTGGTGGGCGCGGACGTCGCCATTCCCGGCACGCCGCTGACGCTGGGCATCGCCTATGTCGACACAGACATTGCGCGGGTCGAGGAAAATTATCTCCGCCCGAACTTCATGGTTCAGGACGCCGACAATTTCGGCAAGTCGATTGCGCGCAGCCAGGTGGTCTTCTCCCTTTCGGCCGCCTTCTGACGCGATGCATGCCGGGCCTCCATGCGAGGCCCGGCATGACAAAAAATTGCTGCGGCGGGACAGATGATTGTCCCGCGCGTGACAAATTGTTGCTAGGGTTCCTCCACCCTGTTGCTGCGGCAACGCCCGGTTGACCCTCTGCGCGGCGGGACCTATCTCGCTCCCCATGTGCAAATTTCCCGGCTTTCCGGCATGACCGCCCCGACCATTATCCTTGTGGAGGACGACCCGCCGCTGCGTACGCTGACGGCGCGGGCGTTGCAGGAACATGGCTATCAGGTCCGCCCGGCCTCCTCCGGTCCGGAAATGTGGGTCGCGTTCGATGCCGGGCCGGTCGATCTGGTCGTGCTGGACGTCATGCTGCCGGGCACCAACGGCATCGACCTTTGCCGCCAGATCCGGCGCAAGAGCGACGTCCCCATCATCTTCATCAGCGCAAAGGGCAGCGAGACGGACCGCATCGTCGGCCTGGAACTGGGCGCGGACGATTATCTGCCTAAGCCCTTCGGCACTCGCGAGCTGATCGCCCGCATCCGCGCCATCCTGCGCCGCGTCGGCGTGGAGCGCGGCCCGGACGAGCATCGCGAGAATGAAGCCCGCTTCGACGGTTGGATCGTCAACTTCCCCCGTCGCGAGCTGCGCTCCCCGACAGGCGCGGTCGTCGACCTGACCGGCGCGGAGTTCGACCTGCTGGGCAGCTTCCTCAGCCATCCGCAGCGCGTCATCGCTCGCGAGCGGCTGATCGAGCTTTCGCGCACCCGCATGGGCGACAGCAGCGACCGCAGCATCGATGTCCTCGTCAGCCGCCTGCGCCGCAAGCTGACGACGGATGACCGGTCGGCGCCGATCACCACGGTCCGTGGGGTCGGCTACATGTTCAATGCGGAGGTCAGCCGCGCTTGAGACGGCATGTCAGCCTGGTCGGGCAGATTTTTGCGATCCTGCTGCTGACCCTCATGCTGGAATTTGCTGTCGGCACGCTGGTCTATGAGCGGGCCAACCATCTTTCGTTGCAGGATGACGAGGCCCGCCGTCTGGCCGAACATCTGGTCATCGCCCGCAAGCTGCTGATCGAGCAGCCGCCCGACGAGCGTCACGCATTGGCGCTGCAACTGACCACGGACCGTTACGACGTGCACTGGACCCCATCCACCCCGCCGCCGCCGCCCCTGGCGCCGGGGCTGGAGCGGATGCGCCGTCAGATCATCACTTGGGAACCGACGCTGGAGCAATCGGGCCTCTGGCTGAGACTCGCCTCGCCGGGGCGCGTGTCGGAGATTAATGGCGGCCTCAGGCTGGCGGACGGGAGCTGGCTCTATTTCGGCATGCGCCATAGCGGCGGCAAATGGACCTTCACCATCGGTCGCATGGGATTGGCGCTGATCCCGGTGCTGGCGCTGCTGATCGTCGGCGGCCTGATGATCCGGCGCACGCTGGCGCCGCTGCGCGACCTGACCAGGGCGACGGAGCGGATCGGCCTTAGTGACGAAGTTGTGGTGGAGGAGGGCGGCTCCAACGATGTCCGCAACCTTATCCGCGCCTTCAACGCGATGCAGACGCGCATCCATCGCCTGATCACCGAGCGGACCGAGACGCTCGCGGCCGTCGGGCACGACATGCGCACCCCGCTCGCCCGGTTGCGGCTGCGGCTGGAAAGCCTTCCCGACAATGAAGCGCGGGAGGCGATCGAGGGCGATCTTACCGAAATGGGCGAGATGATCGACTCGCTCCTTGCCTTTCTGGGGGGCGAGAAAAATGGCGAGCCGCCGGTGCGCACCGATCTGGCGGTGCTGGTGGCGACCGTGGTCGACGCTTTTCAGGATCAGGGCAGGGATGTGGACTATGCCGGGCCTGACCATCTGGAAATGGCGGTGCGTTCGCTCACCTTGCGCCGGGCGATCGTCAATCTCATCGAAAACGCTCTGCATTATGGCAGCCGCGCACGTGTCACGCTCGAGCGCCAGGACCGGGAAGTCCTGATCCGCGTTGACGATGACGGTCCCGGCATCCCCCGCGACAAGCTGGATGAGGTGTTGAAGCCCTTCGCCCGGCTGGACGAGGCGCGGCAGCGCAACACGCGGGGGCTTGGTCTGGGCCTGGCCATCGTGGCGCGGGCGGTGGAGCTGGAAGGGGGCGAACTGATCCTCGCCAATCGGCCCGAGGGCGGACTGAGGGCGGAAATCTGCCTGCATCTGCCGGCCGATGTCCAGAAACGCTGACAAAGAGAATCTGCCCACCCCCAAGCAAAACTCATTTACCGCGGAGCGGGATGCCGCGCTATGCCGGGCGCCTGTACGAAAAGAGGCGCATATGACGGCAGAAGGCGAAAAGGAAATCGCCCAGGGTTATTGGGATATAGACCGGCTGGCGGCCCAATTGGGCGCCGTGCGGCGGCGCTGGCGGCAGGCACAGGATCATCATGCCGAATATGGCGCGGAGGGCTTTCCCTCCCGCGCCACGCTGACCAAGATCATGGCAGCGCTGTGCGGCGCGCTGTTTCCGCTGCGTCTCGGCCCCAGCTTCGTGCGCCTGCATAATGAGGACGCCTATGTCGCCCAGACATTGCAGACGGTGCTGAGCCGCCTTTATGGGCAAATCCGGCTCGAACTCATCTACGCGATGAAGGACGATCCGATCGAAACCGTGGACCGGGAAGCGACCCGCATCATCGGCGCCTTCGCGGAAAGTCTGGCGGCCCTGCGCGAACTGCTCGACAGCGATGTGGAGGCGGCCTTTCTGGGCGATCCTGCCGCGCGCAGCGTGGACGAGGTGCTGATCTGCTATCCTTCGATGATGGCGATCACCCATCATCGGCTGGCGCACCGGCTCTATCAGCTTGGGGCGCCGCTGGTGGCGCGGATCATTTCCGAAATCGCCCATGGCAGCACCGGGATCGACATCCATCCGGGCGCGAAGATCGGCCACAGCTTCTTCATCGACCATGGCACCGGCGTGGTGATCGGGGAGACGGCGATCGTCGGGGACCGGGTGCGCATCTATCAGGGCGTGACGCTGGGCGCGCGCAGCTTTCCGGCGGATGAGAAGGGCGCGCTGGAAAAGGCCCTGCCGCGCCATCCGATCATCGAGGATGATGTGGTGATCTATGCCGGCGCGACGATATTGGGCCGCATCATCATCGGCAGCCGGTCAGTGATCGGCGGCAATGTCTGGCTGACCGACAGCGTGCCCGCCGACAGTAATGTCCGTCAGGCCAAGGCGCATTACGAAGTCACCAGCCGGGTCGAGGTTTCCGCGCCCCACCGCGTCCATGCGCTGCAGGAGGAAGGGCGCGACGGGATAGCGGAGAATATTTGAGGCGAGGCGCCGTGCTCCTGCGTGGGCAGGAACACGGCTCAGATCGGAGAGACTCCGTTGGCTGCGTCAGTTGGCGCAGCTATCCCCGTCCCCCGCGATCAGATCGAGGCAGCGTCCGTCGATCTGATCCTTCGGCACCGGCAATTTGATCAGCGCCGCCAGCGTCGGCATGATGTCCACCGTTTCGACTCCCAGCGGCTGTTCGAAATGGGCCAGCCCCTTGCGCCAGAACAGGATCGGCACGCGGCGGTCCGCGTCCCAGGGCGATCCATGGGTTGCGACAGCTCCCATCACCGCCTGTTCGGGGATCGACATGACTCGCGGCTTCAGCAGCAGGAGCAGGTCGCCCGAACGCTGCGGATCGAAGCTGGCGCGGGCCTCCTCCATCAACGACCAGCTTTCCGGCGGGCCGGAGGGGGAGGGGGTGGCGGCGATCTCCGCCTTGGTGAACACGGTCTGGACCTGGGGATGGGCGCGGAGCAGGGCGAGCGTCGCGGCCTCCACCCTGGCCCGCTGCGCCGCCGTCAGGCTACGGTCGAAATAAAGGTCGCCCGCCGGCCCGTCGCCCCAGATCAAGGTCTTGCCCGTGATGCCGGTCTTCTCCGCGATGGCCGCCGACAGAGCCTTGGGCGTCAGCGCCTTATCGACGCGCTGCTCCATCGGCATGGCGTTCAGCCGATGCCGTTCGGGCAGGTCGTGGCCGCCATGGTCGGCGGTCAGCACCACTGCATAGTCCAGCCCATCCTTGTCCAGCCGGTCGAAAAAGGCTCCCAGTTCGCGGTCGAGCCGGTCGACCTGGATGCAGCTTTCCGTGCCTTCGGTGCCATAGGTGTGACCGATATAATCGGTGGCCGACAGGCCGATGGAGATGATGTCGGCCTGCGCCTGATGCCCAAGCGCCATAGTCTCGATCGCTGCCGCCGCGAAGGCCAAAGTCATCGCGTCCTGCTCGGGCGAGATGCGGAAACCCTTGTAATCGCCTGCCTCCCGCGCGAAGCGGCCCGTGCCGACGGTGCGGTCTCCGGCCTTCACCGGGAAATCCTTGGCCACGCATTGCGGCGGCAGTTCGAAGCCGGGATTGGGCTGGGCCAGCCGCTGCGCAAGGATTTCGTTGACCTTGGCGACCAGCGGCGGCGTCGCGATGCCCCTGTAGCTGACATAGCCCTTCGGTCCGCCAAGCCACCAGACCTGATCCGCGGTCGGCCCGCCCATCATGATGGCGGCGCGATCCTTGCCGGCCAGCGACACGACGCGGGTGGCCGGATTGGCGATCTTCATCCGCCCGCCCAGTGTCGGCACCTTCAGATGCACGGGAGAAGCCTGGTAATTGTCGCTGCTGGTGCCCGGCTGCGTTTCATCCTCCGCGCAATAGATCGACTTGTCGGCGCGGGCGGCGCCAAGGTCGAACCAGTTATTCGCGATGATCCCGGTCCGCGAGGGGCGGCTGCCGGTCAGGATGGTGCTGTGGCCGGGACAGGTTTCGGTGGCGGCATGGCTTTGATAGCCGCGTGGGAAGACGATGCCCTCCTCCGTCAGCCGCTTGAGGCCGCCGCTGTAATATTGGCGATATTCGCTGAACAGATCGGCGGAAAACTGGTCGACGGAGATGGCGACGATCAGCTTCGGCGGGTTGACGGGAGCGGTTGCCGGGGAGGGAGGCGCGGCCGGGGTCTGAGCCAGGGCCGGCAGCGAACTGGCCAGAAGCAGGGCGGCCACGATATTTTTCAACATTATGGGATACCTTCTGATGCCTTGACGGCGGATGCATCGGGACCTAGCCCCCTTGCATCAACCGGAACAGATGCCCGATGCGGTTTTTTCATGTCCTTCTGATGACAGTCTTTTTGTTGCTCGCGCCAGGTGCGGCACGGGCGCAGGGCGCATTTGGTCAGGGCATGCCTCATATCGCGGCGGAACTGACCGCCGAAAGCGCGACGCCGCAGCCGGGGAAGGGCACGGCTATCGCCTTTTCCATGACGCCCGAGCCGGGCTGGCACGGCTATTGGGAAAATCCGGGCGATGCGGGCCTGGGCATGACGGTCAAATGGACGCTGCCCAAGGGCGTGACCATAGGCGCGCTGCGTTATCCGGTGCCCGAGACGCTGCTGATCTCCGGCCTGATGAACCATGTCTATGAAGGCCCCTATGGCGTGCTGGCGAACCTGACCGTCGCGCAGGACATTCCGGCAGGCACCAAGCTGCCGATCCGCGTCCGCGCCGACTGGCTGGCCTGCACGGACAAGGTTTGCGTTCCCGAAGGCGCTGAGTTGACGCTGAACCTTGCCGCAGGAAACGGCGCGATCCTGCCCGGCGGCAGGGCGCAGTTCGACGGCTGGCGAAGCCACCTTCCACGCCCCTTGGGCAGCGAGGCGAGCTATGCCGTTGTGGATGGCCGCCTGCGCCTGTCCGTGCCGTTCCCTGAGGCGGCGAGCGCCCGCGACATCCATCTCTTCGCGCTTGCCGATGGCCTGACCCGCTATGCCGCCGCGCAAAGGGTCACGCGCCAGGGCGACCGGCTGCTGATCGAAACCGAAGCCGGGCAGGGCGTGAAACCCGGCCCGGTCCAGGCCGTCCTGCGCACCGGCGACCATGTGGGCTTCCTGTTGACGGCCCGGCCCGGCGCTGTCCCCGCCGTCCGGTCCGCCACGCTGCAGAGCGTCCTGATAGCGCTAGGTGGCGCGCTGCTGGGTGGCCTGCTGCTCAACATCATGCCCTGCGTCTTCCCGATTCTTGGCCTCAAGGCGATGAAGCTAGCCCGCGCGGGCGGCGATGAGCGCATCGTTCGGCACGAAGCATGGGCCTACAGTCTTGGCATCATCCTTACCTGCCTTGCTCTGGGTGGCCTGCTGCTTGGCCTGCGCGCCGCCGGTACGGCAGTGGGCTGGGCCTTCCAGTTGCAGGATCCGCGCATCATCCTGCTGCTGCTGCTGCTGGTGACGGCGATCACGCTCAACCTTGCCGGGCTGTTCGAACTCAGCGCTGTTGGCGGTGGCGACAGGCTGGCGGGGAAGGGTGGGGTTTCCGGCGCCTTCTGGACCGGCGCGCTGGTCGCCTTCGTCGCCACACCCTGCACCGGGCCGTTCATGGGCGCGGCCATGGGGGCCGCCCTCGTCCTGCCGCCCGGCGCGGCGCTGGCGATTTTCGCGGGTCTTGGCCTTGGGTTGGCGCTGCCCTTTCTGGCGCTGGCCTATATTCCCGCGCTCCGCACCCGTCTGCCAAAGCCCGGCCCGTGGATGGGCCGTCTTCAAAAAATCCTCGCCATCCCCATGGCGCTGACTGCGCTCGGCCTGCTTTGGCTGCTCGGCCAGCAAAGGGGCGTGCCCGCCATAATGCTCGGCCTTGGCGCCGCGCTGATCCTTGCAATATTCCTCTGGTGGCTTGGGCGTCGGCAGCGGCACGGCCTGCGCGGCGGGCTGGCTGTGGTTTGCGCCGCGCTCATCCTCTTCGCCGGAGCCGCAACGCTGCTCCCCGCCCACGCGCCTGCCGGCGCGACATTGGCAAGGGGCGCGCCCTTCGACGAAGTCCGCCTCGCCAGCCTTCGTGCCGCCAAGAAGCCGGTCTTCCTCTATTTCACCGCCGACTGGTGCCTCACCTGCAAGGCCAATGAAGCCGCCGCCATCGACCGCAGCGAAACCCGCGCCGCCTTCGAAAAAGCAGGCGTCACGGTGATGGTGGGCGACTGGACCAACGCCGACCCCGCCATCGCCCGCTTCCTGGAAGGGCAGGGGCGTTCCGGAGTCCCGCTCTATCTGTGGTACGCCCCCGGAAGGGAAGCGCAGACATTGCCTCAACTCCTGACCCCCGCCACCCTGACGGCTCTGGTGCCCTGATGGCCAAGATCCGCGCCGACCAGCTCCTCGTCGACAACGGCCTTGCCGAAAGCCGCGCCCGCGCACAGGCGCTGATCCTCGCCGGCCTGGTCTTCGTTGGCGACAGGAAGATCGACAAGGCGGGCCAGCAGGTCGCCGCCGATGCCGAACTGGAAGTGAAGGGCCGCGATCACCCCTGGGTGTCGCGCGGCGGCATCAAGCTCGCCCATGCGCTGCAGCATTTCCATATCGACGTGACCGGCGCCGTCGCCATCGACGTGGGCAGTTCGACGGGCGGCTTCACCGACGTTCTGCTCACCCATGGCGCGGCGCGGGTCTATGCCGTGGACAGCGGCACCAACCAACTCGCCTGGAAGCTGCGCTCCGACCCCCGTGTCATCGTCCATGAACAAACCAGCGCCCGCATCCTGACCGCCGATCACATCCCGGAGCTGATCGACATCATCGTTTGCGACGCCAGTTTCATCTCGCTGGCCAAGGTGTTGGACCGCCCCATGAGCTTCGCCCGCCCCGGCGCGCGCCTCGTCGCCCTTATCAAGCCCCAGTTCGAGGCGGGACGGGAGGAAGTCGGCAAGGGCGGCGTGGTGCGCGATCCCGCCGTTCATGAACGGGTGTGCAACGAAGTCAGGGATTGGGCGCTTTCCAGGGGGTGGCAGGTCGAAGGCATCACCGCCAGCCCGATCACCGGGCCGCAGGGCAATGTCGAATTTCTCCTGTCCGCAATATTTGGCGGATAATCCCGCCCTATTCGTTTCGCCGCTATAGTTATCATTCGCGACAAATGCCCAATTGAGTCGCTTGCAAAGGCCGATTAGCCCGATCCCATGCGCACCATCCTGCCTATCTTCCTGATCGCGCTGACCCTTTCCGCCTGTGGCGGCCAAAAGGAAAAGAAAGCGCGTCCCCCAGCGCTGGTCGAAGCCGCGCCGATCGCGTCCGAAAGCTTCTCCGATACTCTGGACGCGGTCGGCACCGCTTTCGCCAATGAACAGGTGGTGCTGTCCGCCCCGGTGACGGAGCGCATAACCTCCATCAATTTCAGCGACGGGGGCTTTGTCAGCAGGGGGCAGGTGATCGCGACGTTGGCCGTGGGGCAGGAACAGGCCGAACTTGCCGCCGCCCAGGCCCAGGCGCTTGCAGCCCAGCAACAACTCAGCCGCATTCAGGCGTTGAAAGCGCGCGGCTTCGCGACCGCCGCCAGTCTCGACAGCCAGGTCGCGCTGGCCAATGCCGCCCGCGCCAGCGCGCAACAGGCCCGCGCTTCCATCGGCGATCGGGTGATTCGCTCGCCGTTCCCCGGCTGGGTCAGCCTGCGCACCGTATCGCCCGGCGCCATCGTCACCGCCGGCACGCCGATCGCGACGGTCAGCGACATTTCGCGGATCAAGCTGGATTTCACCATTCCCGAAACCCGCCTGTCGATGATCCGGGAAGGGCAGGCGATCAAGGCGATCTCCGCCGCCTGGCCCGACCGGCCCTTTACCGGCACGATCGCCACCATCGACCCGGTGATCGATCCCGCCACCCGCGCCGTCAGGATACGAGCGATCCTGCCCAATCCCGACCGTGCCTTGAAGCCGGGCATGCTGCTGACCGTCAATGTGATCGCGAAGCGGCGCCAGTCGCTGGCCGTCCCCGAACTGGCGGTGGTGGGCGATGGCAAGGATCGCTTCGTTTTCGTGGTGGAGGAAGGCAAGGCCAAGCGAACCAAGGTCGATACCGGCATCCGCCAGAATGGCCTGGTGGAGATATTGGGCGGCGTGAAGCCGGGCCAGACCGTCGTCACCGATGGCGTCGTCAAGCTGACCGACGGCGTGCCCGTGCGCCTGCCGGGCGACAAGCCGGAGGCGAAAAGCGCGAGCGCCGGCCGGGCGGCCGGTTAGGGGAGGCGGAGCCATGCAGCTTTCGGACCTGTCCGTCCGTCGTCCGGTTTTCGCGGCGGTCGTCGCGGCGCTGCTCTGCATCGTCGGGGTGGTCGGCTATCTCAGCCTTTCCATCCGCGAATATCCCGATACCGACCCGCCGATCGTTTCCGTTGAGACCAGCTATACCGGCGCGGCGGCTTCGGTGGTGGAAACCCGCATCACCCAGATCATCGAGGATGGCGTCGCGGGCGTCCAGGGCATTCGGAACATCACCTCCACCTCGCGGGACGGCGTTTCGTCGGTCAGCATCGAATTCGACCCGTCGCGGGACATCGATTCCGCCGCCAATGACGTGCGCGATCGCGTCGGCGGCGTCGAGGAGGATTTGCCCGAGGATGCGCTGGCCCCGGAAATCCGGAAGGTCGACGCCGATGCGCGGGCGATATTGTTCATCGTCTTCACCAAGGACGGCTGGACCCCCACGCAGATTGCCGACTATCTCGACCGCAACGTGCTGGATCGCTTTTCGGCCATTGACGGCGTCGCCCGCGTCACCGGGGGCGGTGACGAACGGCCGTCTACCCGCATCTGGCTGAACGCGGAAAAGTTGGCCGCCTTCGGCATCACGCCCGGCGATGTCGAAGCTGCCCTGCGCGCCCAGAATGTGGAATTGCCGGCCGGACGCTTCGAATCGAAGGATCAGAATCAGACGTTGCGTGTCGAGCGCGCCTTTTCCACGCCCGAGCAATTTGCCGGGCTGGTCGTCGGGCGCGGCGCGGACGGCTATCAGGTGAAGCTGGGCGATGTGGCGCGGATTGAGCAGGGCGCGGAAAATCCCTATACGTCCTTCCGCTCCAACGCCGCCACCGGCATCGGCGTGGGCATCATCCGGCAGTCGGGCGCCAACACGCTGGACGTCGCGGAAAAGGCGAAGGCGCTGATCGCTGAACTGCGTCCGACGCTCCCTTCGGGCATGAAGGTCACCATCGGATCGGACGAATCGCTGTTCATCAGCCGCGCCATCGACAATGTCTATGATACGCTGGGCGAGTCGGCCCTGCTGGTGGTCCTCGTCATCTTTCTCTTCCTCGGCTCGTTGCGGGCGACGATCATCCCGTCGGTCACGGTGCCGATCTGCCTGCTGGCGACCTGCGCCGTCATGTGGCTGCTGGGCCTGTCGATCAACCTGCTGACGCTGCTCGCCTTCGTGCTGGCGATCGGGCTGGTGGTGGACGACGCCATCGTCGTGCTTGAAAATGTCTATCACCGCATAGAGCAGGGGGAGGACCCGCTGGTCGCCTCCTATCTCGGCACGCGGCAGGTGGGTTTTGCCATTATTTCGACGACGCTGGTGGTTTGCGCGGTGTTCGTGCCGGTGATGTTCCTGGCCGGGCAGACGGGCCTTTTATTCCGCGAACTGGCCATCGCGATGATCGCCGCCATCGCCTTTTCCGGCTTCATTTCCCTGAGCCTGGCGCCGATGCTCTGTTCGAAGCTGCTGCGGCATTCCGAACGATCCCGCCTGTCGCGTTGGGTCGACGACCGTTTCCAACGGCTGGAGGCGGCCTATGCGCGCTTGCTCGACCGCGTGCTGAAACGGCCTGTTGTGGCCATCGTCCCCGTGCTGCTGTTCCTCGCCTCCGCGGGCGTCTTGTTCACCATGCTGCCGACCGAACTCGCCCCGGCGGAGGATACCGGCGTCGTCGACGGGCAGGTGACGGCGCCCGAAGGCACTGGCTTCGACCGCATGAAGACCTATATGCAGAAGATCGAAGCCGATCTTCAACCGCTGCGCGACCAGGGCACGCTCCAGGTGCTGAACATCCGCACACCCGCCGGTTTCAGCAGCAGCGACGATTTCAATGGCGGCAATATCATCGCCTTCCTGCGTCCCTGGGAGGATCGCACGATCACCACGGCGCAGGTGGCCGACACGATCAACAAGGTGATCGCCAACCAGCCCGGCGTGCGCGGCAATGTCGCGCCGCGTTCGGGGCTGGGCCGGGGGCGCGGCCTGCCGGTCAATCTGGTGCTGGCCGGATCGACCTATGAGGGGCTGGTCGCCGCGCGCGACCGCATCATGGCCGCCGCCGCGAGCAATCCGGGCTTCATCAACCTCGATTCCGATTACAAGGAAACAAAGCCGCAGATGCGGATCGAGGTCGATCAGCAGCGCGCGGGCGATCTGGGCGTGTCGGCCAACGACATCAGCCAGGCCCTGCAGACCCTGCTCGGCTCCCGCCGCGTCACCACCTATGTCGACCGGGGGGAGGAATATCGCGTGCTGGTGCAGGCGGAACGGGAAGGGCGCCAGACCCAAGCGGACCTGGAACGCATCAATGTGCGCAGCCGCACAGGCGCTCTGGTGCCTTTGTCCGCCGTCGTCACCGTTCGCGAAGTCGCCGGCCCGCGCCAGCTCAACCGCTATAACAAGCTGCGCGCCATCACGCTGACCGCCGCGCTGGCGCCCGGCTATTCGCTGGGCGAGGCGCTGAACTTCCTGGAAGACCAGGCCCGGCAGTCGCCCGAGATCCTGGCCATCGGCTATCGCGGCGAGAGCCAGTCGCTGCGCGAAACCGGCGGATCGATCTGGCTGGTTTTCGGTCTCACCATATTGATCGTCTATCTGCTGCTGGCCGCGCAGTTCGAAAGCTTCGTCCATCCCGGCGTCATCATCGCCACCGTGCCGCTGGCGGTCGCGGGCGGCGTGCTGGGCCTTGCGCTGACGGGTGGGTCGGTCAATCTCTACAGCCAGATCGGCATCGTCATGCTGGTGGGACTGGCGGCGAAGAACGGCATCCTGATCGTCGAATTCGCCAACCAGCTACGCGACGAGGGGCTGGAAATCGGCGCGGCCATCCGTCAGGCCGCGGCCCGCCGTCTGCGCCCGATCCTGATGACGTCGATCGCCACGGTCATCGGCGCCGTTCCGCTGGTCATTCGCGGCGGGGCGGGTGCGGCGGCGCGCCATTCGATCGGCGTGGTGGTGGTTTCGGGCGTCAGTCTGGCGACGCTGATTACGCTGTTCCTGATCCCGATCCTCTATTCGCGGGTTGCAGGACGAACCGTTTCACCGCAAACCGTCAGTCGGCGGCTTGACTCGGCCTTGAAGGATTCGCCTGAAGCCGCCGAGTAAAAGGTGGAGCTTCGTTGCCGATGAACGAGATTGCGTCTCCGGGTCAATTACGTCTTGCTTATGCGCGATGGGCATTGGTTACTGTGCCTGCCGTTGTTTTCCTTGGCTTTCTTTCCGGAAAGCTCGCCAATAGTGGCTATGGCAATCGCTGGTTCGCGGCGCTGGCCAAGCCGGATCTGATCCCCCCCGGCTGGGTCTTTGGCGTGGCCTGGACGGTCCTCTACATATTGATGGCCCTGGCCTTCGCCATAGTCCTGCATGCGCGCGGCGCGCGGGGCAGGGGCGAAGCGATCATCGCCTTCATCGTGCAATTGGCCCTTAATCTGCTCTGGTCGCCGCTCTTTTTTCGTGCGCATCAGGTGGATCAGGCCCTGATCCTGATCGTCGCGCTGCTTGTCCTTGTCGCCGTCACCACTGCGCTTTTCTGGCGCATTCGTCGCGTCGCGGGGCTTTTGCTGTTCCCCTATCTGTGCTGGCTGGCCTTCGCCTCCTATCTCAATTATGAGATTGGCCGCCTCAATCCGGATGCGGAAAGTCTTGGCAAACCCGCATTCCAGACCCAGATATGATTTTTGGCGCCGGATAGAACGGCGCCATACGGAAGGACAAAGCATCATGCAGAGCGAAAACCGCTTTTTCGACGACCTTGCCAAGCTGGTGAACGGCGCGGCAGGCACGGTAGCGGGCATGAGCCGGGAATTTGAAACCAATGCTCGCGAAAAGGCCAAGCAGTGGATCGGTGGCATGGATTTCGTCAGCCGCGACGAATTCGACGCGGTCAAGGCGCTGGCCGCCGCCGCCCGCGAGGAGGTGGAGTTGCTGAAGGCCCGCCTCGACGCGCTGGAGGGCAAGGCGGCCGAGCCGGTCAAGCAGACGGTCCGCGCCAAACCCAAGGAAGCGGAATAACCGGCTGTTTTCACGACATAAGCGGAATTGCCCGCGCATTTTCGATGCCGCTCCGGTTCCTGCAGCGGTGAAGATGTTCTATCCCGGTTTTCGCATTCTGCGAGCCGACGGCGGTTCCCGCCGCCTCCATTATGCTCTATGGCGCGCAGATGATGGACAGCGACGAATTTGAAAATGGCGGCCAGGAGGCTGCGCCGATCGACATGCTGGCTGCCTATTTCGAGGCGCATGGCTGGAGCTACGATCAGGTCGGTGAGGATGAAATCGTCGCCAGCACGCAGGGGTCGTGGGCGCAATATGAATTGCGCGGCATCTGGCGCGACGAGGATCAGGTGCTGCAGATGCTCGCCCTGCCCGACATCCGGGTGAACGACGACAAGCGTACCGCCATCTACGAAACGCTGGGCCTGATCAACGAACAACTCTGGCTCGGCCATTTCGAACTATGGTCGTCCAGCGGTATCGTGCTGTTCCGCCATGGCGCGCTGCTGGGCGCGGGGGGTACACTGACGCTCGATCAGGCGCAGATACTCGTCGAAACCGCCATCGATGAATGCGAGCGCTTCTACCCGGTGTTCCAGTTCGTGCTGTGGGGCGGCAAGACCCCGGCCGAAGCCATTTCCGCCAGCCTCATCGAAACGCGCGGCGAAGCCTGAGACTTTTTCCATGACCGATATTTGGCCCGACCACCTTTTCCTCGTCGGCTGCGGCAATATGGCGGGACAGATGCTGCGGCGGTGGCTCGCCTGCGGCCTCGATCCGGCAAAAGTCACCGTGTTGCGCCCGAGCGGCAAGGCGGTGGTGGATGGGGTGGCGGTTGTCACGGACTATCCGGTATCGCTGCCAGCCGACACCACGATATTGCTTGGCATGAAGCCCTATCAGCTTGGCGATGTCGCCGCCTTTCTCGCGCCGCTCTGCGGTGCCGATGGGCGGATCATCTCGATCCTGGCGGGAACGCCGCTGGCCGATCTGCGCTCCGCCTTCCCGGCGGCGGGCGAGATCGTCCGCGCCATGCCCAATCTTCCGGTGGGCATAGGGGAGGGCGTCACCGCTCTTCATGCGGACGCTGGCGTGGCGGCACCGTCGCGAGCGGCGGTCGAGGCGTTCATCGCTCCGCTCGGCCTTGCCGAATGGATCGCGGATGAGGGGCGGTTCAACGAAGTCACCGCTCTGTCCGGCTGTGGTCCCGCCTTTCTGTTCCGCTTCATCGACGCCTTTGCACGCGCCGGAGAGGCGTTGGGTCTGCCCGCCGATCAGGCTGCTCGCATGGCGCTCGCCACGGTGCGCGGCTCGGCCAGCATGGCCGCCATGGCCAGCGAAAGCCCGGCCGTTCTGGCCGACCGCGTCGCCAGCCCTGGCGGCATGACGCGGCAGGGGCTGAACGTCCTCGATGCCGACGACCGGCTGCTGAAGCTGCTTACCGATACGTTGGTCGCCGCTCGCGACCGGGGCGAGGAAATGGCCAGGGGCCAATAAGGCCGCAGCGGTTCACCTTCCCATGGAAATGCTCTAAAGGGACGGCCTTTCTCCCTGTGGAGTCCTGCCATGCTGTCGCCCGAAACGCCCATTCTTGTCCTCACCACTGGCGGGACGATCGACAAGATCTATTTCGATGCGCTGTCCGATTATCAGGTCGGGGAGACGGTGATGGCGAAGCTGCTCGACATCGCCCGGGTCAAGCGACCCTTCCGTATAGAGGAAGTGGTGCGCAAGGACAGCCTGGAACTGGATGACGCCGATCGCGCACTGATCCGCGATCGCGTCGCCGCCGCGCCGGAGAGCCATGTCATCATCACCCACGGCACCGATACGATGACGGAAACGGCGAAGTTTCTCTCCGCCATCCCTGGCAAGACGGTGGTTCTGGTCGGTGCGCTTGCCCCGGCGCGCTTCGGGGAGAGTGACGCCAGCTTCAATCTCGGCATGGCCTTCGCCACGGTCCAGGTCGCGGCGCCCGGCGTCTACATCACCATGAGCGGGTCCGTCTTCAACGCCGATAAGGTCATGAAGGACCGCGCCAAGGGCGCCTTCGTTCCGATCGGGGACTGAGTTCGCTCTGGTCTTTTTGGTCAATGGAAGACCATTCGCTTCCGTCATTCCCGACTTCGCGGGAATGGCGATCATGGCAAGGACGGGAACCCGGCCGAACCCGAACGTCAGTTCAACGCATCGGCGTCCAGGTCTGCGTCTTGCAGAAAAACATGATGCAACCCTGGACCTTCAGCGTGCCGTCGCCATTGCGGCTGACCTTGCTGTTATAGGTCTTGCCGCTCTCCGGATCGTAGATCGAACCCTTCCAGAGATCGCCCGCATCCTGGAACCCGGTGAGCAGCGCAAGGCCCGCCAGCGGCTTGCTGCGCAGGGCCGGATCGGGGTTCTCGATGTCGGTCTGAGGACGTCCGGGGGTGGGCTTCACGATCTTCTCGATCCGGCCGCACAGCGTCTTTCCGCAAGGGGCGATCTGGACGATGGCCTTGCCGTCGACCGTTGCCCAGCGGCCAGTGATAGGTTGCGCGGCCTTGGCGGGCAGAGCCGTGACCAGGGGCAGGATGAGCAGCGCGGCGCGGGCGGCGATGCGGGTGATGGCGACCATGGACCTCTCCGGATTTGCGTCTTTGCGGCAGGGATAAGACAGGATCGGACGCTTCGCCAAGACCGAAAATCAACGGCTTTCCGTGGATTTCGAAGGGACGCTACGGCAGCGCCCCTTCGCCCCCCTCTTATTTTTAGAAGGCCGTGCTGATCGAGCAGGCGGCCGGGCCCAGAATGACGACGAACAGGGTCGGCAGGATGAAGAGAATCAGCGGCACGGTCATGATCGCGGGCAGGCGCGCGGCCTTTTCCTCGGCGCGCATCATGCGCTC
>Ga0255338_1000341_pt1 | contig 167979 bp, 161 predicted proteins | sample MeOH1_35cm_T4_19_FD_203715 | JGI IMG/M metagenome (GOLD analysis project Ga0255338, IMG submission 203715) | Sandy soil microbial communities from University of British Columbia, Vancouver, Canada - MeOH1_35cm_T4_195 | ecosystem: Engineered > Artificial ecosystem > Sand microcosm >...
TCCTGCACCGCCACCGCCCGTACCTGTACCGCCAGCGCCAGCGCCACCGCCGCTGCCGTCTCCTGCACCGCCACCACCCGTGCCTGTACCGCCGGCACCACCGCCGCTGCCGTCTCCTGCACCGCCACCGCCCGTGCCTGTACCGCCGGCACCACCGCCGCTGCCGTCTCCTGCACCGCCGCCGCCCGTGCCTGTACCGCCAGCACCACCGCCGCTGCCGTCTCCTGCGCCGCCACCGCCCGTGCCTGTACCACCGGCACCACCGCCGCTGCCGTCTCCTGCACCGCCACCGCCTGTACCGCCAGCGCCGCCGCTGCCGCTGCCATCTCCTGCGCCACCACCGCCCGTGCCTGTACCGCCAGCGCCACCGCCGCTGCCATCGCCTGCACCGCCACCGCCCGTACCTGTACCGCCAGCGCCACCGCTGCCATCTCCTGCACCGCCACCGCCCGTGCCTGTACCGCCAGCGCCACCGCCGCTGCCGTCTCCTGCACCGCCACCGCCCGTGCCTGTACCGCCAGCGCCTCCGCCGCTGCCATCTCCTGCACCGCCACCGCCCGTGCCTGTACCGCCAGCACCGCCGTCACCTCCACCGCCGACACCCCCACCACCACCGCTACCGGGGTCGCCGCCCACGCCTGGCCCGCCAACTAGCGGAGGAAAGGGATCCGTCACAGGTGGCGCCGGCGGGCCGCCGCCACCGCCGCCGCCGCCCGGGCCGATCGGATCAGCGCCGCCACCGCCACCGCTACCGCCGCTACCACCGCCATCATCAACACCGCCGCCAAGCCCGGGGGGGGCAGGATTGCTGCCCTGACAAGTCGCCAGGTCTGTACAACCATTCCACAGGCCCCCTCTGGTGCCGGAGTGATCCGCTGTATATGCCGGCGTCGCGCCATACGTATAAATCTTGTTCCTGGTGGACAGCACCAGCTTCCTGCTGCCCAGCTTGGCGCCCAGACTGTCGTTCCAGGGAATGTGGATATCGCCATAGCCGGCGCCACCATTGGGGAAAGGGTAATCGGTGCTGCCACCGACGATGATGGTGCTGCCATCAGGCAGTTTTGTAATTTCGACCGATGTAAAGTTCGGCTCCCAGGCCTTCGGCGTATTTCCAACCCAGATCGTCTCGTCATTCAGTGTGCGCAGCGTGATCGACGGCTTGTTCGCATTGACATAGCTGGCTGCAGTTCCCGGCAAACTCAGGTTATTCGTAAAAAAATGCATCTGCGGACCAAACGTATTGAACGAATGGATAGTCAGATTGGTCGCGGCCAGACGCAGGTTGTACAGGGGCCCGGCATTGTGCACCACGATGCTGCCGGTCGTGGCCGCAGACAAACTGCGGTAGCCGAGGTTATACGCGCCGTCCGAGCCGATGTGGATGTCACCGCTGAAGACGTTTTTAGCGCTCGCACGCACTTTCGGATCGTCGAGGATGACATTCTGCGGCGTACCGATAAAGAAGGTCGCTGTCTCGTTGGTGAATTTCTTCAGCAGCGCGCCATCATAGTTAATGTCAGGCGCAAAATCTGCATCCGTGCTGTTATGCACGCCGACCTTGTAGTTCGAGGTCAGCGGTTGCAGCATGATCCGCGCACCATCCTTGGTGGCAGCGTCGAGCAGAATGCCGAGCCCATTGGCGCGCAACAAGAGGTTATCGCCCTGGCTGTTCAGCTTGATGATGTTCAGCTTGCCACCGGTGGTGAGATAAAAATCACCGACCGGCTTGTCCGTTGCCTTGGAATCCAGATCACTGCCGCTGCCATCCCCTTTTACCTTGAATGCATCGCTCTGCGCTCCGATGCCCAGGGCGGTCAGGTCACCGGTATACGCGGTGTTGTTGATGTCCATTACCTTGCCGCCGGCAGCAGCCAGCGCCGCGACATTGGTCGTCAACAAAAACGTGCCCTGCAAGTCGTCGCCAAAAATACTGAGCGTGTTGGCATTGATGCGCGTGCCCGAGAGCGTCGTCGCGCTGTAGTCGCCACCGATGCCGAGCGAAACCACGCCCGGTCCCGTCAGGCTTGCGGCATTGATGCTGTTGTTGATTTTGAGGTTGCCGCCGATCGACAGCGAGACATTGTTGTTGTTGTAGACGGCCGGCGTATCGCGACCCTCGGCATCCTTGCCCGCAGGCGTCACCACCGTATTGGCAGTCGTCGTGATGCCGCTGACGTTGCCAATGACCGAGCCCAGGGTGCCGATGGTCAACGCACCACCAGTGTAGCTGATCGCGCCGTTGGTGCTGGCCGCCATGGTGCCAACCCGGTTGTTGGCGTTATTCAAGACAAAAGGCGTGACCTTGGCAGCATCCCTGCCGTAAAGCAGCAGGCTGCCCGCCGTCAGCGAACCATTTGCCAGCGGCGTGCCATCCCCGCCGATATCCTTGCGCTGAAAAACGCCGCCAGCGCCAGCATACAGCGAGATATTGGCAGTGCCGGCATTGATACTTTCATTTAATGTGAGGCTGGCCGGATTGGTGCCATCCGGTAGCTTTTTATTGTCAAAACCTGCCGCATCGCCGGTCGTGATCGACACCGCATTGTTATTGGTCGTGATGCCATTGATGCCATACATGCTGCCGACCGTCAGGCGGTCGACATCGGTGTAGCTGAGTGCGCCATTGATGCTGGCCGAAATCAGGTTGAGGTTGTTGCCGGCCTGGTTCAGGGTGGCGCCGCCGCCGGTGCTGAGTATCGTCAGATTGTTGGCGGTGATGCTGCCGCCGGTCTGGTTCACGCCGCCGGAAGCGCGCAGGTACATGCCCCAGGCATTGACCCCTTGCGCCAGGGTCAGCGCGGCGTTGTTGCGGTCCAGGTAGAGCTGGGTATAGCCATTGGGCTGGTTGATGCCGTTATAGCCGTTGACGCTGCCGACGGTCAGGTTGCGCTCGTTACTGAAATTGATCGTGCCGCCGTTGACGCTGGCGGCCAGGGTATTGACGCGGTTCCAGCTGCCGACGAAGTTGTCCGGCGTGACGCCCGCCAGGTTCCAGTTGCCGCCGCCGGTCAGCAGCAGGGCGTTGGCGCCGATGACGGTGCCGGTTTTCTGCGTGGCGCCATTGACCGCATCGAGCCAGAGCGTGCCGTTGTAGCCTTCGATGTGCGAATTGATGACGATGCGGTTGGCGGCTTCCAGCTTCAGCATATTGCCGGAGCTCCACTGCAGGCCATTGCTGTCGGCGTCATCGATGGTGATGGTGCCGCCCAGAGGGGCAGTGCCGCTGGCGGTCTTGGTAGTCACGGTGACGTTGCCGGCGGCCAGCGCCGCTTCCAGCGCGCCGACCGTCATGCGCGAAGTGCCGCCATTGTCGGTGGCATCGGCAAAAGGCGAGGAGCCGGTCATGTCCGCGGTGGCGGGATCGATGGCCTTGAGGATCTCGATATCGCTGGGATCGAGCAGCAGCGTGCCGGCCTTGCCTTGCGGCGCCAGGGTCGTGACGCTGCCCTGGTAATCCAGCAATGCCTTGCCGGATACTTCGACCGCGCCGCCATTGCCGCCGCGCGCGCCGCCCTGCGCCGCAATGGCGCCGTAATAACGGGTGTACTCGTCCGACCACACCACCGCTTCGCCGCCGTTGCCGTTGCCGGTGGCCGAGACATCGATCCTGGCGTCCTGGCCGACATAGGCGCTGCGCGCATTCGGCAGCGGCCCCTTGCCCTGGAAGCTGCCGCCGAGATTGACCTTGCCGCCGCCGGCTTCGCCGCTGGCGTCCAGCCGCGCATTGCCGGTCAGCGCCACCCGGTCGCCCAGCACGGCAATGCGCCCGCCGGTCTGCCCGGCTTCCTTGCCGCTGGCGTCGAGCGTGCCGCTGACTTGCGTATTGCCGCCATCGGCCGACAGGTAAATCTCGCCATTGCGCTCGACCGTGCTGGTCGCGCGTACCAGGCCGCTGTTGTTGACGCTGGCAGTCGTAAGGTCGCGCGCCACCGCCGCGGTCATGATGGCGCGGCCGCCATCGGCCAGCAACTGGCCGCTGTTGTCGACGCCGGAAAGCTTGGCCACGGCCTTTTCGTCGACAGAGAAATTGATCAGGCTGTCGCCGGCGATATCCAGCGTCATCCTGCTGCCGGAAGCCAGCGCAACGGTGCCCAGGCGCGCCTGGATCACGCCACTGTTGGCGGCATAGTCGCCTGCCAGGACGATGTAGCCGCCCTCGCGCGCCTTCAGCAAGCCGGCATTGACGACGTCACGCCGCGCCGCCAGCCCCTCGCGGCTGAAGACGTAGTTGCCCGCCATGAAATCGTCATTGCGGATCGACAGCGTGGTGGCCAGCAAACCGCCGACATCGACACTGGCGCCGGCGCCGAAATACACGCCGTAAGGATTGACCAGAAATACCTGGCCATTTGCGGACAGGCTGCCGAGGATACTGGATGGATTGCTCCCCACCACCCTGTTCAGGATAACGGAAGAAGCGCTCGGCTGGTTGATGCGCACGCTGTTGCCGGCGCCGATGGAGAAATCTTGCCAGTCGATGATGGCTTTCGGCGTCGTCTGGTTGATGACCTGGTTTTGCCCGACCTGACTGATCGCGGCGGCGCCGCCGACCACGGCGCCGCCGCCGGGCAGCTGCGCCTGCGCGTCGGCGTGGCAAAGCAGGGCCGCCGCGAGAGCCAGCGCGGTTTTTTTAAAAACTGGTGCTGACATTCATCCAGACCCTGTGGTTCTTGCCGTCAGCGGCGGCGTACCCGCCGCCGATGGCTTTGGCAATGTCGATCGATGCCGTCAAACCTTGCAACGGATAAAAAACGGCGCCCACACCTGCGCTGCGCAGACGGTCGCGGCTGTCGCTGTATCCCCTGCGCTTGTAATTGACTTCGCCGGCGTCCGCCGTCACGCGGAACATGCCCATGCGCCCGGCCACATCAAACGGCCGGCGCAACTCGACGGTGGCGACATAGCCGCTGTCGCCGCGCACTTCTGAGGGGCGGTAAGCGCGCACGCTGCCGGGGCCGCCCAGCGAAAATTTTTCCGTATCCGGCAACATGCTTTTGCTGAACACCATATTGCCGCGCATGTAGATATCCCAGCGCTCCATGAATGGCGAGGTGTGACTGACATCGCCCTCGAAGCGGGCCGGCACGGCATCTTGCTGGGTTGCAGTGCGCACCTGCCTGAAGTTGCTGGTCACACTGAAGCTGGCGTTGGTGTATGCGCTGTCTTCGTGGATGTGATTGATCTGGTACTGCAGGTTCAAGACGCTGAGCCTGTTGTCGGACAGCGGCACGCCGAGCGCGGTTTGCACCAGGTGATTGCGGCGCACCCCGATGTTGACGGTGTGATTGGACTCCCGGCTGCGCACAAAGGGATGGCTGACGCCGATCTCGTCGGTCCGGATTTCGCCGGCGATCCCCAGCGCCGCCAGCACGCCGCTGACGTTGTATGCCGCGCGCGAACTGCTGACGGTGACGCGGGTGCCGAGACTGTTCAACGGCAACGAATAGCCGGCCTTCCAGTAACGCACCAGGCTTTGCTGCGTGGCCGAACCTGACAAGGAGAGCTGGTCGCCCCAGCCGAACGGCGAATTCAGGTTCAGTGTGGCTTCGAGCTTGTTGGCGCCGGTTTCGCGGCGGCCATGGTTGTTCATGGTGACATTGCCGCTGAACAGCCTCTCGCTCAGCTTGACCTCGGCATCGGTCGTGCCGAACTCGGCGCCTGGCTCCAGCACGACCTTGGCAGACAGGCCGGGGATATCGTTCAACAGCAGCAGGTCGCGCTCCAGGCTCTGCGTGGTAACCAGCATGCCTGGCTGCAGCTGCTGCGTGCGCGCTGCCAGGAAGGCTTCGGATATGCGGCGATTGCCGCTGAAACGCAATTTGCCGATGCGTCCCTCGACAATCTGGATGTGCACCACGCCATCGGCCACCCGCTGCGCCGGCACCACCGCGCGCGCCAGGGTATAACCGCGCGCATGGTAAAACTCGGAGATCACATCGGCGGCCTTGTTCAGGTCGTTCAGGTTCAATTCGAGATCGACGAAACGTTCCAAGAGGCGTTTCAACTGGCGCTCGCGGAACACCGTATTGCCCGACATGGCGAAGGCATTCACGCGGAAACGCCGGGCGCGCGGATCGTGCACCGAAGGTGGCGGCGGCAGCGGCAGCAGCACTTGCGGCGGCGTGCTGAGCTGGCGCGGGCGCTCGCCGCCCAGGATGTCCTGCACGCTGCCGGGGGTGATCGGCGCCTCGGCGGCGACAGCCCATGCCTGCAGCAGCAGGCCGAGCGGCACGATGGCCGCGCGGCTCAGTCTGAAGTAAGAATTGCGGTGTTTCGTCACGATGCCCGGGCTTCCTCTTCTTGCTCTTAGCGCTGGGCCAGGGCCGCACGCGAACGCTTGTTGGCTTCCTGCAGATCGCGCGCCATTTGCACTGCGACCATGTATTGCAAATGACGACCGACCGGCGAGGCTTCCTGAAACAGTTCGCGGAACGCTGCGCGGCTGAGGGCAGCGGTCTGGCCCGTGCCGCGGGCGCTGCAGGTTGCGGCTGCCGGCATGTCGTCGACCAGCGAAAGTATCCCGAACATTTCGCCGTCGGCAAGCTCGCGCAACTCGTACTCCTCGCCACCGGCGACGTCATGGCGCGTGATGCGCACTCCGCCCTGCAACAGAATATAGAGCGCATCGCCCTGTTCGCCCTGGCGGATGAAGACATGGCCGTCTGCGTGCGATGTCACCTGCAGGCGGCTGACCAGCGCCTCAAGATGCGGCGCGCTGAGCTCCTCAAATGCCGGCAGGTTTTTCAGAAAATATTTCAAGTCCATGGATGCGGCTTTCCTTCGAATTAGGCGTTCACAGCGCTGGCGCGCAAGCGCTTGGCCATCAGGTCGATGAAGTTTTCCAGCAACACCTGCGCCACCGCCGGCTCCTCCGCCAGCAGTTTCTCGAAACTGAGGTGATGAATTTTCATGAGCAGGCACGACGTATCGGTGGTAATGGCTGCGCTGGCAAGCATTTCGCCGCTCAGGACCGAGATCTCGCCCAACCATTCGCCGGGACGCACGGTGCCTACCCGCTGCGACTTGCCGGCCTGCTCGATGTAGGCGCCAAGCTCGCCATCCAGCACGAAATACAAAAAATCCACCGGCATGCGGTCGCGGATCAGCGTCCGGCCGGGGGCAATTTCCTGCACTGCGGCGCCGTCGAGCAGCTTGCCGAGGTTCTGCGGCCCGAGTTGTCCGGCAATGCTCGGGAAGGCGGCCGCGAACTGGCCGGCGAGGACGGAGGTCTCTGTGGTTTTCATGGTTGGTAAGGCTTGAGTGAAGTGGCCGGCTGCGCGGCCGGTCGGGCTTGCGGTTCACGGCCTTCGTCAGCTGTCGCAAGAAATCCGCCGATGAACAGGACAGGCAACAGCACAGCGACGAATTTCATGCCGGCAGAAGGCTCTTGCGGCGCAGGGCCATAAACGTTGTCGCCGCTCGTGCCAGGCATGAACCAGAATACGAGGTTAACCAATGGCACCAGCAACAGCAGCGCAATCCAGCCACCCCGGTTGAAATCGTGGGCGCGCCGCACGGTCAGCACGGCAAACAGGACCGGCAGCAGGCAGTAAAACAACAACACGCCTGCGATCCCGTACAGGGTCTGGCCGAAGCTGCCGGTCAGCATGGCGCCAAGGCTGGCGAGCAGGATGAACAGGCCGCAAAACACGATGGCCCCAAGCGAGCAAACGATATACGCCATCCGCCCGAGGCGCCCGTGCAAGGTCCACAAACGCCAGCGTTGCGGCGGCTGGGCGGCAAAAGCGGTCGCGCTCATGGCCCCACCCACTTGCCGGGATTGCGGAACGGCGATTGCATGCGCACCACCGCCTCGGACGTTACCGGAATGCGGAACTGGTCATCGATCCCGGTGCAAGGCTTGGCGGTGGCGCCGCCGCCTTTCGACGCCAGCATCTCGGCGCCGGTATTGCCGGTGCTTGCGCTCGTTGGCGGGTCCACCACCATGTGATAGATCAGCCGGTTAATCACCGGCACCGCCATGCGGTAACAATACGTCACGCGCACTTTGAGCAGATTGGCGTCCTGGACATTCATGCCGCCGCCGGCGATATTGGTCGAGCGATACATCAGGTTATCGTTGGGGATCTCGTTGCCGGTTTCCGACTGGCCCTTGTAAGCGCTCAACGCGGCCGGGGTCGGGCTGACGATCGTAATTTTGGTCAGCTTGGGGTCGCTGATCTGCTGATTCGCGAGTTTCCATGCGGTTTTCAGCATGGGCAGCTCCAGCTTGCCGCCGTTGCTGGCGCGGTGCGCAAACAGCGGCATCATGCCCGAACTCAGGCCATCGACGATCGCACTCATCGAGCCATTGCGCAACGCAGCCTGTCTGGTGGCGCTGAAAGTGGCGTAATTCAGCGTGGTCTTGGTCTGGTAAATGAACCCGAACTGGATCGCGCCCATGATCAGCATGATCAGGATGGGGAATACATAAATGTATTCGGCCATGGCCTGACCGCGCTGGCGGCGCGGTCCTGCGCTATGGTTGCGGCGAAGAGTGCGGGCGTGCCGGTTCATCGCTGCTCGGGCGCCGCTAGGGGAACAGCAGGGGCGGCAGGCTTGGCCGGCCGCTTCAGGCCGTCGAGCGGAATTTTTTCCAGCGCGCCGATCAGAACTTCCAGCTTGGAATGCAACGGATCATCGGGCGCGCCGGCATTGTAAGCCTGGATGAAGGCGGCCCACGCTTCGCGCAGCCGCACCACGCCGAGATTATGCCAGGCGCGTGCATCGCTGCCATTGAGCATGAGCGCCTTCTGGTATGCCTGCGTGGCCTGCTCCGGGCGTTCCGTGCGGGCATACAGGTTACCCAGGTAAAACCAGGCCTCGGCATCATTGGGGACCGCACGCGTGACACCCAACAGCAACCTTTCTGCGCGTTCATCCTGTTCGCCGGAATATGCCAGTTGCGCATCGCGGCGCATCTGGTAAAGATCGCCATCCGGCGATGCCAGCATGGCGCAGCCGCTCAGTAGAATGGCCGGCAACAGCAGCATGGACAGGCGCCGCGTCACGCCAGCGCCTCGCGCCAGTCCAGCCGATCGCCGGGCTGCAGGCCGATACGATCCAGCGTGCCGGGCGCCATTTCCAGCGTGGCGCAGGCGGCCAGGCTGCCGGCCATGCGCCACGGCGCCAGCCGCCGGACCAGCTTGCGCACCTGTCCGCTCTCGTCGATGAATGCGATATCCAGCGGATAGCCCATGCCGACCGTGTGCACCGAACGGCATGGGCGGATCAGCATACCCTCGCCGCTGCCGAGTTGCGCACGGCCGAGCAGGCCGCGGGTGCGCTCCCAGGCGCTGACCGCGTCCCAGACGCGGGGCAACAGGCAATCCTCGCCACGGTAGATCGCCCCGACCCTCACAGCATCCCTTCCTGCATGAACTTGACGATGATGGGGTAAGCCAGGACGATGAAAGTCACCGGAAAGATGAAAGCAATCAGCGGCAGAATCAACTTCACCGGCGCTTCGAGCGCCAGCTTTTCAGCGCGCTGGAAACGTTCGATGCGGCGCTGCTGCGACTGGATGCGCAGCGCAGCGCCGACACTGGCGCCCATTTTCTCGGCCTGGATCACGGTGCCGACGAAGCTGGTGATGGCTTTCATGTTCAGGCGGTTTTCCATGCGGCGCAAGGCATCGGAACGCGGCACGCCGGCGCGCAGGTCGCGGGTGACCATCTGAAATTCATTGCGCAATGCCCCCGCCGGACCTTTGTCCATGGCCTGCTTGATGGCGCCGGTCAGGTTCAGGCCGGCTTCCACCGCGAGGGTGATGAATTCCAGATACACCGGCAGTGCCTTGAGGATTTCCTTTTCGCGGCGGTTGCGCACATCGCGCAGCCAGATTTGTGGGTAAAAATTGCCAAGCAGGGTTATGCCGGCAAGAAGCATGGGAGACGAGTGGTCGAGCGCATGCAGGCAGAACAGCGTCAGGGCGAACGCGATGATCGTCGAAAACACCCTGACCGCGTAATACTGCTCGGCAGTCAGCATGTAGCCGACGCCGGTTTCCTGCAGGCGCTTGTGCGCCTTTTCCAGCCAGGACGACGGCAGACGCGAGGCAAAGTGGTACTCGATGAACGTGATGATGGGCCAGGCCTTACGCAGCACCGGCGGCAGCGGGTCCATGTACTCGCGCTCTTCCTGCGGTACCTCGGCCTTGAGTTTGGAGAGACTGTAGCTGACCAGCAGCACCGAGGTGCCGGCCAGTACGCCGATGATCAGAGCGAGCAGGGAAGACGAAAACATCGTGCGGTTCCAGTCAGACGTCAATGGTGGTGATCTTGCGGATGAACAGGTAACCGATGGAGATCATCACCAGGATGACCGTCAGCGTCGCCCAGCCGAACAGGGTGGTAAACATCGTGCCCATCGCTTTCGGCTCGATCCAGTTGAGCGCGGCCATCATCAGCAGCGGCAGGCACGACATGATCAGGCCCTGCATCTTGCCCTGCGCCGTCAGGCTGCGGATCTTGCCTTCCATGGTGGCCTTTTCACGCAGGGTGTGCGCGAGCGATTCGAGGATCTCCGCGAGGTTGCCGCCGACCTCGCGCGAGATGCGCAGACCGGAGACCACCAGTGAAAAATCCTGGATGGGATTGCGTTTTTCCATGTTCACCAGGGCGGTATCGAAATCAACGCCCAGGCGTTGCTCGCGCAGCATCAGCTCGAACTCCTGCGACAGCGGCGGTTTCTGCTCCTTGACCATGGACTCCATCGCCACCGTCAGGCTGGCGCCGGCGCGCATGGCGCCGGAAATCATCAGCAGCGCATCCGGCAGCTGTTCCTCGAAGTGTTTCAGGCGCTGCGTTCCCAGGCGCTTGATCCACATCTTGGGGACAATCAGCGTGGCGGCTGCGGCGATGGTCACAAACACCGGATTGGCAGTCAGCAGCCAGACCAGGGTCGGCAAGACGAACAGCGCGACGACGTTGTAGTAGAAAATCTTCTGCGCATCGAGGAAGATGAACATGTCAGCCAGCGTGGTGCGGGTCGAGGTCTCGAGTTCCGACCTTTGCCGCACCAGCACCGCGCGCGCCGCCTGCATCAGCAGCCAGATGACGAGGAAGGCGGTCAGCAGGCCGACCGCAATGAGCAATCCCAAACTGTTCACAGTCGCTTGTCTCCGGAGGCAAACATATTGAAATCGATCTCCAGGCCGCGACTGGCCAGTTCTTCATAGAACTCGGGAATCTGGCCGGTCGCCACATGCTTGCCGCGCACCTTGCCATCCGGGCCGAAGCCCTCGCGGTGGTACAGGAAGATATCCTGCAGCTGGATGATGTCGCCTTCCATGCCGGTAATCTCGGTGATGTGCGTGACCTTGCGCGAGCCGCAGGCAAAACGGTTCTGTTGCACGATGAAGCGCACTGCCGAAGCGATCTGCTCGCGGATCGCGCGCACCGGCAGGTCCATGCCGGCCATCATCACCATCACCTCGATACGCGCCAGGCAGTCGCGCGGGGTGTTGGCGTGGGCGGTGGTGAGCGAGCCGTCATGGCCGGTGTTCATTGCGGTCAGCATGTCGAGCGCCTCGCCGCCACGGCATTCGCCGACCACGATGCGGTCAGGACGCATGCGCAGACAGTTCTTCACGAGATCGCGGATCGACACCAGGCCCTTGCCTTCGGCATTGGCCGGGCGCGATTCCAGGCCGATCAGGTTGGGCTGGCCCAGCTGCAGTTCGGCGGCGTCTTCCACCGTGACGATGCGTTCGTCCTGCGGAATGTAGCTCGACATCACATTCAGCAAGGTGGTCTTGCCGGAGCCGGTACCGCCGGAAATGATGATGTTGGACTTCTGCTCGACCACGGTCTTGAGGAATTCCAGCATCACCGGCGTCATCGAACCAAACTTCACCAGATCCTCGCCGACCAGTTTCTTCTTGGAGAATTTGCGGATGGTGATGTTGGCGCCCTTCAGCGCCAGCGGCGGAATCACCGCATTGACGCGCGAGCCGTCTTTCAGGCGCGCATCCACCATCGGCGAACTTTCGTCGATGCGACGGCCGATCGGCGTGACGATGCGTTCGATCGCCTGCAGCACCGCCTGGTTGCTGGTGAAAATGATGTCGGACTTGCGCAGCTTGCCATTGCGCTCGACAAAAATTTCTTCGAAGCTGTTGACCATGATCTCGGACACGGAATCGTCGGCGATCAAGTCTTCCAGCGGCCCCAGTCCGACCACTTCGTCGAGCACGCGCTTGACCAGCAGCGCGCGGTCAAGGTGCGCCGGGAGGCTCTTGTCGCTGGCAACGATTTCTTCGAGCATGGCGCGGGTATTGACGCGCAACTCTTCCTCGCTCAAGCGGGTGACGTCGACCCGGCGCAGATCCATCTGCTTGATCAGCTGCTGATGCAGGTATTTCAGCGTCGCAACCATTTCCTTGACCTGCGCCGCATCCGGCTCATCCGCCGGTGCAGATTCGATCGGCGCCGGCTGCACAGCTGCCGATGCAGTGCCGGCAGCGGCAGCGGCAGGGGCCTCCGCTGCGGACGAGGCCTCGGGCTCCAGGTTCAGGACCTCGATCACATAGTCGCAGATCGTGATCTTGTCGCCGGGTTGCAGCGGAGCGCTGGTACCGTCGACTTTCTTGCCGTTGACGCGGGTGCCGGCGGAAGTGCCCAGGTCGTTGACGAATACGCCTTCCTTGCGGCGCTGGATGGTCGCATGCGTACGGCCAACCGTCCATCCCTGCAGGATGATGCGGTTTTCGTCGCTCTTGCCGATCGTGCAGCTGTCGATCGTGCACTCTTCCTCGGTGCGCTGGCCCTTGGGCGTTGTAACGGCGATAAGCAGCATGTTGTTACCTCAATCGACGATGTCTTGATTGTTCAGCCTGCGCTCGAAGCGCTCGCGTATATCCATGGCCTTGTCGAGGCGCTCGCGATTGACGGTCGAAGCCGGATCGATGATGGTCGGGGTCACCAGGATCACCAGGTCGGTGCGGCCGGAGCGGAAGCCGTCGGAGCGGAACAGGCGGCCCAGCACAGGGACATCGCCGAGGCCGGGCACGCGGCTCGAATCGTTGGACATGGTGCTGTTGACCAGGCCGGACATGACGATGGTCTGGCCGTTCTTGACGTTGACTTCGGTTTCCGACTGGCGCGTCAGGAAGCCCGGGATGCCTTGCACGGACACCGACGGGTCGATGCTGCTGACCTCGGTCTTGATCGAGGCGACCACGTTGCCTTCGGCATCGGCGATCGGCTTGATCTGCAGGCGGATGCCATAATCCTTGAATTCGACCGAACCGCCGCCAAGCGCCGACTGCGCCGGCAGAGGGATCTGGCCGCCGGCCAGGAACTTGGCTTCGCCGCCGCTGCGGGCCGACAGCTCGGGTTCGGCCAGCGAATAGACATCGCCGTTGTTCTTGGCCAGGTTGATGGTGGTATTGATCAGCGAGGAGATGCCCAGATAGGTATTAACGCCGCTGACGACGCGCGGCACCGTCTCGGTGCCGTAGATTGCCGCGACGGGCAGTTTGCCCTTCAACGGATCGGCGGTGGGCCGTTCGCTGCCCAGATTGCCGGAAAAGCCCAGCATCGGACCACCGAAGGAACCCGGCCATTGCACGCCGATGTTCTTCAGCAGGTTCTTGTTCATTTCGACGATCTGCACCTTCATGTAGACCATGCGCTTCATCGACACTTCCTCTTCGCTGACGAGACTGGTCGCTTGCGGATACGCCTTGACCGCTGTGTCGATGCGCGCCAGATTTTCCTTGCTGGTGGCGCCGCTGATGATGACGTTGGTGCCCACCGGGTTGATGCGGATGCCGGGAATGCCCTGCAGCATGGCGCTGAGGTTGCGGTAAGTATCGCCGCTGTCGCGCGGGCTGACGCGAACGGTGTACACGGTCCTTTGAGTGGGGCCGGACCAGATCACCAGCGAAGTGTCGCCCGCCGCTTCGCCGATCAGCAGCAATTCCTTGTTGCCGAGCACCGAAGTGGTGATCAGCTTGCCGTTGCCGACGGCGATGCGGCTGATGCGATCGGCGGCAATGGTTTTGACCTCGCCGACATACATCAGGATGTCATTCGATTTCGCCTCTGGCGCGGTTTGCTGCGCATGGACGCCGCCAGCCAGGACCAGCAGGCCGGTAAGGATGAGTGAGTAGATGCGTTTCAAGATGGTTTCCCTGCAGGTTTATTTGGAAGACGCAGCCTTGTTATTGGCGTTGCTGAGCTTGATGAGGTCGGTCAGGTTCTGCGGCAGCGGCGACTGCGCCGCCGCAGACACGCCCGCCATGCTGGGGTTGGCCGCCGGGGCGGTCGTTGCAGGCAACGGCACGGCGCCCGTCGGCATCGGCACATTGATGACCGGCGCCACCGATTCAGCGCCCTTGCCGCCGATGAAATACTCGACATAGGTGGTAGCGCTGCGCGGCTTGGATTGCGCGGCGCGACGCTCACGCTCGCGTATATCATCCAGCATGTTGCTGGCCGTGACCGACTCGAATTCGACGGATTGCTTGTCTTTCTGGTTGCGCAAAACGGCGCGGATCTTGCCCAGTTCGGAAGCCAGGGAAAGGCGTGCAGCCTGAGCCGGCGTCACTTCCAGCGTAAACGTGCTGTAAGTACTGCGGCGCGGCCCGCCCTCGGCGGCAGGATCGTCCTGGGTGACCTTCTGACCGGTCGCCAGCACCTTGACCTGATCGAGGAACGGCACCACGCTCTGGTTGGTTGCGGACTCGCCGCCGCCGGACAGCACCAGCAGCAGATCGACCAGGTTGCCGGGCTCGATCATGTGCGAAACCGAGTTAATCTCGTCGACATTGATGGTGATGGCGCGCTTGCCGGCCTTCAGGGTATCGGCGAAATCGGCAAATACTTCGCGCACGTCGCTGCGGCGCAGCGGCTTGCCCGCCTCGACCGGACGCAACAGCGCCTGGCCCTTGTAGGCATCGAATTCAGCCACCTTGAGGGTGTCTTCATAGACGAAGTCGACCGGCACCTTGCGGGAGGCAACCATGCCCTCTTCCAGCACGGCGCCAGCCGGCAACGCTTGGGTGGGGACGACCACCGCGATCGTCTCACCCTGATCTTTTTGGGATCTCTCGGTGATCTCCGCCTCGATGCTTTGTTCCTTGAAGCGCAAATATTGCAGGGTCAGCCAGGCTGTCAGCACGCTCAGCACGACGGCCACGATAAGCATCAACCAGGTTTTGTTGATCTTGATGTTGGGGCGTTGGATTTTCAAGTTAAATGACCCTGCCTAAAAGATGATTTTCGATGCGTCCGCCCCGATGGAACGGAACTCCCTTTAATAAACTCTTGCCTGCTTAATTAAACGTCACGTCCACCGGCCATTTCGGATCCTTCAGGTCGATGCACTTGTCGATGCCGATCGACACTGGGCCGATGTCGGCGTTGTTGAAGCAATTCGGCATCGAGGAAAACGAAATGGCATACGAATAATCCGTGTAGTACTCGCGGATCGCCGTGGCCAGTTTCTGTATCGGCGGATCGGAGCCGCTGACCAGCACGATCACGCCAACCATCAGCACCACCAGGTATTCGATGGTGGACTGGCCGCCCATGCGGCGGCGCGCGCGGAGGGGGTTTTTCAGGATGCGCAGGTTCATGGCTTGTCCACCAGATTGGCGAGCACCATCGTCTTGGCGCCCTCGCGGGTAATCACCAGGCTGGCCTCGGCCAGCCCGCGCTTCATGACCAGGGTGATGCCCGGCCCCTTCTTGGTCGTCATCTGGTAACTGCTGAGCACTTTCCAGCCCTGGTCGCCCAATTGCTGGCGGTAAAAGCTGGCATTGCTCTCGGCAGAAAATCCATTCGTCAACAACAGTGTGCGGGCATTCTTGCCATCATCCACATGGTCGATATCGTTGACGATCGTGCTTCCCTGCATCATCGGCACGGCCTTGTCGGCGGGAATCACGCGCGGCTTGTCCGGCGCCTGGGTCGCGCTGAGCATGCCGGTCGAGCCGGTTCCCGCCGGCTGCACCTGTACCGTGAAGAAGCACTTGCCACGCAATGCCGCGATGGTCTGCCACGGCCCCGCCATGTATTCCTTCGGCATGTCTGCCGGTTTGCCATTGCCCCAGGCCTGGCGATAGAAAGCCAGAATCGCTTCCGGCTTTTGTTCGCTGTCGAAACGCTTGATGCTCATCGGCACGCCGTTGTAGATCATGTATTGCGACACCCACTCCACCTTTGCCTTGGGCTCGGCAAAATACGGGCAATCCAGCTCGGCCGCCATGGCACCGGCGCAAACGAGCCCAGCCACTGCCGCAAGAACGAGGCGGCGCGCGGATTGCATGGCGAGTAGGGAAATCAGGGTTTGCATGTCATTTCACCCGATCTGCCGGCACTTCATCGGGAACGACCTTGCCCGGCTCCAGCTTCGAGGCTTCCGGCAGGAAAATCGACAACACGCCCAGGATGTATTTCGTCACCGGCACGCCACCGATATTCACGTCCAGCAGGGAGGTCGGCACGAGGCCGCGGGTTTGCTGCTTGACACTGGTCTTGGCGGGATCATCGGGGCCGTTCGCGCTCCAGCCATTGGCCAGCAGTACGTTGGTTTCGCGGAACTGGGCGCTGGAGCTCTTCAGGAGAAAATGATCGTAATCAATATCTTTGACGTTGACGGTCACCGTGGCGCTGTATTTGCCATTTGTCTCCAGCACGAAGGGGCCGAGCGTGGCGGCAAGATCGGCGATCGGCGTGAGGATGACGTTGAGGGTACCCGGCGCCGTGCCGTTGCCGACCTGGTTCTTCACATCGCTGTAGTTGGCCAGCATTTTCTGACCCGTGCGGTCGCTCCAGAGCGCCTTGGCGCTGCCGCCGGTGAAATTGCTGGCGTTCCGGTCATTGTTAGAGAAGGCGCCGGGATTATCGGAAAGATGGCGCACCCCCAGTTCGCGGCGTATCTGGTCATCTGTCTTGGCGTTGGCCTGCCACTTGTTTGTAAACGGGCCCCAGCCTATGCTGCTGGCGGCGTCGCCGCCGTACCACACGGTGCGTTCCCAGGCAGCGTAGCGCGAGGTCTGCACCGCCGTGGCGCGAATGTCGAGATATTTGCCCAGCAAGGGGATCGCCAAAAACAGCGGGATCAGCACCAGGGCGCCGGCGATCAGCAATTCCACCATGGCCTGGCCGCGCGCGCGCTGCAGTGAAAGGAGATTCGGCATGGCTGGGATCAATTCAGCTGGAACGACATCGAGACATACTGCTCGAGGAAGTTGTTGGGCGTGAGCCGGGCCTGCCAATACGGGCTATACAAGCTGGCCAGTTCGGTTTTGCCATCGCCGCGCGCAAACAGCTTCTTCGGACGCGAGAAATACACCTGCGCCTTGGTCAGGCTGCGCATGTAGCCGCTGCGATGACCATTCTGCAGCGCCAGGTTGCCGCTGGAAATCTTGTTACTGGTCGGGATAGTGCCGTCGGCTTTCTCGACCTCCAGTATCAACGGTGGCGCCAGCAGATTGTCCTTGTCGATCTTTTTCACATCCATGTACGAGCGCAAACCGCCGCGGGTATCGAGCGTCTTGCCGGCGCCCATGCCCTGCTGGATCAGCGCGGCGGCGCCGGTATTCGGACTGCTGTAGATGCCGCCATAGGCATCCGCAGCCTTGGTGGCGAAATTGTTGCTGGGGCTAAGGTCGCTGGACGGCCCGGCCTGGGCGGCGCCCCAGCCGATGGGAATGAATGGCAGGATGATGGGGATGGGAATGGGAATGCCCAGGATGCTGATCCAGAAAATCGCCGCACCGAAAAAGCCGGTGCCATCCATCGCGCTCCAGGTCTTCTTGTTGACGCCGATTTTCTTCAATTCAGTGCCGCCGCGGTGCCACAGATACATGAAGAATGCACCGTTGTTGTAAGGGATAAAAATCGTCGGATCGATGACGAAAGGCGCCGGCGTGATGTACATCGATTCGGCCGGCATCCAGCCGCCTGGGCCGCCGCCCTTGGTATCGCGGTTCTTGGAGAAAGCATCCAGCGAATTCTTGGTCACGTGGGCCATGCGGTCGCCCAGCGTGCCATCCAGATTGCTCGAATTGGGATTCTTGGAATGCGTAAACAAGAACCACTGCGCCAGGTGCACCACGGCGGTGAGGACCCCGGGTGTGCTGAGATCGGCATTCGGGTCGTTCAGCTTGATCACGTTGTGCGCCGCATCGAAGGTCAGCAAATCCTTGACCGGCCCCAGCGACGTCGCGTCGACACCGGGTAATTTACTGATCACCGTGGCGGGATCCAGACCGATGGTCTGGGCGACGGTCAGGGCCGTGCCATAGTGGTAAATGGTTTGCGCCAGACCCAGCGCGTCGATCAGAAAATTCAGCGCCTTGACCGTCACAGGCGCAATGCCATCCATGACCGACTTGAAAGTTTTGGTTGCCGGCTTGTAGACCTTCCAGGGCACATCCCACATGATCTTGGCAATCGGGCCGCCGATGGAAGTCAGCACCGACGGCACCCAGGACGCAGAGCCGTTATAGGTTTCGGCAAGGCCACGCGCCCACGACGTCAGGCCGACCACTTGCGCGATCGCCACCTGATTGGCGATGACGGCGCGATTCGTGTAAGCGGAAAAATTGTAATCACGCGCTTCTGCAAGCACCGCGCTGTAGGCGGCGGCATCGGCGGTATTTTGCAGCTTCATCTTGGCGATGGACTGCTGACCCATCGTATACATCGTCACCATCACCAAAAGAATGATGACGACAGTAATCAGTGAAAACACCAGAGCCTGGCCGCCCTGGCGATTTGCGGGCGACACCGATTTCGTGACCATCGGCGCTCACCCGGCAAATTGTTGAAGCGAAAGCGGTCTCTCACGGCACAAAAATTGTGCCGATTTCAACAGAAATCGCTTTTCTGGCCTCATGACAAAATCTTACTTGTTGCTCTTGTTGTAATCGCCCATGCCCTTGTTTTCAGCCGCTTTCGTTGCAGCCGAGGCGGCGTTAGCCTTGGCACCAGCGATGGCGGCTGCGCCACCTGTACCAGCAACTTCACCGGCCAGACCCGCGACCTGGCCACGGATGGTTTGACCAAACATGCTGTAGACGCCGATAGCGGCAACGGCGATCAGCGCAACGATGATGATGTACTCGGTCATGCCTTGACCGGCTTGGCGCAGGAAAGATTGTTTGTTGATGTTTTTGCTGGTGACTTTCATGATGACTCCATGTCGATCTGGGTTAAAAATCAAATAAGTTTGCGAATTCGCATTGCAAATTATTACCAAATAATAACTTAAAAATATGTATTATTTATTACTAGAATCATTTTTTTATGGAAATATCAACAAATTTCCATAAAAATGGCATTCTCAAACAGGGAAATACATGGAATTCCCAATCGAAAATTCTATACACGCGGCACACAATATTTTTATCCTCCAAAGGAAAACCGATGAACCGAGTCGCAATGAAATTCGCCATCCTGGCGGCGCTGGCAACAAGTCCGCTTGCCGCACATGCCGACTATGAAGCAGGCCGTTCGGCCTACCAGCAAGGCAATCACGCGCTCGCTCTGAAAGAATTCAGCGCTGACGCCGCCAAAGGCAACGTCAAGGCGCAAAACTACCTGGGCGTGATGTACGAAAAAGGCCAGGGTGTGACGGCCAATCTTGTGCAAGCGCTGACCTGGTACCGCAAGGCCGCCGACCAGGGCTTCGCGCCGGCGCAAACTTCGGTAGGTTATTTTTATCAGGAAGGCCTGGCCGTGCAGCGGGATGCCATCCAGGCCGTGGCCTGGTATCGCAAGGCCGCGGCGCAGAATTTCGCGCAGGCGCAAAACAACCTCGGCGCCGCCTATGAGAATGGCCAGGGCGTGACCGCCGATCCGGCACAGGCGGCAGAGTGGTACCGCAAGGCCGCCGACCAGGGACATGCGGCGGCGCGCACCAACCTCGGTTTCCTGCATGCGCGCGGCAAGGGCGTCGCCCCGGATGACGCCATCGCCGTAGCGCTTTACCAGCAGGCCGCCGAGCAGAATTACGCCCTGGCGCAAAACAACCTCGGCTACATGATCGCCGAAGGACGCGGGATCGCCCAGGATGCCACGGTCGCTGCAGGCTGGTACCGCAAGGCGGCCGAGCAGGGCCTGGGCTTGGCGCAATTCAATCTGGCGCGTGCTTACGAGCAGGGCAAAGGCGTGCAGCAGGATAATGCGCAGGCATTATCCTGGCTGAACCAGTCCGCCAACAGCGGCTACAAGCCGGCAATGCGACGCCTGGCAGATGTGTATACCCGCGGCTTGCTGGGTCAGCAGGCGTCGCCGGAAACCGCGCGCGCCTGGAACGATAAAGCCGTGCGATAAATTCTGCCGGGATGCAGATCCCTCCCCAAAAAGCCGGCGGCAAACCTTGGCATGGAGTGACACCGGGGGAAATGCGCGATTGCGGCTCGTCCCGCGTCGCTTACGCTTCGCTGACAGTCACAATCGGCCGCAACGGCGCTTCATTCACCGTCAGCTTGAAGATGTCCGGCCGCGCGTAATGCCCGGCCACGTCAAAGTCAAAGCGCCCGCGCGGGATATCGGCCAGGTCGATATCGGCCAACAGCACCGCCTCCTCGTCGAAGACCGGACCGGCCAGCACCTTGCCGAGCGGGTCGATGATGCAGCTGCCGCCGCGCATAAGTTGCGCATCCGGGTCAGTTGAAATCTCATTCCGGAATTCCTTAGGAAATTCGCTGCCGCGCAAGACCTGACAGGAAGAGAGCACGAAACAACGTCCTTCCAGCGCAATGTGCTGCATGCTCGGCAGCCACGTGGGACGGTCATCCGCAGTCGGCGCGCAATAAATTTCGATGCCCTTGCCGTACATCGCCATGCGCAACATCGGCATGTAGTTTTCCCAGCAGATGACGGCGCCAAGCTTGCCGACCGGGGTATCGAACACAGGCAGGGTCGAGCCGTCACCCTGCCCCCAGAGATAGCGTTCGGCGGCAGTCGGCATCAGCTTGCGATGCTTGCCGAGCAGACTGCCATCCGGACCGAAAAACAGCACGGTGCAGTACAGGGTGCTGCCGGCACGCTCGATCACGCCGACCACAATGAACAGCTGCAGATCCGCCGCGGCGGCGCCGATGCGCTCGGTCTCCGGACCGGGAACCGCAATCGCATTGTCGAAATAGCGGCGAAATTCCTCGCGGCTTTCCGGCGGGCGCGTACCCAGCGCGATGTGGAAATCGGCGCCCTTCGGATAGCCGCCGAGGAAGGCTTCCGGAAAGACCGCCAGTTCGGCGCCCTGGCTATGGGCGTCAGTGGCCAGCCTGATCAGCTTGTCCACGGTGGCTGCGCTGTTGCTGGGCACAGGCGAAGTCTGGATGACGGCAACGCGGTGAGTAGTCATGTTGATCCTTGATAGAAAATGAATTTGTCTTGCTAAAGAAAATCGGTGTAGCCCGCCCGTCTACAAGCCGAGATAGGCGCGCCGTACTTCATCGTTGGAACGCAAGTCGTCGGCGCTGCCTTCGAGCACCAGCCGGCCCGATTCCAGCACATAGCCGCGCGTGGCGATCGACAGGGCCAGCGAGGCGTTTTGCTCGACCAGCAGGACCGACACACCGGTGGCATTGATGCGCAAGAGCGCCTCGTGCAGCTCGTCGACCACGATCGGCGCAAGCCCATGGCTGGGCTCGTCGAGCAACAGGAGCCTGGGCTCGAGCATGAGCGCGCGGCCGATGGCCACCATCTGCTGTTCGCCGCCCGACATCGATCCGGCCGCCTGGGTGCGCCGCTCGCGCAGACGCGGAAACAGTTCGAACACCGCCTCGATCTTGGCGTCCAGCTTTGCCGTGCGACGCAGGGTATAGGCGCCCATCACGAGATTGTCGTACACCGTCATGAGCGGAAACACATGGCGCCCCTCCGGCACGTGGGCAATGCCCAGCGCGGGAATGGTGTGGGCGACGCGGCCGATCAGGCTTTCGCCATTGAATTCGATCTTGCCGCGCACCTGCGGCACCAGGCCGGAAATACTGCGCAACAAGGTGCTCTTGCCCGCCGTATTGGCGCCCAGCAGGGTCACGGTCTCGCCGGTGGCCACCGAAATGGAAATATCGTGCAGCACATCCTTGCCGCCATAACCTGCATGGAGTTTTTCGATTGTCAGCATCATGCCTCCTTGTTTTTCTCGCGGCCGAGGTAAGCCTCGATCACCACCGGATTGGCGGCGATTTCCACCGGGGTGCCGCTGGCGATCAGGCCGCCGAACTGCAGCGCCAGTATGCGGTCGCACAGACGCATGATGGCGCGCATGTGATGCTCGACCACGAACAGGGTCAGGCCTTCGTCGCGCAGCGAACTCAGCACTTCCATCACCGCGTCCATCTCGGCCGGGTTGAGCGCCGCCATCACTTCGTCCAGCAGCAGGATCCTGGCGCGGGTCGCCATGGCGCGCGCCACTTCCACCAACGCCCGCTGGGGGAAAGTCAGGTCGGCCACCTCCGCATCGGCGATCGACGCCAGGCCGAGGCGCTCCAGGGCGGCGTCGGCGGTGCGGCGGGCATCGGCCAGGTTGCTGTGCGACAGCGCCGCCACCACCACGTTGTCGCGCACATTCATGTCCGGGAACAGCGAAACGTTCTGGAAGGTCTTGGTCATGCCGTGGCGGGCGACCTGGTGCGGCCGCTTGCCGTCGATGCGCTCGCCCTCGATGACGATCCTGCCCTCGCTGGGCTTGACCAGGCCGACCAGTGTGCTGAACAGCGTGGTCTTGCCGGCGCCGTTGGGGCCGATCAGGCCGACGATTTCGCCCGGGTTGAGTGTGAACGAAACATTATTCAGCGCCACCAGGCCGCCGAACCTGACAGTGACGTTTTCTACTTGCAGCAAGGTAGTCATTTGATCCAGCTCCATTTGCGTCCAGAGAACAGCGCGACGAATCCGGCCGGCTTCACCAGGATCATGGCGATCAGGATCACGCCATAGATCAGCTGCGACAGGCCGGCGATGCGGCTGGACAGGGTTGCGTTAATGAATTCCTCCAGCGGCAGCAGGAACAGCGCGCCCAGCAATGGGCCGGCCAGGGTGCCGATGCCGCCGATGATGGTGATCAGCGCCATGCGGATCGAAATCGCACTGGAGCCGAATACCGAATCGGGGTCGAAGAAGAAATTGAACTGTGCAAACAGCGTGCCGCACAACGCGGTCAGCGCGGCTGAGATCAACAGCGCCATCAGCTTGGTGCGGAAAGTGTCGACGCCGGCGACTTCGGCGGCATCCTCGTTTTCACGCACTGCGCGCAGGCGGTAGCCGAAGGCCGATACCTTGATGGCCCAGAACACGCCGCTGACCAGCACGAAGGCGGCCAGCATGATGTAGTAATGCGCCACCGTGCTGGAGAACTGGAAGGCCCAGAAGCCGCCGTTCGGGTTGAAGGGGATCGACAGGCCTTGCGGGCCGCCGGTCAGGCTGCCGGCGCTGTTGGCGATGATGCGCAACACCTCGGCGAAGGCCAGCGTGGCCAGCGCGAAGTAATGCCCGGCCAGCTTCAGCGTTGGCAGCGCCAGCAGCACCGCGAGCGCCATCGCCAGCGCCATGCCGACGACCAGGCCCAGCCAGGGCGAGATGCCGAACTTGATCAGCAGGATGGTCGAAGTATAGGCGCCGATGCCGAAGAAGGCGGCGTGGCCGAGCGAGATCTGGTTGGCCAGGCCGCCGACGATGTTCCATGCCTGCGCCACCGCGGCGAACAGGAAGATCATGCACAGCACGCGGATGCCGTAGCCGCGGGCATCGAAAAACCAGGGCGCGGCCAGGGCAACTAGCAACAGGATGGGAAGGATGCGTGAGGCTTTCATCGTTTTTTGAACCCGGAAGAGATGAGACCTTGCGGCCGGAACGCCAGCACGGCGATGAACACAATGAACAGCACGAGGTTCTGCAGCTGTATCGGAAACAGCAGGCCCGAGACCGACTGGATTACGCCGACCACGATGCCGCCGGCCAGGGCGCCGACCACGCTGCCCAGCCCGCCCAGCACCACCACCGTAAACATCAGCACGGCGAAGCTCTGGCCGATGGTCGGGCTGACCGTGAGATACGGCAGGATCACGCCGCCGCCAAAGGCAGTCAGGCCGGTGCCGAGGCCGAAGGCGACCGCGTAAGTGTGCCTGGTGGCCACGCCCATCAGGGTGGCAGCCATGCTGTTTTGCGCGGTGGCGCGGATCGAGCGGCCCATCCAGGTGTGGGTCAGGAACCACCACAGCGCGGCGCTGACCAGCAGCGACATGCCGAAAGCCAGCGCATACGGCGCGCTGACGAACAGCGGCCCGAGCGTGATGCTGGCGGTCTGGTACGGCGTCTGCACCGACTGGTAGTCCGAGCCGAACACCAGCAACGCGGCGTTTTCGATGACGATCATGAGACCGACCGTGAGGAAGATCTGCGACGACGCCGGCGCCTTCATGACGCGCGAGACCAGGTAGCGTTGCGCCAGATAGCCGATGCCGAAGCCGACCAGCAGGGAAAAAAAGGCGCCCAGCATCGGATCGAGTCCGAGCAGGCGCCAGGCGAAGAAGGCGGCGTACATACCCACCATCAAAAACTCCGCCTGGGCGAAGTTGACGATGCCGAGCACGCCGAACACGAGCGACAAACCGGTGGCGATGACGCCGTAGACGCCGCCAAGCAGGATGCCGTCGATGATGGCCTGTATGAATTGCATGATGCTCCGTTCGAGAAAAGACGGGGGATAAAAGCGGACGCCGCCATCGGCGCGGCGCCCGCCGCTTGCTTACTTGGCGCCGCCCCAGATCGCCTTGCCCTTGGCAAGCTCGGCCGGATAGACGGTGACCAGGTCGTTGCCGCGCCATTGCACCATGACCGGCTTGGCGCCGACTGCCGCGCCGGTCTGGTCGAACTGCACGCATCCTGCCGGAATGCCCTTGGCAATGCCGTCGCAATACTTGATCTTGGCCAGCGCGTCGCGCACCTTGGCCGGATCATCCGACTTGGCCTGCTCGACCGCCTGCATCATGGCTTCGGTAGCTGCGCCGAAAATCAATGCGTCATGCGGCATGAAGGCGCCGTACTTGGCCTTGTAGCGGTTGCCGATCGCCGGCGCCGCGTCATAACCGGCGGTGGAGATCGACAAGACGTTTTCTGCGTACTGGCCCAGACCTTTCTTGAAGTCCGGAATGATGTAGCCGGCCGCCCCGCCTATCGTCGGCATCGCGATGTTTTGCTGACGCATGGTGCGGATGATCAGCAGCGAGTCGTTCAGGTAGGACACCGGGAACACCATCTGGGCGCCGGATGCACGCACCTTGTTGACCAAGGGGGTGGCATCGGTGATGCCGAGCGGGTAAGCCTCGTCCACCACCACCTCGATGCCGGCGGCCTTGGCGCCTTCGCGCAGGCCCTTGGCCTGGGCGGTGCCGTAAGCGGTGTCTTCGTACAGGATCGCAACCTTCTTCACCGGCTCGCCAGCCTGTTTGGACAGCCCGAGCGCATAGTCGAACTGGGCGCGCCCGACCACGGAGCCCTTGGGCGAAACCTGGAAAACGTTCTTGTAGCCGCGACCGGTAATTTCATCGGCAAAGGCGAAAGTAATCAGCGGCACGCCGGCGCGCTCGGTCACTTCCGAGGCGGCGATGGTGACCGAGGACACGAAGGAGCCGATCACGCCGGAGACGTGCTCTTGCGAAATCAGGCGCTGGGTGGCTGCTGCGGCGGCGTTGGGCTGCGGGATGTCGGCCACCACCAGTTCGATCTTGGCGCCGCCGAGCGACTTGACGCCGCCCTTGGCATTGAATTCTTCCACTGCCAGCTTGATGCCGTTCAGCGAAGTATTGCCGAATGCCGCGTTGGGGCCGGACATCGGCATGATCACCCCGAGCTTGACGACTTTTTGTGCATGGGCGGCGGGCGCAACGGCAAAGGCGGCGGCAAGCGCAGCCGCCACGAGACCGGCGCGCGACAGTTTCTGGTTACGGATGTTCATGAAAACTCCTGGACGAATCAGTGGATGGAAAGTCGGTTCAGGCGCTGAAGGCGTCTGGCTGCCTGACAAAATGGATCTTAGGCGCGTCAATTTTCATCGTCAATAATTTTCGACAAATTAATTTTGTATGCACTAATAGAGGGAATAAATAAGCATTTATGCCCCATAAAACAGCGACTTATCACACAAATGCACCGAATTTGTGCTGTCGAATTTTATCGACAAAATGCATTACAATGATTTGCCGCGAGCGTATTCGCCGGGGTAAAATGCAGTCATCTCATTTTCGCCAAACGACCATGCAATTCGAACAGCAGCTTGCCACTCTCGGCATCGACGGCAAGCTTTACCAGGCCTACCTGGCCGCGCTGGAACTCGGCGAAGCCCCGGTGCAGCAAGTCGCAAAAAAGGCCGGACTGGGCCGCACCACGGCGTATGACTTGCTGGACAAACTGGAGAAGGAGGGTCTGATCAGCATGGTCGAGCGCGATGGCAAACGCCACGTGCTGGCGGAAGATCCGGTGGTGATCCTGCAACGGCTGGAACTCAAACGCCAGGTCATGGGGGATCTGCTGCCGCAGCTGCGCTCGATCTACAACCGGGCAAAGTCGAAACCCAACATCCGCTTTTACGAAGGCGAGGAAGGCATCCACACCGTATTGATGGATACGCTGACTTGCCGCTCGAAACAGTTGCGCGGCATCCTGTCGATGGATGACCTGCTGGAGATCCCGGGACAGGCGACGTTCAATGAATACATAACCGAGCGCGTAGAACGCGGCATCCATCTGCGCGTGCTGCGCTCGGCCATCAAGGATGTCGACCGGATCTGGCCGCAAAGCAGGACGGAAATGCGCGAACTCCGTTATGCGCCGCCGTCGGTATTGCTGTCGATGACCACCTATATCTATGACGACAAGGTGGCGTTCATTTCATCGAAGAAGGAAAATTACGGCATGATTTTCCAGAGCGAAGAGCTAGCGCGGCTGCATGAAGCGCTGTTCGAAGGGATCTGGGCGATTTCGACACCGGCGCAAAGCTAGCGCGGCACGCCAGTCAATTCGTCGAAGCAGTCAATTCGCCTGCTTCTCCCAGCAAGACCCGCAAGCCGCTGGCACGCTGCGTCTTGCGCAAGACTGCTGCTTCCAGCACGCTCGCCGCCGGCGTCACCAAAGTAAAAAATTCGCGCGCGCGCGTGATTCCCGTGTACACCAGCTCGCGCGCCACCACCTGGCCGGCTTCCGGCGGCAAGACCATCGCCACATGGCGGAATTCCGAGCCCTGCGACTTGTGCACCGTCATCGCGTACGCGGTTTCCACCGCCGCCAGGCGCGTCGCCAGCACGCTGCGCACCGTCTCGCCATTGAGGAAATACACACGCTGGACATCGGCCCGCGCCAGGTCCGGCAAGACGATACCGATATCGCCATTGAAGACGCCGACGCCGTAATCGTTGCGGCTCACCATGACGGGCCGGCCGGCGTACCATTCGCCGCGGCGACGGATCAGGCCCTCCCTTTCCAGGCGCTGTTCGACGGCCTGGTTGATGCCGGCCACGCCCCATTCGCCCTCGCGCACGGCGCACAGGACGCGGAAGGTATCGAAGGCCAGCAAGACCGATTTCACCCAGGCCTCGTAGACGACAGGATCGGTTGCATCGATTGCATCGCCTGCGCGCGGCATTTGCCGCAGCAATTCCAGGTAAGTGCGATAGCCGCCGGCGGCGCCGGTGCGGCCATCGAGCGCCAGCGCCAGCACATCGGCCTGGCGCGCATGCTCGGTCCAGCGCACGGCGGCATCGTCCTGGCTGCGCAGGCATTCGGCCGCAGCAGCCGGCTTGCCGGCATTGACCGCCATGGCCAGCGCGCCGATCGGGCCGCCGAAGCGCCGGCTCTTGCGCAGCATGACGGTTTGCTGGGCCAGCACGTCGCCCTCGGCCAGCATGCGCGCCGGAATGGCCTGGCCGCTAGCCGCCAGCGCGTACTGCGCCGTGGCCTGCGTATAGGCGCCATCCTGCGCATCGAAACACAGGTCGCCCAGCACCGCGCCGGCCTCGACAGAGGCCAGCTGGTCCTTGTCGCCCAGCAGGATCAGCATAGTCGTCGGCGGCAGCGCATCGAGCAGCGCCGCCATCATTTCCAGATGCACCATCGAGGCTTCATCGACGATCAGGACATCGACGTCGAGCGGGTTGCCGGCATGGTGGCGCAGCGCGCGCGTATCGGGCCGCGCGCCCAGCAGGCTGTGCAGGGTGCCGGCGGCCGGCAGGCGCGCCGCCAGTTGCGCCAGCGGCAGGGCCGCGCCGACCCGCGCGACCAGGCCGCCCAGGGCGTCGTCGATCGACTGTTTCAGGCGCGCCGCCGCCTTGCCGGTGGGCGCGGCGAGCGCGATGCGCAGGCGTTCGGGATCGTCTGCCAGCGCATACAGCAGCGCCAGCAGGCGCGCCACCGTGTAGGTCTTGCCGGTGCCGGGGCCACCGGTGATGATGGAAAAACTGCTGCGCACGGCAACCGCGCAGGCGATCCTTTGCCAGTCGGGTTCGCCATCTTCCGCCTGCGCCGGAGCAGCATCGAACAGCATGTCCAGCCACTCGCGCACGCGCGCGGCATCCACTTCGCGCCCGCAGGCAGCGCGGGTTGCCGCCTGGCGCGCCACCAGGGTTTCATTGCGCCAGTAACGACGCAGATAGAGACGGTCCTGGTCCAGCACCAGCGGCTGGCCCCGCTCCGGCGCGCCGACAAGCCGGACCTGCTCGCAGGCGCCCAATGCCACGCCCCATGCGGCGGCGTCATGTGGCAGCGGACCGCTGGCGTCCAGCACGCCATCCCACTGCTCGCGCGTCCAGCCCAGCAAGGCGCAGGGATCGGTCGCCAGCTCCGCCAGATTCAGGCAGCTGTGGCCGCGCCCTTCGAGTTCGGACAGGATGGCGCTGGCAAGCACCAGCGACGCCGGCGCGACTGCGGAGGCGGCGGCTGTCGATGCCGGCGATGTGGGTGATGCCGGCGACAGCGTGGAAATGAAGCGGGCGAACGCGACGCCGAGGTGGCGCAGCATGCCGGTCTCGACCAGCTGTTCAAGGCCTGCAAGTAGTGCATTCGCCTGGGTCATGCGAAATCCTCCGTGATTGCCGGGGCCGGCAGCAAGGCATCCAGCGCATCCAGCAGGGCCGCATCCGCCGGCAAGTGGTAACAGCCGTGCGTCTCGGGGTTGTGCAAGCCGCGCAGGAAGTAAAACAGCGCGCCGCCCAGCTGCGTGGCAGGGTCATAGTCTTGCCCCAGCCGGCTCTTCAGCAGACGGTGCAGCGCCAGCAGGTAGATTGCGCCCTGCACGTCGTAGCGGCAGGCGGCCATGCCTTCGGCCAAGGCCTGGTGGTGGTAGCCGGCGTCATTCGGCGCCAGCGCGTTGGACTTGTAATCCAGCACCCAGTAGCGCCCCTCATGCTCGAACACCAAGTCCTTGAAACCGCGCAGCATGCCATGCAGCTCGCGCTCCGACAGCGGCGCGCGGGCGATGCCGTCGAGCAGATGCTGCCGGCACAGGGTATCGAGCGCGCCGGTGGCAAAGCTTTGTGCCGGAAACCAGAACTCGGTTTCCGGCATTGCCACTTCCAGGTCGCGCAAGGCCGCGCCCAGCGGCGGCAGCGGCGCTTGCGCAATCGCCCGCAGCCAGGTCACGGCATCGTCCTGGCGATGCCCCCACCCTGCCCGCTCGCAGCGCATGCGCAGGCGGGCCTCGAATCCGCTGTCATCGACGATGGCAAAGCCTTCATTGGCCATCCATTCCAGCTGCGCGTGGAGGAATTGCCCGGGCAGCGAGCCGCGCGGGAAGCGGTGCCAGGCGCTGTCCTGCGGCTTGCCGAAGGCAAGCAGGTCGTCGTCTTCGGCAAGCTTTTCCGCCAGCGGCGTGGCCGGCACCGGGGCGCTGCCGAGCTCGCGGGTGATCGAGGAATAGCTGGCGATTTTCCAGTTGCGCTCGAAGCTGGCGGCGTAGGGCGGCGTCTTTTGCAAGGGTAGCTGCCGCGGCCGGCGTGACAGCGGACTGTAACCAGGCGCGGCAGTGGCATCGAGCAGGCTGATCGCCGCGCAATCGCCGCGCATGTCCTGCAGGCGCGCCATCAGTTGCGCGCCATCGATCGCCTCGCCACCGTCCAGCAGGTAGCCCAGGGCGCTGTCGTGGATCTTGTCCTTCAGCGACGCCACGCCCAGCCACAGCGCATGGCGCGCGCGCGTCAATGCCACATACAAGAGGCGCAAGTCTTCTTCCAGGCGGGCGGCGTCCAGCTGCACGCGCGCTTCCTCTGTCCTGGCGAAGTCGATGCGGCGCGCGCCATCGGCGCCGGTGTGGAAAAAGAAACTGCGGTTGCGGCGCTCCACCGGCCTGGCGCTGACCGCGAACGGCAGGAACACCAGCGGGTATTCCAGGCCCTTGGACTTATGCACGGTAATCACCTGCACCAGTTCGGCATCGCTTTCCAGCCGCAGGATGCGTTCGTCGCCGCCCTCGCCGTCGTTGGCGATCTGCTCGGCCAGCCAGCGGATCAGGGCATGTTCGCCGTCCAGGTTCTGGCTGGCCGCCTGCAGCATTTCAGCCAGGTGCAACAGGTCGGTCAGGCGGCGTTCGCCATTGTTCTCGCGCAGCAGGCGCGCCGGCAAGTCCAGTTCATGGATGAAGCGGCGCAGCATGGCCAGCACGCCCTGGCGCTGCCAGATAAGGCGTAAGGCCTTCAATTGTTCGACGCGCGCCTCCCACGCCAGGTCGTCGGCGGCCAGATGCGCCAGCGCCTCCAGCGACAAGCCGGCCGTACCGGTGGCGAAGGCGGCGCGCGCGCGGCCGGCGTCCATGGGATTGGCGACCGCATGCAGCCACATCAGCAAGTCGGCGGCCACCGCGCTCTCGAACACGGAATCCTTGTCCGACAGGTAGACGCTGGCGACGCTGCGGCGCTGCAGTGCGCGGCGCACGGCGGCGGCTTCCTTGCGGTCGCGCACCAGCACGGCGATGTCGGCCGGCTTCAAGGGCGTCAGCGCGCCATCTTCGGCAAATCCGGCGGCGGGATCATCCAGCAAAGCGACGATGCGCTCGGCGCACAGCGCGGCGAAATGCTCGCGGTAGCCGTCGCTCGTGAGACCAGCCTCGGCGCTGCACCAGAAGGTCAGGGCGGCGACCGCGCCGTCGGATTCGACAAGCCGTTCGCCGCGGCCATGGGCCCCGACCGGTTCGAACGGCAAGGGATTTTCACCATCCCGGCGAAAATGGAAGGCGCCGCTCGGATGACCTGCGGCGCCTGGCCCACCCGGTCCTGCCGATGTGCCTTCGGCATGCAGGAAGAAATGGTTGACGGCCTCGACCAGCGCGGCCGTGGAACGGTAATTGGTGCCAAGCAGGTAATGCCGGCCTTCTGTGGCGCGGCGCGCATCCAGGTAGCTGTGGATGTCGGCGCCGCGGAATCCGTAGATCGCCTGCTTGGGGTCGCCGATCAGGAACAGGCCAAGTTCGTCGGCGTTGTCGGCGATGCGGTAAAGGCGGTTGAAGATGGCGTACTGCTCGGGCGAGGTATCCTGGAATTCGTCGATCAGCGCCACCGGGTACTGGCCGATGATGCGGCGCGCGAGCGCCTCGCCGTTGCCGCCTTCCAGCGCCGTGCGCAGGCGCGTCAGCATGTCGGCGAAGCCGAACTGGCGGCGGCGCTGCTTGAGCTCCATCATGCGCTGCGCGATGCGGCAGGCGGCGTGACGCTGGATCTGGTACGACAGCGGCTCGATCGCCGCCAACTTCGCCTGCAGCGCAGCGATGGCGTCGAAATCCTCCGGGATGTCGGCAGAGAATTTCGCCTTGAAGCATTCGCTGATATGCCCCGGCGTCAGCCTGTGCCAGGCCGCGTCGAAGGCGGCGCCCGGAACAAGCACTTCCGGACCGTCGGCCCACGCGCGCAAGGCGGCAAAGCATGCGTCCAGCGTCGACTGCTTCATTTTTGTGCCATTCAATCCGGCCCGGTGCTTTTCCACCCAGGCGGCCATGCGTTCGATGCGCTCGCGCCAGCCCGGCTTGAACGCCGCCACTACCGCCTGCTGCTCGGCGGTGGCGCGCGCGATCAGGCGCGCCAGGCTTTCTTCGCCGGCATCCTCGAACAGGCCGACATGCGGCGCCAGCTGGCGCATCGCCTTTTCCAGCGCATCCAGATTGTCCCAGCAGCCGAGCAGCGTCGCCAGGGCAGATCCGCCCAGCGGATACACCTGCTGGCGCCAGTAATCGCGCACGGCGTCGCCAAACAGGCCTTCCTCGTTGCTGACCAGCTCCTCGTCGAACAGGCTGCCGCTGTCGAAGGCGTGCTCGCGCAGCATGCGCTGGCACCAGGCGTCGATGGTGAAGATGGCGCACTCGTCCATCGCCTCGGCCGCCAGCATCAGACGGTGCGCGGCCTGCAGGCGTTCGGCCTGGCCGGGATAGGACGCGATCAGTTCGATCAGGAAGCGGTCATGCGCCTGCGGCGCCTCGCCGCGGAAGCAGTGCGCAGCTTCCAGCAGGCGCGCGCGCACGCGGTCGGACAGTTCGCGGGTGGCCGCGCGGGTGAAGGTCATGACGAGGATTTCGGCGGGCGCCAGCGGCCGGCCATAACCATCCTCGCCGCCGTGCCCCAGCACCAGCCGCACGTACAGCGCGGCGATGGTCCAGGTCTTGCCGGTGCCGGCGCTGGCCTCGATCAGGCGCGAGCCGCGCAGCGGGAAAACGATAGGATCAAGCGTCTGGCTCATGCGGCGTCTCCGGCTTCCCGCGCTTCGTCATGCATGATCACTTCGACGGCCTCGGCGCACCAGGACACCAGCGGCTGGTACAGCGCCAGCGCGCAGGCGCGCCACTCCGGTTCGGCATCGAGCGCGGCGAAATCGGACCACATGCGCGCCAGGCACGGGTCGGCCACCTCGCCCTTGCGCACGCTGCCGGTTTGAAAGTCGCGCCCGCCCTCATAGGTTTCCTTGAGCTTGCCTGCGTCGCCCTCGCACAGCTTCAGCGCCGTCTTGCGGGCGACCGGCAAGGGATTGCGCAAGCCTTGCCGCCACATGTCCAGCAGCGTCGACAGCGTCTGGCGTGCCGCGTCGGCGTCTAGCGGCGCCATTTGCAAGGTCGCATCCAGCCCCACGAGGTAACCCGTCACGTCTTGCCCGGCGGCGGCAGCGGCCAGCTGGCGCACCCAGGCGGCCAGCAGTTTCTCGGGGCGCGGGACGACTTTCTTTTGTACAGCGCGGGTCAGCGTGCCGGGATCCTGTTCAAGCCATACGGTCTGGCGGCCGTCGCCATGCAACTTGTCAATCCAGTCATCCAGGCGCATGCCGTCATGCGCCAGCATCACCGGCAGCTTGCCGGCGGCGTCGGGGAAATCCCCGCACAGCGCAAGCCAGGCCTGGCGCACCGGCGCAAGCTCGCGCACCAGCTGGTCCTGCCAGTGGCGGCCCATCATGCCAATCGGCAGCACGCCCTGGCGCGCCAGGCGCGCGGTGCGCTCGCGCAAGCCCGCCTCGACCTCGGCAATGGCTTCGCGCGGGCCGCTGTCATCCAGCAGCATGCTGGCGATGCCATACTTCTCCAGCGCGTTCAGGCCGAAAGGCTCTTCGTCCTGCCCCACCAGCGCGCTGTCGCCGAACACCACTTGCAGGCGGTGGCGGAAAAAATACGTCACCGGCTGGCGCAGGAAACGCACCAGGTCGTCCAGCCTGACGCTCGACGGCAGCTCCGGCCCGGCCGCACTTGCCGAATCGGTCGCCAGCGGCGCCAGCAGCAATTCGCCCTGCACGGCAGCGGCGGCATCGTTCCCCTGCGCATCCTCATGGGCCACGCGCCACTCGCGTGCAAAGGTCAGCAGGCCGCCCTCTTCGAAGTAGCGGCGGCTGAAGGGCTGCAGCGGGTGCTCGGTGGTCAGCTGCCGCAAGTCGAGGTCCCAGCCGCGCGCCAGGTAATCGCGCAGTTGCGACAACAGCACCGAAGGTGGCTGCTCGCTGTTATCGCGCACGTTGCGGCCGACCCAGCTGATGTAGAACTTTTCGCGCGCGGCCAGCAAGGCTTCCAGCATCAGGTAGCGGTCGTCGTCGCGCCGCGAACGGTCGCCCGGGCGGGCCAGGCCGGGCAGCGCCAGCAAGTCGAAGTCGGCATGGTGGGCGCGGCGCGGATAGTCGCCGTCGTTCATGCCGAGCAGGCACACCGCGCGGAAGGGCACGGCGCGCATCGGCATCAGGGTGCAGAAGGTCACGCCGCCGGAGACGAAGCGCTGCGCCAGCGTGGGCTCGTCGATGGCGCCCAGCCACGCTTCGCGCAGCACCGCCAGCGGCACGGCGGCTTCGAAGCCGCCGGTCTCGCAATCTTCCAGCCAGCACGCCAGCGCCTGCTCCAGGCTGGCGACGGTGAGGCGGTCGCGTTCCTCGCGGGCATCAAAAAAACTCGCCAGCAGCTGCCGCGCGCGCACGCCCCAGGCCTGCGGCGTGGCATCTTCGGCCAGCGCCGCGCGCCAGGTCAGCAGTTTTTCGATGAAGGTGGCAAGGGATCCCGCCAGCGCAGCATCCAGGCCGCCCACCTCGGCGTAGGGCTCGATGCCGCCATAGCTGGCATCGTCACCGCTGGCGTAGCCGAGCAGCATGCGGCGGATACCGAAAATCCAGGCATTCTGTTCGCCCGCCGGGGCCAGCCCGAGGCTGGCGCGATGCGCGCCATCGAGGCCCCAGCGCACGCCGGCGCCCTCGATCCATTGCGCCAGGCGCGGCAAGTCCGCCGCCGCGATACCGAAGCGCGCCGCCAGCGCGGGCACGTCGAGCAAGTCGCGCACCTCGCTTTGCAGGCAGCGTTGCTGCGGCAGGCGCAGCAGCCACTCCAGCGCCACCAGCAGCGGGTTGACCTGGCGCTCGGTGACGTCGGCGATTTCGAAGGGGATGAAGCGCGCATCGTGGCGCGGATACTGGCCGAACACGGCATCGATCGCCGGCGCGAACACTTCGATATCCGGCACCATCACCACGACATCGCGCGGCCGCAGCGGCACGGCGACGTTATCCGCGAACATCGACAGCAGGCGGTCGTGGAGAATTTCGACCTCGCGCTGGGCGCTGTGGGCGATGTGGAATTCGATCGAGCGGTCGTCGTGCGCGACTTCGGCACGCGGGTGCTCCTCCAGCGGCAGCATGTCGCGGATCGCCGCCTGCACCTGCTGCAGCAGACAGTCGCCATCGCCTTCGCTGTAGAGGTCGATGCGCAGGCTGGAAAAATTTTCGCGGGTGGCCTGGGCATCGTCGAATTCGTCGAGCATGCGCACGAAGTCGCGCCCCAGCCGCCCCCAGCCGGCCAGGAGCGGATGGCTGTGCGCGTGCAATTCTTCCAGCGGCAGCGCCGCCAGGTCGCGGCCCTCGCGCAATTCCTGGCGGCGCCGGCCGGCCTTGAGCAGATCGCGACCGGCGATGATGTCGCCCCAGTAAAAACGACAGGGGTTGGGCACCGCCACCACCACCTGCATGCACGCGGCCAGCGCGCCCAGCGCCTGCAGGGTCTGGTAGGGCAAGGCCGAGACGCCGAACACAACGACCCGGCGCGGCAGGCGGGCAACCGGCGCCTCGCCTGCCTGCAGGGCCGCGACAAAGCGCTGGTGCACGCTGGCGCGCCCGCTCGTGCGTTCTTCTTCCGGCAGGCTGGCCAATACTTCGCGCCACAATTCGGCCTGCCAGCGCTGGTCGGCAGCCAGCGCCACCGGCTCGCCGGACGCGCCGCGCAACTGGTCGTCGCCGGCGGCCCAGCCGGCCAGCCAGTCTGCGCGGTAAACCTGGTATTCATCGAACAGGTCGGCCAGGCGCTGCGCCAGTTGCAGGCGCCGCTCGGGGTCGCCGTCGGCGAGGAAATGACGCAGCGGCGCAAAGGCCGGGCGCTGCAGCAAGCCCGGCAACAGCGCCATCAGACGCCAGGTCAGCGGCGACTCGTCCAGCGCGGAACGGTACGGCACCTCTTGCGACCCCAGCATGCCGCGATAGGATTCCCACAGAAAGCGTGCCGGCAACGTCACGCGGGTGGAGGCGCACACGCCCATTTCCTCGGCCAGGGCGATCTTCAGCCACTCGGCCACGCCATTGGACTGCACCAGGATGATTTCCTGCTCCAGCGGCGCCAGCGGATTGTTGCGCAGCCAGCCGAACACGGCGCTGCGCAATTGTTCGAGCTGGTTGCCGTGGATGGCGAGAAAGCCTGGGCTCAGGTTGACGGGCATAGTTTCCGGAGAAATCAGTGAATCGGGCGGCGCGAGACCGGCCAGGGGTAAGTATGGTCGTATGAATTATGCTTGCGCGCAAGCAGGCATCGCAACACTTGTCTCGTTGGCCACGCCATACGGCACATGGCCGGTGGCGACGTGTTCGCGCGCCGAATCGCAATGGCCCTGCTGGTCGTCGAAGAAGATATCGGCGCCGAAAGCCTTGAGGAACTCGCCCTTCTTCATGCCGCCCAGGAACAGCGCCTCGTCGATGCGGATGCCCCACTCGCGCAGTGTGCGGATCACGCGTTCGTGCGCCGGCGCGCCGCGCGCGGTGATCAGGGCGGTGCGGATGGGCGAATCCTCGGCCGGATAATCGGCCTGGATGCGGTGCAGGGCGGCGAGGAATTCCTTGAACGGCCCGCCGGTCATGGGCGTGCGTGCGGCCATCCGTTCATTTTCGGCAAACGCCTGCAAACCCTGCTGCTTGTAGATGCGCTCCGATTCGTCCGAGAACAGCACGGCATCGCCATCGAAGGCAATGCGCAATTGCGCCGCTTCGCTCAGCCCCACCCGCGACGGCAGGATGGTGGCGGCGGCATGCCCCTGTTCCAGCGCCAGCCGCACGTCATCCTGGTCGGTCGAGAGAAACAAATGGGCGCCGAAGGCCTGGATATACCGTTGGGCACTGCTGCCGCCACAAAAGGCGGCGCGGGTGATGTCGAGCTGGTAATGTTCGATGGAATTGAAGATGCGCAGGCCGGTATCGGCGCTATTGCGCGACAGGAGGATGATTTCCACGCGTGGGTACGTTGGATCGGGCGCATTCAGCGCCAGCAGCTTGCTGACCAGGTTGAAGGCCGCGCCCGGTTGCAGGGCGACGTTTTCATGTGCGCGCTGGTAGGTACAGTAAGCCTCGACGCCCTGCTCGACATAGACCTGATGACTTTCGTCGAGATCGAACAATGCCCGCGACGAAATCGCGATGACCAGTTTGCCGTCCGTGTTTGCCGCCATGATGCCTCCTTTGCTTTCCTGTCAAGTGCCGCCCGCCGGCCTGCTGTTTGCTTTTTGGCGGCTGCAGACGCTATAGTACGGCTTTAGTAGCTCATAATGTGAGCCACTTTGGTCGATACCATTCCGGCACGCCCAGAAAAGGACAAGACATGGACCGCACCGAACGTCTGTACCGGATCGACCAGTTGCTCAACGAGCGCAAGGTGGTGCCGGTGGATGCTTTTCTCGATGCGCTGGAGGTTTCGCTGGCGACCTTCAAGCGCGACCTCGACTACCTGCGCGACCGCCTCAACGCCCCCATCGTCTGGGACCGCGATGCCGGCGGCTACCGCTTCGGGCAGGCCGGCGCCGGCGCCAAGTACGAATTGCCCGGCCTATGGTTCAATGCCTCTGAAATCCACGCCCTCCTGACCATGCAGCAGCTTTTGGGCAGTCTCGGCCCGGGCTTGCTGACGCCGCACGTCGAGCCGCTGCTGGCGCGCCTGCGCATGCTGCTGGAGCGCGAAAACATTCCGCTGGAGGCGATCGAAAAGCGCATCCGCATCCAGCGTCAGCATGCCCGGGCTTACGAGCCGCAACATTTCCCGCCGATTGCCACGGCGGTGCTGCAGAGGAAGCGGCTGTTGATCGACCATTACAACAAGCTGCGCGACGAAACCCTGACGCGCGAAATCTCGCCGCAACGGCTCAACTATTACCGCGAGAACTGGTACCTCGATGCCTGGTGCCACCTGCGCAACGGCTTGCGCAGCTTCGCCCTGGATTCCCTGGTGGGCGTGACGCTGCTGAATGCAGCCGCCAGGGCCGTGCCGGAAAAGGAATTAGGTGCGACGCTGGACGGCGGCTACGGGATTTTTTCCGGAAAGTCGGTGCAATGGGCCGAGCTGGCCTTTTCCAGCGAACGCGCACGCTGGGTCAGCAAAGAGCAGTGGCACCCGCAACAGGAGAGCCGGGTGGCTGCGGATGGCCGCTATCACCTGCGGCTACCCTACAGCGACCCGCGCGAACTGTGCATGGAGATATTGAAACATGTGCCGGAGGTGACGGTGGTGGCACCGGCAGCGCTGAAGGAACAGGTGCAGGAGCTGCTGCGACAGGGGCTGGCGAAAATATGACATCGCCGCCCCTGCCTTGCAACATCAAATGCCGCCCATGCACAGGTACTTGGTGACCATGTAGTCATCCAGCCCGTACCGGGAGCCTTCGCGGCCGATACCGGATTGCTTGACGCCGCCGAACGGCGCCGCCTCGTTGGAAATGATCCCGGTGTTGATGCCCACCATGCCGTATTCCAGGCCTTCGGCGACGCGCCATACGCGGCCGATGTCGCGGGTGTAGAAGTAGCTCGCCAGGCCGAATTCGGTGTCGTTGGCCAGGCCGATGACTTCCTCGTCGGAATGGAAGCGGAACAGCGGCGCCAGCGGGCCGAAGGTTTCCTCGCGCGCCACCAGCATGCTGGCGTTGGCGTCGCGCACCACGGTCGGCTCGAAGAAGGACTGGCCGAGCGCGTGGCGCTTGCCGCCCGCCACCACCTTGCCGCCCTTGGCGACGGCATCGGCGATATGCTCTTCCATCTTTGCCACGGCATTCGCATCGATCAGCGGGCCTTGCGTGACGCCGGCGTCAAGGCCATTACCGACCTTGAGCTTGTTGACGGCGGCCACCAGCTTTTCGGCGAAGGCCTCATACACACCATCCTGCACGTACAGGCGGTTGGCGCAGACGCAGGTCTGGCCGGTGTTGCGGTACTTGCTGGCGAGCGCCCCCTCGACCGCGGCATCCAGGTCGGCGTCGTCGAAGACGATGAATGGCGCATTGCCGCCCAGCTCCATCGAAGTCTTCTTCACGGTGCCGGCGCATTGCTGCATCAAGAGCTTGCCGACTTCGGTGGAGCCGGTAAAAGTGAGTTTGCGCACGATCGGGTTGGAGGTCATTTCGCCGCCGATGGCGGCAGCCGAACCGGTCACCACCGAGAACACGCCGCGCGGCACGCCGGCTTGCTCGGCCAGCGCCGCCAGCGCCAGCGCCGAATACGGCGTCTGCGTGGCCGGCTTGACGACGATCGGGCAACCGGCAGCGAGCGCCGCGCCGGCCTTGCGGGTGATCATCGCCGCCGGGAAGTTCCACGGCGTGATCGCCGCGCACACGCCGACCGGCTCCTTGACGACGACGATGCGACGGTCGCCGGCAGGAGCCGGAATGGTATCGCCATAGGCGCGCTTGGCTTCCTCGGCAAACCACTCCAGGTAGGAAGCGGCGTAGGCCACTTCGCCCCTGGCTTCGGCCAGCGGCTTGCCCTGCTCGACAGTCATGATGCGCGCCAGGTCATCCGTATTAGCCAACATCAGGTCGAACCAGCGGCGCAAGATGTTTGCGCGTTCCTTGGCCGGCTTGCTGCGCCAGGCGCCCCAACTGGCGTTGGCGGCTGCGATGGCGCGCCGGGTTTCCTCGGCGCCCATCTTCGGAATGGAACCGATGGTGTCGCCGGTGGCCGGGTTGGTGACCGGCAGCGTGGCGCCGCCGTCGGCATCGACCCACTGGCCGTCGATATAACATTGCTGGCGGAACAACGCAGGCTTGTTCAGGGTAATCATGATGGTTTCCTTTTCAAATCGGGTCAGATGTGCAGCGCGCGTCCGTAGGCCGTCAGCACCGCTTCATGCATGGCTTCGGACATGGTCGGATGCGGGAACACGGTTTCCATCAGCTCGGCTTCGGTGGTCTCGAGCTCGCGCGCAATGGTATAGCCCTGGATCATTTCGGTGACTTCTTCGCCGACCATGTGCGCGCCCAGCAATTCGCCGCTCGCCTCGTCGAAGATGACCTTGGTAAAGCCGCCGGAAACGCCCAGCGCGAGCGCCTTGCCATTGACGGTAAAGGGGAACTTGCCGACGCGGACCTTGTGCCCCGCCGCCTTCGCCCGGGCTTCGGTCATGCCGACGCTGGCGACTTGCGGATGGCTGTAGGTGCAGGCCGGAATCTTGCTCGCGTCCAGCGGGTGCGGGTTCTGGCCGGCGATCTTTTCGACGCAGATGACCGCTTCGTGGCTGGCCTTGTGCGCCAGCCAGGGCGCGCCGGCAACGTCGCCGATGGCATACACGCCCGGCTCGCCGGTGGCGCCAAAAGCATCGGTGACGATATGGCTGCCCTCGACCTTGATGGCGGTGCCTTCCAGGCCGAGGTCCTCGACATTGCCGACGATGCCGGCGGCCGTCAGCACCACGTCGGCGCTCAGGGCTTCCTTGTACTTGCCGTCCAGGGTCAGGGTCCATTCGGCGGTGGCGCCCGCGCCGCGCTTGCTGCTGGCGGCGATGCGCGAGCCGAGATACAGCTGCATGCCTTCCTTGCGCAAGGTGTCGCCGACATAGGCCGAGATTTCCTCGTCTTCCACCGGCAGCACGCGCTCTGCCATTTCCACCACGCTGACGTGAGCGCCGAGCGCATGGTAAAAACTGGCGAATTCGATGCCGATGGCGCCGGCACCGATCACCACCAGGCGCTTCGGCACGCGCGTGGGCATCAGGGCTTCACGATAGGACCAGACGCTGTCACCGTCGGGCGTCAAGCCCGGCAGGACGCGTGCGCGCGCGCCGGTGGCCAGGATGATGTTGCGCGCGGTCACAGTCGATTTGCCGTCGGTGCCGGTCACTTCCAGCTTGCCGCGGCCGGCCAGGCGGGCATGGCCGTTGATGACGGTCACCTTGTTTTTCTTCATCAGGTAACCAACCCCGCCCTGCAGTTGCGCAGAGACGGCGCGCGAGCGCTCGACCATGGTCTTCAGGTCGATCTCGGGCTGCGCCACCTTGACGCCAAAACGGGCGGCGTCGCGCACCATGCGCAGCACGTCGGCCGAGCGCAGGAGCGCCTTGGTGGGGATGCAGCCCCAGTTCAGGCAAATGCCGCCCAGGTGCGTCTTTTCCACCACGGCGGTTTTCAGGCCGAGTTGCGCCGCGCGGATTGCCGCAACATAGCCGCCGGGACCGCCGCCGACCACCACCAGGTCATATTGTGCTTGGCTCATGCTCGCCTCAGATCAGGATGCTCAGGGGGTTTTCGATGTATTGCTTGAACAGCGCCAGCCATTGCGCGCCGACCGCGCCGTCAATGGCGCGATGGTCCACCGACAGCGTGACCGTCATCACCGACGCCACGGCAAGTGCGCCATCGACCACCACCGCCTGTTGCTCGGTGGCGCCAACCGCGAGGATCGCCGCCTGCGGCGGATTGATGATGGCGGAGAATTCCTTCATGCCGAACATGCCGAGGTTGCTGATGGTGAAGCTGCCGCCCTGGTATTCTTCCGGCGCCAGCGCATTGTTGCGCGCGCGCGCCGCCAGGTCGGCCACTTCAGCACTGATGGCCGAGAGCGACTTGTTTTCCGCTGCGCGCACCACCGGGGTGATCAGGCCGCCTTCGGTGGACACCGCCACGGAAATGTCGGCCTGGGCATACTTGCGCAAGGCGGCATCGGTCCAGCTCACGTTCATGTCCGGCATGGCGCGCAGCGCGGTGGCCACCGCCTTGACGATGAAATCATTGATGGAAATCTTGCGCGGAGCGGCCGCATTGATCTCGGCGCGCAAGGCCAGCAGCTTGTCCATCCGGCAGTCTGCTTTGAGGTAGAAATGCGGGATGCTGGTCTTGCTCTCGGTCAGGCGGCGCGCAATGGTGCGGCGCATGCCGGAATGCGGCACCTCGACATAGGGTGAACCGACGGTCGCCGCGCCCGGCATTGCCACTGGCGCCGCTGCAGGCGCTTGCGCCGGGGCGACTGGCGCTGCCTCGACATCGCGCTTGACGATGCGGCCATGCGGGCCGCTGCCGCGCAATGCGCGCAGGTCCAGGCCACGATCCTGGGCCAGTCGGCGCGCCAGCGGACTGGCGAAAATCCTGCCGCCATTGGCCGCTGCGGGCACGGCGACTGCCGTGCCGGAGATGGCAGCCTCGGGAATGGCCGCCAGCGGAATGGCTGCGGCCGGCGCCGGCGCACTGGCCACGCCGGCCGCAGCCAGCACCGCATCGATATCGACATTGGTTTCACCGACGGCAAACAGCACCGCGATCGGCGCGCCGACTTCGATATCCTTGCCTGCGGGCGCGATGATCTTGCCCATCACGCCGGCTTCGTCGGCGTCGAACTCGATCAGCGCCTTGTCGGTTTCGATTTCAGCCAGGACGTCGCCAACCTTGACGGCGTCGCCTTCCTTCTTGGTCCATGCCTTGATCACCGCCGAGGTGGCGTTGGCGGCAATCTCCGGCATCTTGATTAACTTGGCCATTTCAGTCGCGTCCTTATTTCTTCAGGTCGGCGCGATAGGCGCCGATGTCGGTGTATTGCACCAGTTCGAGCACATTGCCTTCCGGGTCGCGGCAAAATGCCAGGTACACGCCGGGGCGCACTTCCACGCGCGCATTCCCGGTCATGAACTCGGTGCCGGCTTCCAGCAACTTGCCGATGGCAGCTTCGATATCCTCGACGATGAACGTCAGGTAGGTGGCGTTCGGCTTGTCCAGGATGTATTTCGACGGCGCGGCCGCAGCTGGCGGCGTGTTCGGCGCCAGCAGCTTGATGCGTTCGCCGTAACTGGTCTGCAGGCGCACGACGGTATAGCCTTCCGCCGACAGCGCCGATTGCGCCGCCTTGTCGGCGCCGATGGCGATTTCGCTCACGAAAGAAAAGCCCATCACCTCTTCGTAAAAGCGGCGCAGCTTCGGCAGGTCCCGGCAGGCGATGCCGACTTCCAGCGGTACGATCATATTTATGCTCATGCTGTTCTCCCTGTTCAGGCTGCGCCCTTGTCGCGCATGACTTGTTTGAGACCGGCGACCACTTCCTCGGTGCGCGCGGCAGCGGCGCGTTCCAGCACCTTGGAAATGCTGGGCGACGCTTCGCTTCCCGAGACGCGCTGCACCGGCTGGTCCAGCCAGTCGAAGTAGCGGCGCTGGATTTCATCGGACAGCCAGCCGCCGTAGGAAGTGCCGATCGAACCCTGCTCGACGATCAGCACATTGTTGGTCTTCCTGATGCTCGCTTCGATGGTGTCCCAGTCGATGCTGGCGCGGTCCAGCCAGCGCAGGTCGACCACCTCGGCATCGATGCCGGTCTGCTCGACGGCTTCCAGCGTATGCGCCACCATCGACAGATAGGTCAGCACGGTGACTTCGGCGCCGGCGCGGCGCACGGCGGCCTTGCCGAACGGGATCTGGTAATCGAAATCTTCCACAGGCGCGATGCCAGAGGCGTTGTACAGGTCAACGTGTTCGATCACCAGCACCGGGTCCTTCAGCGCCAGCGCCGCATTCATCAGGCCGACATAGTCGAACGGGGTAGAAGGCGCAACGATGCGCCAGCCGGGGCTCGTCGCAAAAATGCCGGCCGGGTCCATGGAGTGCTGCGAGCCGTAGCCGGTGCCCATCGCTACCTTGGTGCGCAAGACCAGCGGCACTTCGATATCGCCGCCGAACATGTGGCGCGCCTTGCCGATCTGGTTGAATACCTGGTCCGCCGCCACCCACATGAAGTCCGGGTACATGAATTCGACCACGGGCTTGAAGCGCCCATCCATGGCCAAGCCGCCGCCCAGACCGACGAAAGCGTTTTCGCTGATCGGCGTGCCGAGCGTGCGGTCGGGATACTTGTCCTTCAGGCCGCGGGTGGCGCCGTTGGTGCCGCCCTTCAGGCGATGCACGTCTTCGCCCATCACCACCACGGAAGGGTCGACCGCCATGCGGCGGTCCATCACGTCGGCCACCACATCGATGAACTTGCGAGTATCGAGCTTGCCGGTGAAGCTGGCCTGCTCTTCGGTACGGGCGCCATGCAGTTCGGACAGGTCGCCGCGCACGCCGACGTTGCGGAAATCCGGGCTCGGCCAGAGTTCCGGACGGATGCGTTTCTTGCCGGCCTTGCCATTCGGATCGGCTTCGGTGAGCGCTGCCACCGCCTTGGCCATCGAGGCCTTGATGCGGTTGCGCAGCGCCAGGATGCCGGCTTCGTCGATCAGGCCGCGCTGCTGCATTTTGGTGCCGAGCAGTTCGAGCGGATCGCGCGTGCGCCAGCTCTGCTCTTCCTCGCGGGTGCGGTAGCCGAAGGCGCTGCCGGGGAAGCCGCCGTTCTGGTGGAAGAAACGGTAGACATCGGCCTCGATCACGGTCGGGCCCTTGCCGGCGCGCATATGCGCCAGCGCTTCATTCATCGCCAGGTACACGGCCAGCGGATCCATGCCGTCGACCTTCCAGCTAGGAATGTTGAAGGCCAGGCCACGCGCCGACAGGCGCGGCTCGGCAGTGGCTTCGTTTACCGTGGTGGAAACCGCGTAGCCATTGTTTTCGATAAAGAAGCACAGCGGCAGCTTCCATGCCGCGGCAAGATTCATGGTTTCCAGCACCGAGCCGATATTCACCGCGCCGTCGCCGAAATAGGAAACCGCCACCGCATCGGTGCCGGCATGCTTGTGCGCCCAGGCAGCGCCTGCCGCCAGCGGCACGCCGCCGCCGACGATGGCGTTGGTGCCGAGCGCGCCCGCTTCTTCCCAGCGCAAATGCATGGAGCCGCCGCGGCCGCTGCAAAAGCCTTGCGCCAGTCCCAGGATTTCCGCCAGCGTGCGCTGCAGGAGCGTATCGATTTGCGGCGTCAGTTCGGCTTTCGGATCGATGCCGTCGGGCGTCAGGTATCCCAGCGCCTTGGCCAGGAACTGGTGGTGGCCGCGGTGCGAACCGTTGACCTGGTCGGCCGCTGTCAGCGGCACGATGGAACCGGCGGCGCCGCCTTCCTGGCCAATGGCAGAGTGGGCCGGGCCGTGCACCAGGCCATCCATGGCCAGTTCCAGCACGACTTCTTCAAAAGCGCGGATCAGGTGCGCATGGGTGAGCAGCGTGCCAAGCACCGCCGGGTCAGCGGCTGCCCAGTCGGCATCGGTGGTGCGCAATTCGACCCAGTTGGACGCCGGGACAAGTGCAATATGGTCTGACATGGTGTCAATCTCCAGATAGAGGGTATGAGTTCGGTTCGGTTCAGATATAGCTGTAGGCAGACCAGCCGCCGTCGGCGACGATGGCCTGGCCATTGATGTAGGCGGCGCTGTCGGACGCCAGGAACAGCGCCAGCGTGGCGATTTCGTGGGTCTTGCCGAGGCGGCGCGCCGGCGTGCGGGCGATCAGGGCATCGAAGTCCATGCGGCCGGTGCGCACCAGCTCATCCGTCAGCGCGGTCTGCACGTAGCCGGGCGCCAGCGCATTGACGCGCAGTCCGCTTGGCGCCCACTCCACCGCCAGCACCTTGGTCAGCATCACCACGGCTGCCTTGCTCGAGCAATAGGCGGCGCGCTCGGGCGCCGCCACCGTGCCATACATCGAGGCCGTATTGAGGATCACGCCGCTGCCCTGGGCGATCATGCGGCGCGCCACCGACTGCGCGCAATAGAAGGCGCCGTTCAGGTTGATGTCGATGGCGCGACGCCAGTCGGCCGCAGCCAGCTCCAGCGTCGGCTTGTTCATCGAAATGCCGGCGTTGTTGAGAAGTATGTCGATGCGGCCGAAGCGCGCATGCGCCGCAGCGACGGCATTTTCCACGGCGACGTCGTCAGTGATCGATGCCACCACCGTTTCGACTTCGATGCCAGGCCAGGCTTGCTGCAGTTCCTGCTGCGCCTTGTTCAGCAGCGCGGCATTGATGTCGAGCAGCGCCAGGCGCGCGCCATTGACGGCAAAGGCATCGGCCATCGCACGGCCGATGCCGCTGCCCGCGCCGGTGATGAAGACCACCTTGCCGGCCAGGTCGGAAAAATTCTTGTACTGCACCTCTGCATGCAAGGCATGGGCGTCGATGTCTTTTTGCGCGGAGTCTTGGACGTTGCTCATACTGCCAACCAGTCTTTCAGGAGTTGCGGATTGCCGGTCAATTCATCCGGAGTGCCATGGAACACGATGTGCCCGTGACCCAGCAGGCAAACGCCGGTGGAAATTTTCATGGCGATGGTGAGCTTCTGCTCGATCAGCACCACTGATACGCCGCGCCGGTGGATTTCCTGGATCGCTTCGCCCACCACGGTCACGATCTTCGGCGCCAGGCCTTCGGTCGGCTCGTCGATCAGGATCACTTTCGGGTTGCCGAGCAGCGAGCGGCACATGGTCAGCATCTGCTGCTCGCCGCCGGACAGGTTGCCGGCGCGCGTGTTGCGGCGCTCTTTCAGGCGCGGGAAAAAATCGAACATCTGCTCGACGGTCCACTTGGGCGCGTCGTCGTGGCCCGGCTGCACGCCCATCTGCAGGTTCTCGTCGACGCTCAGGTTGGCGAAGACTTCACGCTCTTCCGGCACGAAGGAAATGCCGGCGCGGCTGATCGTGTAAGGCCGCTGGCCGGTGAGGTCGCGGCCGTCCAGCAGCACCTTGCCGCCGGTCGGCGGCACCAGGCCCATGATGGCGCGCGCCGTGGTCGAGCGGCCGGAACCGTTGCGGCCCAAGAGGCTGATCACCTCGCCGCGGCCGACATCGAAAGAAACGCCCTGCAGGATATGGCTCTTGCCATAGTGCGCATGCAAATCCCTGACTTGCAAAAGCGGCGTGGATTGCTTGGTCTGGCTCATGCCGCCACCTCCGTGCCCAGATAGGCTTCCTGTACCTGTTTGTTGTTGCGGATGTTTTCCGGCGTGTCGGTGGCAACCACCTGGCCGTACACCAGCACGCTGATGCGGTCGCACAGCGAAAACACCACGTCCATGTCGTGCTCGACGATCATCAGGGTGCGGCCCGCCGTCAGCTCGCGCAGCAGGTCCACCGTGTAGTCGGTTTCCTCGCGCGACATGCCGGCCATCGGTTCGTCCAGCAGCAGCACCTTGGGGTCGGATGCCAGCGTCATGCCGATCTCCAGCGAGCGCTGCTCGGAATACGACAGCTCGCCGCCCAGCGTGTCGCGGTGGCGCGTCAGGCGCACCTGCTCCAGCAACTGCTCGGTCAGCTCGCGCACCCTGGCGTAGCCGGCGATCGGCCGCCACAGGGTGTATTGCATGCCGAAGCGCTGCATGACGCCCAGGCGCAGGTTTTCGTACACCGACAGCTTGGGGAAGATGTTGGTGATCTGGAACGAGCGCGCCAGCCCGAGATGGTTGATCTTTTCCGCAGGCAGGCCGCTGATCAAATGCTGGCCCAGCCTGATCTCGCCCGAGCTGGGCTTGAACTGGCCGGAAATCAGGTGGAACACGGTCGACTTGCCGGCGCCGTTGGGACCGATGATGGCGTGCCGCTCGCCTTCGAACAATTCCAGGTTGACGCCGCGGATGATGTGCGCCTCGCCGAAGGATTTATGGACGTCGCGCAGCGACAGCGCCACCGGCCTGGCTTGATTTTGGACTTGCGTGCTCATGCCGCCTCCCCGTCGTTGAGCGCTTGCCAGCGGGCGCTGGTGAATTTAAGAATCGCGATACCGATCGCCAGCAACGCCAGCGGCAACAGCCAGGTCGTGACGGCACCGGGCAGCAAGGCGCGGCCGAACAACTGGATTGCCGGCCAGGCCTTGCCGGCCACCAGGGAGAACTGGTAATCGTCTGCCATGAGGCGCTGCAGCAACTCGACGATGAACACCACGCCGGCCGCGCTCAGCAGGGTGCCGGCGGTCCAGCCCAGCGTGTAGCGCAGCAGGGTCGCGGCGGACTGTTTGCTGCCCTGCCACCAGGCGACGATGCCGGACAGGCCGGACGGCAGGAACATCATGACCGCCACGAAGATGATGCCCTGGTACAGCAGCCAGGAGCGCGTCAGGTCGGAAACCGCGTAACCGAAGAAGGTCATCACCGCCGCGCCCAGCGCCGGGCCGAAGAACACGCCGACGCCGCCGATGTAGGAATTGAGCACCACTTCGGAGGACAGGCGCACCTCGAACAGCGCGTAGTTGGCCGCTTCGTTGGTCATCGCCAGCAGGCCGCCGGCGATGCCGGCGAAGGTGGCGGAAATCACGAACACCATCACGCGCGCCATATGCACGTTATAGCCGAGGAACTTCAGGCGATGCGCGTTCTCGCGCAGGCCCAGCGTCAGGCGTCCGAGCGGCGTGCGCGTGAAGAAATACAGCAGCGCCAGCGACACCACCACCCAGGCCAGGGTCAGGTAATACACTTCGGCGGGCGTGCCGAAAGTAAAGCCCCAGGCCGGCATGCGCATGGAAGGCACGCCGGCTTCGCCGCCGAACACGCTCTTCAGATGCGGTGCCAGGGCGTGCAGCAGTTCGGCCAGCGCCAGCGTGATCATCGAAAAGTACACGCCGCTGCGCTTGGTCGAAAACCAGCCGGCGGCCAGGCCGGTGGCGCCGCCGCCGATGGCGCCGAAGACCGGCAGCAGCGGCGTCGGCAGCAGGCCCTGGCCGGACAGCGCGTTCATCGCGTGCAGGGTGGCGAAGGCGCCGATGCCATAGTAGGCGCAGTGACCGAAGGACAGCATGCCGCCCTGCCCGGCCAGCACGTTGAAGGCGCTGGCGAACAGCGCCGCGATCAGCATCTGGATGGCGGCATTGAGCAGCGAGGGCGACAGAAAGCCCGGCATGGCCACCAGCAGGATCAGCAAGGCCGCCACCAGGATTTTCGGCAGCAGCGGCAGGCCCGCAGGCCTGGCCGCGGCAACCGGCGCGACGGCGACCTTGTCGAGCGAATTGTTCATCGTGTTCATTCCTTTTCTCCCATCAGGCCGGACGGACGCACCAGCAGCACCAGCAACATCAGTGCGAATGGAATCGTCGCGGCCAGCGAAGATACTTTCAGCGTCAGCAAGCCGCCGACTTTTTGCGCCCATGCGCCGGCGCCGACATGCGCCAGCAGGTCGGCTGCGCTGAGGTCGATGCCGACGGCGAATGACGAGATCAGGCCGATCAGCAGCGACGCCACCATGGCGCCACCCAGCGAGCCGAGGCCGCCGATCACCACCACCACGAACACCAGCACGCCGAGTTCCAGCGCCATGTTCGGATTGGTCGTGTAGAAGGCGCCGGCCACCGCGCCGGCCAGGCCGGCGAGCGCCGCGCCGACGCCGAACACGCCCATGAACACCAGCGGCACGTTGTGGCCGAGCGCCTCGGCCGTTTTCGGCCGGTAGATCGCCGAGCGCACCACGATGCCGACGCGGGTGCGCGACAGCAGCAGGAAGATCAGGCCGAACATCAGGAGCGAGATCGCACCCATCATCACGCGGTAGAAGGGATAGTTGGTGCCGAACAGCTGGAATGCCGCGAAATTCAGCGAAGCCGGCACCTGATAATTGACAGGATAGTTACCGAAGAGAAGCTTGATCACCTCGGCGATGATGAAGGACAGGCCGAAGGTCACCAGCAATTCATGCGCGTGACCGTGCTTGTGCACGCGGCGCAGGAAGAAACGCTCGACCACGACGCCGAGGAAGCCGACGATGATCGGCGCAATGATGATCGCAGGCCAGAAGCCAATCACCTTCTGCAGGCTGTAGGCCAGGTAGGCGCCGATCATGTAGAAAGAGGTGTGGGCGAAGTTGAGCACGCCCATCATGCCGAAGATCAGGGTCAGGCCGGCGGAAACCATGAACAGCAATAGGCCGTAGATGGTGCCGTTGATCAGCGATACGGTAAAGAATTCCATGAGCTATTCCAGAATGTGCGGGACAAGGAGTCCCGTTGCGCGCATGGCAGGCATGCGCGGCAGGACTTTCAGGTCGCGCGGCGCCGTGTCAGATCACGGCGCCGCAGCTGTCGCAGTGCCTCAGGAAGGGCGCTGCATGTTGCAGGATGCCTGCACCGGGTTGGCGGCTTCGGCCGCGCTGAAGGTCTTGACGACCTTGAAGCCCATGTCGGTGCCGTCGACCTTGAACTTGGCGCCCTTGTCGACGCGCGAGACGACCATCGGCAACTGCACCTGGTGGTCGGCCGCGCGCATCGTCACTTCGCCCATCGGCCCCATGATCCTGGCCTTTTCCAGGTTCTTGGCCAGTTCGGTGACATTGATGGCATCGCCGGCAGGCTTGGTTGCCTTCAGGGCCACCGCCAGCATCTGCATGCCGAAGATGGTCTGCGGCTCGATGTAGGCCGGGAAGTGGCCGGTCTTGGCCTTGTAGTCATTGCCGAATTTTTCTGATTCCTTGTTGGCCTCGACGTTATAGGTATGCGAAACGAAGTGGCCCAGGGCGGTTTCGCCGGCATTGCCGATATTGCCCGGCTGGTCCAGGAACACGGTGCCGAAGTCAGTCTTCAGGCCAGCGGCGCGCGTTGCCTTCATCAACAGCAGCAAGTCGTTGGACCAGTTACCGGTCAGCACGGAATCCGCGCCGCTGGCCTTGATCTTGGCGACGTAAGGCGCAAAATCCTGGATCTTGTTGACGTCATGCAGCGTGCTTTCTACCACGGTGTAACCACCGGCTGCCGCGTTGTCCTTGACCGCCTTGTCGACGTCCATGCCCCAGGAATAGTTCTGGTTCATCGCATAGACCTTGGTGCCCAGCGCCTTGGCTTCCTTCATCGCCGGCACCAGGGTCTTGATGCGCATGATGGCGTTGGTGGTGAAGCGGAAATGGTAGAAGTGGCACTTGTCGCCGGTCAGCTCAAGCGCTTCGCCGCCCATGTTCAGGTACAGCACTTCCTTGCCGGGATTGCGCAGGTTGTGCTTGCGCACGTCTTCGGTGATCTGGCCGGCCACCGCGGACGAGGAACCCTGGATGATGATCTGGGCGCCATCGGCGATCGCCGCCTTGACCTTGTCGGAGGCGCCGGCGGGGCCGCCCTGGTTGTCGTACTCGGCGGCGACGATCGGCGCGCCATTCCAGCCGCCGGCGGCATTCATGCGGTCGAGTTCATACTTGATCGCGGTACGGTACAGCAGGCCGGTCGAGGCTTGCGGTCCCGACAGCGTTTCCACCAACGCCACCTTCAGCGGCGCGGCTTGCACTGCGCCAGCGGCAAACAGCGCGCAGATGGACAGGCTGATTTGTTTCTTGTTCATTGAGATATCTCCATTATGGTTATGTCACACGATCAGGCACGTCGGAAAGTCGACATCTAACCTGGATCAAAAAAGGCTTGCAGTTCAGGAAATCACAAGCCGCGTCGGACTGCTTCGAAATTTTTGTCAAATCAAATCGAGAAACTGCGCCATACGCTCGATCTGGACTTCCATCATGTGGCGGCCGAAATGCACCGTCAGACCGCGTTCGCCGGCGCGCGCCAGCAGCGGCGTGACATCGGTTTTCATCACGGCTTCAGCCACCACGGCGCCGGCCGGCAGGCGGTCCGGCGAAAATGGCAGCGCATCGCCTGCTTCCAGGCCCAGCGAAGTGGAGTTGATGGCCAGCGTGTAATCTGCCGGCGCGGCGTCGGCCAGATGCACCTGCAAGTGCGGATGATGCGCGCGCAAGTCTTGCGCCAGCTGTTCGGCGCGCGCGGCGCTGCGGTTATGAATGCCGAGCGCGGCAATGCCATGCTCGGCCAGCGCATGCGCGATTGCCTTGGCGGCGCCGCCGGCGCCTGCCAGATAGACGCGACGCCCGGCCACTTGGTGACCCTGGGCCAGCAAGCCGCCGACAAAGCCGGCGCCGTCCAGGTTGCTGCCGGACACGCTGCGAGCGCCAGTGCCAGCGTCGGCGAAGCGCACGATATTGACGGCGCCAATACGGCGGGCTGCATCCGTCAGCTCGGTACAGTGGGAGAGAATGGTTTCCTTGTAGGGAATGGTCACCACCAGGCCGGCCAGGCTGCGGATCAGCGGCGCACTAGCCATGAAGCTGGCGAAATCCTGCGGCTGCACATGAAACGGCACCATGACGGCATCCACGCCGCGCTGCGCCATCAGGGCATTGAAAGCCTGCGGCGTGCGCACATGCCCGATCGGGTCGGCGACGATCGCCACCACACGGGTCTTGCCGGTGATAACGCCTGTAGTGCGTGCAATAGTCATGCCGTCTCCTGGTTCACGCCGCCATCCGTGCATACGGTGGCTGGTCTTTTGTTTTACTTGTCGACAAGTACTTCACACTTGCCACAGTAGGATTTTATTCAGATGTCTGATAAGATTTTAAACATGTCAGACAAGTTGTGTGGCGATTCTACCGACGAGTTTTTAAGGTGTCAACCGCCCGCAGCTGCCGACCTGAAAAAAACCTATTTCAATCCGAAGGAGACAAAATGATTTCATTCAAGGACAAGAGTTTTCTCATCACCGGCGCCGCTGGCGGCATCGCCCGCGCCACTGCCCGGCTGGTGGTGCAGCATGGCGCCCGCGTGGCGCTCAGCGACGTCAATCCGGCTGCGCTGGCGGCATTGCAGGCCGAGTTGCTGGAACTCGCCCCGGATGCCCAGATCAGCGTGCATGCAACCGACGTGTCCGACGCCCAGGCTTGCCGCGACACCGCGCAGGCCGTGGCGGCGCGCTTCGGCGGCATCGACCATCTGGTGCATGCCGCCGGCATCTATCCGGAAAAACTGGTGGCCGACATGAGCGACGAGGAATGGCACGGCCTCATGAAGATCAACCTGGACGGCAGCTTCTACATCTGCCGCGCCGTGATTCCCTACCTGAACGAAGGCAGCTCGATCGTCACGCTGACCTCGCTGGCGGCGCAGCGCGGCAGCTATGCGCATGCCCACTACTCGGCATCGAAAGGTGCGCTGATCAGCTTTTCGCGCAGCCTGGCGCTGGAGCTCGCCCCGAAAACCCGTGTCAATGCATTATCTCCGGGTATCATTGCGACGCCGATGACCAAGGACTTGCTGGCCAAAAACGAGCAAACGCTGCTGCAGAACACCCCGCTCAAGCGGCTGGGAACGGCGGAAGAAGTCGCCGGCGGGATTGCCTTCCTGTGCTCGCCGCTGGCCGGCTTCATCACCGCAGAAACGCTGCAAGTCAACGGTGGCCTGTATATCAACTGATGCCGAATAAAAATGAAAACCGAGACACATCACTTGCCGACCCATTCGCTGACCGAAGAGATCGTCGAATGGCTGAATGACGAAATCCGCTCGCAACGGCTCAAGCCGGGCGACAAGCTCCCCAGCGAGAAGCAGCTGGGCGAGCAGTTTTCCGTCAGCCGCTCGGTGGTGCGGGAAGCGGTATCGCAACTGAAGTCGGAAGGCATCGTCAGCGCCCAGCAGGGGCGCGGCGTTTTCGTCAACGAGCGCGGCTCGCGCCAGGCCTTTCGCCTGGACGCCACGGCCCTGGATGACGCCCAGGGCCTGGAACATGTCATCGAGCTGCTGGTGACGATGGAGGCGGCGGCGGCGCGCTATGCCGCCATCCGCCGTACGCCGGAAGACCTGAAGCGCATCAAGCAGGCGCTGGTCGGCATGGAATACGCCATCGTCAACGACAAGCTCGGCGACGAAGAGGATTATGCCTTCCACCAGGCCATCGTCGACTCCACCAAGAACCCGCACTTCCAGATGCTCAACGAATATCTGGAACAGCATGTGCGGCGCCTGATCCGGCAGGCGCGCAGCAATACGGCGGTGAACTACAACAACATGGTCCAGGCGGTGCAGGATGAGCACAAGGCAATCCTGCAGGCGATCGAGAAGCGCGATCCTGCAGCGGCGGCACTGGCGGCAGAGACGCATTTGCGCAATGCCGCCAAACGGCTCAACAAATACCTGAAGGATTGATGCGTTCCGGCGTCTGACAGCGGACTACGCCGGCTCCGCGCGCAAGTGCAAAAAACTGTCGAGAATATGGAAGTGGTCTTCGAAGAATTCTTCTTCCATGCCGGCCAGCTGCGCAATCGGCAGCCACTGTGCCTGGGCGGCATCGTCGGCGGCCTCGATGGCCGGCAGCACGGCGAGATCCAGCGCGAAATAGTGCGCGTGGGTGATGGTGCGCCCGCGCTGGCTGCGGTCCGGATGGTCGAACACTTTGACATCGCGCAGCGCCGCCAGCAGAACGGCGGCGTCCACCGCCAGCCGGGTTTCCTCGGCCAGCTCGCGCAAGGCGCTTTTCAGCAGGCGCTCGCGCGGCTCGACAAAGCCGCCGGGCAGCGCCCACTGCCCCTTGCCGGGAAATCCGCCGCGGCGGATCAGCAGAACATGGCCGGCAGCGGTGACCACCGCATCCACCGTCGAAAAGATCGGCGGGTAAGGCGCCGTGCTCCAGGCCGCCTTGTATTGCGCTACCAGCCGGTATTCCTCGGCCAGCGCGGCATATTCCGGGGAAGCCAGCCATGTCCGCAGCACCTCGCATACGGCGGGCGGCGCCAGCGGTTCGAGCGCGGCCAGCGCCTGCCCGCCGTCGGCAGCTTCATACAGGATGCGCCGCAGGGATGTGGCATCGATGCCGCCGGCGTTTTCCGCGACGACCAGTTCCCATTGCGGAAAGCGGCTGAGGTAATAACTGGAGTCATCCTTGAAATGCCCTACCAGGGCAATGCGGGCACCCTGCCCGGCCAGCATTTCAACCTCGCGGCGCAGGGCGGCGCACCAGCGCGCGTCGTCGTAGTAGTCGCGTAGCGGGATGTATGCCACGCGTGCGCGCGCCGCTTCCGGCAGGCTGGCGGCGATCATCGCCACGCGTTCGCGCCAGGAAAACGGGTTCTTCGCGCTCCTGGCCTGCCACGACGACCCCAGCACCACAGCCACCCTTGGCGCCGTTTCCAGCGCGCGTTGCAGCAGGGCGGCATGACCGTTGTGGAATGGCTGGAAGCGGCCGATGAGAACGGCAATGTCGGCAATAAGGCCTGGTGCTGCGGTGTCGTGATGCGGCATGGGTAAGTTTTCCTTCAGGGCTGCGTGATGGCGTCCGATGCACTCAGTCGTGCCTCTGACGGTCCGCCAGCACCGCTTCGAGCACGGCGCGCGCCGCCTGCGGACGTCCCAACGCCTGCGCCCTGAGGCGCATCTGCGCCAGCAGGGCGGGATGTTCCAGCAGATATTTGACCCGGTATTCCAGCGCCACGCCATCGACCGCCTTCATGGCCACGCCCTGCTCCAGCAGGAAATCGGCATTGCGCTCTTCCTGGCCGGGAATCGGCGAATTGACGATCATCGGCAAGCCCATCGCCAGGCACTCCGACGTGGTCAGGCCGCCCGGTTTGGTGATCACCAGATCGGCGCAGGCCATCATGCGCTCGACGCGGTCGGTGAACCCCTGCGGGAACAGGCGGCCCGGATGGCGCGCCGCCAGCGACTGCAACGCGGCCAGCGCCACGGCATTTTTGCCGGCCAGGACGATCAACTGAAAATCGCCCTCAAGCGCCAGCAGGCGAGCCGCGACCGTATCCATGCTGCCCAGGCCGGCACCGCCGCCCATCAACAGGAAGGTGGTTTTGGCAGGATCGGCGCCGAGTTCCTGCGCACAAACGACACGCTCCAGCGGCGCGGCGAAGGCTGGCATGATCGGAATGCCCGTCACATGGATGCGTGCCGGCGCGATGCCGCACGCCTGCATGCGCCAGGCGACTTCCTCGTTGGCGGCGAAATAGCCGGCCATGCCTTCGTGCACCCACATGCGATGCAAATCGAAATCGGTCACCTGCACCCACACCGGGCAAGCCAGGCGTTCCTTGCGGATCATGCACGCCAGCAGCTCGGCCGGCAGGAAATGCGTGCAGATGATGGCATCCGGCTTGAAACGATCGATCTCGCGATGCAGGGCCGCCGTGTTCAGTCGTTCGACGGCGCGACGTAAACGTTCAATGTAACTGTTGGGCTTTGCCTCATGGGTGAACTGGTAGAGGTAACCCCACAGCGCCGGCGCCTTGTTGACCAGCTTGATATAAAAATCCGTGTACAGCTTGCGGAAAGTCCTGGGCACGAAATCCATGACATCCAGATGCGTGGCCTGCGCCGCCCCGCCGAAGGCATCGGCATGGCAGCGCAGCGCTTCTGCCGCACGCATGTGGCCGGCGCCGGCCGAGACGCTCAACAGCAGGATTTTTTTCAGTGCCATGATTCCCCTGGAATAAATGCAAAAAGGCCCGGGGAGGACATTTGTCCGTCCGGCGGCGGCCAACTCGGGCAAGGCAGTCAGGTCGCTGAATTTACCATTATGGTAAAGAAAAGAAAACCGCACCAGGCACTGCTGCGCCAGCCAAACGATTACAATCTGATATCTGCTTACAATTCACCAGGCAAAACGATGCACGAATCCATCTTCGCAATTCCCCTGCGCCGGATTAACGGCGAGGAAACCACGCTCGCGGCCTATCGCGGCAAGGTCATACTGGCAGTAAATGTCGCCTCCGCATGCGGCCTCACGCCCCAATATGCCGCGCTGGAAAAGATATATCAGGACAAGCAGGCTGACGGGCTCGTCGTCGCCGGCTTCCCGGCCAATGAATTCGGCGCACAGGAGCCAGGCACCAATGCGGAAATCGTCGAATTCTGTTCCGCGAAATTTGGCGTCACCTTCCCGATGTTCGAAAAAATCATCGTCAAGGGCCCCGATCAGCACCCCTTGTATCAGCAATTGATTGCGGCGCAGCCGCGTGCGCAGGAAAAAGAAGAAGGCGCGTTCCGGGCCAAGTTGGCCGGCTATGGCATCACCCAGGAAAATGCGAGCGACATCCTGTGGAATTTCGAAAAATTCCTGATCGGCCGCAGCGGCAAAGTCGTCGGCCGCTTCGCCCCCGACATCACGCCTGACGATCCAGTGCTGGCAGCGGCCATCGAACGAGAACTCGCAGCCTGACATAACTATGGAACTCTCGCACGCGCGGGGCAAGATTCTGGATGATGCCGAACCAGTCGACCAGAACCCGCATTACGTCCATTCGGTTACCGAAATGGGCGAAGAAAACGACATAGTCGCGCAAGAAGACATCTTCGCCGCCAACGGCATGAAGCTGCTGGCCAAGGGCGCCAGGATCAATCGACGCACGTTGCAGCGCCTCGGTGAGCACAAGCTGAAAACGCCGCTCGATGTCCTGCTGGTGTCGTCCAATACGCTCGATGAAACTGCGCTTGCCCGCGACATCGATCGTCTGCTCGCAGCAGACCCGATCTTGTCGGCGATTACCGTGCGTTCCGGCGATCCCCAGGGCTGGAAAGCCTTGCTGGGCGGGCCGATACTGTCGCCGCCCATCGCCTTTCGTCTCACCGTCATGCGCGACGGCCGCAACGACTTGTACCTGCATTCCTTGCGGATTGCCGTCGTTGCGCATTGCATGGGCATGCGCCTGGAACTGCCATACGAGGAGTCAAGAAACCTTTTTCTGGCAGCCCTTTGCCATGACTTCGGCGAGATGCACACCGACCCCGCGATACTTGCGCCCGGCCATCGTATTGACAGTGACGAACAGCGCTTCATCTATGTCCATCCGGTCACGGGATACGTGGTCCTGCAACAAATGAACTGCGTCGCCGCCGAAGTCATGCAGGCCGTGCGGCAGCATCATGAGCGGCTCGACGGCAGCGGCTATCCCTACGGCGAGGCTGGCACGCAAATCGGCCAGCTGGCACGCATCCTTGCCGTCTCGGAGACGCTGGAGGCGGTCGTCCGGCGCTTTGGCGCCGACCGCGTCAATGTCGTCTTGCGCCTGAGCCAAGGCCGCCTCGACCAGGGCTGCATCGTTGCAGCATGTGACCTGCTGCCGGCGCATCTGCACCAATACGAGGGCGGCGCCGCGAATTATGAGCTGGACAAAAAATTGGCGCGGCTGGCGAATGTGGTGCGTGCCTGGGATGCGTTACAAGGCCAGATTGGCGGCAACAAGCAAAACGCAGCGTTGCAGTTCGTCTCGGAGCGGATTTCCGGGCTGCAGTCGCTGGCCATCCAGGCCGGACTTGCGCGGGAATTGCTCGAATTCCTGGACCTCGAGGGGAATGACGCCAGCATGTTGCCCGAATTGAATGCCGCGCTGGAAGAAATAGACCGACTGCTCGACAGTCTCGCGCTGGAAATCGACCGGCGGGTTACGCCTGCAGCCCCATGCCGGGGCGTTGCCGAGGAAATTCTGGCGGCATTGCGGGCAGCCTGAGTCTGCCTGCGACAGCCTCCGATCACGCATGCGCCCGGGCTTTTTTCAGGCCTGGGCCTGAACCTTGCGATTGCCCAGGTAGTCGCGCAAGAACAACTGCGCCTGTTCACTCTGCTCGGGGCTCATCCTGGCTTCGACCTGCAGCTGGTAGGTCGAAGCCTTCCTGATGCCGTTCGCGCCGGCCTGGGTCAACCAGCGGTAGGCTTTCAGCAGATCGATCGGCCCGCCATGACCATAGCCATACATCAGCCCGAGATTGAATTGCGCCCGCGCATGCCCTTGCTCGGCGGCCTTGAGATACCAGGCCAGCGCCTTCTCGCAGTCCAGGGCAATGTCCTGCCCGCGATCATGGCGCAACCCCAGGATGAACTGGGCAGTCACATGCCATTGTTCAGCCGCCTTGTGATACCACGACAACGCGCTCGCACCATCTTGCGGCACGCCGCGCCCCTCGTCGCACATCACGGCCAGGTTGAACTGGGCCTCGCTGTGCCCCTGTTCGGCAGCCTTGCGATACCAGCATGCCGCCTGCGGCAGATCCTGCGGCAGGCCTTGGGCGTTTTCATGGATCTGGCCCAGCGCGAATTGCGCCTTTACATGCCCCAGATCGGCCGCCTTGCGGTACCACGACACGGCTTGCGCCATATCCCGCGATATCCCCTGACCTGTTTCGTAAAGCCAGCCGAGCTTGAACTGCGCGGCCACATAGTTTTGCTCGGCTGATTTGCGGTACCACGACAAGGCCTGCAAAAAATTCTGCGGCACGCCCTTGCCGCTGCCATAGATCATGCCGAGGTTGTTCTGCGCCGCCGCATCGCCTTGTATGGCCGCTTTGCCAAACCATGCCATGGCTTGCCGATAATCCTGGGACACGCCCTGGCCATTCACGTAAATCAGTCCGATGTTGTTTTGCGCACCCGCATGTCCCTGATCCGCCGCCTGGCGATACCAGTGCAATGCCTGCTCATGGTCCGGCGGCGTGCCCTGGCCATTGCTGTACATCAGGCCAAGATTGAACTGTGCCCGCACATGCCCCTGTTCAGCGGCCTTGCGATACCAGGCCAGCGCCTGCGGATAATCGCGCGGGGTAACCTCGTCGCTGGCATGGATCATGGCCAGGCTGAACTGCGCATCGGCGTCCCCCTGCTCTGCTGCCTGTTGCAATTCCGGTGCGATTTCCTGGTAATCCATTACAAACCCATATCAAGCAAGCGACGGCGCATTATCGCGCAACTTGTGCAGCAACTGGCCGCGCGTCAGCGGCTTGTGGAACAGATAGCCCTGCACCGTAGTGCAGCCTTCCTGCTCGAGATAGCGCGCCTGGCATTCGGTCTCGACGCCTTCGGCGACCAGGTTCAGGCCCAGTCCCTGGGAAATCGAAATCAGCGCCAGCACAACCGGGAAATGCGCACTGTCTGGTTGAATTTCCTTGACGAACGACTGGTCGATCTTGATCGTATGAATCGGAAAGCGGTGCAGGTACGCCAGGGACGAATAGCCGGTACCGAAATCGTCGATGGCAACGCTGACGCCCAATTCGCACAGCTTGTTCAACTGCTCGATGGCGTATTTCGGATTGCGGATGCAGATATTCTCGGTGATTTCCACCTCGATCTGGGATGGCGCAATTTCGTAGCGGATCATCGCCTCGCGCAGCTTTTTGACAAAGTCGCCGCGATCGAGATAAATCGGCGAAAGATTCACCGACAAGCGCTTGAGTTCGACGCCGGCCAGATTCCACTCATGCAGGTCGCGGCACGCTGCGTCGATCATCCAGTCGCTGATCGGCAGCATCAGGCCATTTTCTTCAGCCAGCGGCAAGAACAAGCCGGCGGTCAGCAGGCCCTGTTCGGGGTGATGCCAGCGCATCAACGCTTCCGCGCCAACGATAACGCCGCTGGTCAAATCCACTTGCGGCTGGTAATACATTTCAAGTTCGTCCTGCTCCAGCGCCTTGCGCAAGCTCTGTTCCAGCGCAATTTTCTGGTTCGACGCATCCAGCATCGAATTGTCATAGAAACTATGGCCGTTCTTGCCCAGCGCCTTGACGTGATACATCGCGATATCGGCATGGCGAATCAGGTCATCGATGTTATCGCCGTCGCTCGGATAAACAGCAATACCGATACTTGCCGACAAGTGCAATTCATTGTCGCCGAGGTAAAACGGCTGATTCAGGCATTCGAGAATTTTTTCGGCAATCGCCGATGCATCCTTGCGCTCGCGGAATTCCGGCAACAGCAGATTGAATTCGTCGCCGCCCACCCGCGCCAGCGTATCGCCGCGCCGCAAGCTTTGCTTCAAACGGCCGGCAACCTGGCGCAGCAATTCATCGCCCTTCATGTGGCCCATCGAATCGTTCACCAGCTTGAAGCGATCCAGATCGACAAACATCACCGCCAGCTCGGTGCGGTTGCGCTCCGCCTGTATCAATGCCAGATCGAGCCGGTCACGGAACAGCACGCGATTCGGCAAGTCCGTCAAAATATCGTGATAAGCCTGATAAGAGGCCAGTTGCTCGGCGCGCTTGCGCTCGGTAATATCGCGCGCCACACCGTAGATGCCGAAATATTCCTTTTTCTGCTCGGCGTTATCCTGTGCGCTCAAGCCCATCGCATTGAACGCCATGGTCATCACGGTATGGTCGAAAGTGCGCTCTGTTTCAACCGAATTGATGCGCTTCAGACGCAGCTCGGAAGTACGTGAGGCTCGTTCGTCGCCGCGGCGCACACTGAAGACGGCATGCGCGCGCTCCAGGTCATCCTCATGCACCACCGCCGAATAGTGCGCGCCGATCAGCTCCTCACGCGAGAAACCCAGCATTTGTTGCGCCCGGTCGTTGACGAATGTGAATCGCCCCTCGGCGTTGAGCATGTAAATGATGTCCGGCGAACTGTCGACCAGGTAACGGTAAATCTTTTCCGAGCATTGCAGGCGCCATGACATGTCGCGGTTCTCCGCTTCCAGCCGCCGCTGCTGCAGCGCGTTCGCCACGGTGTTGAGCAATTCCTCGTGCTGATACGGTTTGCGCAAATAGCCGAATGCGCCGCGCTTGAGCGCGCCGATCGCCGCGTCGATCACGGTGTCACCGCTCAGTACGATGACCTCGACGTCGATGTCATGCGCATTGATGAAATCCATGACTTCATGGCCGCTCATGTCCGGCATCCGCAAGTCGAGCAGCACCAGGTCGAACTGCAGTTTCGACAATTGCTCGATTGCTTCCCTGCCACAGGTTGCGGTCACAAGATGGAAGTCGGCGTCCTTGAGCAATTCTTCGAGGCTGCTCAACAGTCGCGGCTCATCGTCGACCAACAGCAGACGCGGCATTTTTTTGTCGTCGAACTGCGGCAAGGATGCGGCGTCACCCAGCACAGCGTGTCTTGCAAACGCCTCAGGGGAAGTGATCACTTTCATCGTCACCTCAGACAGTGCTGCCGGCCTGCGTGCGCAGGCCAGGCGGCGGGTTGGACGCGCCAGCGACAGGGAGCAGTATTTCGAATGCCGTACCTTTGCTGTCGCTGCGACAACTGATGTGTCCCTGCACCTTCTTGACGAGGCCATGCACGATACTCAGACCCAGCCCGCGATGCCCTTCGCCCTTGGTGGTTTGCACTGGCGAGAACAGCTTCATCATCACATTCGCCGGCATGCCCGGCCCGCTGTCGCGAACATAGAGATCGACGTACATGCGTCCATCCCGGTTCACGAGACCGTTGTTGCCGATTTCGATCTTGCCGCCGTCCGGCATGGCTTCGACGGCATTCTTGATGAGATTCATCAGGATTTGCTTGAGACTGTTGATGTCGCTGCCAACCTCGTAGGCCTGATCGGGCTTTTGCACCACGATCCGCACCGATGACGGCACCGAGCCGGTATCCTGGAACAGCTGCACGATACCCGTGACGGTACGGTGGATATCGGTGGCGCCTTCCTGCGCTGCCGGCTGCAGATCGGCGAGCCCGTTGACCAACTGGCCAACCCGGTCGATTTCTTCATTGAGGATCGACATTTCGCCGCTGATCGGTTCCTGTCTTGCCAGCTTGCGGTCGAGCACGGTCAGGTAGTTTTTGATGATCGACAGCGGATTGTTGACCTCATGCGCGACCCGCCGCGAAGCCTCGCGGTATTCTTCCACCAGCCCGTCGTCCTGACGGCTGGCCGGACCTGTGTCACTGTGCAGGGTTCGCAGCGCAGTGGCTGCTTGCGCAGCAAACGCTTGCAGAAAACTCTCGCGCCGGCGGAAATCGTCAAGTTGCCAGGATTCGACATTCCCGACGAGAACCCCAACGCAGCGCTCTTTCGCGCCGAGCGGCAGACAAACCAGGCATTCGGCGCCCAGGATGCGTTGCAACTGTTCCTCGATCACGCCCAGGGAATTGTCATCATGAATGACGAAGGTCAGGCGTCCGTGCAGTGCAGCTTCAGCAATCGCGCCACCGTCCTTGAGCGGTATCGACAAGCTGCCGAGACGCTGGCGATGCTCGCCCGACGATGTGCCTTTCAAAACCTGGCGCTGACTGTCGAGCAGAAAAATGCACGCATCCTTGAAGCCGAACAGGATGTGCGCCGAGCGCACGACTGTTTCAAGCAAGCCGGTTTCATCCGGCTGCCTGACGAACGACTTGCCGGCTTCCGAGGCCAGCACGATATTGCGCATCTTCTCGCTCAGCTGATCCTTGGCGCTGGGCGGGCTTGGTGGCGGCAGCGTGTACACGACCGGCGGCGGCACGACCTCCGCGCCCGCCAGATCGATGCCGAGATAATCGGCGGCTTCCTGCAACTGCGCTTCGACGCTACGGCTGATTGCCGCCAGTTCGGTGACATCCAGCCCGCACAAGGCGCCTGCCGCTGCGTATGCCGGGTCTTGCTGCGTGTGGCGGGAGAGATGATGCGCAACGGCCACGATACGCACCAGCGGCGGCGCCTTTTCGAGCCGCGCCAGCGGTTCATGGTGATACAGCACGCTATCGGCAAGAAAAGAATCGAGATGCCAATGCTCGATCAGCCATGCGCCTGCTTCGGCATGTGTCAGCTCCAGCGTGCGCTGCTCGACGGCACAAAGATGATCGTCATCCGCGGCATAAAAATTGACCGTGTATTCGCGCGGCGCCACCGATAGCAGCGCCAGGCGCCCGACATCATGCAGCAAGCCGGCAAGGTAAGCCTCTTCGACATGCGGATAATTTATTTTTTCCGCAACCTGACGCGCGGCAATCGCTGCCGTCAGGGAGTGTTTCCAGAACGCGCAAAGGTCGGGCGCATTCGCTTGCGAAAGGTCGCCGAATATCTTGAAGACAGACTCGCTGATGACCAGCGTCTTGACCATGTCGATGCCAATCGTCAGCAGCGACTGTTCCAGGCTGACCAGTTGCGTGCGGCGGGGATACGCGGAGCTGTTGGCCACGCGCAGGATTCTGGCAGTCATTGCCGCATCCTTGGCAATCAGCTCGGCCAGTTCCGTCATGCCGATATCGTCGGCCTGGCAATGCTCCATGAGCTGCAGCAGGATCTGCGGCATCGCCGCCAGCTTGGCCGACGACAGGCGGTTGCGAATATCGAGTTCAGCGGGCTGCATGGGTATCGGGTACTGCCATCAAAAAAACAGAAACTGGGGGCAGCGCGCATGCGGCCGGCTGCGACAGCGCCAGGGCGGCATCCTGCTCTGTCATCTGCGACATGAGCAACACCGTCCTGTACGCGGATTGCAATAGATCAATTGTCAACTTGAAGTTCATTATGCATACTTTTTGACAACCTTGCTCAAAGTATTTAATTCCCGCCGTAAAACCTTGCCGGACTTGATGTCGCGATTCTTGAGAAGACGATTCGGTCAGGCGAGGCAATGTTAAATTATTGCCAACAAATCTCGCCGTGGAGGGGAAAGTACCGGTGGGCTTGATGCGTCATGCTATTCGCACAATGTGACTTGGGAATGACAGGCAGGCAGCCGGACAGGCGCACGCTTCCAGCCGGACGCGGCCAGTGCCTGATGCATGAGAAGGTATGAGAAAATCAGTGGTGCGGCTGGCTGGAATCGAACCAGCGACCCTTGGCTTCGGAGGCCAATACTCTATCCACTGAGCTACAGCCGCGTAGGGGAATACAGAAGAGTCCAGAAGGATACCGTTTTTCTGCACTGTCGTCCATGCAAACCGCAGACCATCCGTTCCAAATAGACAGTATTGCGTCTATAATCAAGGGTTTGGCGACCTATTGCGCAATGAAATCCCGGCCTGGCTTCGGATCTGCGCGCTGGCCTACCCGTTTAAAAAATGTCTTGAGGGAATAATGAGCGACGCACACAACGAACACGAATCCTTGATTAAAACTCCAAAGCAATTGATCGCTGTGATCGCCGCGTCATTTATCGTGCCGATCATTTGCATCGTCCTGCTGACGAAATTCGTCGCCGGCGAAAAAGGCGGCAATACCGGCCTGAGCCAGGAACAGATTGCCGAAGCCACTGCTGCCCGCATCCGCCCGGTCAGCGACCAGGGCTTTACGCTCAAGGATGTCAGCGGTCCGCGTCAACTGCAAACCGGCGATGGCGTCTACAAGGCCGTTTGCGCAACCTGCCACGATGGCGGCCTGGCTGGCGCACCGAAGTTCGGTGACGCTGGCGCCTGGTCGGCCCGTATCGCGCAAGGCTATGACAAGCTGGTCGGCAATGCCATCAAAGGCATCCGCGGCATGCCAGCCAAGGGCGGCAATCCCGACCTGGACGATGTCGAAGTCGCGCGCGCCGTGGTCTTCATGGCCAACAAGGGTGGCGCCAGCTTCAAGGAACCTGCAGTGAAAGCTGCTCCGGCAGCTGCACCAGCAGCAGCCGAATCTGCAGCACCTGCCGCCGCGCCTGCTGCGGCACCTGCAGCCGCCGCCCCTGCGGCTGCCCCCGCCGCCGTGGCGGCCGACGCCGGCAAGAAGCTTTATGACACCGCCTGCATGGCATGCCATGCCGCTGGCGTGGCTGGCGCACCGAAATTCGGCGACAAGGCCGCCTGGGCACCGCGCCTGAAGAAGGGCCAGGACGCGCTGCATGCGAGCGCACTGAAAGGCTTGAACGCGATGCCGGCAAAAGGCGGCTCCTCGGCCTCCGATGCTGAAGTCAAGGCCGCAGTCGATTACATGACAGCCGCCGCCAAGTAAGGCGCAATGCTGGCAACAAGAAGCCGACCCGCGGGTCGGCTTTTTTTATGAGGTACGGGATGAATCCACCACCAAGCGATACAGACACTGTCGATACGCCGTTTACGCGACTGCTGTCGCGCCTGGCGTGCCAAGCGCCCGACTGGCCTGTGTTTAATGAAGGCTACCAGCAGACGCTGCATTCCGTGCAGGAAGGCGGCCGCTTCGCATTTCAGGGCATGACCCTGGATGCCCCTGCCGGCGTCTATCCTCCCAAGCCGGGCAGCTCGACTGAATTTGTCGTGACGCACTGGGAAAGCGCCGGCTTGCTGGAAGCGCGTGGCGCCTTGCTGGAGGTCGGCACCGGTTCGGGCGCGCTGGCGCTGTACGCCGCAAGGCATGGCTGGCAAGTCATGGCCGGCGACATAGACGCTTTGGCGGTTGATACCGCCAGAAACAATGCGCGGGCAAACGGCATATCGCTCGAGGTATTTCAGACGGATCTGTTCTCGGCCGTCCAAGGCTTGAAATTTGACGCCATTCTTTTCAATTTCCCGCTGTACCACAAAGACACTGTGACATGGGGCGAGCACACCCTGTCGGATGCCAACGGCGCATTGAGCCAGCGTTTTTTTGACGAGGCGAAGTCGCACCTGAACGCAGACGGCTGCGTGGTATTTGTGTACGCCAATTGCTCCCGCGGCGACTTGCTTGACCGCAGCGACTGGCAGTTCGAGATCGTCGGCTGCGACTATTTTGCGATTGGCCGCTACTGGCGCGCCCTGGTGAAGGCCCGACCGAGACCATGACTTTTTATTTTACCGACCTGACCTGCCGCGCCGCGCTGTTGTAAGCTTCTTGACGGCGTAAGCCGCCACTGCGCCAAGGACGCCGACGGCCAGCAGCTTGCGCACTGCCGGCCGCGCAGTCTTGACTGCACCCAGCAACGACAGGCCGCGCTGGGCCAGCGGCGCAACCAGCGGCAGCAATGCCGCCAGCCCCGCAGGGCCGACACCGCCGCTGTTGCGTAACAGCGCCAGCCCGCTCAAGGCCAGACTGCCCGCCCCCCTGAGCAGCACGCCGGGATGCATGCCGGCAGCGATGGCCACGCTGGCTTGCGCCATGCGCTGCCGGTGCAGCGCAGCCTGCGCTACCAGTTCCTGCTTACGATCGGTGGTTTTCATGGTGGGCTGGCTCACTGCAAGGCATCACGGTCATTGCGCAACTCGGCCATGGTCAGCGGCAACGACAGCCGGCCATCGCGGACCAGCGCGCGCACATACAAGACGATGGCCACAGTCGCGAAGGTATAGATCAGGGCGACGATGGCAAGGATTTTCCAGCCCAAGCTATCCCAGGCGAGAATCACCACCAGGCCGGTCCAGCAAGCCAGCGCGAAAAATGCAGTCACCACACCCGCCGCAAAAAGCACCGCCAGCTTCAGCAATGCCGCACGCACATCGGCCAGTTCCAGCGCCGCCAGCTCGATGCGGCACAGCGCCAGGCCCAGGAGGTTGCGCGCCATGCTGGCCGCGCCGGCGAGCACACCGGGACGCAGCGCTTCCTGGTCCGAGGTTTCGGTAGGCATGCGGCGACCGCTTATTTACGGGCAATCAGCATGCCGACCAGCACGCCGATGCCGGCGGAAATGGCGACCGCTTTCCAGGGGTTTTCCTTGACGAAATCATCGGTGCTGCTGGCCAATTCCTTGCCTGTTTCGAGCGCTGCCGCCTGCAATTCCTGGGCACGATGCGCCGCGCTGTCGAGCAGTTCCTGGCCCCTGGTGCGCAAGTCATCGGCGCGCTCGCCGGTCGCGGCGCTGGCTTCGCGGAACAATTGTTGGGCATCACGCACCAGGGTTTTCATGTCATTGCGCACGGTTTTGTAGCTGGAAGTTGTCATGCTGATTCTCCATGGTGAAATCAAATTGTCGGTCTTATCATACCCAGCGATGCTATTGCGGGCAAGCAGGTAGGCATAATTTCATACTGAAAACCCGCCGCATCACCGCCGGCAATTCTGGCGAGCAGCTGCCGCAGGCACTGAAAGTAAGCAGTCACTCAGGCCTTGAGCTTCAAGGTTGGCGGTTGTTGAGCTTGCAGCTGGTACCACAGCAAGCCCAGCCATTCATGCATTGCATAGTAGCTCAGGTCCAGCCCTGCGGCTGTGGGCAGCCAGCTATTGAACGAGTACCGCCCGCGGGTGGCGAATACGGTGGGCGCGGCCACGACCGTCATGCCATGTTGCTCGAAGGCGCGGCGCGCGCGCGGCATGTGCAGCGCGTCAGTCACCAGCACAATCTTGCGCACACCAGCCTCGCGCAGCATCCTTGCCGAGAATTGCGCGTTTTGCGCCGTATCGTCGGAGGCATCTTCAATCCAGCGGACCGGCACGCCCAGCTCGTCGCGCAACACGCGGGCCATCAATACCGCTTCGCCTTCGGCGGCGCCCTGCGGACTGCCGCCGCTGACCAGCAGCGGCAAGCCGCTGGCGCGCTGCAGATAGGCGCCGTAACGTACACGCCCCAGGGTGACCAGTTTCGGCACATCGGCGCCGCCGTATTCGGGGGCGCTGGCAAGACGGCCGCCGCCCAGCACCACGATCGCCTGGGCATCCACGCCCTTGACCGAGGCCAACGGCGGATTACGGTTTTCCAGTGGGCGGGCCAGCTGGCTGGCGAAGAAACCGGTACTCAAGGCCGTCAGCGCCAGCAGCGCCAGCCCACTGACGGCAAGCCCGAGCCGTGGCCGCTTGCGCGCCAGCAGCAGACCGATCGCGCACAGCAGGATCAGGTTGAAGGGCGGCAGCAAGACGGTGCCGATAACGGTATTGAATATCCAGCTTGCACTCATGAAAACTTTCCAAGTTCAGGTAGGCGCACTGTGCAGAAAGTGTGCACCGCCGTCAAGCATGGGCAAGCGGCGGCATGCTCAGCGATCCAGTTGCTGCTGCGCCGTGCTGCGCAACTGGAAGCGGCCGTCATCATTGAATAGCCAGGTCTCGGCCAGTTCGAGGCGGCCACGCTGCAACAGGTCGGCCGCCGGCCGCGGCAAGGGTGCGCTGTTGCGCAGCGTAGCCAAGGCGGTGGCTTCCGTCGTGCGGTCGCGGTTGGAGCGCATGATTTCGGCGCGCAGCAGCTTGCCGTCGCCATCGACGGCATACTTGACCACCACCACCGAACGCAACAAGGCCTGCGGCTGGCCGGCATACATCCTGTCGCCATTGACGGCGGCGATGCGGTTTGCGAGGGCGACCTTGTAGGCGTGCAAGCTGGTGGCGGCACTGGCGGACACCTCGGTGGCGCCGTCAGGCCCGGCAGCACGCCTGGGTGAGTCGCTGGCGCAACCAGCCAGGATGGCGGCGATGCAAAGCAGGCTGAGTCGAGTCTTCATGGGCGGTTGACCTTATTCCTGGCAGATCCCGTGCGGGCCGACCGCGAGGATTCATGTTAAGTAAATGATAATGCAATGCACTTGTCGAGGCAATGCGCATGCTGAGACTGGACATACTGGAAATAGTTCAATACGGAAACTATCTTGGCCTGGCCCGGCTGAAACCGCAAGCCATCATTGTATAAAAAACATCTTATCGATGGCAAACCCGCCGTTTATATCTGGATCAGGCAAGTGATCTTGTCGAGGATGCACAGGGAATGCTTGAGTCCGGCTTGCGCTAATGATAAGTTGCTGTACCGCACAAAAATATTCGCCTATGCCCACCGCCCTGCTCCGCCATCGCCTTGCCCGCTGCGCCTGTCTGCTTGTACTTTGCTGTTCGATTACAACTGCCGCGGGCTCGGAAGCCGATGCCGAGCAGGACGTTACGGTCTCGGTCCAGAAAAATGGCGATGCGATCGTGGTCGATGTCAGCTTCCGCGTGGCTGCCAGCCAACAAGAAACATGGGGCGTGCTGACCGATTTCGACCACATGAGCGAGTTCATTTCCAACCTGCAGTCGAGCAAGGTACTCGGCCGCAACGGCAACAAGCTGCAAGTGGCGCAGGTGGGCAAGGCTGCGCGCGGCCTGTTCAGCTTCGCTTTCGAATCGGTGCGTGAAATCGAGCTGACGCCCTACGCTGCAATCCGTTCGCGCCTACTGTCCGGCAATATGCAAAAAATGGAGGGGGCCACCCTGCTCAATAGCGAGGGTGGCGGCACGCGGGTGGAATTCCATGGCGAATCGATCCCGTCGGTATGGGTGCCGCCCGTGGTCGGCGTGAAATTCATCGGCAGCGAAGTGCGCGAGCAATTCCGCGAAATGCGCGCCGAGATCCTCAGGCGCAAAAACGGCGAAGCCCGCCGGCTCTGATTGTGGCGGCACCGGCACGCTGGCGCCTGATCGCCCTAGTTCGCACTAGTCGAACCGTCCCTGTCGCTTGAATTGTTCGGTCGCGGCCACCAGCGCCTCGGCAATGCCGGGTTCCAGGCCGGCATGACCGGCGTCGGCGATCATGTGGAATTGCGCTTGCGGCCAGGCCTGGTGCAGCCGGTAAGCCGATAGCGGCGGACACACCACGTCGTAGCGTCCCTGCACGATTACCGCCGGCAAATGGCGGATACGACCGACATTGCGCACCAGCTGGTCGTCGCTGAAAAAACCGGCGTTGAGGAAGTAATGCGCTTCCAGCCGGCCGACGCCGATGCTGGTGGTTTCTGTCGCAAAAGCATCAACCGCTTCCGGCTGCGGCAGCAGATGCAGACAGCTCCCCTCATACCGGCCCCAGGCGCGCGCGGCCTGCAGGCAAGCTTCCTCATCCGCGCCGAACAGCCGGCGGGCGAATGCCTGCAACAAGTCGCCACGCTCGTCCGGCGGAATTTGCCGCACGAATTCTTCATGCGCTTCCGGAAAAAACCAGCGAATGCCGTTCATGAACCAGTCGATCTCGGCCGGCGTGCACAGAAAAATACCGCGCAGAATAAAGCCGCTGCAGGCTTGCGGATGCGCCTGGCCATACGCCAGCGCCAGCGTCGAGCCCCACGAACCGCCGAACACCAGCCAGCGCTCGATGCCAAGCATGGCGCGCAGGCGTTCGATATCGGCCACCAGAAATTGCGTGGTGTTGTCGCGGTATTCGCCCAGCGGCGTCGAGCGGCCGGCGCCGCGCTGGTCGAACAGCACGATACGGTAATGCGCCGGGTCGAAATAACGCCGGTGGTTGGGCGACAGGCCGGCGCCGGGCCCGCCGTGCAGAAACAGCACCGGCTGGCCGAGCGGATTGCCGCACTCTTCCCAGTAAATCGTGTGACGGTCGTCGACCGCCAGCATGCCGCTGCGGTAGGGCTCGATCGGGGGAAACAGCGGCAAATCCAGAGTCATGTCCAGTCCGGCAGGCAATCGAAAACGCCATGATACGCCGGCCGGGCCAGACAGGTCAGGCGAACTCGGCAAGGACGTGCAGGTCTTAGCCAACGGAGGGGCCACATGATGAAAGAGCGCAACCCGATATCCCGCCAGCCACGGCGGCGCGCACCAAGGCCGGGGCGTGCCCATGCCGACTGCGACGACGAAGAGTTCGACGAAATAGAGTCGCTACCGCGTGATGCCGAGCATATCGAAGACGACATTGATCCCGATCCGGAGCGCTATCCGGCGCCATCGGAGCATGCGCACGAGCGGCACTAGTAGCCCGCACCAGGGGAATGCGCCTTGCGTGCATGCGGCTTGCTGCGGGCGGGCGCGCGTATGCCCGGCTTGGCCGACTGCGGCGCTATCCTCGGCGCGCCTGCCGGCACCAGCACCACGGCGGAACCACCGCCACCGGAAGCGGCAGACGTCACTGACAGCGGGCGCGGCGATGCGGGCCTGGCGGACGTGGCGGCCGGCGTAGGCGGCACGGGTGCCGCAAGAGGTGCCGATGTGACAGGCGGGCCTGGCGATGTGGCGGGCACGTTGGCTTCAGCCGGTACAGGCGGCATGGACGGCGCGGGTGCTGGAGATGCAGGCGCAACACTCGCAGGGGACGCCGGTGCACCGCTGGTTGGGCCGTTTGCCGGGTTTATGCCGGCCGGCAAAACTCCGCCGCCAGAGCGCCCCGGCACGCCAGGCGGCGTACTGCCGACGCCGGTCGGTGCAGATGTGGCCGTGGACGAGGGCGCTGGCGCACTTTTGTACACGTCGGCTGTCTGCGCATGACTGAAGGCAGACAGCAACATCGCAGCGCCACTCAACAGTCGGGACAAGGTACACATGGGATTCCCCTTGCCGGATCAAACCGGTCCGGTTCTCTGCTCTTACTCAAAAGACAGGGGAATACGGGCGGAGTTCAACCCTTGAATCGGGGCAAGCCGGCAATGACAACGGCGGGAATGCGCGTATCCGCGCCTGGCCAGGTCTGACTTTGTCTAGTAATGCGGCGGCTTTTCGTGGGCGAGACCGCCACCCTCCTCGTCACCGCCTTGCCGTACTTCCCGGACACGCCGCGCCAGGGCCATGCACAGGGCTTCGAGTTCGTCGATTTTCTTTTGTTGGCGGTATATGGTCTGATTCAGCGTATCGACCAGGTCTTCCTGGCGCGCCAGCTTGATTTCAATTTCGACCAGGCGGTTCTCTATCATTATCTGCAATGCTCCGTGTGGCATGCCGCAGCCGGCACGAGCCGCAGTATAAAGCCTAACGCCTGCCCCGGCAGTTGCCAACTGGGCGGCTCAGGCTGCCGGCAACGCCACCGGCAGCCCTTCCTCGATCTGGATAGTGCGCTGGCCGCCTTCGCCCTGCGCCTGCCGCATCGCCTGTTCGGCGCGCTTGATCATCGATTCTGCGGTATCGCCAAAAGCATTGGTGGTAATGCCAGCCGAAAAAGTCAGGTTCAACCCGGGCGCGGTATCGCCCCAGTCGCAGTCGGCGATGGCCTTGCCGAGACGCCCCATGGCGATCATGCCCTGGTCGAGCCAGGTGGCTGGCAAAACGATGCCGAAGGATTCGCTACCCAGGCGGCCAAAACGGTCGACGGTACGCAGCAGCTTGACGGAAGCATCCGCCGTTTTTTTCAGTACAGCATCGCCCGCCAGGTGGCCATATTGGCTGCTGACTTCCGCAAAGCGGTCGAGCTCAAGTACCGCAAAGCAAAAGGGATGGCCGGTACGTTGCGCCCGTTGCAACTCGGCCACCAGCATTTCCAGCAGACTGCGCCGGTTGAGCGCGCCCGTCATCGAATCGTGCCGGCCAAGCTCGTCCATACGGTCGCGCAATTGCGCGACTTCGGATTCTTTTTCCGCCAATTGGGCGCGCAACTGTTCGCAATTGCCGCAGGAATGATTTGCGTCTGTCATGAGAAACTCCTGGATGCGTCGATAAGGGCACCGGCAAGCATAGGCCTGCACTGGGCCCCGGCCAATAACGATAGCATATTTACATTGAATTGCGGAAATATTGATGATGCCGGCAACAGCCCGTCACGAATCCGGCTAGACTAGGCACTTCTTTGTTGCACGCCAGACGGATATTTATGCGATCGACCCGAGCCAGCGCCGCCGTCAACCGGCTCAATGCGCGCGATCCCGAACACCGCTATTCGATGGGGATAACGGCGAACGGCTATTTTTACCTGCTGCGTACCGGCAGCGAGGGCGCACCGGAACGGCTCTGCGAGGACCTGTCGCAAGAGGAATTCGTCGAGCGGGTCAATCGCACCGGGCCACAAAAACAGGCAAAAATCAGCAAGAACGATGCCGCGTTCGAGCGGCAGCTAAGCAAACGCAAATAAGCCGAAGCAAACCGGCGCCGTCAGCCTGGCGATCGGTATCCCCCGTTCAGACGGAAGGCTTGGGCTGGTCCTGCCGCAGCTTCTTGTCCAGTTCCAGCATGAACTGCTCGCGCATGCGCATCTGCGTAATGCGCATGAATTCCGCAAAAGTCTCCTCGATTTGCGGCATCGCAACCAGAAAAGCCTGGCCCGCGCTGGTGGCGTCGAAGCGTTTCATGAGGGCTTTTTCCTTCGCATTGAAGCGCAACTGCGGCGCCTCGCCTGTAGTGAGCATCCGTACCTGCGTCTGCACCAGCTTCTTGCCGACCGGGCCCTCCCAGAAGGCCGCAATCTGATGGCAGGTGGCCTGGTCGAACTGGCTGGCAAACCAGCTTTTCAACTGCTTGACGGTATATTGTTTTTCCAGATAAGGCGCCATCGTGGCCGACATCAACGGGGCGTTTTCCGGGTCCTTTTCCAGGCTGTTCTGCAGCAATTGCCGGGTCGGGAGGATAAAGCGTTCCGGCAGGGCCATGGCATATATCAAGCGCTCGGCAGCAGCCAGATGCGCTGTCGCGTATTCCCTGGTAACACCGCTGTCTTGCGCCTGGGCCCACGCCTGGCCAGCCACCAGCAGGAACAACAGGGAAAAAAGTCTGATCAGTTTCATGGATATCCGCATTCAATTAGGTGAAAACTTTACCGCACAGGCGAAGCATATCCTAAAGCCGGGATCAGTCACGGCAGGCGTGGCGCAATTCGCTGCGAACCGTAGCGTCGCAAAATAAAAAATCCCCGGACATCCGGGGATGGCCTGGGGATAAACGGAGGCGCCGCGATGAAACCAGTGGCATGCGCAATCGCATATCACAGCAACGCGCTGCAGCCCGGGATCAATTCATGATCAGGTCGGCTTGCTTGATGGTGGTGTAGCTTTGCAAGCCGAGATGGCCCAGCGCGTAGTCGTAGGTGGCGTTCTGCATGTCGATATTGCTGGTGTGGGAGCCATATACCAGGCAGCTGCCGATGCAGACAAGTTCATCCATCCAGCTCTTGATCGAATACATTTTGGCGCCGTAACGCTTGTTGCGCACCGAATTGATCAGCGGGCTGTTGATCGACAACCCGGCCGCGCCGCATGTGGCGGACCAGACGTTGAAAGGATACACGCCGCAGGAATTCAAGCCGTGCTGGGCGCCGGCCACGCCGACGAAGGTATTGACCTTGGCTGCATAGCCCAGTTCATTGATGGCCTTCATTGCCAGGGTCACGCCCATGGAATGGCCGATAACGTCGATCTTGCCGGTGCAGGAAGCCGCCAGCGCCGATTGCAGGGCGGTCTTGACGACGCCGGTATTGGTGCTGTCATGGCTATTGCTGCCGGCATTGGTTTTCGAACCCCAGCTCGGCCGGTACAACTGCGCATCGACATAGCCGCGGCCCTTCAGCTCGGCGACGGTATTGTTCCAGCTCGATGGATAAGCCATGTTGCCGTGCACGAGCACGACATTATCCAGACAAGCTGCCTGGGCGGCGACAGCGGCAAGCGCCAACGCGGCGGCGGCGAGCAAACGGGAAAGCGAAAAGGCTGTTGTCATGTTGTCTCCTTGGTGCTTGTTATTTTTTAGGGGTGCCATATTTTTTTGATTGCCGCCCCGCGCAAGGCGGAACCGGCATCGTCGGCATGGAGGCAATGTAATGGCAAGCATACGCGGATGCCACTGTCCGTTCGGGGAGGGTGCGGGGAGGCGGACATAGCCGCCGAATTGCTGCGACGCAGCAATGGAGGATTGGAGAGTTAAGCGGGCATGTAATCCACAAGCGTTATTTCAGCCCTGCCGCTTGGGATAGCCTTCGAAGGTGATCCTGTCCCAGACGGCGGATTTTTCCGCGTTGGACATGAACACCCAGTGCGAGACTTCCGTCGCGGTGCGCCCGCAGCCGCGGCAGATATCGTCGAACAGGGTGGAGCACACGGCCACGCAGGGCGTGTCCGGGCGGTTCTTGGGGGAGGAAGACATTACTTCATGCTGGCGCGACTCAGTCGTCGTGCTTGTGCTTGTTGCCATGTCCGTTACCACGTCCATTGCCATGCCCGCGCTCGCCGCGATCATCGTTGCGATTGCCGTCGCGATAGTCGTTACGATAATCGTTACGGTCGTCACCGCGATAGTTGCGCTGCTCATGGCGCTCACCGCCACGGTAATCGCCACCGTATTCCGCCGTCTTCACAAAATAGACCGGGCGGTTGCAGGCATTGTAGCGGTGGCAATGCTTGCTCCAGTGTTTGGCGTGGCCGGGCGGCACATTCATGTAGATCGGCTGCATCGGCCGCACCGGCTGCATGATCACCATCGGTTGCGCATACACCAAGGCAGGCCGCGTATTGCCAACATTGACCTGTCCATAGACGCCGGGAGCGACTTCACCGCCAACGCTGACGCCGAAATTGAGATCCGAGGCACCGGCGGCAGTGCCGGCAAGCGCCAGCATCAGAAGTGCTGCTGTTTTGATGATCTTGTGCATGGTTCCTAACGTCCAATTGGATTAACTTGATGGCATGACTGCAGGCACCCAACAGGGCATGCCGGGTGCCTGATTCTTACTCAGCGGAAATTATCTACCATCTGACCAGGGAAATCACGAGAAGTTTCATTATGTTACCTCCCGGGCGTTCCCGCTATTTGCCCAAACCCTTGAGCAAATCCAGTCCTTGCGCCAGTATACCGCCGCCTTGCGGCAACTGGCCGTCAGGCGTCAGCTTATCTATTACTTGCGGCAACAGCGTCGCCAGGCCGCCAGCGGCATCTTCCGTCGACAAACCCAGCTTCTGGGCGATTGCCTGCACTTGCTCGCTGCCCAGAACGGATTGGATTTGATCGCCGGAAACCGGCAATTTGCTGCCAGTACCGATCCAGGAAGCCACCGCATCGCCCAGGCCATGTTCCTGGAAAGCCTTGATCAAGCCTGACAAACCGCCCGTTTCCTGATTATTAATCAGGGACATCACCACTTCCAGCAAACCTCCCTGGCTGCCGCCGCTGGCGCCGCCCGACAGCATACCGCCCACCTGACCTGCGATCGAATCGAAAAGTCCCATACTTGCCTCCATTGCTTGAATGTGCGACATGAAACCGACCCGGCCAGGATAGAGTCACAGGCTATCGACGCAGAAGAAACTTCCGCGTCCCGTTGTGCCGATTATATCCATGCAACGCAGCCGCTGTCCCACACGGGGCATACGGCTTGGCCCAGATCAATCGCGTCTGAAGAGCATCATGCTAATTACATGATTGGCAAAAATTTCAATTGCCACAAAGTAAATTTTGTTGCTAAGCTTACCGCCCGATTACCTGGTCATTTGGCAGGGGTTGCATCCCCCTCTCTTGCGCCAGGTAACTTGGTCCTGATGGACGCAGGCGTCGTATTTTTGCCGGGAATCGAGTAAGAAAAACGCGTGCCCAGGGAACTGGGCGCGGCGCAATCATGACAGGGGAATCAAAATGCAAGAGCTGCAGCTGGAAAACGTCACCTTCGATGAACTGAGAATCGGCCAGAGCGCCAGCCTCACGCGCACGCTGTCCGAACGCGACATCGAACTCTTCGCCGTCATGTCGGGTGACTTCAACCCTGCCCACCTGGATGCAGCCTATGCCAAGGACAGCGCCTTCGGCGGCGTTATCGGCCACGGCATGTGGACCGGCGCGCTGATCTCGGCGCTGCTGGGCACCACCCTGCCCGGCCCCGGCACCATCTATCTGAACCAGAACATCGACTTCAAGAAACCGGTCCATCCCGGCGAAACCGTACGGGTGTCGGTCACGGTCAAGGAAAAGCGCGAGCACAAGCATGTGGTCATTTTCGACTGCGTATGCAGCAACGCCTTGGGCGAAACGGTCGCCGCCGGCACTGCCGTGGTGATCGCGCCCAGCCACAAGATCCGCGTCACCCGCGCCGACATGCCCGATGTGCAGCTGCAGCACCACGACCGCTACCACCAGCTGCTCGCCTCCTGCGACGCGCTTGATCCGATTGTCACGGCCGTGGTGCACCCGGTCACCGCGATCGCCCTGCAGGCGGCGCATGAAGCGGCGCTGGAAAAGCTGATCGAGCCTGTGCTGATCGGCCCGGCAGCGCGCATCCGCGAAGCCGCCGAGGAGGCCGGCATCGACATCAGCGGCTACCGCGTGATCGATGTCGAACACAGCCACGCCGCCGCCGCGCTCGCGGTACAGATGGCGGCCAGCGGCGAAGTCGGCACGCTCATGAAGGGCAGCCTCGCCACCGACGAGCTGCTGGGCGCCGTGCTGCCCCGCGCGGCCGGCCTGCGCACCGAGCGGCGCATCAGCCACGCCTATGTGATGGACGTGCCAACCTACCACAAGCTGCTGATGATCACCGACGCCGCCATCAATGTGGCGCCGACGCTGGATGAAAAAGCCGACATCTGCCGCAACGCCGTCGACCTGTGGCGCGTGATCGTCGACCACAACGTCAAGCCCAAGGTTGCCGTGCTGGCCGCAACAGAGAAGGTGAAATCGAACATCCAGGCCACTGTCGACGCCGCCTGTCTGTCCAAGATGGGCGACCGCCACCAGATCGCCCATGCGCACATCGACGGGCCGCTGGCGCTGGACCTGGCAATCAGTCAGCAGGCCGTGCAGGACAAGGGCCTGACATCGGACGTGGCGGGCGACGCCGACATTCTGGTCGCGCCCGATATCCACGCCGGCAACATGATCGCCAAGCAGCTCACCTTCCTTGGCGGCGCCGACGCCGCCGGCATCGTGCTGGGCGCGCGCGTGCCGATCATCCTCACCAGCCGCGCCGATTCGCTGCGCACCCGGCTGATGTCGTGCGCGCTGGCGGTGCGCATGGCCGATGCGCGCCGCGCGGGGTTGATCAAATGAGCGCGGACGTCGTACTGGTTTTGAACGCCGGCTCGTCGAGCCTGAAATTCCGCGTCTTTGCCGCCCAACCCGGACTGCAGCTGCTGGCCAACGGCCGCGTCACCGGCATCGGCAACCGCGCCGAATTCACGGTCGATGACAAGCCGGCTGGCAGCCTGCCTGAAGGCGCCGACCAGGCGCAAGCCCTCGCCGCCATCGTCGAGTGGATCCACAGCCATGACAGCGACTGGCGCATCCGCGTGGTGGGCCATCGCATCGTCCATGGCGGCGAACATTACGCCGCGCCGGTGGCGCTGTCGGCGCAAGTCATGGACAAGCTGGAAGCGCTGGTGCCGCTGGCGCCGCTGCACCAGCCGCATGCGCTGGCGGCAGTGCGCACCATGGCGCAGATCTATCCGGAACCGCGCCAGATCGGCTGCTTCGATACCGCCTTCCATGCCAACCACGCCCCGGTATTCCGCGAATACGCCCTGCCGGGTGCGCTGCGCGTACAGGGCGTGCGTCGCTACGGCTTTCACGGCCTGTCCTACGAATGGAGTGCGCAAGTGCTGCGGGAACGCCATCCGCGGCTGGCCGCAGGCCGGGTGGTCGGCGCGCACCTGGGCAATGGCGCCAGCCTGTGCGCCATGCAGGCCGGCAAGAGTATCGACACCACCATGGGCATGACCGCGCTCGACGGCCTGCCGATGGGCACGCGTTGCGGCAGTATCGACCCGGGCGTGACGCTCTACATGATGCGCCAGCTCGGCATGAGCGGCGATGAAATCGACCATGTGCTGTCGCACGAGTCAGGCCTGCTGGGGCTGTCTGGCATCAGCAGCGACATGCGCACGCTGACCGAAAGCGACAGCGAGCAGGCGCGCTTCGCCGTCGATTTTTTCTGCATGATGACGGCCCAGCACGTCGGCCGCATGGCGGTGGCGCTGGGCGGCATCGACGCCCTGGTGTTTACCGGCGGCATAGGCGAACATTCTGTCGCCGTGCGCAAGGCGATCTGCCATCATCTCGCCTTCCTCGGGCCGTTCGAGGTGCTGGTAGTGGAAGCCGACGAAGAACGCATGATCGCCGGGCATTGCCTGGAATTCCTGTAGACGGCGCAGCCGCCGCTTCAGGCGCCCGGTTCCGGGATTTTCTTTGATGCGGACGACATGTCCGCTCATCCTCTTTATACCTGCTCCTGCGCATTTCCGCGTTGCGGCAGCGTTCTGCAGCACCCATCCAGCATAGGCCTGCGCCCCGAAAGACCAGGGTGCAGGCCTGTCCGTTCGCGAAAGTAATAAACAACCGCGAAAAACCAACTTCGATTTTTCATAGCTTAGCTCTATAGTATGGACCAACTTATATATTGATCATTCCGTCATCGAATTTACTTCCAGAATCAGTGGCATGTTGGTGGCGCGGCAGATAAAAAGGGGCTGTTTATATGAAAGCGGTTGTCGTTAAAGAGATTGGAAATCGCGGCGCGCTTGCCCTTGAGGATATCGGCGCGCCGACGGCAGGCAAGGGCGAAGTCCTGGTCGATGTGCATGCGGCGTCAGTCAACTTCCCCGACCTGATGATGGTCGATGGCACCTACCAGATCAAGCCCGCGCTGCCCTTTGTGCTCGGCAAGGATGCCGCCGGCACCGTGGTCGCGCTCGGCGAGGGCGTCACCGGACTTGCCGTTGGCAGCCGCGTGCTGGTGCAGCTTCACTATGGCGCTTTCGCGGAACGCATCGCCGTGCCGCAAGAAAGCGTGTTTGCCCTGCCCGAGGCGGTCTCGTTCGAAAAAGCCGCCGCGCTCGGCCTCACCTTCAAGGCGGCCTGGCTTGGCCTGGTCGATCGCGCCGGGTTCCGCAACGGCGAGTCCGTGCTGGTGCTGGGCGCATCCGGCGGTGTCGGACTTGCCGCCATCCAGCTCGCCAAGGCCCTGGGCGCGCGCGTGATCGCCGGTCTGACCTCGCCATCGAAGGCCGCGCTGGTGCGCGATGCCGGCGCGGATGCGGTCGTGGATCTGAGCGCAGACAGCGATGCGATACGGCGCGAAATCCTTGCGGCGAATAACGGCAAAGGCGTCAATATCGTTTTCGATGTGATCGGCGGCGCCCCGCTTGAAGCAGCACTGAAGGCCGTTGCCTGGAAAGGACGGGTGCTGGTAGCCGGCTTTGCCAGCGGCGCAGTGCCGGCCATTCGCGCCAACTACCTCCTGATCAAGAACATCAGCGTTCTCGGGTTCAGTTCCAATTCCTATGAAGACGAGGCCCCCGAGCTGGTGACGCAGGCATTCTCGGAATTGCTGTCGCTGGTGGAGCAGAATCGCATCGACCCGACGATTCACGCCATCTACCCGTTCGAGCAGTTTCAGACAGGACTTGACGACATTGCCGGGCGCCGCGTCGTCGGCAAGGTCGTACTGAAATTGCGCTGAACAAAATGCAGCCTTGTTGCCCTTGATTTTTCACTATTTTCAATCTGGAGCTTGCCATGTCAACCACCACCGCACCCATCGTCACCGATCCGTCCGCCGCTACCGGCGCCTACAAGGATCTGCTGGTCCGTCTGCTGTCGCGTCAGCTGCTTGCCGAATCGGCCACCCTGGAAGTCTTCGGCAAAGCCATCGACCTGGCGCCGACATTTCACGAGAAAGCGCTGTCGGCCCGTTTCGCTTATGAAGAAGGCGAGCACACCCGCGTCATCCTCAAGGTCCTGGAAGAACTCGGCGTCGATGGCGAGCCGATCATCGCCAACCGCCCATCAGCGGAAGAATTCTGGGGCGTCAAACTGGACAGCTGGGTGACGCTGGCGGCATTCAACTTCCTGGTGGATCGCGGCGGATCGCACCAGATCGAGGAATACCTCCATTCCAGCTATCGCCCTTGGGCAAAGCATCTGTATCGCATGCTGGGCGAAGAAGCGGCGCATTACGACAACGGCATTCGCAATATCAAGGATTTCGTTGCGGAAGGCACGCAACTGAAAGAATTCCAGGCAGTGATTGACCAGTTGCTTCCCGTCCTGATCAAGCGCGCCTTCGGTCGCGTGGAGAGCGAAGAAAACAAGCTCGCGGTGCAGTTCGGATTGAAACGGTCGTCGTCGGACGTTATCGCCAATACCTACCTCAGCGAGATCAGCGTACCGCTGCGCGAAGCCGGGCTGCGCTTCCCGCCACTGTCGGCGTTTGATGCCGCAGGCACGGTGATTGCCGACTCCACCAAGGAAATCATCCTGTCGCTGCAATGATGACGGAAGCGCGCAAATGACTGTTCTGACTCTCAACGCCGATATCCGGGCGGCTGCGCAGGCAGTGGCCGAAACGGAAGAATTTTCGATACACCGGGCCCCCTTTAACGACCGGCACTGGAGCTCCGCCGAGTCCCTGCCCCATGCCGAACTGCGGGAACTGCAGCAACAACGCTTCCTCGCTACCGTTCGCCATGTCTGGAACAACAATCGCTGGTACCGCCAGTTGTGGTCCGATGCCGGCGTCAACATCGACGATATCAAGGGCCTGGACGACATCGGACGGCTTCCCTTCATTACCAAGCCGCTGATCCGGCAATCGCAGCTGGACGCGCCGCCGTATGGCCTGATGTTGTCCGACAACCAGACCCCGGCCGACGTTTCCCGTCTCGCCATGACTTCGGGTACGACCGGCAAGCCGGTTCTGCTGCCATTTGCCAGGCGCGACTATGCCGTGTGGATGGAAGGCGTGGTGCGGTCGCTGTGGGCATCGGGCGTGCGCGACACGGACGTGGTCCATGCTGCATTCGGCTTCACGCCGTTCATCGGCCTGGCCGGCGCCTACGATGCGGCGGAACGCTGGATCGGTGCACTGGTCGTGCCGGGCGGCTCGTGGGACTCGAACATCCGCATCAACATGCTGCCGCTGCTCGGCGTCACTGTGCTGATGGGTACGCCCACCTATCTGCTGCGCCTGGGCCGCCTGGCGGTCGAACAGGGGCATGACCTGTCGACCTGGCCGATCACGAAACTGTTCGTCACCGGCGAGGTCGGTCCTTCTTCGTCTCCCGCGACAGGGCGCCGCCTGGCGGAACTCTGGCACGCCGAAGTCCACGAGTTTTGCGGCACCCAGGAAACCAACTATTTTGCCTGGGATTGCCCGCACGGCAGCTTCCACTGGAATGAAGACCTGGTTTACGCAGAAGTGCTGGACCCGGAAACCAGGCAGCCCGTGGCGGAAGGCCAGCCAGGCGAACTGGTCGTCACCGATCTGCTGCAAAGAACCCACCCGTTGATCCGCTTTCCGACCGGCGACCTGGTGGCCGGCATCGAAACCCGCGCATGCGGCTGCGGCAGGACGCTGCGCCATTTCAAGGGATTCCTGGGCCGCATTGACGATGTCGTCAAGATCCGCGGCGTCAGTATTGCCCAGGGCGGCCTGGAGCACGCCATCCGCAGCTATGCCGGCGCTTCGGACGATTATGAAATCGAGTTCTCGTCGGATCGCGACGGCCTCGACCGCGTGCTGGTGCGGGTCGAGCCGACGGCTGACCTGGACGAGGCAGGCGCAAAGACGTTCAGCGCGGAACTTGAAGAAGTCATCCATCGCAACCTCTTCGTCTCGGTGAAGGTCGAGCCGGTGCCGCGCGGATCGCTGCCACGCTACGAACTCAAGGCCAAGCGCATCCGCGACAACCGCGTGCGCAGGGAGCAGGCACAATGACGCAACAGCATCAAGACAGCGTGGTCAGGCGCCATGGCGCCATCGCATCCTTCATCCTGAACCGGCCCAAGGCGCTGAACGCGCTCACGCACGAGCAGGTCCTGGATCTCACCAAAGCCCTGCAGGAATGGGAGGCGGACCCGGACGTGGTCGCCGTCGTGATCGAGGGGGAAGGGGAAAAGGCGTTTTGCGCAGGCGGCGACATCCGCGCGCTCTACCACCACATCATCGCCGGGGATAAGGAAGTGGTGGGCGATTTCTTCCGTGAAGAATACCGCCTCAACCGCCGCATCTACACTTATTCCAAGCCTTACATTTCATTGCTGGACGGCTTCGTCATGGGCGGCGGCGCCGGCCTTGCCATCAACGGCCGTTATCGTGTCGCCACCGAGCGTACCGTTTTCGCCATGCCCGAGACCGCCATCGGCTTCTATCCTGACGTCGGCGGCACCTACTTTCTCTCGAGGCTGCCCGGCGCCGTCGGCACCTATCTTTCCCTGACGGGAAATCGGCTGCGCGCGGCGGATACATACCACACTGGCCTGGCGACGCATTTTGTACCCAGCAGTGAACTGGGCGCGCTGAAGGAAGCCCTGGCAGAACAGCGCGACGCTCAGGGGGTGGAAGCTACCCTGGCCGCCTTCCATCGCAATCCCGGCCCGGCGCCGCTGCAGGAAAAGCGGGCGCTGATCGACCACAGCTTCGACAAGGAAACCCTGCCCGAAATCCTCGCCGCGCTTGAGACGGCAACCGATCCCTGGGCGCATGAAGTCCTGGCCGTCATCCGCAGCCGCTCGCCGTCGGCCGTGGTCGTCGCATTCGATGCGGCTCAGCGCGGCCGCGCATTGAGCTTCGACGACTGCCTGCGCCTCGAATACCGGCTCTCCTTGCAAGTCGCGTTCGGCAGCGACTTTGTCGAGGGCGTGCGCGCTGTGGTGATCGATAAAAACAGCGTTCCACAATGGTCGCCGGCGTCGATCGAGGCGGTGCCAGCCGCAACGTATGCGCTTTCCACGATCGTGCCAGAAAATGGTGAGCTGACGTTCTAGGCGCGGCATTGCATCAGCGGCTGTTGGCCAGCGCGACAAAATCCTGCTTTTCCATCAGCCAGGAAACGGCAAACCCGGCGACCAGGCCCCAGAAGGCGGCGCCGATGTTGAAAACACCGATGTCGGCGACGGTCACCAGCATGCTGATCAGCGCGCCGAGCGTGAATTTTCCATTGCCGAAAGAACCGATGAAAGCACCCTGCAAGACACGCAGCATGGCCAGGCCGGCCAAGGCCATGATGAATTCCTTGGGCGCGGCCAGCATCAGGCCGGTAAAGGTCGGCGCGAGCAGGCCGAAAAGGATGGCCAACACCCCATAGGTCAATGCCGCGGTGTATTGGCGGCCGCGTTCGCCGGAAGAAGTCAGCAGGGCGTTACCCGGACCGCTCAGACAACTGCTGACCGCGCCGACCGCGGCGCTGATCGCACCACCGATACCGGACATGATCGCGATGGTGTTGACCGGCGCTTCATGGCCGGTGGTCTTGAGCACTGCCAGGCCCTGGCCATTCTGCACCACCAGCACCGTAATCGCCAGCGGCACAACCAGCTCGACCATCGCCGGCAACGACCAGACGGGCGCTTGCACCACCGGCTGGGCAAATGCGAAGCTGCCAAGCGCGGCGGCATCGACGCGCCCCAGCACCGCGACGGCGGCGACGCCGGCCAGCAATGCGCCGATGACGGGCGGAATGCGCCGGCCCAGTCTGGCGCTGGCCGACAGCACGAGGAAAGCCAGGATCATCGGCGCGGCGACCGCCGCATCATCGCGCAGCGAGCGCACCAGGTCGAGGCCGAAACGCAGGAATACGCCGCCCACCATGCCCATCACAATCGGCATCGGCAGCGAGGACATCAGGCGCTTCACCCATCCGCTCGCGCCCATCACCAGGACGATCAGGCTCGTGACGTAGAACGCGCCGATCACTTCGGCAAAGCTCATGTGCTGCAGCGCCGGGCCGACCAGCACCGTGCCGGGAATCGTATAGGCGAAGCCGAGCGGCATCTTGTAACGCCAGCTCATGAAAATGCTGATCGCGCCATTGATGCAGAACACGCCGAACACCCAGGAAGCCAGTTCGGCCTGCGACAGGCCGCCACGGGTGCCGACCGAAAGAATGATGGCGAGCGGGCCGGTGGCGGTGAAGATAAAGGCAATCAAGCCGTTGGAGAAATAGCCCATGCCGAAGTCGGCGAAGATCTGGCGCAGTCCCGGAGGCTGCGCGGACGGGCGCTCCATGCGCGAAAGCGGGGGCACTGCATTATTTTCAGAAGACATTACGTGCAGACAGTATGTGGATGTTTATTGAACGCGACATTTCGAAATCAGCAAGGACCATCCGGAATTTTCATCGAGACCGCATGGCGCCAATCGAGCTTCATCGTACCGATGATAGAACACTTCGGAAAATCACCGGGAGCCCTTTCAAGATAGGCCAGGCAAGGCCTTTTAACTTACGAAAGGTAATAAGGACATGCAAAAAACCGACTTCAGTTATACCTACCTTAGCTCTATAGTATATAGCGAGAAACATAGCTTAAACAGACTGGCATTGCGCCGTACCGACCCGATTTTTATCATGGAGTTTTTATGAAAATTTACAATCAGCTTCTCATCCCTGCACTCGTCGCTGCTGCATTCATCGCGCAGCCCGTCGCTGCCGCCCCGGGCGAGCCGTACAAGATTGGCTACATCTCCGACATCACCGGCCCCGTGCAAGGCACCTTCAAATATACCTATGAAGGCTTCAAGCTGTTCATCGACCAGCTGAACGCCGAAGGCGGCGTCAACGGCCGCAAGATCGAAGTGATCCTGAAAGACGTGCAGAGCGATACGCAAAAATCCGTGAATGCCGTGCATGAACTCAAGGCGGAACACGTCTCCGGCATCGCCGGCCTGGCAGTCAGCTCGACCCATGCGGCAACGCATGCCGCCGCCGCCAATGTCGGCGTCCCTGTGGTCGCCGGCTTTCCACCGAACCTGCCGATCATCCTTGAGCCCGCGGACAAATATGCTTTCGGCGCCGGCCAGGTTTTCAACGTAACCAATACGATTACCGGCAATATCGCCCGCAGCCTGAAGAAGGATGCCAAGCGCATCGCCTGCGTGTCGTTCGAAGCGCCGGCATCCATTCTGTCTTGCAAAACGTCCCTGGAATCGGCAAAGCAGGCCGGCTTCGAAGCGACCGAGATTTTCATCGTGCCGCAGAACCAGCGCGACTTCCGCCCGGTCGCCTCGAACATCGCGAAATTCAAGCCGGACATCATTACCGACTGCTTTGGCCAGAGCCATTTCATCGGCTTGCTGCCGGCGCTGGGAGCGGTCGGTTACAAGGGGATTTACCTGAATCTCGAAACCGGCATCGGCGACCCGGTCAAGCGCGAGGGCGTCAAGCATGCGCCGGGCATCGACCTGTATACCTATTCTCGCTACATCGCCGGCAAGGATATTTCCAAGGAAGGCCCGCAGGCCAAGAAGCTGCAGGCAGCAGCGGCCAAGGCCGGCATCAAGGAAATCGTCGCTGCCGATGCCGGCGGCTGGGTGCTGGGCCAGATCGTCGCGAACGCGTTTGAGAAATGCAAGGGCGATTGCTCTCCCGAAGACTTCCGCGTCGCGCTTGAAAACGTCAACGTCGATACCGGCGGCCTGACCGGCGCCAATGTGAAGTTCACCGCACAGGATCATTACGGTCCGACCGCCTATCGTCTGTATCACTACGACAGGAAGACCACCAACTTCAATCCGGTGGGCGGCTGGTATCAACTGGCACCGGGCAAGCAGGCTGCCAAATAACCATGCTGACTGTTGAATTCTGGGTCAACTCGCTGTCCTCGGCCGGCTACTATTCGTTGCTGGCCCTGGCCATCGTGTTTGTCTACAGCACCAATCGGGTGTTGCTGTTCTGCGTGGGGGAAATCGGGGCGCTGGCGGCATTCGTCGCCTATAGCCTGCACACGTCGCTCACCGCAAGCGGCACGGCCCTGGCCGCCCCCATCGCGGTGGCAGCCGCGCTGGGGCTGGTGGCCGCCATCGGTGCCGGCCTGTTCTGGGTCATCGAACGGCTGGGTGCAGCTGGCGGGCACTTCGTCGGCACCATGATGGCGATTGCATTTGCGATTGTGCTGCAGGGTGTCATGAATCTCGTCTGGCAAGGCGAGATTTACCGCTTCGAGATCACCCCGCTCTTCCTGGAATTTGGCGATTCGCAAGTATCCGTGGTATCGCTGGTCGTCGGCCTGACCGGCCTGGCGCTGGCGGGGCTGGTGATCCTGTTGCTGAACCGGTCGCGCATCGGCTACGAGATCCAGGCGCTGGCCGATAACCGTGTCCTGAGCGTCCTGCGCGGCATTCCAGTCAATCGTAGGATCATTGCGGTCGGCGCGTTCTCGGGCGTGCTGTCCGGCATTGGCGGCATACTGGGCGCGAGCGTGACCTCGATTTCTCTGGAGAGCGCCGCCTTTGGCGTCAATGCGATCGTGGCCGCGATCATCGGCGGCCTGACCAGTCCGCTGGGCGCGATTGCCGGCGCCGTGCTGCTCGCCCTGGTAGAAAACCTGACGACGGTTTATCTCGATGCCAGGTATGTAACGCTGATGCCGATCGTGATGCTGGGGATCTTCCTGATCTTCCGTCCTTACGGACTCAAAGGCAAAGCGGAAAGCATACAGAGGGTATGACAATGACGGATATTCGAGCAAAAAAATTTGCGAAAGCGCGCCTGTGGGGCATCACGATCGTTGCCTTGCTGGTGCTGGCGGTGCCATTCGTGTTTAATGGCTTCCTGATGTCGCTGGCAATCAGCGGCGCCTTGCTGGCACTGGCGGCAATGCCGCTGACGGTGCTCACGGGCACCGCCGGTCTGCTGTCGCTGGGCCATGCGGCCTTCATCGGCATCGGTGGTTACACCGCCGGCATACTCTCGCACCAGTATGGCATCGGCCTGAGCGCATCGGTCTTCGTCGGTGCCGTCGCCGGTCTGGCAATCGGCGCGCTGGTTGCCCTCGCCACCCTCAGGGTAGTGGGCATTTACCTCGCCGTTGGCACGTTTGCGCTGCAGTTCGTGCTGCAACCGCTGATGCAGAACATCGACGTCGAAGTGACGCATTCCACCGGTTTCATGCTATCCAGGCCGAGCCTGTTCGGCTTCGATCTGAGCTCGCCGGTGCGCTGGTGGTATGCGCTGGCACTGCTCGGAGCGCTGATCTATGTGTGGCTGCGCTGGCTGCAGACCAGTCATGTCGGGCGCCGCTGGATCGTGCTGAAGGACAATGCCACCGCTGCGGGCGTCCTTGGCATTTCGCTGCAAAAGACCCGGCTTGGCGTGTTCGCGCTGACGTCCGCCATTACCGCCGGCGTTGGGGCAATCAATGCCTATTATTACGGCAATGCCCAGTCCGGCATCTATTCGCTGCATCTGGCCATCCTGTTCCTCACGATCGTGGCGCTGGGCGGGACCGGCAGCCTGGGCGGCGCGATCGTGGCGTCTTTCGTGATGATCACGCTGTCGCCGGTAATCGAGTCGATCATTACCTACAAGGATCTGGTCGACGTCAGCAGGGCCGGCGGCCTTGAAACCATCATCGTTGGCCTGATTCTCATGTTCAGCCTGATCGTGCGAAGCAGAATGGCAGCAAGGAGCGCTGAAAATGACTAATGCAAACGCAGCACTGACCGTCAATAATGCAAGCGTACGCTACGGCAGCAAAGTTGCTGTCGAAAGCTTTTCCGCCGTTATCCCTTTCGGCAAGGCACTCGCGATTGCCGGCGCCAATGGTGCCGGCAAGACCTCCCTGCTGGGGTCGATTGCCGGCCTGGTGCCAGGCGGCGGCAGCGTCGAACTCGCCGGCCGGCCGCTGGCGCCGGCCATCAATGTCCGGCTGCAGGCCGGTATCCGTCTGGTGCCGGAACACGGCAAGATCTACCCAACCATGACGGTCACGGAAAACCTTATCGTCGGCGATCGCATCAGCGGCGATGTCAGCATCGACGATGTCTATCACTGGTTTCCGCGCCTGGCTGAGCGCCGGCGCACGCTGGGCGGCAATCTGTCGGGCGGCGAACAGCAAATGCTGGCGATCGGCATGGCCATCCTTGGCACGCCCAAAGTCCTGCTGCTCGATGAGCCGACCCTGGGATTGTCGGTTCCGGTGATCAAGGATCTGGCGGCCAAGCTGGCCGAACTGAGAAAGGCGCTGAACCTGGCAGTGGTCGTGTCGGAATCGGATGTCACGTGGCTGTCGTCCTTCACCGACAGCGTGATCGTGCTGGATCGCGGCGCCGTCGTGGCCGCATTCGACGATTTTTCCGGCGACACCCTGCGCCGCATCGAGAACCACATGGTGGGCCTCGAAACCGCCTAGCAGTTCCTGCAAAGGATCAATGATCATGCAAACCAATCACGCACTATCTCTGAACAACATCTCCCTCAAGTACGGCGGGCTGGACATCCTGAAACAGGTCAGCTTCGACGTCAAGCCCAACGAAGTGGTGGGCTTGATCGGGCCTAACGGCGCCGGCAAATCGGCCCTGCTCAATTGCATCTCGCGGGTATACCACCCGGCGCCGGGATCCGAAATCTCGGTGCGGGGCAAGAGCGGCTTCCTCGGCACGCCAACCCACGCCATCGCGCGTCATGGCTTGTCGCGGACCTTTCAGGGCCTGCAGTTCTCGCCCAACCTGACCATGGCGGAGAACATCGCCGTCGGGCTGTCGTCGAAACTCAAGCATGGCACCTTGCATTCGCTGTTGCGCCCGCGCCGTTTCGCCAGGGAAGAAAAGCATGCGCACGGCGAAGTGCGGCGCATCGCTGCCTCCTGCGGCGTGGCGGATGTGCTGGACAAATATCCGCGGCAATTGCCGCTGGGCGTCTTGCGCCGCGCCGACCTGGCGCGCGCGCTGATCAGTTCGCCCTCGGTGCTGCTGCTGGACGAGCCGGCATCCGGACTGGCACGCGAGGAGCGGCCCCTGATTGCCGAGCTGATCCGGGTGGCGCGCGAGAACCATGACGTCTCGGTGATCTGGGTCGAGCACGACCTGGACCTGGTGTTTTCCCAGTCGGACCGGGTGGTCGTGCTGCGCAACGGCGCGGTGGCCACAATCGCCCGGCCGGGCGTGGCAGAAGAAAGACAGGCACTGATATCCGCTTATTACAACTGAGCGGAAAAATCGCGTATGACCTTGCAGGCAATCCCTGCAAGAACGAAGGAATGGATAGCAATGAGCAGCAACGAACGCGACCGCTGGGTCGACAAGGAAGTACCGGATTTTTTTGAACCGACAGCATTGCTGCTGGACCGGCATGTGGCAGGTGGTCGGGGGCTGAAAGCGGCGTTCAGCGTCGATGCGCAGGATTACAGTTTTGCCGAGCTGCTGGAGATCGTCAAGGACCATAGCGGCAAGCTGGTGAGCGCCGGTGCGCGCTGCGGCGAGCGGGTGTTCCTGTTCGGGCGCGACAGCCTGGAATACATCGCTTACTGGCTGGCATCGGTGCGCATCGGCGCGGTGCCGGTGGTAATTTCAGATGCCTACAGGGCCGGCGACCTGCTGTATTTTTTGCAGGACACCGGCGCGCGCACTCTCATTATCGATGGCGAGCAGCTGGGCAAGCTGGAGGCGATTGCCGAAGAATTGCCGGCATCGCTGAAATCCATCATCGTCCGCGAGCCCGACGCCGGCCCGGCAGGCGATCTGGCCAGGCTGCGCGCCAAGCAGCGCCAGGTGGTGCTGCATGGCGCTCTGGCAATCGACCCCGACGGACGCGAAGAACATGCATCGGTACACAAGGATGACCTTGCCTACATGTTTTATTCCGGCGGCACCACCGGCCGGGCCAAGGGCATCACGCACGTCGCCAGCGACTTCATCCACATTCCCGAGCGCCAGGGTGCCTACTGGCAGTATCGGCAGAGCGATGTGGTGCATGCCACCTCGAAAAAATACTTCACGCACGGCCTGTGGCCGGGCGTGCTGATCCCCCTGTACTGGGGCGCCCATAGCCTGGTTTCGCGCAAGGATCCGACCCCTGAAAACGTCATAGCGCTGATCCAGAGCAAAAGGCCAAGCAAGTGGATCACGGTGCCGACCGTGATCAAGAGCGTGGTTGTGCATGTGCGCGAGAGCGGCGTCAAGCCGGATTTTTCCTCGATTGAGCTGGCCGTGACTGCATCCGAAAAGATGCCTGTCGATTTCTTCGAGCAATTCCACCGGCTTTTCGGCATCGAAATGCTGGATTCGATCGGCAGCGCGGAAGTCACCTATGAATGGATCGCCAACCGCCCCGGAGAGTCGCGCCGCGGCAGTCTCGGCAAGCCGGTATTCGGCTATGAAGTACGGCTGCGCGATGGCGACGGCAATATCGTCGACAAGCCCGGCGTCAAGGGCCAGGCCGAGGTGCGCAGCGCCACCGGCACGCCGTTCTACTGGCGCAAGCGGGCGCTGTCGGACAAATCGATCGTCGATCGCTGGATCAGGACCGGCGACGAACTGTATTTCGACGAGGATGGTTTTTACTGGTTCGGCGCGCGCTCCAACGACGTCTTCAAGGTCAAGGGGCTGTGGGTGTCGCCGCTGGAAATCGAGGACACGCTGGTGGCCGACCCGCGCGTACGCGAAGCCGCAGTGGTGCCGTACCAGGACCAGGACGGCCTGACCAAGCCGCTGGCTTACCTCGTGCTGGAGCCGGGCGTCGCCCGCACAGCACAGCTGGAGGCCGAGCTCGGCACCGGCGTCAAGGACCGGCTGGGCGGCTACAAGGTGCCCGGACGTTTTGCCTATATCGATCAATTGCCGAAAACGACCCTGCTCAAGGTCGACCGCAAGGCATTGCGCGACCAGCCGCCGGCCTGAGCGCGCCAGATGAGCACGCTCGTTTCCCCGCCTGTTTCGGCGCCGCCCGGCAGCAAATTCATCGAGGTCGACGGCGAGCGGATTGAATACCGTTACCAAGCGGCTGCCGATCCGGCCGCGCCGACGCTGGTGTTCCTGCACCAGGGCCTGGGCAGCGTTTCCGCATGGCGTGATGTGCCAAAGCGGCTGGCGGAGATCACCGGCTGTGCGGCCTTCTGGTATTCACGCAGCGGCTACGGCTGGGCCGATCCGGTGGGCAGGCGGCGCGAGCCGGATTACCTGCTGGCGGAGGCCACCCGCAAGCTGCCGCGACTGCTGGAAGCGATGCAGCTGCGCGACATCATCCTGGTCGGCCACAGCGACGGCGGCACCATCGCCCTGGCGTATCTCGGCAGCGGCCTGCCGGCGCGCGCCGTCATCGCCGTGGCGCCGCACGTCTGCGACGAGCGCCTGACGTACGAAACGATCGAAGTGCAGCGCGCGCAGTGGGGCAAAGCGCCTTTGCGCGCGCTGCTGCAGCGCCATCATCGCGATGCCGACGACATGTTCCTGTCATGGACCGATATCTGGCTGTCGCCCCGGTTTCGCGGCTGGAGCATCGAATCCCTGCTGCCGGCCGTGCGCGTGCCGGCACTGGGCTTGCAGGGCTACCTGGATACCGCTGGCACCATGATGCACATCGACACCATGGCAAGGCTGATATCCGCTCCGGTGGAACTGGTGAAATACGAACAGTGCGGGCATGATCCGTTCCGCGAGCGCCCGCAGGAAACGCTCGATGCCTGTGCCGATTTCCTGCGGCGCCACGCAAACACGCCCGCCTGAAGCGGGCCTGTGTTCAGGCGGGGCCGGCCGGATCAGGCCTGCGCCGCGGCGACCTCATCCAGGGTGGGATAGTCGGTATAGCCATGGGCGCTGCCACCGCCGTAGATCAGCGCATCCTCGAATTTTTCATTCAGTGGCGCGCCTTCGCGCAGGCGGCGCGCCAGGTCCGGATTGAAGATATACGGACGTCCGAACGACACCAGGTCGGCCCTGCCGGAGGCGACTGCCTGGGCCGCAAGCGCGCCGTCATAGCTGTTGTTGACGAGCCAGGCGCCGCGAAAGCGCGCGCGCAGCGCGGCGTAGTCGAAGGGCTGCTGGTCGCGCGGGCCGCCGGTGGCGCCTTCGACCACGTGCACATACGCCAGGCCCAGGGTGTCGAGCCGCTCGACGGCGCGCTCGAACAGCGCTTGCGGATTGCTGTCGGACAGGCCGTTGTAGGGCGAAACCGGCGACAGGCGCACCCCCGTGCGGCCGGTGCCGATTTCATCGGCGACCGCCTGTGCCACCTCGAACAGCAGGCGCGTGCGGTTCTCGATGCTGCCGCCGTAGGCGTCATCGCGGTGGTTGGCGCTGTCGCGCAGGAACTGGTCCAGCAGATAGCCATTGGCGCCATGCACCTCCACGCCATCGAAGCCGGCGGCGCGGGCGCGCCTTGCGGCGCTGCGATAGTCCGCCACCACGCCGGCGATCTCCTCGAGCGTCATGGCGCGCGAGGCCGACACGCGGGCCTTGCCCTCACCCGGAATGAAGGTGAATACATTGTCGGCATGGCTGGCGGATGGCGCGAGCGGCGCCTGGCCTTCCGGCTGGAATGCCGTGTGCGACACGCGGCCGGTATGCCAAAGCTGCAGAAAAATCTTGCCGCCGCGGGCATGCACCGCTTGCGTGACCGAGCGCCAGCCTGCTTCCTGCGCATCGGTATAGATGCCGGGCGTGAAGGGATAGCCTTGTGCGGTCGCCGATATCTGCGTGGCCTCGGCGATGATCAGGCCGGCCGTTGCGCGCTGCGCGTAATAGTCAGCGGCCAGCGCGCCCGGCACTTCATCTTCGCCGGCGCGGCTGCGTGTCATCGGCGCCATGACCACCCGGCTGGCGAGGGAAACTTCACCCAGCTGGAAGGGCTGGAACAGGACATCCACCGGATTGTGGAGACTTTGCGTCATGAATAAACTCCTTGGATTTACTTGAATGTCAGGACAGGAATTGTGCGAATTCCGCCACCGGAACCCGCTCGCTTTGCAGCGAATTTTCTATATGGGACTTGTCTTCCCAGCCCAGCGCCATGCCGCAGACAAAGGCCTCCTCCGGCGGCAGCTGCAGTTCGCCGCGGATGACTTCGCTATAGTTGACGAAGGCAGCCTGGGGACAGGTATCGAGGCCGCGCGCGCGCGCCGCCGTCATGATCGCCTGCAGGAACATGCCGTAATCCAGCCAGCTGCCTTTGGACATGACGCTGCTGATCGTAAACATCAAGCCGACCGGTGCGCCGAAAAATTCGAAATTTTTGCGGTGCTGCGCCGCCATGCCAGCCTTGTTTTCGCGGGTCAGGCCGAGCAGCTGGTACAGGTCCCAGCCCACCTTGCGGCGGCGATCCTGGAACGGCGAGACCCATTGCTCGGGATAATAAGAGTACTCGGGCACGTATTTCGACTGGTCCGGATCGTCATAGGCGCCGACGAGCGCCTCGACCAGGCGCTGTTTCGCGCCGCCGGTCAGCACATAGACTTTCCAGGGCTGGGTATTGCTGCCGGAAGGCGCGCGGCTGGCGACGCGCAGTATCTCCTCGATGGTGGCGCGCGGAATCTCGTCCGGCAGAAAAGCGCGGATAGAGCGGCGCGAGACGATGGCATCGTCGGCCGACAACAGCTGGTTTTTTTGCACAGAATTCACGTTTTTTCCTTATTCAGATCAGTGGATTATTCCGATACCGGCAAAACCGCGCCGCGCGTGGCGCGCGTGCGGGTGCCGGTACGCTTTTTTTCTGGCGCCAACTGCTTTAACGCCTTGTCCGGCGACGCCTCCGGCGTCTCGCCCGGCGACTCTTCCCAGTCGCGCAGGAACTTCTGCAGCTCGCGCTCGGCGGCGCGATTGCGCGCCACCGTCAGACGCAAGGAAAGCAACTGGAAGCGCCGCGCTTCATGCTTTGCACCGGGATGCGCCAGCACTCGCGCTTCGGTGTTTTCCATGAACTGCCGCTCCGTGCGCAGGCGCTCGAGATAGGCTTGCAATTCGCGCGTCACGACCTCCGGTTCGGCGAAATTGCCGAAGAAAGTGCGCAGCAGGATTTCGTCGCGCGTCACGGATGCAACCAGGGGCTGGTTTGCCATCGTCTTCAGCTGCTTCAGCCCCTCCCTGGTAATGGTATGAATCTGCTTGTCCGGCTTGCCCTGCTGCGCAATGGTTTCCGTGCTAATCAGGCCTTCTTCCCGTAGCGCTTTCAGGGTTGTATAAATTTGCGGCCCAGTGACGTTCCATATGAAATAGATGGAACTATCGACGATACGCTTGATGTCATAACCGGATGTGGGCTCCAGCGCGATCAAACCCAGTAGGGCGAATTTCAGTGACAAGTCTCTCTCCTCTGGCACCTTTCTGCGCAGCCGAAATGGCGCGTCTGAACGAAGGGATTTGCAGGCCGTGAGCATACCATTCTTCAATACTATGACGCATCATTACTATTGCTCAGCCAGAGCGTTATCCGTCCATCCCACCGCCCCTGCAAAAACCGCATATTGATATGCAATCATTTCATTTGCCCTTGCGTTTCTTTGAACTTATAGTAAAGACCTTACATATAATTTGTCAATGCAGTAAATTCGCCGGGGCCCGGCGCACGACATGGAAATTGCAAAGGAAAGATATGACAGTCACCGTTGAAGCAACACGCTCGACCCACGCCGACGATGCCGCGGAAAGCAGGGAGCGCGCCCTGCAGATCAAGGTGCGCTCCGGGCACCAGATCGAAAGCCTGGACGAGATGACGGATCGCTACCGCGACGTCCTGGTCCAGACCATGCTGATCGCCGGCGACCTGGAAATGACGCCGCTGGGCTACAACCACGGCGCGCTGTCCAACGCGCCTACGCTGGACGCGAAAATCGCGCTGGCATCCGCTATCCAGGACGAACTGGGGCACGCCCAGATCACCTTCCGTCTGCTGGAAGACTTCGGCTACGACACCCAGGAGTTGCTCTTCAGGCGAGCGCCGGAACAATTCCGCACCTTTTACATGACGCAGCATCCGATGGATGACTACATCAGCGCCGTGGTCATGATGATGCTGGGCGACCGCGCCGGCTACACCACCACGCTGGACATCCAGGAATCCTGCTCGTATGCGCCGTATTCCCGTTCGCTGCGCAAGGTCAACTTCGAGGAAACCTTCCACGTCGGCCACGGCGAGCGCTGGACCGAGATATTCTGGAAGAAGTCGCCAGCCACACGCAAGCGCGTGCAGGATGCGGTGGACTTCTGCTTCCCGCTGGCGGCGATGTGGTTCGGCCTGCCCGACCATCTCAAGACCCGCACCGACCAGCTCACCTACCGGATCCGCGGCCAGAGCAACGACGAGCTGCGCCAGCGCTGGCTGGCCAAGGTCGTGCCGTTCTGCGAAAAAGTTGGCATCCACGTGCCGGCGCACTACGATGAAATCCAGGGCCAGTATGTGCTGGACTACCAGTTGCCGATCCTGCTGGATGAGGCCACCGGCAAATGGGACTACACCACGGTCACCTGGGAAGAGCAGTTCGCGCAGTGGAAAAAAGGCGGCCCGCTGAAGACCGCCATGTTCCACCGCATGCAGTCAGAAGTCTGGGGAGATGCACTGTGGTAAGCCGGGATGCGGTCATCGCCAGCCTCGAAACAGTCAATGACCCGCATGTGCCGGTCAGCCTGCGCCGCATGGGCATGCTGCAGGATGTCGCCATCGAGGACGATGCCGTCACGGTGCGCATCACCGTACCCTGCCTCGGCTGCCCTGCTGTCGAAACCCTGCGCACGCAAGTACAGCAGGCAGTCGGAGAAGTAGCCGGCGTGCACGACGTGCGCGTCGAAACGCTGTGGGGCTCCCACTGGCAGCGCACGGACGTCGACCCTGCCGCCCATCCAATTCTTCGCCAATACGGATTACAGATATGAGCACCCTTACCTCCGCCTACCCTACCGGCACCGACATCCTTTATGAAGTGTTCGGACGCCTGGATTCCGACGATGTCCTGGCCCACGTCGGCAGCATCCGCGCACCGAACGAAGACCTGGCGCTCGTGCGCGCGCGCTTCCTGTGTGGCCAGCGCTACCAGGAATTGTGCCTGGCGCCGACCAGCTCATTCATCCGCGCCGCCGCAGCCGGCGACTCGGTAACCGTCAAGGAATTCTGAACATGACAACCACACTCGATTTTCTCGACCCGGTCGAGACGCAAAAGCGGCCCCTGGCCGAAGCCCTCATCGCAATCGCGGACACCAAACTGGTGCTCGGGAACTGGCACGTGGTATGCCTGAACAACGGCAAATCGCTGCCGGACTATGCCGCCCTGCTTGCAATGGCCGCATCCGCCTTCGGCCATGCGCGCGCGCTGTACGACCATCTGGCCACTTTCGGCCTCGAGTACGCCGAACTGGAGCGGGGGCGCGGTGCCGCCGCCATCCATTCGCTGGGCGTGCTGGACGCAGCCCCGGGCGACTGGCAAGACTTCGTGGTCACTGCCTACCTGGCCGACCAGGCGAGCTGGCTGCAGGCGGCGCGTTACCTGTCGCACCCGGAACGCACGCTGGCAGGGCTGGCGCGCCGCATCGGCGAAGAAACCTATTTCCACCTGAAATACGCCACCGGCTGGGCCGCCGAGTTCGCGCGCGAACCGGCCAGCGCGCAACGCGCGCGCGATGCGCTGCTGCGCCGCTACCGGCAGGCGCTGGCCTGGTTCCCCGTTAACGACGGCGATGCACAGGCAGCAGGTCGCCGCCAGGCATTCGCCGAAGCGGCGCAAAAGCTGCTGGATATCCTCGGACAAGGCGGAGAACTGCCGTCCGCGGCCGACACCACCATCCACGCCGGCGACACGCCCCTGCGGCGTCGGGCGCCATTGCCGGAGCGCCTGTACGAGCGCGTGCGCTTCAAGGATGCGGATGCGGCGCCATGAGCGAGGTCATTCCGGAAGCAAAAGCAAGCGCCGCGCAGGACGATGATTTTCGCGACATCCCCTGCCCGTTCTGCTCGGGCAAGCACACCGCGGTAATGTCTCTGTTCGGCGGCAATGCCGGCGAAGTCCTGATGCACTGCGGCGATTGCGGCACGGCCTTTCACTGGATCAAATGGCAAGGGAAGCTGCCGCCGCATCCCTAGCGGGGAAGAAGGGCGCTCTGTGAAAGAAGAGCTGGCGCGCCAAACGGCAAAACGTATCGAATACAATAAGTTAAAATTAACATTTAAGTATTCTCATCGCTGTCGCCAGCATAACGCCGAACCATGACTTCCCTGAAAATCGACTCCGCCGCGTCAGATGTCCCCTCCTCACTCAAAGAAAAAACAGGAGTGGCGCTGAATGCACAGCGTTTCAAAATGCTGGAAGACATTGCAGCCGAGCTTGCAGGCGATGTGGTTTTCCCGACGTGTTTCGACGTGGTGGTGCGTCTGCGGCAAGCGCTGCAAGATCCCAACCAGTCCATCGGTGATATCGCCGCCATTATCAATCTGGAACCGCTACTCGTCAGCAAGTTACTGCTGCTGGCCAATTCTGTTACCTACAACCGGGGAAGCAAGCACATTTACGATGTGGCCAGCGCTTGCAATCGTGTTGGCCTCACGATGGTCCGCAAAGCCGCCATTGCGATTTCCATGAAACAGCTTATGCGCTTGCAGAATTCGCGTGAATTTGAGGACATGAAACGGCAATTGTGGGAACACTCGGTTTACACGGCCAGCGCCGCCTATGTGATCGCCCGGCGCGTCGGCTCGCTCAATGCAGATCAGGCGATGCTGGCCGGCCTGGTGCATGACCTCGGGGCTTTCTACATGATTTATCGCGCAACCGAATACGAGGAATTGCGCATCCGGCCCGATACCGTCAAATACCTTGTCTTTGAATGGCATGAAAGTATCGGCCACTCCCTGTTAGGGGCGCTCGGTTTGCCGGAAGAGATCGTCGAGGCCTGCTATGAACACGAGCAAATCCAGGAACTTACGACGAAACCCCGCAACTTGCGGGATGTGGTGGCAGTAGCCAACGTCGTGGCAGCCAGGCTGTTGGGTAAGTTTGCGCCGGTACCAGACACGACGCGCATGGAGAGTTTTGAAATCCCTGAGCAGTATCTGGAATTGAAAGACGAAATTCAAACCAGGGCCACCGAAATGATGGATGTCTTTTCGTGAACTGGCCGAACCGTCCCTGCGCCGCCGAATAACTTTTCCCAGACAATTTGCGCATTCACTTCACAATAGAATGCTCGCTGCCACATACAATTGCTGCTCCCCCGGGAGCATTCTGCCATGAAGACGATACGCACAATCACAGTCACGCTGGGCCTCGTGGCACTACTGCCGGCCACCGCGGCCGAACCCGCCGCCATCGAGAATGTGCTTGGAATGAAATTCGTACTGGTGCCCGCCGGCGAATTCTTGATGGGCAGCGCAGAATCGCCGCAAACCCTCGCCGCCGCCTATCCGCAACTGGATCCCAAGCGATTCCTGGATCTTGCCGACGAGGGGCCGGTGCACAGTGTGCGCATCACGCGGCCGTTTTACCTGGGCCGGCACGAAGTGACGGTCGGCCAGTTCAAGACATTTCTGCAAGCCTCCGGCCAGCGGCCGGAGTCGGAAGCCGACAGCACCGGCGGCTATGGTTACAACCCCGCCTACGATCCTGCCAAGTCCGCGCGGGGCGACGCTTTTGAAGGACGCGATCCACGCTATTCCTGGCGCAATCCCGGCTTTACGCAAGGTGACGATCACCCGGTCGTCAACGTCAGCTGGAACGATGCCATGGCAATGGCCAAATGGCTTAGCGAAAAGGAAGGCAAGACCTACCGCCTGCCGACCGAAGCCGAATGGGAATACGCCGCCCGTGCCGGCACCCGCACGCGTTACCACAGCGGCGACGATCCGCAATCGCTATTGGAGACAGCAAATGTCTTCGATGCCGATGCCGCGCGCAACTGGTCCAAATGGCAAAACCAGGCGCTGGCAGGACAGGATGGCTTTGCATTCACCGCGCCGGTCGGCAGCTTTGCGCCGAATGCCTTTGGCCTCTATGACATGCATGGCAACGTGTGGGAATGGTGCGCCGACTGGCATGGCGAGGATTACTACGCGCATTCGCCGAGCGACGATCCGCAAGGTCCGGCGACAGGGACAGTACGCGTGCGGCGCGGCGGCTCGTGGCACACCTGGCCGTTTTACGCGCGCGCCGCGTACCGCAACTGGAATTCGCCGGAGACACGGTATACGCTGGTGGGATTCAGGCTGGTGCGCGAAGCGGACGCCGGAAAACGCTAAAGCCGCGTCGGCCGGCGCCGGTATGCCGCCAATGCGCTGCTGACGCTTGATCGCAGTCTGCAGCGCATGCAGGCATGCTTACTTTGCGTACTTGTCGAGCAGGCTGCGGGCCGACGCCAGCAAGGCCTTGCCGTCGCTGCCTTTGGCCTCGGCGTCGCTGATCCATCCGGTCTCCACGCTCGTCGCTGCCTTGTTCCAGCGCTTCATCTCATCTTCCGAGATGAATGAAATTGCATTGCCGCGATCCTTGGCCAGGTTCCTGAACGGCGCCCTCGCATGGTCATACTGCTCGCCCGCCCAGGCCGAAACCGCGACACCGGAATTCGCGTCGATCACCTTCTTCAACTCGGGGCTCAGGCTATCGTATTTTGCCTGGTTCATGCCGAACATGAAGATGGTGTTGGCCATGCGTGGCGCGTTCTCGGGAGTGTCGGTATGGAACTTGACGATCTCGTGCAGTTTGGTGGCCGGCAGGATTTCCCACGGCGCCAGCACGCCGTCGACCACGCCCTTGGACAGCGCATCCGGCACTTGCGGCATCGGCATCTGCACCGGGGTCGCGCCAAGCGCCTGGATCATGCGCGCACTGAGGCGGTTGGGGGTGCGGATCTTCAATCCCTTCAGGCTTTCAAGCGACTTGATTTCGCTGCGCGCATGGAACAGGTAGCCCTCGGTCACATGAACGAACAGCGGCTTGACCCCTTTGAATTCATCCTTTGCATTGACTTGAATGTAGTCCCAGAGCGCCTGCGATCCCTGCTTCGCGTTCGATGCCATGAAAGGCAGCTCGAACACCTCCGACTTTACATAGCGACCGGCGATATAGGTGGGAACGCCCCAGACGATATCGGCGACGCCGTCACGCACCTGGTCCATCAGCTGCGGCGGCGTGCCGCCCAACTGCATGGCCGGATAGATCTGGCACTTGAGCGCGCCGGCGGATTCCTTGGCGATCTTGTCACACCAGGGCACGATCATGGCTTGGTGTGCATTCGATCCTGACGGCAGAAAGTGATGCACCTTGAGAATGGTCTGGCTTGCCGCCGCCGCGGATGCGAGAGCCAGCGCAAGGCCTACGTACATACGCATTTTGATCTTGGAATCCATGTCTGTATCTCCTTTGTAATGTAATTGTCAGGCTAGGTAGTGCGTTGGTCAGGTCAAGAAATGCACCAGCCAAAGAGTGATGCCGGGGAAAAATATCAACACCGCCAGGCGAATGAAATCGCTCACCAGGAAGGGCACCATGCCCTTGTATGTCTCGATCATTGGAACGTCCTTTGCCAACCCGTTCATGATGTAGACGTTCAGCCCCACCGGTGGAAAAATCATGCCGATCTGGCAGACGCTCAAAATCAGGATGCCGAACCACAGCGCCTTGTCACTGCCGCCCAGGCCATAGAAATCCATGCCAAGGATCAGCGGGAAAATCACCGGCACCGTGAGCAGGATCATCGACATTTCATCCATGACCGCGCCGAGCAGGACATAGAACAGCATGATTGCCGCCATCACCGCAACCGGCGGAATCTGCGCGTGGCCGACCAGGTCGGCAAGCTGCGTCGGCAACTGCGACAAGGCGAGCGCTGCATTGATCATGTCCGCGCCGAGGAAGATCATGAAGATCATGCCGCTGGTCGCCGCCGTGGTCCGGATTGCATTCTTGAATTTTTCCAGGGACATTTCGCCCTTGAGCAGCGCCACCGCGAACGTCACCATGGCGCCGATTGCCGCCCCCTCGGTGGGCGTGAACAAGCCGCCATACACGCCGCCGAAGACGGTCACGAAAATCAGCACGATCGGCCAGACGCCGGCCGCCGCGTTACGCAGCGCAACGCCCGACGGCGTTTCGGCTTGCGGCGCTTGCTCGGGACGAATACGCACATACAGAGCGATCGCCAGCAGGTAGCCGATGGCTGCGATTGCCGCCGGCACGTAGGCCGCCAGAAAAATCTTGGTGACGTTTTGTTCGGTCAGAATGGCATATACCATCAACGTGACCGAAGGCGGCAGCAGCACGCCCATCGTGCCGCCGGCGGCCAGAGTCGCCGTCGCCATCCGGCCGGAGTAGCCAATCCGGCGCATCTCCGGATACGCCACCTGTGCAATGGTCGCGGTGGTGGCGACGGTGGAGCCAGAGATCGAGCCGAATGCGGCACAGGCGAGCACGCCTGCCATCGCCATCCCGCCCTTGAAACGCCCGAGCAGCGCATTGGCGAAATCGAACAGCGATTTCGACATGCCGCCATGCACCGCAAAGGCCCCCATCAGCATGAACAGGGGCAGCACCGACAGGTCGTAGACCGAGACGCGGCCGTAGACGGCGCCCTTGAGGTGCGCCAGCAACGGCGCCCAACCCGACAGGACAACATAGCCGATGGCGCCGGGCACAAACATGGCCACGGCAATTGGCACGCGGATTGCCATCAGCACCAGCATGCCGGAGAAAATTAACAGGCCGATCTGCAAGGTGCTCATGCTGCTCTCCCTGCCACCGGCCACCAGTGCAGGACTGTGTGATACAAGCCGACCAGGGCCGACAGGATCAGCCCAGGCACCATCGCCGCATACGATATCCACACCGGCATGGACATGAGCATCGACACTTCACCGTTTTCCTTTGCCGCCGCGCCGCCGACCCACACCTGCCAGGCAAGCAAGGCCATCATCACTGCGTACAGCAGCGTGCCAAAACCGTCCATGCGGCGCTGGGTGCGCTCGGTGGCACCGGTGGTGAAAAAATCGACGACGATATTGCTGCGTTGGAATTGTGTATAGGGCAGAAAAGCAGAGACGCACACCGCCAGACCGAGCTGGACCAGTTCGACATCGCCCAGAACCGGACTTTCAAAGAATGATCGGCCGATGACGCTGGCGACAGTCATGCCAGCCATGCCGATCAGTACCGCGCCGCCTGCGACACCACAAACGTCACAGGCGATATGCAGCAGCCGGCCGACTGCGCCTTCCCTGGCCTCGTAATTTTCCATCCTCTGTCTCCAAGTCTCTGGCCGATCCGCTCTTGGGCTGGAACTCTTATGGCCAATAATGGTTAAGCCTTCTTTAGGAAAAAATCACCGCCGACTACCGTCTGCAAGCGACCCTCCGAAGGTCTGATGTATTGTCAACAAAGATTATCATCACGACCCGTTGCGCTGTCAACAAATTTTATTAGACGGAACGCCGGTACGTACAGCGAAATGAAGTGAGAGATGAACGGAGGGGGCCGGATCAGCCTTCGTCGTCGATATCTTCGAGGTTTTGCATGATCTTCTTCAGCATGGCATTGAGCGCGATGACATCATCCATGGTGAAGCCCTTGAGGACTTTCTGCTGGCGCGCCAGCGCCGATTCGAGGATTTTATTGTGCAGCGCAAGTCCCTTGTCTGTCAGAAACCACAAGCGGTTCCTGGCATTGGTTCCCTGCACTTCGGATCTGGCCAGGCCAAGCTCGGTCAGCCTGGCAAGCGAACGGCTAACTGCGCCTTTGTCATAGCCGACCTGCGGGCTGGCCGCGGTCACCGGCACTCCCGGTTCCTTGCAAAGCATGACGAGCATGCGCCAGTCCATGGCGCTGATACCGAAGGTATCCTGGTAATGACGCGATGCGCTGCGATTGAAGCGGTTGGCAGCCCAAACCAGCAGTACCGTCGGCGTGGTCTCCAGGTTCAAGGTCTGCAGGCCGCCGTTGCGCCCATCGGTTTCAAGAAAATATTCTTTTTTGATCCGGACCATCGCCATCCCCTCTTTTGCAGTGATGTTGTGCGGCCAGATGCCGCACAAATCGTTGATATATCAACAGAAGGGGCGATCATACAGAAAAACGAAACGCATTCCAAACGGGCGGCCCGCCGCCGGCCTCAAGCAACGAGCCATGCGGTCGACGGCGGCTGGATATGCCTAGCTGGGCGCGTGCTCGGCGTCGAGAGCGAAGAAGACCGATTCATCCTCGCCCTGCAGTTTGATGTTGAAACGCAATCTGCCTGTCCCATCGTCTGCCGCAGCGATCAGACGGCTCCTGCGCTGCGGCCCGACCGCCTGCAGCAGCGGGTCGGCCTGATTGGCTGCCGCTTCGTCGGGAAAGTACATCTTGGTGACCAGTTGCCGGGCAAGACCGCGCGAGAATACCGCGATATTCAGATGCGGCGCGAGGACACTGCCATCAGGCAGCGCAAGCGGCGCCGGCCGCACGATCACCGTGCGAAAACGCCCGTCGATGGTACGCACGCGGGTTGCCTGCTCATTGCTCCAGAATTCCACGAACCCGCCCATGGCGATGTGGTTTCCTTCGCCATCGAGCACCTCGCCCTCCAGGACGATGGCGCGCGGATCATTTTCGTCTACCGACTGGGTAATGCCCTTGGGGATCAGGGCAAAGCCGAACAGCGGGCCGCAGGTCTGGGCCGGAGTCAAGATTGTAGTCATGCGGGTCGTCCTTCGAAAGGCGTTGCAGCGGCGCCTCGGATGACGATATCGAAACGATACGCCAGCGCCGACGGGTTGCGGGGCAGGTTGACACCCGGATCATTGCGTTGCGGGGGATAGATAAGCACGCCGCTGCCGTCCAGAGTCGGTTGCTTGCGCGGCGGGCCAAAGGATTCCGAAACCGAGTTCTCCGGGTCCAGGCGGGCAATCAAACGTTCCTGTCCGCGCACATCCGGGACGGCATTGATCATGCGGTCCAGGCGGATCATCGGGTCGCCCTCGAAATACATCTGGGTGACCAGGCGGCTGATGAAGCCGTCGCCGAAAATCGAGAAATGAATATGCGAGGCGCGCCATGCCCGCTGCCCCGCCTTGAACATGGCCGGATACGGCCCCGGACGGATGGTGGTGAACTGGTAATTTCCTTCGTTATCGGTGAGACAGCGTCCTGCACCCGTAAAATTGGGATCCAGAGGAAAGCCCGACACATCCAGGGAATCGAAGTAGCCGCCGGCACCGTTCGCCTGCCAGATCTCGATCAGGGTATTGCGCACCGGCCGACCATCGCTGTCGCTCAGCTTGCCGTAAACGACGATGCGCGTGCCGATCGGGTCGCCGGCGCCTTGAGCTGTCAAATCGTTGTCGGTCGGTCCCACCTTGAGCTGGCTGAACACCGGCCCTTTCATGTGGTGAAACCAGTCCTTCGGAAGATGTATGGGCGGACGCAGAGGAACCCGCAAGGCGCTGACGCTGGAATTCGAGTCCTCGTAAGGCGGATCAAAACTTTCAAACATGGCTTGTCTCCTTTCGTGCCCGTTCGGGAATGTCCTTCAGGGCTAGATTTGTATCGGCTATCTCATCACGTAACGGATGCAGCCGGTTCTCGAGCATCTTGCGACCGGCGAGAAATGCGGCCGCATCGTTGACGGCGTCCACCGCCAGGAATTCGCCGCCCTTGAAGTACCAGGCAGAGCAGCTTCCTTCCCGCACACCACGCCGCATGACAACCGTGTCGTATCCTCTCGAGATGCCGGCGATCTGCAACTTGACGTCGTACTGGTCGGACCAGAACCAGGGCACCGGCGCATATGCGGCAGGTTGGCCGGCGATGGCGCCCGCCACTGCCTTCGCCATGCCTTCGGCGTTCTGCACCGACTCCAGTCGCAGGCGCCCATCGCGCCAGGGGATCGAGGCACAGTCGCCGGCAGCATAGACGGCGGCATCGCTGGTGCGCCCAAATGCGTCGACCAGGACGCCGTCCGCCACAGGCAGTCCGGCTTGCTCGGCAAGTTCGGCATTCGGTATCGAGCCGATGCCCGCCAGGACCAGATCGGCATCAACGATGCTGCCGTCATCCAGCCTCGCACCGGTGACATATCCGTTGGCGTCGATCAACGCCTCCAGCCGCCGCCCTTCCAGAATCGCCACGCCGTGCCTGCGGTGCAACTCCCTGAAATGCGATGAGATCTCCTCTCCCGCGACCCGCTGCATGATGCGGGTGGACTGCTCGATCACGACGACCTCCAGTCCAGCCGCGCGCGCTGTCGCGGCGACTTCCAGACCGATGTATCCGCCGCCGATAACCAGCAGTCTGTTCGCGCGCTTCAGGTCGCGCGCCAGGCATTCGGCGTCATGCAAGGTGCGCAACACGCGCACCCCGCCAAGTTTTCCTCCTGCCGATTCTGGCAGCAGCCGCGGCCGGGATCCCGCCGCCAAGACGAGCGCGTCATAGGCAAGCGACGACCCATCGGCCAGCCGCAAGGTTTGCGCATTGCGGTCGATTGCGCTTGCCCGCACGCCGGTCTGCAGCGCTATCCGATTGTCGGCATAGGCGCCGGCGGCCTTGAGGAACGGCGGCGCCGCATCAGACAGCAACTGTTTCTTCGACAGGGGCGGCCGCTGGTAAGGTGCGACATGCTCGTCGCCGACAATCGTGATCGGCGCTTCGTAACCAAGCGCGCGCAAGCGGAACGCCGTTGCATCGCCGGCCTGGCCTGCGCCGACAATGACCGTGCCGCGGCGCATCAGGTTGCCCCGCCGCCGCTCAGGGCGTTGTCATGGCTCGGGATCCGCAGCACGATGCCATCGAGCTCCGGACCGGCGACCAGCTGGCAACTCAGGCGGCTTTCTGGGCGACGCGGCACTTCGGTGACGTCGAGCATGTCGGCTTCCATCGGGCTGGGTGCGCCGACCCTGGCCGCAAAAGGCGCTTCGACATACACGTGGCAGGTAGCGCACATGAGGCCACCGCCACACTCGCCGGCGATGCCGTTGATGCCGTTTTGCACGGCAGCGTCCATCAGGGAAGTACCGTCTTTCACTTCCGCGCTGACGCGCTCGCCGTCGGGGAGAATCCAGATTGCCTTTGCCATGTCATTTACCTCCAGGATGAACCATCAGGCTGCGCGGCCCGCGGAATGAAATCGTTTTCAACCAGTCGAGCTTTTGTCCTTCCACCAGCTTCATGTCGGGGAAATTCTCGATGAGTTCTTCCATGACGGCCTTCATCTGGATGCGTACCATCGGCGCGCCGACGCAAACGTGGATGCCATTGCCGAATGCAATGTGCTCGCGCACATTGGCGCGGTCGATATCGAATTCGTGCGGATTATCGAACTTGCTTTCGTCACGGTTGGCCGAGCACAGCGCGACCATGACCTTGGCGCCCTTGGGAATGGTGACGCCGGCGACTTCGACATCTTCCAGCGCCTGGCGACGCCAGGAAATCACGGACGAACTATGGCGGAAACCTTCCTCGATGGCATTCGGGATCCGGGAACGGTCGGCCACCAGGCGCTGCCAGGCATCCTTGTGGCTCAACAACTGGTACTGGAGGTTGCTCAGCGCATTGGTGGTGGCTTCATGCGCGGCCAGCAGCAGGGCGAACATCAGGCAGACGACTTCATTTTCAGTGAGAATGGCATCGTCGTTGTTGCGAATCTTCAGCAGAAAACTTGGGTAGTCGTCGCCAGGATTGCGCTTGCGGTCTTCAACGATCTCGCGGCAGAACTGGAAGAAGCTGGCCAGTTCCTTGCCGGCGTCCATCAATTGCTCGCGCGGCAGGCGGCCCCAGGTCATCATCACGCGGTTCTGCGCCCAGCGCTTGATCTGGCGCGGATCGACATCCTTGATGCCCATCATAAGGAACACCACACGTGCCGGGAATTCATAGTTAATGGCATCTACCAGATCGACGACATCCTTGCCCTTCATCTTTTCGACATAGGACTTCACCAGTTCGCGCACCGCAGGCTCATACGACATGTAGCGCTTCATGTTGAGGAACTGGCCGGCAGCCTGGCGGATGCGCGTGTGCCTGGGGCGGTCGCAGTTCGACTGCACCGGCTCGATGGTGAAGTTGTTCTGCTTCAGATATTCGGTGAGCTCGGACGGATACGGGTCGATTGACTGCAGAGCAGTCGCAGCGGAAAACTGGTCGGGATTGCGCATGATTGCGACCACATCCTCGCGCCGGGTCACGACCCAGTAATCGATCTCTTCGCAGTAGAACACCGGCTGCTCGCGCCGCGCGGCAGTGAAGAATTCGTGCAAGCCTTCGTGTTCGAAGGGTTTATAGCTGGCGCCATGGCCAGTGAAGGGGCAGCCGGCGACGGCGCCCGGCCTTTCGATGGTCGTCTGCATTTTTTGTCTCCTGGCTTCGACGGGGAACGTCTTTATATTCGTGGACGAACCCATTTGTTGAGTCGTCAACGGCACTATGTACCACGCTCGTTGTTTTGTCAACAGACTTTCTGCGGTGCTTTTGGGGAACTGCAATTTGCCCGCAAAGCAAAGCGGATTGCATGCAATACTTGCAATCTTGCGTGCAAAAGAGTGTAGCCTTCGCGCAAAAAAACGTCCGCACGCGGCGGACAGAAAAGGGAGAAAAGAAGAAGAATCTTGCCGCTGCGGGCGGCTGGCGCAGGCAGGGCGTTAAAACTCTTCCCAATCATTGCCAGCCATTGCTTTCGCCGCTGTGAGCCGCCTCGGCTGCGAAATGGCGACGGCAACGCGATCTTTTTCAGGAATCTTGCTGACACGCGGTTGGCTGGCCGTCGTCACTGGCGTCAGACCGCGGTTGTGTGGCTGAGCTACCGGCTCCGCTACCGTTCGCTGCGTATGATCCAGCTTGAATATGCTGACCACCCGCGCCAGGTTGCCGGCCTGATCCCGCATGGCTTCCGATGCCGCCGCAGCTTCTTCCACCAATGAAGCATTCTGCTGCGTCATCTCGTCCATCTGGCTGATCGCCCGATTGACCTGCTCGATGCCGGCGCTCTGCTCCTCGCTGGCAGAGGTAATCTCGTTCATGATGTCGGTCACGCGCTTGACCGAATTGACGATCTCGTTCATCGTCACCCCGGCCTGGTCCACCAGCTTGCTGCCGGCATCGACCGTATCCACCGATTCGCCGATCAGCGCCTTGATTTCCTTGGCCGCGGCCGCCGAGCGCTGCGCCAGCGAACGCACTTCCGATGCCACCACTGCAAAGCCGCGTCCCTGCTCGCCGGCGCGCGCCGCTTCCACCGCCGCGTTCAGGGCCAGGATATTGGTCTGAAAGGCGATGCCGTCGATCACGCCGATGATGTCGACGATCTTCTTCGAACTGTCCTTGATCGATTCCATCGTGTCGACCACCTGCGACACCACCGTGCCGCCTTTGACCGCCACATTGGACGCAGCCGCCGCCAGCATGTTAGCTTGACGCGCATTGTCCGTATTCTGCTTGACCGTCGAAGTCAGTTCTTCCATCGATGAAGCGGTTTCCTCCAGCGAGCCGGCCTGTTCTTCGGTGCGCGCGGACAGGTCCAGGTTGCCGGCGGCGATCTGGCTGGATGCGGTGGCGATGGCGTCGGTGCCGCTGCGAACCTGCCTCACAATATCGAGCAAGTTGCCATTCATGTCTTTCAGCGCTTGCAGCAGCTGGCCGGTCTCGTCCTTCGAACGCACCTCGATGCGGCTGCTCAGGTCGCCCGATGTCACCGTTTCCGCCACCCTGACTGCCTCGCTGATGGGACGCGTGATCGATCGCGTGCTGAACCAGCCGATCAGGCCGCCCAGGACAATTGCCAGCGTGCCGATCCCGATCATCAGGTTGCGGGCGCTGGCATATTTTATTTCCGCATCCTCAGCCGCTTTGGCAGCACTATTTTTTTCATACTCGACGATTTTTGCCATACCGGCGACGATCGCTTGCGTCGACGGGCCGATCTGTTTTGCCAGAATCTCGGCCGCCTCCTCTTTCTTGCCCTGCATGCGTAACTCGATCGCCTTGTTATTCACCGGTTTCGAACGGGCGATTGTCTCCTCGACTTCCGCCATGAGGGCCTTGCTTTCCTCGCTGACGACCTTCTCTTTCAACAACGCCCATGCTTTTCCATATTTCGCTCGTGCAGCTGCGATTATGTCTTTTTCTCGAGGTATGCCGACATCATCGCCCAGGACAATATTGCCAAAAGCATTGGAAAGAGTCCTGATCTCGATTGCCAGTTCATAGGCGGCAGCGGTTTTGACATTGCTGTTGTTTACAATCTGATGCAACTGCTCCTGCATCTGGTTGAGCGATTGCAGCCCCAGCCCCAACAGTACCGCTAGCAGCACGAGCACCGCACCGAACCCCAGAGAAAGCCTCGCACCGATTTTCATATTCTTAAGAATGTTCATTATTTTCCGATTGCTCTTAAATTCTTATTGTGCAGCGGTCGAAATCAGCGCCTTTCCTTCCGGCGACGTCAATTGTCAATATCGGCCGCGAGCAGCATCCGCTCATTGAGCGCGCCCAGGCCGGCCGAATAATTGGTACTGAAGGCGATTCCATCTCCGGAACCGGCATGCTCATGGAGCATTGCGTGAGGTTGTCATAGCTTGTAATTGCTGCAGTAACGGCTACTGCAGCAATTACAAGCTAACCGAAGTCAACCGCACGGCCTTTCAAGGATGCATCCTTCTTGAGCACGGCCTTGGCGACCTTGTGCGTCGGCGTAAACGGCATATCGTCCAGCAGGAGAACATAGCGCGGCACCTTCATGACAGCGAGCTTGCTGCGGCACCAGTCGACGACATCCTGCTCTGTGACTGTGGCGCCGGCTTTCGGCTTGACGGCGACCAGGATTTCCTCGTCGCCGAATTCGGACGGCACGCCGATCGCGGCCGCCACCAGCACATCCGGGTGCTCACCGATGACCCGGTCGAGCTCCATGCCGGCGATGTTTTCCCCGCGCCGGCGGATGATGTCCTTTTTTCGCGAAACGAAGTAATAGAAACCTTCGGCATCGCACCGCACCAGATCGCCGGTCAGGAACCAGCCATCCTGGAAGCTTGCCGCCGTCTGCTCCGGGTCGTTGAAATAACCCTGCATGACGATGGGCGTGCGCACGATCATCTCGCCAGTCTCGCCCACCGGCACATCCATGCCGGCGTCATCGACGATGCGGCACTCGGCCCACGGCCTGCCGTAATCCGGATGGCGGCAGATCACGCCCATGCTGTTGGGCGGCACCTCGCCATCGATGGGGGTGCTGAGCACGCCGGGGATTTCCGACATGGCATAGCCGCCCACCAGCACCGGCACGTCGAAGCGTTCGCGGAAACGCGCCACCATGGCCTGGCGCACGCCGTAGATTTTCTGCAGCGTGTGGCCCGGGATGTACTCTTCGGGCGGGCGGTTCAGCAGGATCGAGGCGACCGCCTCGATGATGTTGACCTGCGTGGCCTTGAGATCGCAGACCCGTTTCCAGAAACTGGAGGCCGAAAAGCGGCTTTCGATCAGCAAGGTGGCGCCGGCGGCCAGCGTGCCGGCCACCGAGTAGAACATCGCATTAATGTGGAACATCGGCAGGATCATCAGCAGGCGGTCATGCCGCTGCAGGTGCAGCCGTTCGACAAAAGCCTCGCCGGCGGCAATGAAATTGCGCTGGCTGTGCATGACGCCCTTGGGAAAACCCGTGGTGCCGGACGTGTAGATGATGATGCAGGTGGCGTCGGGATCCTTGCTGCCCTGTATCGGCGCGGCATCGCCAGCCTGCAGGCTGGCGTCCAACGCCAGCACGGCACAGGCAATCCCTGCACGTTCGATGGCCTGGCGGGCGACGGCATCCGCCTCGCCGTCGCACAGCACGGCGCCAGGCTTGCAATGGCCGATCACGTATTCAGCTTCCTCGACCTTGAACTGCGGGTTGACCGGCACAAAGATGGCGCCCAGGCGGGCCGTCGCCAGCAGCGCCAGCACATGCCAGACGCTGTTGCGACCCATCGCAATGACGCGGTCGCCGGGGCCGATGCCGTGCTGCTGCAGGTGGGCGGCGATGCGCCCTGCGCTCTCCTGCGCCTCGTGCCAGGAGCATGAACGGCCCTCGTACTGCATCATCTCGCGCGCGGGATCGGCTTCGCAGCGGCTGGCGAGGAAGTCCTCCAGCGTATAGTCGTGGCTGCGGAAGCTGTTGATTACCTCGATCGGCAACATGCCAAGCGGGCCGTTGGTCGGTGCATTCATCTTTTCACTCATTCCTGCTCGGGGTCTTCATAGGGAAGGTTTTCGCGGGTCAGCTTCCAGATTTCCCGCGCTGCGTGGTTCGATTTTTCCTCGACGATGTGGCCGAGCAGGCCGCCTGCGCGCGAAATGACGGCGATGCCGCGCATGGCGTCGACTGGGACACCGATCTCCAGCAGCACCGCGGCAATCGCGCCGGTGGCGTTGATGGTCAAATGCTTGCCGTAGGCGGCATCGACCTTCGCGCTCAGGCGCAGCAGCAAGTCGACGTAGCGGCCGGCCAGGCCGGCTTCTTTCGCCACGTCCAGGATCACCGGCGAGCGCGGGTCATCCGGCTTGTGCATGCGGTGGCCGAAGCCCGGCAGGCTGGTTTTGGTCACCTTGTGGTGCGCCGCCACTTTTTCACAGTAGGCGTCGAGGTCTTCACCGCTGGCGATGCCTGCGGCCAGAATCTGGGCGCAGCCTTCGATGGTACCGGCGAAGACCGAGCCGACCGTCAGCAGGCCTGCTGCCATGGCGACTTGCACCTGGTCCGGCACGCTGTCGATGGCCAGGCGGGTGACCAGCGAGGTCGGCACCCAGCCATGCTCCATCAGTGTCACCAGACACACGTCGAGCACCCTGGTCTGTTCCGATGTGGGCATTTTGCCGCAGGTCAGGAAGTACACCATCTCGGTGAAACTGCGTTTGCCCATAAGGTCTGCGGTCAGGCTCTTGCCACGCACCGTGATGGCAGTCTGGTCAGCGGTGGCGATGTGGGTTTTCACTTGGCTCATTGCGCCGCTCCCGCAGCAGCCACCTCGGCGCCTTCAGGGAAGGCCAGTTCCAGCTGATGCTGGCCGAGCTGCGGTGCGACGGTGCCGAAACCGGCGCGCTTGCCGTCGATCGACAACGGCAGGCCGAGGATTTTCAGCTTGGCGTTGCCGGATTCGGCCAGCATGCCCAGCGCCTGAGTTTGCGGGTGCTCCAGCACTTCCGCCACGGTCTGGATGGGGGCGCACGGCACGCCGACGGCTTCCAGCAGCGGAATCCATTCGTCGCGCCTTTTCTGCTTAACGATCTCTTCGACCAGCGGCAACAGCACATCGCGGTTGCGGGTGCGCTCGGCATTGACGGCAAAGCGCGGATCGTCCACCCATGCCGGATGGCCAAGCACGCCAGCCAGCTTGGCGAACAGGCGGTCGTTGCCGGCGGCGATCACCAGCGGGCCGTCAGCGGTCTCGAAGGCCCCGTATGGCGTCAGCGAATTATGGCCAGTGCCCACGCGCGGCGGCAACTTGCCGGTGGCGCCATAGTCGGCGGCATGGCGCGAGACCCAGCCCAGCGCGGTTTCGAACAGCGAAGTCTGGATCAGTGAACCCTTGCCGGTCTGCTGGCGCTGCAGCAGCGCGGCCAGGGCGCCGATCACGGCCCACATGCCCGTGCCCATGTCGACGATGGACGGGCCGACGCGCGAGGCCGGACCTGCCGGATCGCCATTGACGCTGACCAGCCCGGAAAACGCCTGCAACAGGGGTTCATAACCTGGCTTTTGCTGGTAGGGACCGGCATGGCCAAAAGCGTTCATGTCACAGTAGATCAGGCGCGGATTGGCCTTCATCAGGCTGGCACTGTCGATTCCCAGCTTCTCTGCAACGCCGGGACGCAGGTTGTGCACGAAGATATCCGCTTCGCCGATCAGGCGCATGAAGACCGCCTTGTCCTCCGCTTGATCCACCGACAGGACGATGGACTTCTTGTTGCGGTTCATCAGGTGGAAGGTGGTGGAGAGATCGTCGACAAAAGGCGGCCCCCAGCCGCGCGCGTCATCGCCGCCCGGCTTTTCGACCTTGATGACATCTGCACCCAGGTCGCCAAAAATGCCCGCCGCATAAGGGGCCGCCAGATTCTGCCCCAGTTCGACAACCTTTATGCCTGCCAGGGAGCGCAATGGCGCGTCTCGATCATCCTTCATTCTGTTCTCCGAAATAAATGGGCTCGCTCAATGTCAAACATTCTATTCAACGGAATAGAGTTTTACAAGGAAGAATTCAAAATAAATTAAAAGCCGGCTGCGGGCTTGCGACGACGAGGGAAAAACACCCGTCCGACGCGATGGAATCAAGCCCGCAGGCGCGTGTCGCCGCCTTCCGGTGACGGAATCTGAGAAAGAAAGAATACGGAAAGCGGGTGTGCGCCGGCGACCGGCGCGCACCCGCTTATTTCAGCCTGGTGGCCGAATCGGCAGGCTGACGGCCGAACTCGCGCTCGAGGCGCGCTGCAGCTTCAAGCAGGGATTCGCGCAGCGCGTCGATGACTTCCGAGCTGAAGCGCGAGCGCAGGCCGCTGATTGTCAGGGCGCCCAGCAACTGGTCATGCGCATCGAACAGCGGCACGGATACCGCTGCCGCATCAGGATCGCGCTCGCCCAGCGAGACGACATAGCCGTCGCGCCGGATGCGTTCGAAGCGGGGGCCTTCCTCGCCGCCGAAAGCAAGCAGCACCAGGCCAGCCGCGCCACGGTCAAGCGGCAGGCGCGCGCCCTCGTCGACATGATGGCGGATCGCCCGGGTCGAATTCTGCCGGAACACGCACACCCGTTCATTGCCTTCGCGAATATAGTACGAAACAGTTTCATTGCTGGCGGCCGCCAGCTCCTTGATCGCGGCCTGCAACACTTCGCTGAAATCGAAGGCAGCGCCATGCGCGCTCGCCAGCCGCGCGCATGCAGGGCCCAGCTGATAACGATTATCTTCGCGCCGGCGCAGGTAGCCGAAGCGCTCCAGCGATGCGCTCAATCGCAATATCGTGCTTTTATAAAAACCCGTCGCCTGCGCCAGTTCATGGAGAGACAACGTCCGCTTGCCCGACTGAAAAGCAGCCAGCAGCGTCAATGCCCGCTCGACCGCGTCAACGCCCTTGGCGTCCACGCTTTTTGTATCAGCACCATTTTCCATCTGCGCCTGTCACTCCTGAGTATGTCTGAGCTGCATGTGTATATGTGTATATATACGATACGCGTCTAGAAAGAAAGGGCCGCGCGCGCACCGTGATTTGCTGTCCTGGCGCCGCCGCACGACTGCGGCCTCGGGCGGCACGGCGATGCTGAAAGTGGCATCGGGGCCGCATTCCGGGAAATGGTCATATTGTAAAGGAAGAACCCCGTACGGCGCCGTCGCCACGATACGAATGAAGTCGCTCACACTCACTGCTGCAATGCTCCTGCTGTCTCGGCGACAATGCCGCGCTGGATCAGGTCATTGATGACCTGATCAGAGTAGTTCAGGCCGGCCAGGACCGTACGGGTTTCCTGGCCGATTTCCGGCGGGTTGCGCGCTTCGTGCTGCAGCGATGCCATTTTGATCGGCAGGCGCGGCAACGCCACCTTGGTGCCGTTAGGCAGGGTCACCGGCAGCAGTCCGCCGGTCGCCTTCAGGTGCGGATCGTCGAACAGGTCTTCCGGACGCCTGACTTCGGCGAAGGGTATCCGCGACCTTTCGCAGATGGCGACGGCCTCGGCCATTTCCAGCGTGCGAAAGTACTGTTCCAGCGCCGGGATCAGCGTGGCGCGGTTCTCGATACGGCCATTGTTGGTTTCCAGCGCCGGGTTTTGCGCCAGCGCCTGCAGGCCGGCTTCCGCGCAGAAACGCTGCCAGTGCTGGTCGCTGGTGACGCCGACGAACAGGCGGCTACCCCCCTTCACCTCGAAGGTTTCATACACGGCCCAGGCCGATACACGCTCCGGCATCGGCGGAATCGGCTGGTCCGACTGGGCGGAATAACACAGGTGCTGCCCCATCAGGAACACCGCCGACTCAAACAGTGCCGAACCGACAAACTGCCCTGCTCCAGTCTGCTCGCGTTCCCGCAGAGCGGCCTGGATGCCGATCACCGCAAACACGCCACCGGTGATATCCACTACCGAGGTGCCGGCGCGCAGCGGCTTGCCGAGCGGCCCCGTCATGAAGGCCAGGCCGGTCATCATCTGGACGATTTCGTCGAGCGCGAGGCGCTCGCCGTAAGGACCGTCGAAGAATCCTTTCAGGCTGGCGTAGATCAGGCGCGGATTGCGTTTGTGCAGGCTCTCGTAATCCAGCCTGAGCCGGTCCATGGTGCCGGGTCCGAAATTTTCGATGAGCACATCCGCTTCGTCGATGATCTGTTGCGCAATCTCCAGGCCTTCGCTGGTCTTGAGGTTGATCGCGATGCTGCGCTTGTTGCGGTTGAAGTAGCCGAAGTAACCGGTGCCAAAACCTTTCAGGCGCCGCGTCGGGTCGCCGGCCGGCGAAGGTTCGATCTTGAGCACGTCGGCGCCAAGATCCGCGAGGATCATGCCGCAGGAAGGGCCCATCACGGTATGGCCGAAATCGACCACTTTAACGCCATTCAACGGACCTTTTTTCATGATTCTGCCTCCAGGTTGCGGCGTGCCACGCCGTCATAGGTATACGGAATATTGGTCGGCATCGGCCCCTTGATGCGGCCGCCCTGCTGCATCTGTTCGAAGGCGTGGGAAAGAATGCCGACAGAACGCGACAGGATGAACAGGCCGCGCGCCTCGATCGGCGTAAAGCCCAGTTCGCCGAAGATCACGGCGGTGGCGCCGTCGATGTTCATCGGGATCGGTTTTTTCTTGACGTCGTGCAGCACCTTCTCGACGGTGCGCGCCACTTTCAGGTAGCGGCCGCTGACTTCGCCGGCGGCGACCGCCTCTTCGACCAGGCCCAGCAAAGGGGCGGCGCGCGGGTCGACCGGATGGAAGCGGTGGCCAAAACCGGGCAGGTGCTTGCGCACGGCGATCTGCGTGGCGATGGCGTCGGCCAGCGCGCCTTCGCTGGCGCCTTCGCCTGCCTTGATGGCGATCGTTTCATAGACTTCCAGGCATTGCTGGCCGGCGCCGCCATGCACGTCGCCCAGCGCATTCACTCCTGAAGCCATGGCATTGTTGATGCCGACGCCACAAGTCGATGCCATGCGGGCGATCGAAATCGACGGCGCCTGCGGGCCATGGTCCACCGACGCGACCAGCGCCGCCTCCAGCAGGCGAGCCTTGCCGGCGCTGGGCAGTTCGCCTTTGAGCATCAGCCAGATCATCGAGACGAAGTCGATCTTGCCGATCAGTTGCTGCACCGGATAGCCACGCAGGTTGATGACCCCGGGGTGGATATCGACGATCCCGGTCCGCCACCATGCCGTGGCGCCGGCCAGGATGGCTTCGCTGGCTGTTTCGTTTTGCATGATTTCCTCGTTATCTTTATTTTGTACAGGAGTGATGTTGCTGCGTTACGCGACTGCCAGCGGCAGCACTGCTTGCGGCCACGGCGCCGCCGCGCCGGCGGCTTTATGCACGAACACACTGACGGCACGTGCGGCGCAACGGCCGTTCTGGAACAGGGCCTGTTCCAGCCGCATCGAGGTGCGGCCGAAACCGAGGATGCGCGTGCCGGTATGCACCGGCGCGCCATACACGATTTCGCCGGTGAAATCGACTTCCAGGCGCGCGATGACCAGCTTGGCGTCCGGCGTCAGATGCGGCCTGACGACATCGCCGAGATAGTCGAAGCGCGCATTGGCGAACAGCGAGGTAGTCGCGGCATTGTTGACGTGCTTCTGGAAATCCAGGTCGCTCAGGCGCAGGATTTCCGCCCGGACATGCGTAAAGGCATCCAGTGTCGGCAGTGGCGTGCGTTCGGGGGCGGCTTGCGCTGCAGTGCTCATGATTTGATCCTTCTACGCGTCAGGCCTTGCCGTTGGCGGCAACCGCCTGGGCATAGTTTTTCAGCGCATCGACCCGGTAGGCGCGCATCGCCTCATTGGCCTTGCGACCAAGCTCCAGCCCTTGCGCCAGCGGGATGTCGGCTACCGACTGGAACAGGCGCTTGGTGGCGCGCAGCGAAGACGGCACGCGCTGCGCCAGTTTTTCCGCCACTTCGAAAGCTGCAGCAAAAGCCTGGCCGGCCGGCACGGTACGGGTGATCATGCCGATACGGCGGGCTTCTTCGGCGTCGACAATCTTGCCCACCGAAACCAGTTCGAATGCCGCCTTGCGGCCAACCTGCTTGGTCAGGTTGGCCATCACGACGGCAGCCACCAGGCCATGGCGGATTTCCGGGTAGCCCATCTTGGCGTCGGCATCCGCAATGGTGATGTCGCACGCCAGCGCGAGGCCGCAACCGCCGCCCACGGCATAGCCATGCACGGCGGCGATGACCGGCTTTTCCATCTCGGGAATGGTCTTGTGCAGGTTGTAGGTCAGGCCGGCGCGGTATTCGACCAGCGACTCCTGGTCAGGGGTGAGCTTTTCGAATTCCTTGGTGTCCGCGCCGGAGCAAAAGGACTTGCCATTGCCGGCGATCAGTACCGCATGGACATGCTCATCCTGCTCCGCAGCCTGCAGCGCGGCAGTGAGCTTTTCATAAAGCGCGATATCCATGGCATTGTGCTGCTCCGGACGATTCAGGGTCAGGATACGTACGTTATTGCGGTCTTCGATCAAAAGGCAGGGCATCTCTATTACTCCCGTATCAGTGCTGATGAGCGGCAACATCCGTGCTGCCGTCTGTGGTTATCAAGTTAGTTCGTGGCGCTGCCGGATCAGGCGGCCTGCTTCCCGCCCAGGAATGCTTCCTGGACGCGCGGGTCATGCAGCAGCTCGTCGCCGCGGCCGGCAATGATGATGCGTCCGAGCGAAAGGACATACGCGCGGTCACTCATCTTCAAGGCGGAACGAGCATTCTGTTCGACCAGCAGCACGGCAATTTTCATTTCACGCTGCATGACGCCGATCAGCCGGAAGATTTCAGCCGTGACCAGTGGCGCCAGTCCCATCGACGGTTCGTCGAGCATCAGGAGCTCTGGCCGGCCGAGCATGGCGCGGCCGATGGCAACCATCTGCTGCTCGCCGCCAGACAGCGTGCCCGCTGCCTGCTGGCGCCTTTCGCGCAAGCGCGGAAACAGCTCGAAAACCATCTCGAGATCCTTCTGGATGTCGGCAGGCTTGCGGCCATAGCCGCCCAGGCGCAGATTGTCTTCAACCGGCAGGTCAGCAAACATGCGCCGGCCTTCCGGCACCTGTCGTAGCCCGCTGCGCGCGATCGTCGCCGGCGACAGCCGGTTAAGCGTCTTGCCGGCAAAGGTAATGCTGCCGGATTTCGCCTTCACGACGCCCGACAGCGTATTGATCAGGGTGGATTTGCCGGCACCGTTGGCGCCGACGATGGAAACCACTTCCCTCTTGTTCACCGTGAGCGATATGCCGTGCAGGACATCAACGGAACCGTAACTGGCATGCAGGTTATTTACATCAAGCAGCAGGATTTCAGACATGTTGCACCTCCTTTGCGCTGGATTCCTGCGCCAACGGTGACGATTCCTCTTCGGTGTCGGCGCCCAGATAGGCGGCGATCACTTCCTCATTTTTTTGAATTTCCGCCGGCGTGCCTTCGGCAAGACCCTGGCCGAAATTCACCACGACGATCCTGTCTGCAATCGACATGATCAGGGGCATGTCGTGCTCCACCAACAGGATGGTCAAGCCTTCCTGCGCCCAGCGGCGCAGGTCGCGGCCGAGCTCTTCGGTTTCCGTCGGATTCAGGCCCGCCGCCGGTTCATCCAGCAACAGGATCTGCGGCTCCTGTGCGAGGCTCCGGGCAATTTCGACACGCCGCTGGTCGCCGTAAGAAAGCGTGTCTGCGGGGAAATTCCACAACGCTTCCCTGAGGCCGGTTCTTGTCAGCGCCTGGCAAGCCTTTTCGGTGGCGCGACGATTGTCCGCCCTGACGCTCCAGGGGCGGAAGAGCAGATCCAGCATGGAGAAATTACTGTAAAGATCAGCGCCGACGGTGACATTTTCAAGCGCAGTCAAGCCACGGATCATTTGCGGGGTTTGATAAGAACGGGACATCCCCGCGCGCACCCGCTCTGCCGCGGACAGCTTGCTGATCTCGGTACCATTGAGGGAAATCGATCCAGCGCTTTGCTTGAAGACGCCCGTAATCAGGTTGATCAAGGTGGTTTTGCCGGCGCCGTTCGGGCCGATCAACGCCGTGATCGAGCCTTTCTGGACATCGAATGAAACGCCATTGACGGCATACAGGCCACCAAAAACTTTTTGAACTTTGGACAGGCTTAACAGGGTTTGGCTCATTTGTTTTTCCCAATCCGCAGCAGGCGTGTGGCGGCGCTAAACAGACCTGAGGCCAGGCCATTTGGAAGGAACATCACGACGAGCGTCATGATCGTCCCGTAGATAAACAATTTTGCGGATTCAAAATGTTCCAGCATATGGGGCAGCAAGGTGACCAGCAATGCGCCGATCAAGGCGCCCCAAATCGTCGACAAGGAGCCGACAATCACCATCATCAGCAACTCGATCGACACCATGATGGAAAAGCTCGATGCATTGAAAGAGCGCAGATAAAAGGCATACAGCGCACCCGCAAGACCGGCATAGCCGGCGGCCAGCGCGAACACTGCCGCCTTGGTTTTCTCGACGTTGATGCCAGCGCCAGCCGCAACGATTTCCGAAGTCCGTATGGCCCGCAATGCGCGGCCGACAGAGCTATGCACGAGAATCAGGGAAAGGCCAATGATGAGCAGCAGGCAAAGCGCGGCAAACGGCAGCAGTTGCTCACGTTGGATTCCCGGAATGATGGACAGTTTGGCCAGGTCAACGATGCCCGGATCAAGGCCGCCCGTGACAGCCGTCCATTGGGAGGCAAAGATATAGGCGCTCGATCCAATCGCCAAAGTCGCCAGGGCAAGATAGTGACCGGACAGCCTCAGGATAGGCCGCGCGAATGCATAGGCAAGCACGGCCGGCACGAGCATGCCGATGGCAATCGCCAGCAGCGGATGCAGCTGGAACTGCTGCACCAGATAGGCGACGCAATAGGCTCCAACTGCCATGAAGGCGTTCTGGCCCAGGGAAATCTGGCCGGCGAACCCTACCAGCAAGGTCAGGCCTGTTGCAGCGATCGAGAAGATGATTGCCTGCAGGATGACGCTGCGATGGAAATGACCGTCCACGAGGAAGTCGATCAGGACGAGTGCGACTGCGAGCGCCAGCAAGCCACAAGCATCGCGAATTTGAGAGCGGTTAGTTGATTTCATCTTTACACCCTACGAACTTCGAATTTGCCGAACATCCCCGCCGGACGCACGATCAGTATCACCACCAGCAACAGGAAGGAAATCGCATCCTTGTAGCCCGACGCGCCATAACCGGCAGCGCTGCTTTCGATAATGCCAATCACCAATCCACCCACCACGGCCCCCAGGGGATTGCCCAGGCCACCGGCAATCGCCGCAGCAAAGCCCTTCAATCCAAGCGCCATGCCGTTTTCATAAAACGGCGGGGTAATCGGCGCCATCAATGCGCCGGCCAGGCCCCCGATCAAGCCGGCGATTGCAAAGGCGATCAATGCCATGCGGCGCGGCTCGATCCCGCACAGGGCAGCAGCGCGCGGCTCCATGCTGGCAGCCTGCATGGCCTTGCCGATGGTGGTACGATTAAACAAAAACCATAAGCCGAGGCTGACACCCGCGAGGGACAGGGCGATCCAGATGCCCTGGGCCGGGACAAATACCTGGCCGAGCAAAAGCGGCGGGAACAAACCGAATTCGGAGACAAAATTGACGCTGCGCCCGAAGATGATCGACGCTGCGCCGCGCAGCATCAGGGTCAAGCCGATGGTCAGCATGACCAGCATCTGGAGATCGCGGCTTTTGGCCTTGTCAAACACCAGTGCCTGCATGGTGATGCCGATGCAGGTCGTGCCAACGACAGCCAGAATCACTGCCAGAAATGGCGGCAGGCTGCCAATGCCCGACACGGACAAAGCAGCCGTTGCGATACCGCCCATCATCAAAAATTCGCCATTGGCAAAGTTAATGACCCGGGTGGCGTTGAATACGATCGTAAACCCGAGGGCGGCCATGCCATAAATGCAACCGACCAAAAGGCCGCTAACAAGGATCTGCAGGAAATATTCCATAAGAATTCCACTCTGTGATGCTGTAAAAACGAAATATCCGGTCAAAAGCACTTAATTCGGACATCCTGGAATTAAAACTCTATCACGGAGAATTTCGTTCTGTCCATTAGAATTTTAGAGGTATTTGCTCTAAGTTGTTTTGCAGAATGAAATGCTGCCCCTCCCCTCCGCCTCTAGATGAGAGGCCGCAATAAAGCCTCAATTCCCCGCAAAATTCCTTCTTTTACATAGCAATCAGGCCAATTTCGCGCCCGCATGATCCGCCTGGCATCATGTGCAATAAGGATTGACATTTCAAAGATATGATTACAGAATGGCGTTTCATTCAGAAGAATTTGAATTCTACTTTATAGAGGTTGCCGCGTGTTTTGCGAATTGACGACGCTTTCAATTAAGGCAGGTGCTGTAAAGCAAGCCCTGGCGCGCCTGGAATCCCTGGTGACAGGCCCGCGCCTTCTGGGTTGCTGGCATACGGTGCTGGGCAACGAACCACGCATCTTTATCCTGAACAGGGGCGAGCCTTCCAGCGACAATGAAGGCATGCGACAAAAGGCTGTTGCAAACCTGGGGCTGTTTGAACTGGGCGATCTCGCCAGCACCATTTGCGTCGACACCTACGCCACCCTGCCCTGCCTGCCGGATATCAAGACCGGCGCGTTCGGCGCCTTCTATGAAATCCGCACTTATGAGTTGCAACCGGCCAAGGCGCTGGAACTGGCCCACAAGGGTTGGGCAGATGTCATCGATGTCCGTCTGGGATTTGCGCCGATTACCACGGTCATGCACTCGGTCGATGGCCTGATTCCGCGACTGGTCCACATCTATCCCTACCGTGATCTCGCGCAGCGCCAGCAAATTCGCGATGCCGCCATTGCCACAGGCTTCTGGCCACCCAAGGGGGGCGCGGATCGCAACCAGGTCATGCGCACTGAAATCGCGGTCCCGGCAAGTTTTTCTCCGCTGCGCTAGGCCATTTCTTGCCAAGACGGACGCGCAGCCAACGGGAACAAGGTCATTAACCATGAATGCATCCAACGGAGTTGAACCAAACATGATGCTTGCCGTAACAACTTTTTCTATTCGCCCAGGCGGAACGCCTAAGGTAAAAGGCAAGCTGGCCGAGGCGCTGCAATCGCCGCCGCTTGCTACGGCTGCGCCTGTCACGCTGGCCACCGAGATTGGCGAAGTCAATACCCTGACCTGCCTCTTTGCATGCGCTGACATCAGCGAGGATCTGCAAGCGCTCAAGGCCTGGATAGACCCCATCTATTCCAGCGAGATTGCCGGACTCCTGCGCTCCGTCACCGTTGATCTGTTTTCAGCCGAGGCCGATTCGGCCCGACTGCAGGCAATGGTTGCGCCAGGCGTTGCTGCCGTGCTCTTGCAGGAATACACCGCATTCAATGGCCCGTCCCGGCCCGAGCAGTTGCGGCTGACCTCGCACACCGGACGGCACGGCATGGACTGGATCCTTACGCCTGTCGCCACACCGGATGATGCGCTGGCGCTGAGCCTGCAAGCCACGAATAGCGCGCCGGGCGAGTTGCTACGCTCGCGCATGCTGCTGCCGGTCAGATAAGTCACGGCACCCGGACGGTTGAACAATCCAGCGGCCGGCCTGAGCCGCATTACGAGGAGGCATGCACATCATGAACGAATACGAAGAACACGACCCGCCCTATCGCGACCCCAACTATCGCGTGACGGTAGAACGGGCGCCGCTCGAGCCCGCGGTACGGCTGCCCAAAGAGTGGTTCCACAATATCAAGGGCCCGGTTTTCAACCAGCTGAAAGTCAATCCGATTGACAGCGATCTGACAGCACATGGCGCTGGCGAACCGATCGGGGCGAAAGTGATCATTTTCGGCCGCGTCAGCGATAGCGACGGGCGCCCGGTGCGCAACAGCCTGGTCGAAATCTGGCAAGCCAATGCGGCCGGCGGCTATATCGACTCGCTTGATGTTTCCGGCATGCCGCTGGATCCGAACTTCAAGGGCGCGGGACGCTGTCTCACCGACAATGACGGCAATTACCGCTTCACCACGATCCGCCCTGGACCTTATCCCGCCATGTACGTGCCGGGCGACCGCGGATGGCGCGCGGCGCATATCCATTTCTCGATCTTCGGCCCCGGTTTTGAAAGCCGCCTGGTCACGCAAATGTATTTCGAAGGCGATCCGCTGCTGCGCCAGGATCGCATGATCCTGGCCATTCCCGATGTGCGTGGCCAGGAAAGACTGATTGCGCGCTATTGCCAGGAAACGACCATATCGGCATCCTTCGGTCCGCCTCGCCTGGCGCCGACCCTGGACGGCAGCGGCGTGCTGGTGCAACCACCTCAGCGCACGGATGCCGGGCTCCTGCTGCCCCGCAACCCTTCTGCAATCGCCTATCGCTTCGACATTGTTTTGCGAGGCAGCGGCGCAACACCATTCGAAGGCTCGAAATGACCAAGATCCTTACGCCCTCACAAACCTGCGGCCCGCTGTTTGGCTTTGCCCTGCTGCCTGCGGGGATCACTGAAGCGGTCGCCGCCGACGATCCCAACGCCATCGAGATCGAAGGGACACTTTACGATTGCAATGACAAGCATCTGGGATTTGAAGCGTTCCTGGAAGTCTGGAGTGCCGAGCAGGCATGCCGCATCCGGACATTCAACGGCAAGTTTCGCGCAATCGTGCGCAAACCGGCCCCTGTCGAGCATGTCGATGGCGGCGTTGAGGCGCCCCATCTGCATGTGGCGATTTTTGCCCGTGGCTTGACCCGGCATCTCGTCACGCGCATTTACTTCCCCGACGAGCAGGAAAAGAACGCCGCTGACCCGGTGCTCGGCAAAGTGGATGCGTCACGACACGCCGTGCTGATTGCGCAGCCAGGTGACGACAGACGCAAGCTGAAATTTGATATTAAACTCCAGGGCGCAAACGAATCTGTCTTCTTTCGTCTCGGCGAGGAGCAGCAGTAAACCAAGCAGTTAATCTGGATCGGCATAAATCTTGATCATGCCGATTTCTTACAATTGATCCCGTTGAGGGATATATCAAGGAGACAAAAATGTTCAAAAAACTCAAAACGTTAGCGGTATGTGCTTCGCTCGCCACAGCGCTGGGAACATCGCATGCCGCCCCCGCGGTGGAAAAGGAAATCCGCATGGGCGTGCTGTTGCCCGTTTCCGGCCCGCTGGCATTTGTCGGCGCCACCAAAAAGAAAGCGCTTGACCTGCTCGTTGAACAAATCAATGAACGTGGCGGCATGAACGGCCACAAGGTAAAGGTCTTCTTTTACGATACTGAAAGCAATACAACGCTGGTTTCGCAGCAGTTCCGCCGCCTGGCGGAATCTGACAAAGTCGATATCGTCGTCGGCCCGACCGTGACCGGCGAAACCCTGGTCGCCCGTCCGGTTGCCAACGAACTCAAGGTGCCGATGGTGCCATTCGCCGGCACGGAAGCGGTCATCAACCCGGTCACCCCTTACATGTTCGCCTTCGTCCCATCCGATCGCCAAGCCGCCCGGAAAATGCTGGCAATGATCAAGGCCAAGGGCTTGAAGTCGGTCGCGTTCCTGCACTCGGCAGACGGTTTCGGCCAGACCGGCCTGCGCGTCATGAAAGAGCTCTCCACGCAAATGGGCGTCGAACTCAAGACCGTTGAAGAATTCGGCCCGCGCGATTCCGACATGACGCCGCAAGTCATGCGCATCCGTGCCGGCGGCGCAGACGCGATGTTTGTCTGGGGCGTCAATCCTGGACCGACTATCATCATGAAAAACGCCAAGGCGATTGGCTACAACAAGCCGATCGTCAACAGCTATGGCGTGGCGTCGCAGCAATTCATCAACCAGGCAGGCGCTGCCGGTGAAGGTTCCTACGTCGCCGGCACCGCGATCATGGGCGCCTTGCAAATGGATGCGGCCAATCCGGTGCGCAAATCGACTGAAAAATTCATCAAGGATTATGAGGCGCGTTACAAGGAGCCGATTGCCGCTTTTGCGGGTTTCATGTTCGACGGCCTCAATCTGGTGGAGCAGGCGGTCATCAAGGCGGGCGGCAAAGTGGATCGTGAATCCCTTGCCACAGCCTTTCGCGATGGCGGCGTCAAGTTCACTGGCGCCAATGGCAAACTGGAATTCAAACCGAATTCGTCGACCGCGCAAAGCGACGATTCGGATGGCATTGTCATTCTGCAGATCAAGAACGGCAAGTTTGATCTGGTCAAATAATCGCTCCTTCGATCAGTGCTGCATAGGCACTGATCTTGTCCCGGCCCGGCTTTTTAGGGCCGGGTTTTTTTTTGCCTGCTACCAGTTCGACAGCGTCGTGGCCTGTGCCCGCTTCCTGAATTCGACGGGCGATTCGCCGGTGGCGCGCTTGAAAAACCGGCTGAAATATGCCGGGTCGCGGAACCCCAGCATATAGGAAATGCTCGTGGAGGAGCGTGGCGAATACAGCAACTGCCGCTTGGCTTCCGTGATGATGCGCTGGTGAATCAGATACTGGGGAGACTGCCTGGCGACGGCACGGCATACCGCCGTCAACCGCCCCACCGTCATGCCGAGTTCTACAGCCACCTGCGCCACCGAGGGCTGCTGGCGGAAATTATGCTCGACATGCTTGCGGAAGGTTTCGTAAATTTGCATATAGGCGGCCGAACTCTCGGTCGCCGGATCCGCCCGGGCAGACAGGCGCGATAGGCTTACCAGCAGCAAGACCACGCTCGCCATCAGCGCGGTGTTGCGGCCGGGCGCGATCCAGCGGTAATCGCGTTCGATGCCGCGAAAAATACCATCGATGCCATGATGCGCGACCGTCTCGGCGTCGAGATGGATCAGGCTGGGGCGGGTCGCCGCTGCCGCTATGTCGTTGTCGGCGAAGCTGGTCGCTTCGCTCATGAAATCTTCCGAAATCGTCAGGATCGGGCCGGCCGTATCACGATCGAAGTGAAAGCCATGCACCATCCCTTGCGGCACCAGGAAGAGGAGCGGGGCCTTGAACTTGTGCCACTGGTCCTCAATCAGGATTTCGCCGCCACCGCTCTCGAAAAACATCAGCTGGTGCAACCCCTTGTGCAGGTGGGGCTTGGCATCCCAGTCATGGTAGGCGAGCTGTTCCTCGATGCGTTCGAAGTGCAAGAGGCGGCCGTCGAATTCGCGCTCTTCGAAACCGTAAATAAAGTAGCTGGGAACACCGGAGGTGTCGCTGTCTGCAAGATTTGCGGCGCTATTGCCGCGGCGTTTGCCAGTCATCTGTTCGCCTGCCCATGAAAGTCCGCTGGATCGATGAAAAGTACAATGTTTTCGATTGAAACTCCATTCTAAACGGTAGAACGGCAAACCATAATGAGTTCATCCACACCGCGTGGCGTTACTCACACAAAAATACATTTGGAGATAGCTATGAAGCTCGAAGAATTCCGCATGAAGCCCGAAGATTTCCGTGCAGACAAAACTCGTCCGTTCACCGGCGCAGAGTACCTGGAAACGCTGCGTCACGGGCGTGAAGTCTATATCAACGGCGAACGCGTCGAAGACGTCACCACCCACCCGGCATTCCGCAATTCGGCACGGTCGATCGCCCGCCTCTATGATGCGCTGCACGATCCGGCCACCAAGGACATCCTGTGCACGCCCACGGACACCGGCAATGGCGGCTATACGCACCGCTCCTTCAAGATTGCCCGTTCGCGTGAAGATTTGCGCGGCCAGCAAGGCGCCATCGCCGCCTGGTCGCGTCTGAGCTACGGCTGGATGGGCCGCACGCCGGATTACAAGGCAGCCCTGATGAATACCCTTGAGGTCAACGCCGAGTGGTACGGCCCCTTCGCCGACAACGCCCGCGCCTGGTACAAGCGCGCCCAGGAATCGGTGCTGTTCATGAACCACGCCATCGTCAATCCGCCGGTGGATCGCTCGCTTTCCGGCAGCGCCGTCAAGGATGTGTTCATCTCGATCGACCGTGAAACCGAGGCTGGCATCTACGTCTCCGGCGCCAAGGTGGTGGCGACCTCGGCTGCCCTGACCCATTACAACTTCCTCGGCCAGAACGTCGGCGGCGCCGGCGACGACACCGACATGGCGATCAGCTTCATCCTGCCGATGGATACCCCGGGCTGCAAGCTGTTTTGCCGTACCTCGTACGAACAGATCGCCTCGGAGACAGGCTCCCCCTTCGATTATCCGCTGTCGAGCCGCTTCGATGAAAACGATGCGATCTTTGTTCTCGACAACGTCTTCGTTCCCTGGGAAAACGTCCTGATTCATCGCGACATCGACCGCCTGAAGCGCTTCCAGCCGACTTCCGGCTTCCTCAACGGCTACTGCTTCCAGGGTTGCACCCGCTATGCCGTCAAGCTCGATTTCCTCTCTGCCCTGACCGCCAAGGCGCTGCGCACCACCGGCGCCGACACCTTCCGCGGTAACCAGGCGCTGCTGGGCGAAATCATCGGCTGGCGCAACCTGTTCTGGTCGCTCAGCGATGCCATGGCCAACGACCCGGTCGAATTCGTCAACGGCGCGGTGCTGCCGAAACTCGAACCGGCACTCTGCTATCGCACCTTCGCCGGCGATGCCTATGGCCGCATCAAGGAAATCATCGAGAAGATCATTGCCTCGGCGCTGATCTACCTGCCCTCCTCGGCCAAGGATTTCGCCAACCCTGAAATCGACAAGTACCTCCAGCAGTATGTGCGCGGCTCGAATGGCGTCGGCCACAAGGAACGCATCAAGATCATGAAGCTCCTCTGGGATGCAATCGGCACCGAATTCGGCGGCCGCCATGAGCTGTACGAGCGCAACTACTCCGGCAACCATGAAGACGTCAGGCTGCAGATGCTGACGACGGCGCAAGGCAATGGCGATATGGCCGACATGATGTCCATGGTCGACCGCTGCCTGGCTGACTACGACGAGAACGGCTGGACATCCGACACCTGGGTCAAGTAAGTCAGCGATTGCCCTACTACAGGAGGTTTTAATCATGCACACCGATACCGTACTTGAAGCCGCCCCGGTTGCCATCCAAGCGGAGGTGCCCGTGCTCTCGAAGGAATTGTTCCGCGCATCGATGGCAAAGCTGGCTGCAGCGGTGAACATCATCACGACCGACGGCCCCGGCGGCAAAGCCGGGATCACGGCAACCGCGATGTGTTCACTGACCGATGAGCCCCCCATGGTGATCGTGTGCCTGAACCGTCAGGCCAGGGCGAATCAGGTGGCCCAGGCCAATGGCCACCTGGCGGTCAATATCCTGGGCGAACGCTGCCAGGAATTGTCGGCGGTCTTCGCCGGCCAGCGGGGCCTGGAGATGGAAGAGCGATTCCAGACTGGCGCACGGTGGGCCACCCTGGCCACCGGCTCGCCGGTTCTTGAAGAAAGCGTCTGCAGCCTGGATTGCGAAATTGCGCAATCGGTGGAAATGGGCACGCATAACGTGTTGTACTGCCGGATTGTCGCGATCAAGCATTTCGACGAAGACAAGAGCCTGATCTACCATGGTCGTCAGTACAAAAGCTGCTGACATGCCGTGATGCGCTTGTGGCGACAAATACAAAAAACTTAAAATTCGAGACAAATCCTATGAATCAGCTTTCGACATGGCATCTGGTTTTGCAAGACCACTCGCGTTCGATTCAAATACTGTCTGGCAATAACAGCCGCTCTGCGGCGTTGGGAGAAACGCCTTCGCAGCAGCAGGCGGCGCGCACGCCCCCGGTCAAGATCAGGCGTATCGGGAATGACTATGGGCGCGACTGGCAAGGATTCTGGGACGAATAACCTCAGGCCGCCTTCGGCTTCTGCAGCAAGGCCTTCAGATTCGCCAGCCGGTTCTGCGGCGTGATCACTTCCGCTTCGGTCGGCACCGCATCGCCCTCGTCGAGCTTCATCTCCTTGATGAAACGCGACATGTCGCAATTGACGGTCTCTCGCGCGCGCTTTCTTTTCTTGCACCAGCTGACATGCAGGGTGCGCTGCGCCCGCGTGATGCCGACGTACATCAGGCGTCGCTCTTCCTCGATGCGCGCGCCCAGGGTCTCGATCGGCGCATCCGGATCGCCCTTGTGCGGCAGAATGCCCTCTTCCACCCCCACCAGGAACACATGCGGGTATTCCAGCCCCTTGGAGGCGTGCAGGGTCGACATGCGCACCGCGTCGGGCTCCTCGTCACGGCCTTCCAGCATGCTCATCAATGCCACCATCTGCGTCAGCTCCAGCAAGCTCTTTTCTTCGCCGGCGCCATCCCTGCCGCCCTTGCCTTTTTCCTTCAGCCAGTTGGTAAAGTCGAGCACGTTCTGCCACTTGTTTTGCGCCTGCCGATCGTCGAAATTGTCGTACAAATAGGCTTCGTAATCGATCTCCTTCATCATGTCGTCCAGCAGTTCGGCGGCGTTTTCGCCGCGCCTGGAGGCCCGCGCTTCGAGCTGGTTGATGAAGTTGCAGAAAGCCCGCAAGGGCGCAAGCTGACGCTCGGCCAGCTTGGCTTCGATGCCGCCCTTGAACACCGCTTCGAACAGCGAGCACTGCCACTGGCCGGAAAAAGCGCCAAGCGCTTCCAGCGTCGACTGGCCGACGCCGCGCTTGGGGGTGGTGACGGCGCGGATGAAGGCCGGGTCGTCGTCGCCATTGGCGACCAGGCGCAGGTAGCTGATGATGTCCTTGATCTCGGCACGGTCGAAAAAACTCTGGCCGCCGGAGATCGTGTAGGGAATGCGTTCCTTGCGCAGCGCCTGTTCGATGATGCGCGCCTGGTGGTTGCCGCGGTAGAGAATGGCATAGTCGGAAAATTTCCCGCGCCGCTCGAACTTGTGCGCCGACAGCATGATCGCCACCTGTTCGGCTTCCTGGTCGTCATCCTGCATCGCCATGACCTTGACCGGGTCGCCCAGGCCATGCTCGGACCACAGCGACTTCTCGAACAACTTGGGATTATTGCCGATGACCGCATTGGCGGCCTGCAGGATGCGGGTGCTGGAGCGGTAGTTCTGTTCCAGCTTGATCACCTTCAGGTCGGGAAAATCGATTTGCAGGGTTTTGAGGTTTTCGATGGTGGCGCCACGCCAGGCATAGATCGCCTGGTCGTCGTCGCCCACCGCAGTAAACAGGGGTTTCTTGCCAACGCCGGTCACCAGGAGTTTCACCAGTTCGTACTGGCAGGTGTTGGTGTCCTGATATTCATCCACCAGCAGGTAACGCAGCTTGCGTTGCCAGCGATCGCGCACCGCCTCATTGCTCTTGAACAGTTCCACCGGCAGGCGGATCAGATCATCGAAATCGACCGCCTGGTAAGCGGCCAGTGTGGCGACGTAATTGCGGTAAATGCGCCCGGCCTGGGCTTCCTCTTCCGTGACGGCATTCCTGATGGCGTCGTCGGGGCTGACCAGGCCATTCTTCCACAGCGACATGGCGGTCTGGATGCGCCGCACTTCCTGCTTGTCGGTGGTGATCGCCAGGTCCTGCACCAGCGAGAAGCAGTCGTCGCTGTCCATGATGGAAAAGCGGTCCTTCAGGCCCAGTTCGCGCGATTCACGGCGCAGGATGTTCACGCCCAGCGAGTGAAACGTAGACACCGTCAGCTGCTTGGCATGGCGCGGTTCTTTCAGCAACTTGGCCAGGCGCTCCTGCATCTCGGTGGCGGCCTTGTTGGTAAAGGTCAGTGCGGCGATGTTGCGCGGGTCGTAGCCGCAATCCTCGATCAGGTGCGTGATTTTTTGCGTAATCACGCGCGTCTTGCCGGAACCGGCGCCAGCCAGCACCAGGCAGGGGCCGTCGAGGTATTTGACCGCTTCGCGTTGCGGAGCGTTCAAGCCGAAAGAGGGGGGATGCGACATGCGTGAAACCGATCGAAAAGGCAGCGCGCCATTGTATCAGCCCCCGCCAGGCGAATCGGCGCGAATCAGAATTCTTCCCAATCGTCGCCGTTGCCTGTTTTCGCGGGTGCGGTTCTTGCAATCGGGGGAGAAATTTTGTTTTTGCCAATTGCGCGCACCGGTCTGGTGGCCGGAACAACGGCCAATGCCATTTTGTCTACGCGCCTGGTTGCCACTATCGCATTCGGCCCGCCGATTGCCGCCTGCATTTCTCCGGTCTTGAACACCGAGACAATTGCATTCAGCTTGCCAGCCTGGTCATTCATCGATTCCGCGGCAGCGGCGGCCTCCTCAACCAGCGCAGCATTCTGTTGCGTGACCTGGTCCATCTGGCTGATGGCCTGGTTCACCTGCTCGATGCCGGCGCTTTGTTCCTGGCCGGCTTCCATGATCTCGGTCATGATTTCGGTCACGCGCCTGACGCTGGCGACGACTTCGTCCATGGTCGCGCCGGCTTCGTTGACCAGCTTGCTGCCGGCTTCGACATTGCCGACTGAGGCATCGATCAGTTCCTTGATTTCCTTGGCGGCCGCAGCGGAGCGCTGCGCCAGCGTGCGCACTTCTGCCGCCACGACCGCAAAGCCGCGCCCCTGTTCGCCGGCGCGGGCAGCTTCCACCGCGGCGTTCAAGGCCAGGATGTTGGTCTGGAAAGCGATGCCGTCGATGACGGAAATGATGTCGACGATCTTGCGCGACGAGTCGTTGATGGCACCCATGGTCGTCACCACCCGGGAAACCACTTCGCCGCCCTTGACGGCGATGCCGGAAGCGGAGACCGCCAGCTGGTTGGCCTGGCGCGCATTGTCGGCATTCTGCCTGACGGTGGAGGTCAGCTGTTCCATCGAAGAGGCTGTTTCTTCCAGCGAGCTGGCCTGTTCCTCGGTGCGGGATGACAGATCGAGGTTGCCGCTGGCGATCTGGCGGGAAGTGCCCACGATAGCGCCCGTGCCCGTACGGACCTCGCCGACAATATTGGCCAGGCTGTCTTTCATGTCATTGAGCGCCTTCAGCAGCTGCCCGGTTTCATCCATGGAGCGCACTTCGATGCGGCTGGTCAGGTCGCCGGCAGCGACGGTCTGCGCAACCTTGACCGCTTCCTGCAGAGAACGGGCAAGCAGCCGGGACAGCCAGAGCACCAGCGCCACGCCGAATACGACGCTTGCGCCCAGTGCGGCAATGATCCAGGTGCGCGACTGGGTGTACAAGGTGTTGCCGAGTGTATTGGTCTTTTCCGCGCCGGTTTTGTTGATGTCGAAGATTTCCTGGAATTTGCGTTCAATCACCGCAAACTGCTTGAAGGCTTCATATCGGTACAGAACAAATGCCTCTTCGCTTTTCTGCGCACGCGACAGGTCGAGTATCCGGTTCTGCAAGATGACGTATTCGTCCCACAGTTTCATGACTTCCGCGTACAGCGCCCGTTCAACCGGATCATCGATCAGCGATTCATAACGTTGTGCCTCTTGCTTGAGGTTCGCCAGCAGCGGCGGGATCAACTTGTCGACTTTCTCTTTCGCGGCCAGGTCGGTCGTGACGATATGCACCAGCGAGGCCGCGCGAATGCGCGATGCGATATATCTGATCTCGCCGGCGGAATTGATGGCCGGCATCCAGTGAGTCGCCAGATCGGTGGAGGTTTCTTTTACTTTTGCCAGCTGGAGAATGGAAAAAACGCCCAGCAAGACAGTCAGGATCAAAACGACACTAAACGCCACCAGCAGTTTGGTCGCGATCTTCAAATCATAAAACCATTTCATTCTTATTATCCCAGGGTGGTACGGCAGGCCATTTTCAAATCAGTTCATACTGTTTTTATTTAACTTATGAAAACCAAGAAAAATTGCACTGTATCAATAGATACAAATACATGCAATACTGAAAATTACAATGTATAACATGTTAGTAATTCATGCATTTCCTGCCGATGCGCATCCTGAGATGCGCATCGGCGCGAATCAGAATTCTTCCCAATCGCCGCCGTTACCAGCGCTGGCGCCCGATCTCGCAGGAGCAGCGTTTGCCATCGCGGTGGCGGTTTTGCCAATCGTGCGGCCATTCCTGCCCGCCGGGACAGGCAATCGCGCTTTTTCAGCACGCCCGCTCGACCGTACCGTCTTCTGCGCAGCGACCACCCCGTGGCCTGCGTCGATTTTGAAGACGGCAACAATGTCGTCCAACTTGCCGGCCTGGTCATTCAGCGATTCCGCGGCAGCGGCGGCCTCTTCGACCAGCGACGCATTCTGTTGTGTGACCTGATCCATTTGCGCAACCGCCAGATTGATTTGCTCGATGCCCGAGGTCTGCTCAATACTGGCGGCGGAAATCTCGGCCATGATGTCAGTCACACGACGGATGCCGGTGACGATCTCCTGCATGGTGCCACCGGCTTCATCGACGAGCTTCGTGCCGCTTTCGACTTTCTCGACCGAATCGCTGATCAATGCCTTGACTTCACGCGCGGCGGCAGCGGAACGCTGGGCGAGGTTGCGCACCTCGCTGGCGACCACCGCAAATCCACGCCCCTGCTCGCCGGCGCGCGCCGCTTCGACTGCCGCGTTCAATGCCAGGATATTGGTCTGAAATGCGATGCCGTCGATCACGCCGATGATGTCGACGATCTTGTTCGAGGAAGTGTTAATTGCGCTCATGGTATCGACCACCCTCGATACCACCTCGCCGCCCTTGAGCGCCACTTCGGACGCAGCGCGTGCGAGCTGGTTGGCTTGCTGCGCGTTCTGGGCATTCTGCTTGACGGTGGAAGTCAGCTCTTCCATCGAAGAGGCGGTCTCTTCCAGCGAGCTGGCCTGCTCCTCGGTGCGCGATGACAGGTCCATATTGCCGGCGGCAATCTGGCTGGAGGCCGTCACGATCGTATGGGTTCCGGCGCGCACCTGGCCAACGATATTCTGCAGGCCGTCGTTCATGGCCTTGAGCGCCTGCAGCAGCTGCCCGGTCTCGTCCCGGGTCGTCACATCGATGCTGACAGTGAGGTCACCCGCCGCCACCCTTTCCGCAACCAGCACCGCGGCGCCGATGGGGCGCGTGATCGAGCGCGTAAAGTGCCAGCCGATCAGGCTGCCAAGGACGACGGCCAGAACGCCGATGCCGACCATCAGGTTACGCGATTGGACATATGCGGCGGCGGCCTCATCCGCCGACTTTTGCGCAAGCGTTTTTTCATGCTCGACGATATTTTCCAGGGCGGCGAAAATCTTTTGCGTTTGCGAAGTAACCTGCTTTTCCAGGATTTCGGCCGCCTCGGCTTTGTTGCCCTGCATGCGCAATTCGATCGCCCGGTTGTTCAATGGCGCGGCCACTGCGATGGCCTCCGCCACCGTGGCCAGCTTCGCCTTGCCTTCTTCGCTGCGTATGCGCTGATTGAGCAGTTCCCTGGCCTGGCCGTATTTCGCGCGCGCGCCGGCCAGCCTGTTCCTGGCTTCCGGGATGCCGGCATCTTCGCCCAGGACGATCGTATCAATCGCGTGGCTGACGACCCTGATCTGGTTCTCCATGTCGTAGGAGGCGTTGACCTTGACATTACCGTTGTTGACGATCTCGTTCAAACTGCGTTCGTTGCGCGCCAGCGCATTCAAGCCCAGGCCGAGCACCAGCAAGAGCAAGGTCAGCATGATGGCGAAAGCCAAGCCGAGACGCACTGCGATCTTCAAGTTCGAGATAGACATGTTTTTCCTTTGAATGTGATATCGCTATGGATAATGCTGTCTGGAACGAAAACACTGAATCAGCGCATGCTTATCTTTCGTTAGGAAAATTCCTAGCAAAACCACTATTCATGACCGCTTCATGACGCCTTTGCGGGTAGCAACAAATCCCTGCAATAACATGCAATAATGCAAATAGTGCTGCGCAATAAGAAGGCGATGCATCCATTTTTCCCACTATCCTCATTCTGAAATGCGCACTTTTCTGTCTGGTGCAGCCAACATCAAAGTTTCCCCTTTGCGTTGGATAAGACTGCCACTGGCCTTGCTGCTGGCAGGTGTGGTGATATTGGAAGCGCCACTGCTCAATTCCTTGCGCGGTGTCCACCTGATGCCGCTGTGGCTGCACACGGTCATGGAAGTATTTGCCGTCGTTGTTTCCATGCTGTTGTTTGGCGTCGTGTGGAATGCCTACAGCAGCGACCGCTCCGGCAATATCGTCATCCTCGGCTGCGCGGCGCCGGCGATCGGCCTGATCGATCTGGCGCACATGCTTTCCTACAATGGCATGCCGGAATTCATCACGCCGTCCAGCCCGGAAAAAGCCATCAATTTCTGGCTGGTAGCGCGCGCGATGGCTGCGTTAGTCTTGCTAGTGGTGGCATTGCGCCCGCCGCGCCCGCTCGCCTCCGACCACACGCGCTACGTCCTGCTGTGGTTTAGCCTGGCGGTCACAGCACTGGTTTACTGGCTGGGCCTGTATTATCCGCACCTGTGGCCAGCGACCTTCGCGACAGGCGTCGGCCTGACGTCATTCAAGGTCAATGCCGAATGGGCGATCATCGCGGTGCTGGCCGTGGCCGCGGTGTTGCTGTACCGGAGAGCGCGGCGCGAGCGGACTCATGACGACGCCAGCTTCGTTGCTTTCGCGGTGATCGGCATCCTCAGCGAGTTATGCTTCACTGCCTACGCCAGCGTAACCGACATCGTCAATCTGTTCGGCCACCTGCTCAAGATCGCGGCCTACCTGTTCCTCTTCCATGTCGCCTTCGTCGCCAGCGTGCGCGAGCCGTTCCGGCGACTGCGCATCGAAGTGGTCGAGCGCAAGCGTGCCGAAGCAGCGCTGCGGCAGCTGAACCTGTCGCTGGAGCAGCGCGTCGCGCAGCGCACGCGCCAGCTGGAACAAGCCAACAAGGAACTTGAGTCCTTCAGCTATTCCGTGTCGCATGACTTGCGCGCGCCGTTGCGGGCGATCGACGGTTTCAGCCAGATCCTGAGCAAGAACTACGAACAGCAGCTCGACGCCAGGGGCCAGGACTACCTGAACCGGGTGCGCCGGGCCAGCCAGCGCATGGGTGAACTGATCGATGACATCCTGCACCTGTCGCACATCAGCCGCCAGGAAGTGGTACGCAGCGCCGTCGACATCACCCGGATGGCCTGCGCCATCGCCGAAAACCTCAGACAAGCCAACCCGGAGCGCCAGGTGGAATTTTCCATCGCGCCCGGCATGGTGATCGATGCCGACCCGAAGCTGGTGCGCATCGCGCTGGAAAACCTGATGGGCAATGCCTGGAAGTTCACCAGCGCAAAGACCGATGCCAAAATCGAAGTCGACATCGTTTCCGGCGCCAGCGTGCCGACGATCCTTGTGCGCGACAACGGCGCCGGCTTCAACATGGATTACGCGCACAAACTTTTCAACGCCTTCCAGCGACTGCATTCCGCCAGTGACTACGAAGGCACCGGCATCGGTCTGGCCACGGTCTTGCGCATCATCCAGCGCCATGGCGGGCGCGCATGGGCCGAAGGCAAGGAAGGCGAAGGCGCAACTTTCTATTTTTCGTGTGTACCGCAGCAAGAGGAAGCAAGGCATGATGAAACGAATGACAATCCTGTTGGTTGAGGACAATCCCGATGACGAAGAACTGACGCGCATCGCATTTCAAGAAAGCAATCTGCTCAACGAACTGGTGGTCGCGCGTGACGGCGAGCAGGCGCTCGATTACCTGCTGGACCCAACGGGCAAGGGCCATCCCCTGCCCAGTCTGGTGCTGCTCGACCTCAAACTGCCCAAGATCGACGGTCTCGAAGTGCTCAGGCGCCTGCGCGCAGATCCGCGTTCACGCCTGCTGCCAGTGGTCGTGCTGACCACCTCCAAGGAAGAAAGCGACCTGATCAGCAGCTACGAGCTCGGCTGCAACAGCTATATACGCAAGCCGGTGGTATTCACCGACTTCATCGAGGCGGTGCGCCAGCTCGGCATGTACTGGCTGATGCTGAATGAACCCCCGCCGGCAACCGGCAGGAACTGATGCAAGCCCCCCTGCGCCTGCTCCATGTCGAAGATTCGGCCGATGATGCCGTGCTGCTGTGCGCCGAGCTCGAAGCGGCTGGATGCCATTTGCATTACCTGCGGGTAGAAACCGCTTCGGAAATGGCTGCAGCGCTGGCCTCGGAGCAATGGGATGTCGTGCTGTCGGACTTCAACCTGCCGGAATTCGACGCCTACGGCGCATTGCAGCAGCTCAAGGATAGTGGCCGGGACATTCCCCTCATCGTCGTCTCAGGCTTCATCGGCGAGATGAAAGCAGCCGCGCTGATGAAGGCAGGGGTCCAGGATTACGTCATGAAGGACAAGCTTGCGCGCCTGGCGCCAGCCATCGAACGCGAGATCAAGGAAGCCGCCAGCCGCGAGCAGCGCCGGCAGGCCGACCAGGCGCTGGCGGCGAACCGCAAGCTGCTGGAAAACATCACCCAGTCCCTTGGCGAAGGTCTGCTGGTCCAGGATGACAACAGCTGCCTGCTCATGATGAACGCCGAAGCCGAGCGTCTGCTGGGCTGGACGCAGGCCGAGCTGGCCAGCCGCTCGGTGCACGACACCGTCCATTGCCGCAATCCCGACGGCACCCCGCTGTCCAGGGAAGAATGCGCGATTTTCCGCCGCGTCCTGAAGGGCGAAGTCTGCCGCGTCGACGACGAAGTCCTGGTGCGCAAGGATGGCACGGCATTCCCGGTCACCTATGTCGCCACGCCGATCGTCGAGGATGGCAGGGTGGTCGGCACCGTGACCGCATTCCAGGACATCACCGAGCGCAAGCGCGACGAGCACGCGTTGCAGGAATCGCGCCGCCAGCTGCAGGAATTGTCCGCCTATCTGCAGCAGGTGCGGGAAGATGAACGTGCCCGGATTGCGCGGGAGCTGCACGATGAACTCGGGCAGGCGCTCACGGCGCTGCGCATCGACCTGCTCTGGCTCGATGGCAAGCTGCCCGCTGCCGAAAAGAAGATCGGCGACAAACTGGCGGCGATGCGCGCCCTGCTCGACAAAACGGTGGATGACGTGCGGCGCATCTCGGAAGACCTGCGCCCCGGCATGCTCGACGATCTTGGCCTCGCCGCCGCGATCGAATATCATGTGGCGAAATTCGCGGAACAGACCGGCATCACCTGCGAGCTCACCATGAGCCGGGACCATTACGATCTCGACGACCAGACCACCACCACGCTGTTTCGCGTGTTGCAGGAATCGCTGACCAACGTCGCGCGGCATGCCGGCGCCGGCAAGGTCACCGTACGCCTGCAAGACCTGGCCGATGAAATGCTGCTGATCGTGAAAGACGACGGTCGCGGCCTGCCCGCGCCAGCCTTGGGCACAGCAAAAAAGAAGACCTATGGATTGCTGGGCATGCATGAGCGCGTGAAACTGCTCGGCGGCAGCCTGCACATCACCAGCGCGCCGCGCAAGGGTACGCGCATCGAAGCAAGCCTTCCTTTCAACGCAAGAATGCAGACACCATGATCAGGATACTTATTGCCGACGACCACACGATCCTGCGCGACGGCCTGAAGCAGATTTTGTCGGAGTGTCCTGACATGACGGTCGATGGCGAAGCCGACAACGGCTTCGATGTGCTGGCCATGGTGCGCCAGCAAAAATGGGATGTGCTTGTGCTCGACATGGCCATGCCGGGCAAGAGCGGCATCGACCTGCTCAAGCAAATCAAGGCAGAAAAGCCGGAACTGCCGGTGCTCATACTCAGCATGCAGAAAGAAAACCTGTATGCGATCCGCTCGCTGAAGGCAGGCGCCTCGGGCTACCTTTGCAAGGACAGCGCCTCCGCCGACCTGGTCAAGGCCATACGCAAGGTGGCCAGCGGCGGCAAGTTCATCAGCGCGTCGGCAGCGCAAGACATTGCGCTGGGGCTGACGACGACGTCCGAGGCACTGCCGCACACCCTCCTGACCGACCGCGAATATGAAGTATTCCGGCTGATCACCTCGGGCACGGGCGTCACCGCCATCGGCGACCAGTTGCATCTGAGCGTAAAAACCATCAGCACGCACAAAACCCGCATCATGCAAAAGATGAACTTCACGACCACCACCGACCTGATCCGTTATGCGCTCAAACACGGCTTGATCGACGAAACCGGCAATCCGGTGGATTAAGCGCAGAATCGGAATCCTCCTACCCCCGGCTCCCGTTTTCTCACATCTGAATAAGCGTCCACCGATACTGTTTTTTTGCGTTTGGCAACAATATGTCAGCACGGCAAACATATCGTCAGTCGCAAACGTATTCGGAGGTGAGAAATGCATAACAGTCATCCGCTTCATGTCCTCTTCGTGGAAGATTCCGAAGACGACAAGGAGCTGCTGCTCGATGCGCTCACCGCCGAATTTCCCGATATCAGCCATGTCCGCATCGACTCCGCAGCGGACATGCGTGATGCTCTGACACGACAAAGCTGGGATGTCATCATCTGCGACCACTGCCTGCCGACACTGGATGCCCCGGCAGCGCTGCGCATCGCGCAGGAGACAGGCAGCGATGCGCCGTTTATCGTCGTTTCCGGGTCGATACCGGAGGAAGTCGCGATCGCCACCATGATGGCGGGTGCGGCGGACACGATCAGCAAGGACAACCTCTCCCGGCTGGTTCCCGCGCTGAAGCGGGAGCTGAGGAAGGTAATGGAAATGTCCGACCTGCGCCAGCAGCGGGCACATCTGCAGCACATGACCGGCTATGACCGGATCACCGGGCTGCCCAACCACGAATTCCTGGCGAAAAAGCTGGTGACACTGACCGACACCCCCGGCAGCGTCGAAACGCCGGTGCTCATTCTCGTCAACATCAACCGATTTTCACTGCTCCTGCGCACACTCGGCATCGAGGCCGCCGAGCAAGTCCTGCGCCTGGTGGGCGAGCGGCTGCGCCGGAGCGCCGGCGATGCGGGGCTGGTCGGCAGCCTGGGCGGCGACCGTTTCGCCGTGCTGCTGACGGACCCGGGCGCATGTGCCAACCCGGTCCCGATGGTCGAGCGCATCAATGAGGAAGCCAGGCGGCCAATGAAAATCGCTGGCCAGGACCTGTTCCTGACGTCGCGCATGGGGATCGTCGTGCATCCGCGCGACGGCCGCGATTTCCACAAGCTGGTCGTGAATGCGGAGATTGCGATGAGCCAGGTCGTTATCGGCGGCAAACGCAATTACCAGTTTTTCGATGCCGGCATGGACGCCGGGGAATGCCGGCTGATGCTGGAGCAAGCCTTGCATCGTGCGTTGCAGCGCAACGAGTTCGTGCTGCATTACCAGCCACAGTACGATACGCGCACCGGCAAGATGATCGGCGTCGAGGCGCTGCTGCGCTGGCAGCTTGCGGACGGCAGCAGCGTTGCGCCCGCCGAGTTCATCCCGCTGCTCGAAGAAACCGGCCTGATCGTGCCAGTCGGCGAATGGGCCTTGCGCACGGCGTGCATGCAGAACCTGACCTGGCAACAGGCGGGGCATCCGCCAATCCGGGTTGCCGTCAACCTGTCGGCGATCCAGTTCCGCCAGGTCGAACTGGCGCCGATGGTACGCCGGGTGTTGCGCGAAACCGCTCTCGATTGCCGTTACCTTGAACTGGAAATCACCGAAAATATCGCCATGCATAACGAGGAAGCGGTGATCGCAACGCTGACGGAATTGCGCGCCATGGGGGTGAATCTGGCGATTGACGATTTTGGCACGGGTTATTCCAGCCTGGCCTACCTGCAGCGCTTCCCGGTACACAAGCTCAAGATTGACCGCACGTTTATCAATGACATCACCGCGTCGGCGCCCGAAAGTGCCATCATCAAGACCATCATCTCCCTAGCCCGCAACCTTGGCATGGATGTCATCGCCGAAGGTGTGGAAACGCAGCGGCAAGCCGATTTTCTGCTGTCCTGCGGATGCCCGGAGATGCAAGGCTACCTGTTCAGCAAGCCGGTGCCGGCGGAAAGCATCTGGCAACTGCTGGGTAACGCGGAAGGCAGTGCGCCGCTTATGCGCGTCGTCTGACGTTTGCCGCAGCGCTGGACTGGCCATCGATACGCATGGCGGTGGCGCGCACCAGTCGCAGCTGCACTGGCTCTTCCTGGCGCAGGTTCAGGTTGGCGCGCACCCAGCGCTTGTGTTGCTCCTTCCAGTCGCGCAAGACTTCGGCAGGATAATGCGCCCCCTTTTGGCGGCTGGTGACATCGGCACATTTTGCGCACAGGAAAATCGCGTTATCGATCGCCTTGCGCTGGTTGCCATTCATACCGGCATCATGGCGCGGGCCGCCTTCTGCGCCGCGAATCGCCACGGCGCGACCACGGTAGGACACCCTGGTGGCGTCGTCGCCCACCAGGGTGAGCGTCAGGCAGCGGCAATCCGGGTTGGCGCAAACATATGCGGCGCGTTGCGCCAGCGCGGTTTTGACGGATTTGGAAAAATCGATTGCTGTCATGCTGCCCCCTAAAGTGTGTTCTTGCCGCCAATCAAACGCATGCCTGATGCGATAGTGCGGCCCTTCCCGTCCATGCCTTGATTCTGTGCAGAACTTCCGAGGCAGTTGCTGACTAGAATGCAAAAACGCATGGTGCAAATGGTAGCGCCGCACCATTCAGGTGCACATCCCATAAATATGGGAGAAAACGTAAAAAAAATGATGAGGCACTCTCCATGGAAGAGCCCGCGGTAGCCGACAGCCACGACAACGCGCAAGGGCAGGAATTGCTGCTGGGGCTGGGACATGCCTTGCTCCTGGGCGCCTCCTGGGAAAGCGTCTTCGGCGACCCGCGCCGGGCCGGGTGCTCGCTGTATATCGCTTATACCCATGACAAGCTGGGCACGCCGGACCAGGTCGAGGGCGTCTTTTTCCGGCCGGAGGAAGCAGAAACCCTGGCCGAGCGCCTCGCGCACGACTATGCCAGCAGCCAGCCCTGGCAGCGGCCGTTCTACAAGTTCAAGGTGACAAACTGGCCACTCGGCGCACTGGCCGGCCGCGATGCGCACGACAGCTTCCATCGTGGCGTCGTGCGCCATATGGTCATGCTGATCAAGCATTGCCTGCGATGGCAAGGCCGGCCGCCAAGTGGCGTGACCGCAGTCACCGTCGGCAACGCCGGAGAATCGGCGGCATCCGCCTTCATCGATCTGAGCGGACGCCGCATTGTGCTATGGGAGGATTGCAGCGACATCGTCAGCGCCGGGGAATCCATCGCCTTTGCCACCTGCGGCAAAACCCGCTTGTGCGGCCTGATGAACGGCTGCGGCGACATACTGGTGCCGCCCGCCTTCGAGAAAGTGGCGCCGTTGCGCCACGGGCTGGCAGTCGCCATGCGCCGCGGCAAATACGGTTACATCGACGGCAGCGGCAACGTGGTGGTGCCCTTTCTCCATGACGCCGCCGTCGATTGTTGCCAGGACCTGTTGCTGGTCAAAACCGATGGTCTGTGGGGCGCACTCGACCGCGACGGCCAGGAAGTGATTGCGCCGCGCTTCACGACGCTGGAGCACGACATCGGCAACCAGGCCTTGCGCGCCACCCTCGACGGCCGGCATGGCTACCTGTCGCTCTCCGGCGAACTGCTGGCAGGTTATTGCGAATGGCCGCTGACATTGGCCGAGCACGCCTTCGCCAGTGAACACGCGGTATTCATTGCCAGGCGCATCGACGGGGATGCCGGCGCCAGCCCGGCGCGCCAGATTCTGGTGGATGCGCTGGGGCAGCAATGCGGCCTGCCGGACTTTGCCGCCATCGCCTACGGCGCCCACGATGCAGGTCTGCTGTGCGCCAGCACCGGCAGCGAGCACGATGGGCAGGGACTGCGGCATGGCTATATCGGCTTGCATGGCGAAACCCTGATTGATTTCCGTTTCGCCGCGGCCGAAAGCTTTTCCGAAGGACTTGCGGCCGCGGCCGACACGGCTGCACCGGCATGCTATGGCTATATCGACCGCCGCGGCCACTGGGCGATCGCGCCGCGCTTCGATTATGCTGGCGAATTCCACCACGGCCTGGCGGTGGCAAGCGGGCCGCCGCCAGCGCCGGGATGGCGTCCGCGCGCGCAGGCACTTTTCCTGAAGCTGCAAGACTTTTGCCGGGGCAGGCGCCAGGCTGGCCGGCGGCAACCGCAAGCGTTGCCCGGACGCCGCTATGGCTATATCGACCGTCACGGCGACTGGGCGATCGCGCCATCCTATCTCGAAGCCCACCCCTTCAGCGAAGGCCTGGCGCCGGTGCGCACCGAGCATGGCTGGTGCTATATCGACACTGGCGGCGTCGCGCTCACGCCCAACTACTATCAGGAAGCGGGCCCGTTCAAACGCGGCGTGGCGCGCGTCGCACGGCGCTTCGACGGTCCGTTGTGCTACGGCCTGGTGGATAGCAGCGGGCGTGAAATCATCCCGCCGCGCTTCGAGCGCCTGTCATACCCGCAGCGCGGCCTGCTGACTGCGCGCGACGAGTTCGGCCTGTGGGGCTGCTTCACCCTGTACGGCAACATCGTCGCGCCCTTCATCTACCGCGAAGCGCATGACCTGCAAGTGGCGCTGGCCGCGCGCGGCCCCACCCAGGTCAGCTAGGCTGAAGCAGCGGCCATCCTGGCGTGTGTGCGAGAATGTGCGCCATCCATTTTCCCGATCGCATGCCATGAAATTCCACCACTTAATTGAAATCAACGACCCGCTCAACCCCCTGGCGCAATCGTTAACCCGGGAACAACTCTGGCGCGGCCTGGTCTTGCGCGCAGAAGCGCCAACCCTGTTCATGCCGCAACTGGACCAGTGCACCATCCTTGAACGGACGGCCAGCGGCATCGCGCGCGAATTGCGTTTCGGCACCCTCGTCATCCGCGACCGGGTCAGCTACACGCCACAGCAGGAGATCCTGTATGAAGTGCCGGCCCAGGGTGAAATTGCCACATCGCGCATGACCATGCGTATCGAAGAGCCGCAACCGCAAGCGTTTTTCGTGCGCTTCGACTATGAGGAAGGTTCATCTGAAGTCAGCGGCTCGATGGATGCGTTCTACAATGAATTCCGCCGCTCGGCGTACCACGAAGCCGACCTGGATACCATCAGCACCATCCGCGAGCTGGCAGCACAAGGCCGGCTCGATCGATTGCCGAGCTGAGGGAGCGCCCCCGCCGTCGAACCAATTGCGCCGCGGCGACTCTTATTGAACAAGCATCGCTTGTTTTTTGAGGAGTTCGCCATGAGCAATATCATTGCCGGTCGCTTCGACCAGCAAAGCGGCGTGGAAGAAGCGCGCGCAGAAATCCTGCGCGCCGGTTTTGCCGAAGAGCAGGTCACCACTTTTTATGTCAATCCGCCGGGGCAGCACGACCTCACGCCCGTGGGCGGCGATGAAATCAAGTCGCATGGCGCCGCGCACAGCGCACACGGCCTGGCCCAGGGCGGCATGGTTGGGGGCGCCGTCGGCGCAGCGCTTGGCACCGCCAGCATCCCGGTGCTGGGCCCGGTCGGCCCCCTGGTTGGCGCCCTGCTTGGCACCCATGTCGGCGACCTCGCCGGCTCGCTGTCCGAAATGGAGGATGACGGCGGCAGCGGCAACACCGCCGGCTCGCCGTTTCGCCGTTCCGGCATGATGCTGGCGATTCTGGCCGACGACCCCGACGCGGAAGACCGCGCCATCCGCCTGCTGCATGCGCTGCATGCCCAGGATATCGAACGCGCACAGGGCACCATCGCCAACGGCGACTGGGAGGATTTCAATCCCTTACAGCCACCCAGCCTGGTGGATTTTCACTAGCGCTAAATATCCTGCGGATCAACTTCCAGGGACCATTTGATGCGCGGCTTGATTGCGCCCAGCAGCGGCAGCCATTCCGTCAGGAAAGCCTGCAATGCCGGACGCGAGGCCGACTCGACGAGCAATTGCGCCCGCTCGACATTGGCTACCCGCGTCATCGACATCGGAATCGGATCGTGGATGGTGATGCCGGGGTATTCCAGTATCTGGCTGGACGCATGCAGAAATTCCAGCGCAAGCTGCAATTCGCGCGCCTCGGCCCGCAACAGGGCCTGATAGATAAACGGCGGCAAGACCGCCTGGCCGCGCTCTTCCAGCTGGCCCAGCGCGAAGCGCTCGTAATCGTGCGCCATCAGCGCCCCATACAGCGGATGCTGCGGATAACGGGTCTGGATCCACACTTCGCTCGGGCTGCCCGCTTCCTTCTGCGCCTGGCGTCCGGCGCGTCCGGCCACCTGCATCAATTGCGCAAACAGCCGTTCGGCGGCGCGGTAGTCTTGCGAAAACAGCGCCGTGTCAGGGTTCAGCACGCCGACCAGCGTCAGGTTCTGAAAGTCATGTCCCTTGGCCACCATCTGCGTGCCGATCAGGATATCCACCTCGCCCTGGTGCACCGAACTGAACGCCGCCTGGGCGCTGCCCTTCAGGCGCGTCGAATCGGCGTCGATGCGCAGGATGCGCGCAGTCGGAAACATCTGTTGCAAGCCCTCTTCTACCCGCTGCGTGCCGCGTCCAAGCGGCTGCAAATCGACATTGCCGCAGGTCGGACAATGACGCGGGATGCGCATCTCGCAACTGCAGTGATGGCAACGCAGGCGCCGGTCCAGCTTGTGCAGGACCATGTAGGCGCTGCAATGGGGGCAGTTGCTGATCCAGCCGCACGACTCGCAGGCGATCACCGGCGCATAGCCGCGCCGGTTCAGGAACAGCAGGGATTGCTCGCCGCGCTCCAGGCGCAGCTTCAATGCAGCAATCAGGGTTGATGTCAGGCCGCCGGTCGGCTTGTCGCGCTCCATGTCGATCAGGCGCACCCGCGGCAGCACCGCATCGGGCACCGCGCGCTCGCGCAATTCCAGCTTGCGGTAACGTCCCGACTGCACGTGCTGCCAGGATTCCAGCGACGGCGTGGCCGAGCCCAGCACCACCGGGATGCCGAGCTGGTGTGCCCGCCACACCGCCAGGTCGCGCGCAGAATAGCGCAAGCCCTCCTGCTGCTTGTAGGAGGGATCGTGCTCCTCATCGACCACGATCATCTTCAGGTGCGGCAGCGATGCCAGGATCGCCAGGCGCGTGCCCAGCACGATCTGCGCGCGGCCGTGGTGCGCCGCCAGCCAGTGCGCCAGGCGCTCGCCCTCGGCCAGGCCACTGTGCAGCATGGCGATGGCCATATGCGGGAAACGCGCCTGCACGTTCGCCAGCCATTGCGGCGTCAGGTTAATTTCCGGCACCAGGATCAGCACCTGCGCGTGCGGCGACTGCGGCGGCTCCTGCGGCAAGGCCCGCGCCAGGATGCGCGCCGCCGCCTGCAGATACACCTCGGTCTTGCCGCTGCCGGTCACGCCAAACAGCAGGAATGGCGCAAAACCGGTGGCGCCGGCAATTTCCGAGACCGCCTGCTCCTGCGCGGGATTCAAGGGCGGCGCGGCGCGAGTGGCCGGGACTGCCGTTGCCGGGTCCGGATCAGCAACATTCGCTGCCCCGGTCTTGCCGGCTGCCGGCACCGGCTTGTGCAACTTTTTCAGGGCCTTGTCGAGCGCAGTGGTCTTGGTGGTGCGCAGATTTTTCGGCAAGCCAGGCACGGCCACCTCGCCCAGCGGCCGGTGGTAATAGTCGGCGGCGAACCGGCACAAATCCAGCCAGGCCTGCGACAGCGGTGGAATCTGCCCATGCACGGCCAGTGCATCCTTGAGCTTTTCCGCAGGCACCTCGGTATGTTCGCCCACCGCGACGATGATGCCGACCACTTCGCGCCGCCCGAAAGGCACAATGGCCAGCTGCCCGGCCTGCGGCAGACATGCCGCACCCTCGGCAAGCGGCCAACGATAATCGAAACAGCTGTCAAGCGGGGTATCCAGCGCGACTGTGAGAATGCAGTGTTCCACTCAGTTAAAGTAAATGTTGAATAACGAGGCTAACCATTGGTTTCATAAGCGTTTTTTTAACTATCCACAGTTATTGTGGATAACTTTGTGGACAACGCCCACTTGACAGCCGCAAGCACCAGTCTTTATGCGGGTTTCAATAAACTGCTCATTCCAAGTGCAAAAATCTTTTCCTTTAAAATCAATACCTTGCATTCTCAGCATTGCCACATAAAATTATTTTCAGCAATAAATTTATGTTGCTTTGCAACACGACGTGTGTGTGAATAAGTCGCGCTGCCTGCACCATTTTGGCGAATGTGAAATATGAAAAATGTTCGAATCGTCAAGCTATTCCGCAAGTCACCAACTTATTGCAAACCTCAGGTGAAACATTAATTAACACCCTAAGTACTGATTCCATAAGGGTTTTCCCACCTATCCACATTCCCTGTGGATAACTTTGTGGACAAACCCCTCTTGACAGGCCGAAAGCCCCCTATTTACGTGGCTTTCTGCAATTTTTCTTTACTTCAGCAGAAAATCAACGCCCTTATAAATCAAGGACTTACAAATATTGCCTTGCGCAAAATCATTTTGCAAAATAAATTTTTCGCATAAAGATATTTGCCCACATTATGTGAATAACTGTGCGCAGCGCCCCAAAATAATTGGGACGCGCACTGTTTTCGTGGCAACTCAGTCTTGCCGGCGCAAAGCCCGGCTTTGTGCATGCACAGCCTCGACCAGCACCGCTACCGATTCCGGCGGCGTGAACTGCGAAATGCCATGGCCGAGATTGAATACATGGCCATTGCCAGGCGTGCCATAGGACTGCAGGAGTTTGCCGACTTCGGCTTCGATCTGCGCCGGGCTGGCGAACAGCACGTTGGGGTCGAGGTTGCCCTGCAATGCCACCTGCTGGCCGACGCGCGCGCGTGCCTGGCCGAGGTTGACGGTCCAGTCCAGGCCAACGGCATCAGCGCCGATGGCGGCGATCTGCTCCAGCCACAGGCCGCCGCCCTTGGTAAATACGATGCTGGGAATGCGCACGCCATTGTGTTCGCGCTTGAGGCCAGCCACCACTTCACGCAGATACGCCAGCGAGAATTCCTGGTAAGCGCCATCGGCCAGCACGCCGCCCCAGGTATCGAAAATCATGACGGCCTGTGCGCCGGCCTCGATCTGCGCATTCAGATATGCCGCAACGGCTTGCGCATTGGTCTTGAGGATGTGGTGCAGCAGGTCCGGGCGCTGGTACAACATGGTCTTGATGGTGCGGAAATCGGCCGAGCCGCCGCCCTCGACCATGTAGCACGCCAGCGTCCAGGGGCTGCCGGAAAAACCGATCAGCGGCACGCGGCCATTCAACGCGGTGCGGATCTGCGTGACGGCATCGAACACGTATTGCAGGCTGCCCGCTTCCGGCACGCGCAAGGCCTTCACCGCCGCCTCGTCGCGCAGCGGCCGCTCGAACTTCGGTCCCTCGCCATCGGCGAAATACAGGCCCAGGCCCATCGCATCGGGCACGGTCAGGATGTCGGAAAACAGGATCGCCGCATCCAGCGCAAAACGGTCCAGCGGCTGCAGCGTGACTTCGGTGGCGTAGTCGGGATTCTTTGCCAGCCCCAGGAAGGAGCCGGCGCGCTTGCGCGTGGCATTGTATTCGGGCAGATAGCGTCCGGCCTGGCGCATCAGCCACAGCGGCGTGTACTCGGTCGGCTGGCGCAGCAAGGCGCGCAGGAAGGTGTCGTTCTTGAGGGGAGCGAAGGAACTGGACATGGGCATCATCTGGCGGAATTGGGTAACCCGCTATTATCGCCCAAGAGGCGGGATTGCAGAGGAAATGGCGGCCATGTGACGGCATTTGCACGCGCGAGGGATGGCGCACCGGACATCCGCAATGGAAATTATTGCCAAACGGATAAAGTTTTCATACACTGGCGGTAACTCGACATTGCGTGACTATTTGTATTTCCCGGTTGTTTTGGTCTGACTAAGTCGATGCGGTTTTGCAAGTCCGCAGCTGGTGCGGACTGTTGTTGGTTAACGGGCGGTGCTTATCAGCTTGGTGCCGTGGATATTGGACGACCCAGCTTTTAATTAAACAGTTTGGCAGCGTTAACCAGTACTCGCTGCCGCATTTTTTGCAGATTAGAGAAAAGGAATTCACACGTGGCAAACAACACTATCTACTTTGAAAACCCGCATACGGGCCAGATGAAAGAAGCACCCGTCGGATTTTCTTGGACTACATTTTTCTTCGGTCCCTTGCCTATGCTCTTTCGGGGTAGTTGGAAATGGTTTGCGATCATTCTCATCTTGGCGCTCATTACATGGGGATTAAGCAATTTCGTGTTCATGTTTATCGCCAACAAGTTCTACATCAAGGACTTGATTGGCGACGGATACAAAGCGAAATCAGTCAAGGTTGGCACACTCGATCAAGTTTCAATGGCAGTTGGCTTCCCCATTCCAGTGCTTGATATCAAAGCTGCCCAACCGTATGCTCCAGCCGGAGCGGCATTTTAAATGCACACAGCGCGGGTGACTTCTACGTTATGCATAATGGAGAAATAATGTCCGGCGAAGTAACAGGTGGTGTTCGTGTGATCCTTCGGCTTGAAGGATTGGTCGTTCTTGCTGCGGCATTACTTGCATATTCCAGGTTCGGAAATGGTTGGACTATCTTTGCAATTTTTTTCCTGATGCCTGACCTTTCGTTTTTAGGCTATCTGTTGGGGCCAAGGGTAGGTGCGGTCGCCTATAATTTTGTGCACTCGTATATCGGCGCAATTGCGTGCCTAACCGCCGGCTTATCACTATCCATGCCACTGTTATTAACCGTCGGCTTAATATGGTGTGCCCATATCGGATTTGATCGCATGCTTGGCTATGGCCTCAAATATCAAGCAGGATTTGCTTTTACCCATTTCGGGCGGATTGGTAGACATGCATAACTCATTCAACCCAGACACGCACCAGCATGCCATCCCTTGAAACCAGCACTGCATTTTTCAGCCTGTCGCTGCTCCTCGGCTTCAGCCCCGGCCCGGACAACCTGTTCGTCCTCATGCAGTCCGCCACGCACGGGCGCCGTGCCGGATTTTGCGTGGTGCTGGGTCTGTGCTGCGGCTTGCTGGTCCATACCGCCGCCGTCGCGCTCGGCCTGGCGGCAGTATTCGCCGCCTCTCCTACAGCCTTTACTATGCTCAAGTTCGCCGGCGCGGCCTACCTGGCGTATCTCGCCTGGCAGGCATGGCATGCCCCCGCCGATGCAAAGCTGACGCAGCATGCGCCACAAATGCATCCCTGGCACATGCTGGCGCGCGGCTTCATCATGAATCTCACCAATCCGAAGGTGATCTTTTTCTTCCTTGCCTTCCTGCCGCAATTCGTCGCCGCCGGGCGAGGTGCGGTCATCCTGCAGTTGTGCTGGTTTGGCTTCCTCTTCATCCTGGCCACCCTGGTTTCCTTTGGCGCCATTACCTGCTTTGCGGCTTTTTTGGGCGATCGGCTCAAGCGATCGGCAACAGTACAGCGTGCATTGAACCGCCTGACCGGCATGGTGTTTGGCGGCATGGCGATTCGTCTGGCGTTGGCGAAAGCCTAGTGCGTAAAAGTCGACAGTTTTCCGTGTCACCGCTGGAATGAAGATTACAATTCTCCGGAATTTTGATATAAGAACAAGAATTATCAAAACATCAAACTACTCTCATGCGCAATCTTTACGACATTCTGGGGCTGAGCAGCAGCGCTACCGCCTTGCAGATCGAGCAAGCCTATCTGGTGCGTATCCATGGCTTGAAGGATCAGCAAAGGCTCTTGTCTGAAGCGGAAGGCCTGGAGCTGCGGGCAGTGGAAGAAGCCTATGCGTTGTTGTCTTCGCCAGCGCGGCGCGAGCGCTATGACCAGAAGCTGAAGGCGGCAAACCAGCCGATCCGCTACGAAGTGGTGGAGCCGCGCCGGATTCCGTGGCTCGGCATTGCCCTGGCCGCCATGCTGGTATTGGGCGCAGCGTTCTATTACCAGCATCAGCAAAGCAAGGCGCGCATGGAGCAACTCCGCCTTGAGGAAGCCCGCACCAGGGCCGAGGCCGAGCAAGCAGAGCAATTGGCGATTGCCGAGAGCAAGCGCCTGGAACGTGAAAAGCTGGCGCGCGAGCGCAGTGCCGAAGATAACAGCCGGCGCGAAATTGAACGTGCCCGCTACGAAGGCCAGCACATTCATTCGCAGATCCAGTCCATGGAAGCAAACCGCCAGCGCGAACTGGAGCATGAGGAGAGGCTTGCAAGGCAGGCGCAGATACGCGATGAGTATGCGGCGAAGGCCAGCGCCCGCCAGCAAACCGCCGCCATGGAACGGGCATTGAATCGGCCGATCGAGGGAAGCAACCGCCGTCCGAATGTCGTGGTTATCCAGAACGAGCCATCCCGGCCGGCATACACGCCGCAACGGTAAGCCATTGCGGGAACAAAAACAAAAAGGCAGCCGAAGCTGCCTTTTCTTTGAAGCATATTGCGCTTAACGTTTCTGACGCAATTTCTGGATCGCTGCCAGCTGTGCAATGGCCTGGGCCAATTCGGCCTGAGCCTGGGCGTAGTCGATCTTCGACTCTTTGTTCGCCAGCGCTTCCTCGGCCATTTTCTTGGCTTCGGCTGCCTTGGCTTCATCGAGGTCGGCACCGCGGATCGCGGTATCGGCCAGGACCGTCACCGCATTCGGCTGCACTTCAAGGATGCCGCCGGCGACGAAGACGAGCTCTTCCTGCGCCTGGCCGCCGACCTTGATGCGCACCGCACCCGGCTTGATGCGGGTGATCAGCGGGGTGTGCATCGGATAGATGCCCAGCTCGCCTGCTTCACCCGGCAACGCGACGAATTCGGCTTCGCCCGCGAAGATCAGCTCTTCGGCGGAAACCACGTCAACGTGAATAGTGTTTGCCATATTGGAACCTTATATCGTTCGTCGGACCGAAGAAGGCAAGTCAGGCAAGCCGGTTACCCGGCCTGGCCTTCCCGCCTCCTGGCGAATTACTGCATCTTCTTCGCTTTTTCGATCGCTTCTTCGATGGTACCGACCATGTAGAAGGCCTGTTCCGGCAGGTGATCGAGTTCACCGGAAGCGATCATCTTGAAGCCCTTGATCGTGTCTTTCAGCGAAACGTACTTGCCTGGCGAACCGGTAAAGATTTCTGCAACGTGGAACGGCTGCGACAGGAAACGCTGCATCTTGCGAGCGCGTGCCACCAGCAACTTGTCTTCCGGTGCCAGTTCGTCCATGCCCAGAATCGCGATAATGTCGCGCAATTCCTTGTAGCGCTGCAGCGTGCCTTGCACGGCGCGTGCAGTGTCGTAGTGCTCGGCACCGACCACGTCCGGGGACAGCTGGCGCGAGCTCGAGTCGAGCGGATCGATTGCCGGGTAGATACCCAAAGCAGCGATGTCACGCGACAGAACCACGGTCGAATCCAAGTGGGCGAAGGTGGTCGCAGGCGACGGGTCGGTCAAGTCATCCGCAGGGACGTACACGGCCTGGATCGAGGTGATGGAGCCCACCTTGGTCGAGGTAATACGTTCTTGCAGGCGGCCCATTTCTTCGGCCAGCGTCGGCTGATAACCCACGGCGGAAGGCATACGGCCCAGCAGCGCGGACACTTCGGTACCGGCCAGGGTGTAACGGTAGATGTTATCGACGAAGAACAGCACGTCCTTGCCTTCGTCACGGAACGATTCAGCGATCGTCAGGCCGGTCAGCGCGACGCGCAGACGGTTACCCGGCGGTTCGTTCATCTGGCCGTACACCATCGCGACTTTCGACTTGCTGAAGTCTTCGACGTTGACGACGCCGGCTTCGATCATTTCGTGATAGAAGTCGTTACCTTCACGGGTACGCTCACCGACACCGGCGAACACGGACAGACCCGAGTGCGCCTTGGCGATGTTGTTGATCAATTCCATCATGTTCACGGTCTTGCCGACACCGGCGCCGCCGAACAGACCGACTTTACCGCCCTTGGCAAACGGACACACCAGGTCGATCACCTTGATGCCGGTTTCCAGCAGGTCGGTCGATGGCGACAGTTCGTCGTAGGCCGGAGCCTTGCGATGGATCTGTGCAGTGTGCTCGTGGCTCACGGGACCGACTTCGTCGATCGGGTTACCCAGCACGTCCATGATGCGGCCCAGCGTGGCCGGACCGACCGGCACCGTGATTGGCGAACCGGTGTTGGTGATTGTTACGCCACGGCGCAGACCGTCGGAGGAGCCCAGCGCGATGGTACGGACAATGCCGTCACCCAGCTGCTGTTGCACTTCCAGGGTCAGGTCGGAACCTGCCATTTTCAAAGCATCGTAGACCTTGGGTACTGCATTGCGCGGAAATTCCACGTCAACCACGGCGCCGATACACTGAACGATTTTGCCTTCAGCCATTTTCGTTCCTTCAATATTAAATTTAAATTCGATTAATCCGTTAAGCGAAGCGACGCTTAGACCGCAGCTGCACCAGCGACGATTTCGGACAACTCGGTAGTAATCGCGGCCTGGCGGGTCTTGTTATAGACCAGCTTGAGTTCCTTGATCACGTTACCGGCATTGTCGGAAGCCGACTTCATCGCCACCATGCGTGCCGATTGCTCGGACGCCATGTTCTCGGCGAGGGCCTGGTAAATCAGCGCTTCCACGTAGCGCACCAGCAGTTCATCGATGACGGTTTGCGCATCCGGCTCGTAGATGTAATCCCACGAATGGGATCCCTTGTCAGCCTTCATTTGATCCGATGACAGTGGCAACAACTGCTCCAGCATCGGTTCCTGCTTCATCGTCGTGATGAACCTGGTGTAGCACACGTAGACGGCGTCCAGCTTGCCTTCCTGGTATGCGTCCAGCAGCACCTTGACCGGTCCGATCAGCTTTTCCAGGTGCGGGGTATCGCCCATTTGCACAGCATGCGACACCACCTTGGCGCCGATACGGTTCAAAAAGCCAAAACCCTTGTTGCCGATGGCAACCGCGTCAACCTGGACGCCCTGGCCTTCCGCTTCGCGGATCTTGTTCGTGGTCAGGCGCAACACGTTGGTGTTCATGCCACCGCACAGCCCCTTGTCGGTGGTGACCACGATCAAGCCGATCTTCCTGGCGCCTTCCTGTTTCACCAGGAAGGGATGCGTGTACTCCGGATTAGCCTGCGACAAGTTGGCGGCGATATTACGAACCTTCTCACTGTAGGGACGGGCGGCCCGCATCCGGTCTTGCGCCTTGCGCATTTTGGATGCGGCGACCATTTCCATCGCCTTGGTGATCTTCTTCGTATTCTCTACGCTCTTGATCTTGCCGCGTATCTCTTTTCCTGCAGCCATGAGGTATTACTCCTTCTAGCTGTGGGTTCAGAAAGTTTTCTTGAAGTCGGCAATCGCGGCGGCCAGTGCTGCTTCGCCGTCTTTATCGAGTTGCTTGGTTTCTTCAATCTTTTGCAAGAGTGCGCCGTGGCTGGTCTTCAGGAAGTCGTGCAGGCCGGATTCGAAAGCCAGCACTTGCTTGACTTCGATACTGTCGAAGTAACCCTTGTTCGCTGCGAACAGCGATGCGGCCATCAGCGAAATCGGCAGCGGCGAGAATTGCTTCTGCTTCAGCAATTCGGTCACGCGGGCGCCACGATCGAGCTGCTTGCGGGTCGCTTCGTCGAGGTCGGAAGCGAACTGCGCAAACGCTGCCAGTTCACGGTACTGCGCCAGATCGGTACGGATACCGCCGGACAGGCCCTTGATGACCTTGGTTTGCGCTGCGCCACCGACGCGCGACACCGAAATACCGGCGTTAATCGCAGGACGCACACCGGCGTTGAACAGCGAAGTTTCCAAGAAGATCTGGCCGTCGGTGATCGAGATCACGTTGGTCGGCACGAAGGCGGAAACGTCGCCAGCCTGGGTTTCGATGATCGGCAGTGCGGTCAGCGAACCGGTCTTGCCCTTGACTTCACCGTTGGTGAACTTCTCGACGTAATCGGGGTTCACGCGGGCTGCGCGCTCCAGCAGACGGCTGTGGAGATAGAACACGTCGCCAGGATAAGCTTCGCGGCCTGGTGGGCGGCGCAGCAGCAGGGAGACCTGGCGGTAAGCCACGGCTTGCTTGGACAGATCGTCATACACGATCAGTGCATCTTCACCGCGGTCACGGAAGTATTCGCCCATGGCGCAACCCGAGTAGGCCGACACGTATTGCATCGCGGCGGATTCGGAAGCGGTGGCAGCGACCACGATCGTGTATTCCAGGGCGCCATGCTCTTCGAGCGCGCGCACCAGGTTCTTCACGGTGGAAGCTTTTTGGCCGATCGCGACATAGATACATGTCACGCCCTGGCCTTTTTGATTGATGATGGTGTCGATCGCGACAGCCGATTTACCGGTCTGACGGTCGCCAATGATCAGTTCGCGCTGGCCACGGCCGACTGGCACCATGGCGTCGATCGACTTCAAGCCGGTTTGCAGCGGTTGCGAAACGGATTGACGGGCGATCACGCCTGGGGCGATCTTTTCGATCGGCGCGGTCAGCTTGGTGTTGATCGGGCCCTTGCCGTCGATCGGCTGACCGAGTGCATTGACCACGCGGCCACGCAGTTCCGGGCCGATAGGCACTTCCAGGATGCGGCCGGTAGTCTTGACCGTGTCGCCTTCGGAAATGTGTTCGTAAGCACCCAGGATAACGGCGCCGACCGAGTCGCGCTCGAGGTTCAGTGCGAGGCCAAAGGTATTGCCCGGGAATTCCAGCATTTCGCCTTGCATTGCATCGGACAAGCCGTGAATGCGGACGATGCCGTCGGTCACGGAAATAACCGTGCCCTGGTTGCGGATATCAGCGCTTTCGCCAAGACCCTGGATGCGGCTCTTGAGCAGTTCGCTGATTTCAGACGGATTGAGTTGCATTTTAACTCCTAATATTTTTCACTGTGCCTGGGGCGCTGGCTGTTGGCCAATCACGCCACCAGGGCTGTGTGCATTTTTTGCAGCTTGGCGCGCACCGAGGTATCGAGCACTTCATCACCCACGGTCACGCGCACGCCACCAATCAGCGAATTGTCGACGGTCACGGCAGGGACGAGCTTGCGGCCGAATTTCTTCTCCAGCGTTGCCACCAGTTCCTTCACCTGCGCGTCGTTTAACTCGAACGCGCTCGTGATGTGCGCATCGGCAGCGCCTTCCGCAGCGTTTTTCAACGCCAGGAATTGCACGCCGATTTCCGGCAAGGCGGCCAGACGGCTGTTTTCAACCAGTGCACCGATGAAGTTCTTGGCTTCCGGGCCGACCGGGGACTTGATCAACGACTGGAACGTGTCGATGATCTGTGCGTCGGACAGTTTCGGATTGCTGACGAATGCCTGAACTTCGGGATTGCCAGCGACTTGCGCCATTTCGGACACCAGCTCCGACCAGGCGGCAAGATTGCCAGCCTTGGCCACGCGGAACAGGGCTTCTGCATAAGGACGAGCGATCGTTGCGAGTTCTGCCATGATTACAGCTCGGTCTTCAGTTGGTTCAGCAGGTCGGCGTGCGCCGCTGCATTCACCTCGCGCTTCAAGATCTGTTCGGCGCCGGCAACCGCGAGGGTTGCGACCTGGCCGCGCAGTTCTTCACGCGCACGGGTTACCTGCTGTTCCGCTTCGGCTTTGGCTGCTGCAATGATGCGGGCAGCTTCGTCAGAGGCAGTTTTCTTGGCTTCTTCGACGATCAGGGCTGCACGCTTTTCGGCGTCGCCGATGCGTTTCAGACCTTCGTCCTTGGCGCCGGCCAATTCGGCCTGCACGCGCTTTTCGGCGGCAGCCATCTCGGCCTTGCCTTTTTCAGCGGCAGCCAGGCCATTCGCGATCTTCTCGGCGCGCTCATCGAGCGCTTTCATCAGCGGCGGCCACACGAATTTCATCGTGAAGACGGCGAGGACAAAGAAGACCACGAACTGTGCAAACAACGTTGCATTTAAGTTCACGGTATTTTCCTTCTCAAAAGAACAAATGCCGAACGACTAGGGTTCGGCCGTTGAGAATCGGGTCTAGGCCGATTTAGCCTGCGACCTTGGCGATGAACGGATTTGCGAATGCGAACAGCATGGCGATACCAACACCGATCAGGAATGCAGCGTCGATCAGACCAGCCAGCAGGAACATCTTGGTTTGCAGGGCGTTCATCAGTTCAGGTTGGCGAGCCGATGCTTCGAGGTACTTACCACCCATGATTGCAATACCGATACAAGCGCCGATAGCGCCGAAGCTGATGATCAAGCCGCAAGTCAGAGCAACAAAAGAGAGATCGGTCATGAGAGTTCCTTTAAAAGGTTAAGTTAAAAATAAAATGGTAATACGATAAAAACAAAATTTACTGCTACTAAGATCCCTGGGTTTCCTGCGGGCTGGATCAATGGCCTTCATGCGCCTGACCGATGTACACCAGGGTCAGCATCATGAAAATGAAGGCTTGCAAGAAAACGATCAGCACGTGGAAGATCGCCCACAGGGAACCGGCGATCACATGGCCGACGAAACCAAAGGCGGTCGCGGTCGATCCCAGCAGTGCAATCAGGAGGAAAATCAGTTCGCCGGCATACATGTTGCCGAACAGTCGCATGCCCAGCGAAACGGTCTTGGCAGCATACTCAACCAGGTTCAGCAGCAAGTTGAACGGCGCCATCCAGATGCCGAACGGTGCAGCAAACAATTCATGCAGCCAGCCGCCCAGACCCTTGATCTTGATGCCGTAATACAGGGTCAGCACCAGCACGCCGAGCGACATGCCGATGGTGCCGTTCAAGTCGGCGGTCGGCACGACACGGTGGTAAGGGATTGCTTCGGTCAGACCGACATAATGGAAGAGCTGGGAGAACAGGTCGACCGGCAGGAAGTCCAGCGAGTTCATCAGGGCGACCCAGACAAACACGGTCAGGGCCAGCGGCGCGATGAAGGTACGGTCGCCGTGGACGATGGATTTGGACTGGTCTTCGACCATCTCGACGATGATCTCGACGAACGCCTGGAAGCGCCCCGGCACGCCGGCGGTCGCCTTGCGGGCGGCAAGCCACATGACGAAGCAGCCCAGCGCCCCGACCAGCACGGACCAGAACAGGGTGTCCATGTTGATAATCGAGAAGTCGACTATATCTTTCTGAGCGTGGTGAGTATTGTTGAAGTGTCCGAGGTGGTGGACGATATACTCGGGCGCGGTTAGCGTAGCAGAAGATGACATGTCAGTGCCTAAACAATAAGATGATGTAACTTTTCAGCGTCACGATGAAGGCGGCGACCAGCACCAGCCAGTTCACATCGCTATACAGCCAGGCCACCGCGCCCAACAGCGCAATGGTCATTCCAATCTTGATAAACTCGCCGATGAAAAACGCCATCGGACTGCCACCGCCGGGTTTGCGCGCATTCAGGTACAAGCGCCAGGCAAACAGGGCATTCGGCACCAGGCAACACAGACCGCCGAGCAGCGCAGAATAAAGCGCGACCATCCCCCCGATTGCGCCAGCGATCAGCGCGGCGAGGACTGTAGCGGCAAGTTGCATGAATACGACGCGCTGCATACTGGTCCATTTTGCGCTGGCGCCACGACATCATGCGGCGGCCAAGCTTTTTTCTAATTCAGGGGGAGCTGTTCTGTGGAGCCACGGGATTATAAGGTCATTCACAAACCTGCGTCAAACATTTGCCCGGCAGAAAACACTATCTATAGCGCAAATATGCCACCGTAGTTCTACGGTTTGCCAAGCATCGCCATGCGTGTTAAATGCACAGCGGCACAGCGCATGTTATTGCTCGGCGTGCGCTTCGCCGCGCAGCCTGCCGATGACGCCATCGAGCGCATCGAGGTCGGCGAAATCGATGATCAGCTGGCCGCGGTTCTTGGCGCCGAGCTTGATCGCCACGGTCGTCGCCAGCGCATCCGACAACTCTTCCTCCAGCCGTTCGATGTCGCGGCTCTTGCTGCGGCCATCCTTCTGCCGCGCTGCGCCCTGCTCGCTTGTGGCGCGCACCACCAGCTTTTCCGCTTCGCGCACCGACAGGCGCTTGGCGATGACCTGGTTGGCCAGGGTGATCTGGGTGGCGCCGTCGACTGCCAGCAAGGCGCGTGCATGGCCCATGTCGATGTCGCCGGCCATCAGCATGGTTTGCACCGGCTTGGCCAGGTTCAGCAGGCGCAGCAGGTTGGATACCGCGCTGCGCGAACGGCCGACGGCGCCGGCGGCCTGCTCGTGGGTGAAATTGAAGTCGGTGATCAGGCGGTGGATGCCTTGCGCCTCTTCCAGCGGATTCAGGTCCTCGCGCTGCATGTTTTCGATCAGCGCCATGGCGGCGGCGGCCTGATCGTCGACATCCTTCACCAGCACCGGCACTTCATTGAGGCCAGCAATTTGCGCGGCGCGAAAGCGCCGTTCGCCGGCGATGATTTCATGGGTGATGCCGCCGCTTGCCGCTACCGGGCGCACCAGGATAGGTTGCATCAGGCCCTGCGCCTTGATCGACGACGCCAGCTCGTTCAGGGCGCCTTCATCCATGCGCGTGCGCGGCTGGTACTTGCCAGCCTGCAGCTGCGCCACCGCCATCACGTTCGGCGCGCCAGCGGCGACCGGCACTTCTTCCATCATGTCGCCGGAGCCGCCCAGCAATGCATCGAGGCCGCGCCCTAATCCCTTGTGTTTTTTGGTAGCCATAATTTTCTCAAATAATGTTGAGGACAGAGTAACTCGCCGCGCTGCGGCAGCTCGCAAACTCTTTCCCCAATAATTACATTGCTTTAATGCGTTCGACCATTTCAGCGCCGAAAGCGATGTAAGCCTGCGCACCTTTGGACGCGGGATCGAAGGTGACGCCGGGCACGCCATAGGACGGCGCTTCGGCCAGGCGCACGTTGCGCGGGATGAGTGTCTTGAATACCTTGTCGCCGAAGTGCTGTTCCAGCTGCGCCGAGACTTGCTGCGACAGCGTCATGCGCGGATCGAACATGACGCGCAACAGGCCGATGATTTTCAAATCCGGGTTGAGCTTGGCATGCACTTTCTTGATGGTATTGACGAGGTCGGACAAGCCTTCCAGCGCATAGTATTCGCACTGCATGGGAATCACCACGCCGTGCGCCGCGCACAAGCCATTCAGGGTCAGCATCGACAGCGCAGGCGGGCAATCGATCAGCATGAAATCGTATTCGCCATCGACCGCGGCCAAGGCATCCTTGAGGCGCTTCTCGCGGTTGTCCAGGGCGACCATCTCGACTTCGGCGCCGGCCAGTTCACGATTGGCCGGCAGCACATCGAAACCGCCGGCGTCGGACCTCTGGCGCGCGCCCTGCACATCCGCCAGGCCCAGCAACACTTCATAGACCGATGCCGTGAGGTTTGCCTTGTTGATACCGGAGCCCATGGTGGCATTGCCCTGTGGATCGAGATCGACCAGCAGCACACGCTGGTCCAGCTTCGCCAATCCCGCAGCCAGATTGACTGCGGTGGTGGTCTTGCCGACCCCGCCTTTTTGGTTAGCCACACAAAAGATTTTTGCCATATACCCTTAATTCGTCGTCAATTCGTCGTCAATCTGCGGCCGCACCGGCTCCGCTCCCCACCCTACTCGCCTGCCCCCGCAGCGCGCTCGATGAACACCAGGTGGCGCTGCGCATCGAGACCTGGCACATGCAGCCGGCGCACTTCTCGCACGCGCCAACCGGCCGGCAAGCGGCCGATCTCCTCCAGCGGCTCGACCCCTTTCATGGCGATATAGCAGCCGCCATCGGCCAGCAAATGCTGCGACCAGGTGATGAAATCCTTCAGTTCGGCAAATGCCCGCGACGTGATTACATCGAACTTTTGCGCCACCTGCAGCGTCTCGACGCGGGCGGTGTAGACCGTCACATTGGCTAGGCCCAGCTGACTTTTCACCTGGGTCAGGAAGGCAGTTTTCTTGTGTACGGTATCGATCAGCGACACCCGCATCGCCGGTTGCTGCTGTGCCGCCCAGATCGCCAGCACCATGCCCGGCAAGCCGCCACCGGCGCCAACATCGAGTACATTGGCAGCGCCCTCGAAAGCCGGCAAGGCAGCCAGGCAATCGAGCACATGCTGGGTCAGCATCTGCTGCGGGTCGCGCACGGCGGTCAGGTTGTAGACGGCATTCCATTTGGCCAGCAAGGCCAGGTAATCGAGCAATTGCACGATTTGTGCATTGCTGAAGTCGAGCCGCAATTCCTGTGTGCCCTGCTGCAACTGGCGTGTATAGGCTTCCCGATCAAATTGCATAATTGACAATATTCCTCATGCCTCTGCTGCGGCATCGCCGACGATGCCGGCAAAACCTTTGAAACCACCCCGCTTCAGGTGCACCAGCAAGAGGGAAATAGCCGCCGGCGTGACGCCGGAAATGCGCGAAGCCTGGCCCAGGGTTTCCGGACGATGCTTGTCGAGCTTTTGCCGCACTTCGATCGACAGGGCTTTTACTTCCATGTAATCGAGCGCATCGGGCAACTTGAAATTCTCGTAGTGATCATGCCGCTCGACTTCGCGCGCCTGACGGTCGATGTAGCCGGCATACTTGATCTGGATTTCCACCTGCTCCTTGACGGCGGCATCGAGCTCCTCGCCACAGTCCACCTGCACGCCGCTGGCCTGCAGGGTACGCAGGCTGTCATAGTTGACGGTCGGCCGGCGCAACAGGTCGGCCAGGGAATACTCGCGCTCGATTGCCTTGCCCAGTACGCGCTCGGCTTCTGCGTCGGCAAGAATGCGCGGATTCACCCAGGTCGACTTGAGCCGCTCGACTTCACGCGCAACCGCTTCACGCTTGCGCGCGAAGGCTTCCCATTGGGCATCACTGACGCAGCCCAGCTGGCGACCGATTTCTGTCAGGCGCATGTCGGCGTTATCTTCACGCAAGCTCAAGCGGTATTCTGCACGGCTGGTAAACATGCGATAAGGCTCTTGCACACCCTTGGTGATCAAGTCATCCACCAGCACCCCCAGGTAAGCCTGGTCGCGTCGTGGCGTCCACGCTTCGCGGCCCTGGGTTTGCAGGGCGGCGTTAATGCCTGCGAGCATGCCTTGCGCCGCCGCCTCTTCATAGCCGGTGGTGCCATTGATCTGCCCGGCAAAATACAAGCCCTGGATCGACCGGGTCTCCAACGATGCCTTCAGGCCGCGCGGGTCAAAGTAGTCATACTCGATGGCATAGCCTGGGCGCAGGATATGGGCATTTTCCATGCCGCGCATCGAACGCACCAACGCCAGCTGCACATCGAACGGCAGGCTGGTGGAAATGCCGTTGGGATAGAACTCGTTGGTCGTCAAACCTTCCGGCTCAAGGAATATCTGGTGCGAGTCCTTGTCGGCAAAGCGATGGATCTTGTCTTCGATCGATGGGCAATAGCGCGGCCCTACGCCTTCGATCACGCCGGTATACATCGGGCTACGGTCAAGGCCGGCACGGATGATGTCGTGCGTGCGCTGGTTGGTGTGGGTAATCCAGCACGGCAACTGGCGCGGATGCATGTCAGCCGTTCCCATGACGGAAAACACCGGCACCGGATCGAGGTCGCCCGGCTGCTCCTGCATCACGGAAAGATCAATGCTGCGGCCATCGATACGCGGCGGCGTCCCGGTTTTCAGCCGCCCCTGCGGCAATTTCAATTCCTTCAGGCGCGCCGATAGCGAGATAGCCGGCGGATCGCCTGCGCGGCCTGCGGCATAATTATTCAAGCCGACGTGGATTTTGCCGTCGAGAAAAGTGCCAGCAGTCAAGACCACCGCCCGGCCGCGGAAGCGGATGCCCACCTGGGTGACGGCCCCAACCACGCGCTCGCCCTCCACGATCAGATCATCCACCGCCTGCTGAAACAGCCACAGATTGGGCTGATTTTCCAGGCGGCGGCGGATCGCCTGCTTGTACAGGATACGATCGGCCTGGGCGCGGGTAGCCCGCACAGCCGGCCCCTTTGATGAATTGAGGATGCGGAACTGGATGCCACCCTCATCCGTCGCGATGGCCATTGCCCCGCCCATGGCGTCGACTTCACGCACCAGATGCCCCTTGCCGATGCCGCCGATCGACGGATTGCAGGACATCTGGCCTAAAGTTTCAATGTTATGGGTCAGGAGCAAGGTCTTTTGGCCCATGCGCGCTGCAGCCAGGGCTGCCTCTGTGCCGGCATGGCCACCGCCGACAACGATGACATCGAATTCTGTGGGGAAGAGCATGGTGTATTCCAGTACCGCTAAAAACTGCCGAAGCGCGATTATAAAGTTTTTTGAAGGACTTGTTTCGACCGGGGCGGCAATTGTTTGGTTTCACGTGAAACATTTTCAGGAATCATGATCACGCCATCACCGACTCGAGTAATTGATGCCGGCACGCCAAAATGTTCCACGTGAAACATAAGCCAGGACACCGCCAATCTGCAAGCCCAAAAACATAGCCGGAGCGAATCACGTCGACTGCGCGACACGCCGCCGATAGGACGGCGGCAAACGCCCTACCGCAAGAAAGCATCGTAGGCCGTCTTGACGATCAGCAAACCCACCGCAACCAGAAACACTTTGCGCACCAGCTTGCTGCCATGCTTCAAGGCAAGGCGGCTGCCAGCCAATGATCCGCCGACATTCGCAACCGCCATAACCAGCGCAGCCAGCCACAGGACATGCCCGCTATAACCGAACCAAAGCAATGCAGCCAGATTGCAGGCGACATTGACCACTTTCGCCGCCGCCGAAGCACCCAGGAAGTCATAGCCAAAAAAACGGACAAACAAAAAGATCAGGAAGCTGCCCGTGCCCGGCCCGAAGAAGCCATCGTAAAAGCCGATACCCGCCCCCACAAGCACTGCAAGCAGACGCTCCCGCCCGTCACGGTGCAGCGGCACATGGTGCAGGCCGAGATTACGTGCGCGCAGGGTATAGACCAGCAACGCCAACAGAAGGAGCGGCAAGGCCTTGCGCAACAGATCCGGCGGCACCCGGGTAACCGTGTAGGCGCCACAAAAGGCAAACACAAACGCCGCCAACGCGGCAGGCAGCACAGCATTCCACTCTATGCGCACGCGCCGGGCATAATTCAGCGCCGCTGCGCCCGTCCCCCAGATACTGGCCAGCTTGTTGGTGCCGAACAGGGTCGCTGGCGCCGACTGCGGCAAAGCTGAGAACAAGGCAGGTACCTGGATCAAGCCCCCTCCTCCACCCATCGCATCCACAAGGCCGGCAACGAAGGCTGCACCGAAAAGAAAAAGTATTTGTTCAGGCATAAAAAATATCTCATGGATGCATGCAGGGCCTGGATCCCAGAAACATCTTACGCGCCAGGAACAATACTGAAAGGCAGATCAATGCCAGAGGGGAGTGCTGCATGGGTTGTCGGCAGTAATGCAAAAGGCCGTACCGAAAAACTGGCGAGGCAAACGGCATCGCCGACAAATTCCGGGAAGTTGTTGTTATTGCAACCATATTCAAGCAGCCACCCTCCCGCAGCGGTGCGACAAGATACAACAAAGTCCCTCGGCAAGTAAAAAAAACGGACATCTGGCGGCCGCAAACCACGGCGATACTTTTTGGCCGGCAGTGCACCGGGCAGCCACCGCGAAAATGCCTGGATGGCGTGCGGCGAAAAACGCCCACGGTGTGTAAACTAGCCGGCCAACTTTTTATTTTGCCTGTGCCATGACCATCACCATCAACGAAGACCTCCGCGCCTATATCGACCCGCTGACCGAAGACGAATACGCTGCGCTGGAGCGCAGCCTGCTCACCGAAGGTTGCCGCGATGCACTGGTACTGTGGGGCGATCTGCTGGTCGACGGCCACAACCGCTACGGCATTTGCCAGAAGCATGGAATCCCGTTCAACACAATCCAAAACGGGACATTCCAGTCCATCGACGATGTGCATCTGTGGATGATAGACAATCATCTTGGGCGGCGCAGCGTCTCAGATTTTCAGCGCGGCGTGCTCGCTTTGCGCAAGAAAGAGATCGTCGCCACACGCCTGGCGCAGACACAAGCCCAGCAGCCCCCCGTAGAGGCCGCTGGCGACGATACCGCAACACAGCCCAAGTCCGACCCGCAGTTGACGCGCGAAGCGATTGCGCGCGCCGCACGGGTCAGCAGCGCGACATTGGGGCAGATCGAGAAAATCCAGAAAACAGCTGCGCCCGAACTGGTCAGTGCAGTCAAGTCGGGGGTAATCTCCATTAATGCTGCGGCGGCCGTTGCATCCCTGCCTAGCGAGAAACAGGTCGCGGCTGTGGCCGGCGGCAAGAAGGAACTGCGCGAAGCGGCACGGCAGGTACGCGAGGCCCGACTGCCACCCAAGCCTGCGCCAGTGCCAGCGCCCGAGAACGCGACACCCGATCAACTTGAAATTCACCGCCTGACGTCATTGGTCGCGGAACTCAGCGAAGAACGTGATCAGCTGAAAAAGAAGGTACAGCACCTGACCATCGCGCTTGCGGAGGCGCGCGGCGGCCAATAATTGCGACGTCCGGGAGCGCCAGAACAAGAACAAAAGCGCACGCTCGCGCCGAAAACACTGCGGGCGGTAAGCCGTCTTGCAACAGCTTACCGCCCGCGGTTGTAACGGCGACTGACGCCGCCGGCTTTTTGCTTAAGCGCGCTTGCGGCTGAAATACGCCATGAACTCGCCGACGATACCGCGACGGAAGGCCAGCACGCAGACGATGAAGATCACACCAATGACGATATTCACCGATTCGCCCAGCGAGCGGAACCATTCGATGGTCGTGACATTCGCCAGGAAGGTGCCGATATCGCCCAGCTTGGACTCCAGGATGACGATCACGAAAGCGCCGACGATCGGGCCAACGATGGTTCCCAGGCCGCCGACCAGGGTCATCAGCACGATCAGGCCGGACAGGCTCCAGTGCACATCGGAGAGGGTCTCGAAGCCCAGCACCAGGGTCTTGGTCGAACCGGCCAGGCCAGCCAGTCCAGCCGAAAGCACGAAGGCCAGCAGCTTGTACTTGTCGACGTCGTAACCCAGCGAAATGGCGCGCGGTTCGTTTTCCTTCACTGCCTTCAGCACCTGGCCGAAAGGTGAATTCACGGTACGCAAGATCAGCGCAATACCCGCCACGAAAATTGCCAGCACAACGAAATACAGGGTCATGTCGCTGCCAAGGTCGATGAAGCCAAACAGCTTACCGCGCGGCACGCCTTGCAAGCCATCCTCACCACCGGTGAAGGGGAATTGCAGGCACAGGAAGTAGATGAACTGCGCGATCGCCATGGTAATCATGGTGAAATAAATGCCCTGACGACGAATCGCTACCGCACCCATCACAAAACCCACCGCTGCGCCAGCCAGGGTGCCGAGCACCAGGCCAAGTTCGGTCGGCACGCCCCACACCTTCATGGCATGGCCGGCAAGGTAGCCGGCCACCCCGAAGAATGCGGCATGGCCGAACGACAGCAGACCCACATAACCGAACACCAGATTGAAGGCGCTGGCAAACAATGCGAAGCACAGCATCTTCATCAGAAACACTGGGTAGAAAAAGAACGGCGCAATGAGTGCCGCTGCCAGTGCCAGTCCGTAACCGATTTTTTTGTTCATAAATCCCACCGTTTGCCGCTGAGGGCTGCCCGTCGTAGCTGATTGATCTTTTTTGAGAATGACCGTGCTCATATCATTTCACCTTGCCAAACAGCCCGGCCGGACGCACCAGCAGCACGATGATCATGATGATGAACACCACGGTCGACGACAGTTCAGGGTAAAACACGCGGGTCAGGCCTTCGACCACACCCAGCACAAGGCCTGTGATGATCGAACCGAGAATCGAGCCCATACCGCCAATCACCACCACCGCAAACACGACGATGATCAGGTTGGAACCCATCAGCGGCGAGATCTGGATGACCGGCGCCGACAGCACGCCGGCAAACGCCGCCAGTGCCACGCCAAAGCCGAAGGTCAGGGTCACCATCAACGGCACGTTGATGCCGAAGGCCTCCACCAGTTTCGGATTTTCGGTACCGGCGCGCAGGTAAGCGCCCAGCTTGGTTTTCTCGATCACGAACCAGGTCGCCAGGCAGACCGTAATCGAAGCGAACACCACCCATGCGCGATAGTTCGGCAGGATCATGAAGCCAAGGTCGGTGGCGCCGGACAGGGCGGCAGGCACCGAATAGGGCTGGCCGGAGACGCCGTAGACCGAGCGGAACACGCCTTCGACGATCAGCGTCACGCCGAAGGTCAGCAACAGGCCGTAGATATGGTCCACCTTGTACAACCAGCGCAACAGCAGCTTCTCGATGAGAATGCCGAAGATGGCGACGATGATCGGCGCGGCAATCAGCATCACCCAGTAATTGATGTCGAAATACGCCATGCCCATCCAGGCCAGGAAGGCCCCGAGCATATACAGCGCACCGTGAGAAAAGTTGATGACATTAAGCAAGCCGAAAATCACGGCAAGGCCTAGCGATAACATCGCATAAAACGACCCGTTAACCAGACCCAGCAACAGCTGGCTCAACATGGCTTGGAGGGGAACGCCGAATATTTCCATGGCAGATCACAAATAAAAATTTACCCCAGAAGGGCGATGAAACTTGAAAAGCGGTGCGCCGCAAAGGGCGCACCGCAGGCTTGAAGCAACTTACCTGCTGCTTACTTCCAGAGTGCGCACTTGGTCTCGGCCTTGCTCATGTAGGCCTGGTCACCCGGGATGGTTTGCACCACCTTGTAGTAATCCCACGGGTACTTCGACTCGGCAGGGGTCTTCACCTGCATCAGG